>Ga0315298_1000081_pt1 | contig 176975 bp, 145 predicted proteins | sample WHS_1_MG_FD_203077 | JGI IMG/M metagenome (GOLD analysis project Ga0315298, IMG submission 203077) | Extremophilic microbial mat communities from Washburn Hot Springs, YNP, Wyoming, USA - WHS_1_MG | ecosystem: Environmental > Aquatic > Thermal springs > Hot (42-90C) | place: USA: Wyoming...
TGGAGCTATTACTGCGTCAGCCCCTGCTGACACGAACGGCTACCCGATAACTCTCGGAACTGCTGGCCCCGTTACGAGGGCTGGGTCCTATCAACTGGCGTTGAACTCCAATACGGGGACTGCTTCGTGGGCAGGCGCTCCAGGTGACCTCACGGTCACTCCTGCTGCGCCATCTGTTTGGGGCTCAACCGGTCTGCCCATCACCAAGACCGCCGGTGATAACATCAACACCGTGACTGTCACCGTGTGGGTCGAGGACGCCTATGGCAACAAGTGCAGCCCGGTCGGCGGTAGCGCTACTCTCACATTCTCCGGGTATTATGCCTCACTGGTCAGTGGTACCACCGCACCAGCATGGGGTGGTGGTGCTGACACGACCTGGAAGACGATTGCCTGGAATCCTTCGAGCTATGCGCTCACAAAGGCGGGCGTCTGGGATGCAACGCTGAGTGCCAACGGATTCTCGCTGGCACCAGGGGTCTTCTCACCGGGGCTCACGGTTATGCCGGATCTGGCTGACCACTTCACGGTCACTGGTCCTGCCGGGCAGCCTCCAGTTCCATCTATGCCTGCTGGCGGACAGGTGATCTATGAAGTACGTCCGTACGACCAATACGGCAACGTGACACAACTCGTCTCTTCAACTCATGTCTACTTGCAGGATGGCTTGCTGCCGCGTGATACGGTCTATATGGCCAGTGGTTCTTATCCAGCTCAACCGTATGACTACGTGGCGACGTTCCATTATACGAACACCCGAGCGGGGCAGTACTTCTTGAACTTCACAAACGGCTCGCTGCCAAATGTGATCCTCGCACTTCTGGTAACTCCGGGTGCGCCGTATCAAATCGTCGCTACGCAGCCTGCAACATCGATTGCAGCCGGCAATATGTATCCTTCCTTCCAGGTAACCAAGGTCGTTGACCAGTATGGCAACAAGGTCGCGGCTATGGTAGTTGGAAAGGTTGGAACACAGGTAGTCGGTTCAACACCAGCGGTCGATACCACAGGCTATCCGGCAACGTGGACACCGAGCTATACATTTACATCAGCAGGAGCGAAGGTTCTTGCACTGACTACGGATCCAGCGGGTGCAACACTGAACTGGTCATTTAATGTGACACCGGGTCCACCATTCTCGATCACGGCGAGCCCTGCAGGGTCTTTTGCTGCGGGGAATGTGTTCCCGAGCTTTACTGTGGTTATTCGTGACCAGTACGGCAATAAGACGCTTGCTGCGGTCAACGGTAGCGCAGCACCATTTGGAGCTGTTGGTGCGGCTGCTCTCCCAGCCGACACGAATGCCACGCAGAGCTTCGTAGGCAGCTACACGTTCACGAGAGCTGGTGCGTACACACTGGCACTTGTGACCAGTCCGGCTGGTGCAACATTGAACAGTCCATTCACAGTGACTCCGGCGGCTCCGTCCGTTATTGTGGCAAGTCCGGTGAGCACGCTTCAGGCTGGCAATGTGCTGCCAAGCTTCGATGTGACAGTGCTTGACAACTATGGCAACAAGGTTGTTGCCGCTGTCAACGGTAGCGTAGCACCATTTGGAGCTGTTGGTTCCGCTTCGGCTCCAGCCGACACGAACGGTTATCCGACAACGTTCGTGGGTAGCTACACGTTCACGAGAGCTGGTGCGTATACACTGGCGCTTGCGAGCAGTCCAGCTGGTGCGACGAAGAATACCTCGTTGACAATCACTCCGGCTGCTGCATCGACGATAGTTGCCACTGGCTTCCCGCAGACCATCACTGCTGGCGCACAGGCTACAGCGCTTGGCCCGGTGACGGTACAGGTGCAAGACCAATATGGCAACGGGGTTGCTCCTAATGGAACTGTCTACGTCCAGTTTGTTGCCGCTCCGTATGCTGGCAATGTTTACGCCAGTGCAGTTTTCGGTGCGCATCCTGATACCGCTGCGAAGACGGTTGCGTGGAATCCGAGCGACTACCAGTTCACGAAGTCTGGACAGTACGACGTGAACCTTGTTTCCGGTGCCCTGACAGTGTCGGTGGTGCATGCTCTTACTGTGAAGCCGAACATTCCGAGGGTCATTACTGCGACAACTGATCGTGGTGACTTCCCGGTTTATACGATTGTGAACACCCCGATCACGCTCACAGTGACTGTGAAGGATATCTATGGCAACCCTGTTAACCCGTCGTATGATCCGAACGCGGTGGCTGGATTTGCCGTTGGTGCCACAACGGCTGCCGGCTCCTTCAGCCAGAACAACCGTGCTCCGGGTTACAATGGGTATCCGAACTCAGGTAGCGGTGCGATCGTCAATGGAGTCGGTACGATTGTGTACACGGCACCAGCAGCGACCGGTGACGTACAAGTGAGTTTCTTCTCTGATACAACTGGTGCGAACAGAGATAGTGCGGTCTTGTTGAACCAGATTATCCATGTGATTTCGCCGACGTGGTTCACGCCGCTGACGGCGAAGACCACCGAGACTACAGTTGACAAGAACGACCATTACTATCTCGGCGGCGCGTCGAATGCGGTCGTGTACGCGAAGGTGAGTCCGATGGATACCCTCAAATACATGGAGCCAGCCGGCGTTTATCTGCAGGTCGGCGATGCGCTCACCATTACCGGAGCCTCTGGTCTCCATCTCATCGGTCCGGGCGTTCCGGGATGGGATTCAACCATGTATGCGAAAGTGAAAATCGTCGGCAACGGTGGACTCCGTCTCAACGGTCTTGACACGACTGAGTTTGTCGTGGGTGCCGACAATGTGAACAACCGAATTGTACTGACGGTTACCACGGCGTCGACATCCCCGGATACGATTTTGATTACGAACATCCGCTCGGTTGTTGACTCGAACGCGGTTACCGGGATTCCGCAGAGTGGCGTAATCCGTACTGTGAAGGTTCAGTCGAATAGCGTCCGGTTGCCGGTTCCGCTTATCACGTTCTGGAATGTGAAGGTCTATCCGGGTGCACCACAGAAGCTTGCGTGGGTACAGCAGCCGATAGGCGGTACTTTCCAGGCAGGCGCGAACCTGCATGCTGGTGCCAGCTATGACTCCCTCGAAATCCAGGATCAGTACGGTAACAAGATTCGCCAGTCTAACGATATCTTCAACAATGTTCCGCTGACTCTTACTGCTTCCAAGACGGCGGGTATCGATGACCCGATTTCGGGTACGATTCACTCGCAGACAGACATCTGGTGGTTTGGCAATGGAACAATCGCAGTTGATCCGGCATCGGTTGGGACAGGCGGGCGTCGTATACTCGGCTACTATGCTGAGAGGGCGTTCTCGCCGACCTACATCGTTGCGCACCTTGGCGTATTGAGGTATGCGGTTTCCTCGACATACTTCACTATCGTCAACGGTGATGCGCGCGTGATGTTTGCGCAGGTCAACAAGACTACCAGCCACACCTCAGGTCACCAGAACTTCCCGATCACGGTGACGGCAGGTTCGCCTGTCTACATCAAGGCGTGGATGCAGGACAGTCTCGGGAACGTTGTGAAGTATAATATCGGAGGTACCCATTACATCGCAGTGACTTCGACAGCGATTGATGGTTACTTCAGTAAGAATAACCTTTACTATCCGTATGCGTACAAGATGGCACAGAACTCAGGAAAAGACTACCTCGGAGGCCCTGACTATACCGGTACTAGCCCTATGGCTTTGGACACTATGTTCATAGCGTACAACACACCGACAACAGGACCGCGGGATATCTTCCTGAGCTTCTATGGAGATGTTGGAACTGCCAATGCTGACAAGGCGAAGCTCGAGGGTCTGAAGATCACGACGATCCTCGGGACGTCGACCTACGTCTACATGCTGCCGCGTGACACTTCCATTGCGGTTGCAACGAGCGCAGGTGCACGGAATACTTACACCATTAAGGCTACAGTATTCGACCAGAACGGCAATCCTGTTCCGCAGACCTCAGTGAGCAACCTTGCGTTCTCGCTTGCAGGGTCCTCGCTGAAGTTCAATCCTATTAGCGGCGTTGACGTCGATACTGTAGGCTCGCTTGACGCACCCGCTGTGAATCCTGATGGAACGATCAGCATTGTCTACAGGTCGGCGAAGATTGCCGCCTCGTACGTGCATCCAGCAAACCAACCTGTTGTGCCGAAGCGCAACGTCATCAAGATTGCGGTCACGTACACTCCTTCAGGTTTCCGGGATACCGTCTCTGTGGCGCTCTATTCCGGTCCTCCAGCGAAGGTGAATCTTGCGGTTGAGACCCAGGATGGATCTTTGAATGGAGTGAAGGATACGCTGGTGGCAATGCGCGGCGAGGACGCATATGCAGGGGCTGACACAACGGTGATACGCGCGACCGTCTGGGATGCGTTCAACAACCCGATTGACTATGGTTGGAAGCCAAGCTATGAGCGTCCACTGTTTGTTCGCAGCGCCCAGTTCAGTTCGCTTAAGGCAACGCCAGCTGGTGCGTGGACACGCGGACGTGACAGCGTTCTGAGCTCGGAGCTTGCTTACAGCCTCGAGGCTGTTGACACGTTTGCCTTAACGCGTACTCGTGCTAGCTTCATTCCTGACACGATTGGCGGTGCTGGTCTTAGTGATGCACGTGGTCGCGTCAAGATCACCGGCAAGCTCGTGGCAGCTGGTGTGGCGGACTCGCTGACGGTCCTTGTGAGGCCTAACAGCGTTGCGTCCATGGATCTGAAGCCAGATACGTTGAACAGCGTAGCCGGGAAGATTGAAATGCTGAAGTCGACTCTGTACGACCAGTTCCTGAACCCGATCGATGTGAGCAGTGCTAACCGGAATGTGTTTGGCTACAATGTGATCAGCCTCACGACCGGGAAGCCCTCTGGTCCAAACACGGGCAAGGGGTTTGTTGCCACATCGCCGTCGTACAGCTTTATCGGCACCTCGATCGCCCCGGGTGGAGCTCTCCAGGGTCGAGACAGAGCATCAGACGTGGCGGAGAAGGCATCAGCGCCGCAGTTCGGCAATGCAGTGTACTCGGGCACTATCCAGTTCCAGAGCTACTTCTTCGCGGGTGATACTGTGAAGATTGCTGGCGTCTACGACGCCTCCGGAATTGTGGATACTATCGTTATCTACTCGCTCCCGGTTGGTGCGCCGGCGCGGTATGTCTTCATTAGTAGTACCGCATCAGGTAGCCCGAGCAGTCTGGTTGCAGGCTCGGACACTGTGCTGTTCGTGATTGAGGCTCGCGATGCGGCGGGCAACCCGGTTCGCAATACGATGCTGCCAGCAGTTCCGTTCAAGGCGCTGGGCATCGCACAGAGTGATGTTGCCGCACGCAACATTTACCTCTGGAATGCTGACTCCGGTTTGAGCACCAACCGCATTGCAGTTGCCTTTGCAAGTCGCGCGGCTCTGTACGCTGGAACGACTTCAGCGATCAAGAGTGATCCGTTCGGTCGCTTCAGAGTAGTCGCTCTCGACTACAAGGCTGAAGGTCCGGTGAAGTTTGTCACCAGCGCGGGCGATACGTCAGCAGCGTTCACATGGCTGCCTGCTCCAATTGCGGCGTTCGACCTTAAGGTTCTGACTTATCCTGGTCAACAGCCGACAGACAGTGCGTTTGTCGGGAGGAAGTTCTATCTGCGAGTTATTCCTCTTGACCAGTATGGTAACCAGAACCTGGCGGACAGCATCCTTGCGGCAATTGGTGCGCGGTATCCAGGTGAGCTGACTCCAACGCCGTACACTGCTCCAACGTTCATCAAGGGCGTGACGCTCTTTGATTACGTACCGACTGTGGTACGGAACGACCAGCGGATTTATTGCTTTGACTATCCCGTTGGTAGCAAGACAGGAGCAGTTGACCTGCGCGTTGTGAACAATGCTCCTAAAGCCTTCGCGCTGTTGACGCCGGCTAACGGTGACTCGCTGAAGTTGAACAGCTATGCACAGACGTTCGACTTCAACTGGAACGCGACCACGACTCCGTTCAATGCCTCGGGCTGGGGTCTTGTTGACACCGTGACGTACAAGTTCGTCATCCAGGGAACAGGTCCGTACGCTGCTGTGAAGCATGAGGTTTCTGCCGGAACTGCAACTCATGTGACACTGGCAGCAGGGACGGAGAGTTCTCCGGGTACGCTAATGTATCTGTTGAAGCAAGTTGCTGCTAACACGTACGCATTCGTCTGGTACGTAGAGGCAGCGAACGGTGCACTCACGACCCAGTCCAGTCCGTACACAGTGGTGGTGACGAAGCGTGGTATCGTCTCGGTTAAGGAAGGTCAGGAGATTCCGAAGGAGTTCAGTATCAGTCAGAACTATCCTAACCCATTCAACCCGACCACAACGATCAAGTTCGGTGTGCCAAAGGCATCGCCGGTAACACTTGAGATCTACAACATCCTTGGTGAGAAGGTTCGCACGTTGCTCAACGGCGAGAACTTTGAGCCAGGATACTGGACGGTGAACTGGGATGGGAAGGATAACGCTGGTCTGAGCGTCCCGAGTGGCATCTACTTCTATCGCATTGTCGCTGGCGACTTCGTCAAGACAATGAAGATGATGATGCTGAAGTAATCTCGTAGCCTTCTCCCGTTTAACCGGATAGGTTTATGGATCCCGTCCCGCTTTCAAGGCGGGGCGGGATTTTTTTTACTATGAGACCGGCGTACAATAACTCAGCGCTGTCATTGCGAGCAGGCCCGATTCATCGGGGGCACGAAGGACTCTCTTCAACCCTCCCCTTAAAGGGGAGGGGAGGGTGGGGTCATGCCTTTACAGGTTGATGGAGACCCGGTTTTTCCGCCGTGAAGCAGTTTTTCTTTGTCGCACTCCCCGCGCCGCCTGTCATTGTGAGGAAATGACCTCACCCTAACCCTCTCCTGAAGGAGAGGGAACTATCACCCCACTACTTGCACCATGTGTCGTTGCGAGGAGTCCCGATTTATCGGGGGGACGAAGGACTCTTACGATGGTACCGGCCGCAGTAGACAAAGCGAGCGTATGGTCTCCAAGGGATTGCTTCTTGCACACCACTGGATGCCGTGTCGAGGCACGGCATGACAAATAATAAAGAATGGCGTTCGCTACACTGATGTCATTGCGAGGAGCCGCGATTCATCGGGGGGACGAAGCAGTCTCTTCAACCCTCCCCTTAAAGGAATGGCGGCTAAACCGCCATTCGTCATTCCAAGGGAATGACCTCACCCTAACCCTCTCCTGAAGGAGAGGGAATTATCACGTCTCTCCCCGCATCATATGTCATTGCGAGGAGTCCCAATTCATCGAGGCGACGAAGGAGTCCCTCAATGGTGCCGGTCGCAGTACACAAAGCGAGCGTATGGTCTCCAAGGGATTGCTTCTTGCACACCACTGGATGCCGTGTCGAGGCACGGCATGACAAGGGACTGGCGCTCTCTACACTGCTGTCATTGCGAGGAGCCCCAATTTATCGGGATTCGCAATGACAGAAGTGGCGGGCGGAAGAGGCCGCCATAAAGCAATCTCTGGCACAAAAGTTGAACTTTTCAACTTTGATCGTCTGACCGATTTGAGAGAACAGCGGCCGGAATCTTTGTGTTTTGGGGCACATTTTGCAGCTTTTCAAGATGTGGGCTCTGTGGAACAGTTGCATAAAGTGTAAGATTTAGCCTGTAAAAATTACACTCTTTTGCAGTAATTATGCGTTAAAGAGGAACCATCTGTTTAAGCAGCGGAGGAGCTATGGGAACGGGACAGATGCTTTTAACGGTCATGGCGGTGGTGCTCTTTGGTTTGGTTGTTTTTTCGATGAATGCTTCGATAGTGGGCACAACGGAGCAGATGGTATATTCAAGTGTAGGTTTGAACGCTGTCTCCCTCGCCGAGTCGATCTTTGAGCGCGCAAACAACCTCGCCTTTGATGAGAAATGCTTGACCACCGTCGTTTCAAACGTGTCCCAGCTCACCGATCCATCATTCCTCGGTTGCGATTCTGCTGAAATTCCCAGTCTCGATAAGACATTTGACGACGTTGATGATTATAACGGTTTCCATAAAGACACTGTAATTTCTTCCGTACCGTACCACGTTAACGTCGCGGTCTATTACGTAAGCTACGGTAATTGGGATGCGCCATTCGGTGGGAAAAGTTTTTACAAGAGGATGGTTGTGACTGTTACAAGTCCCTTCATGCCAGGTACAAACGCAAAGGTCGAGATGACGCAGGTGTTTTCGCATTATAGTTACCGTATTTTTTATTAGAAAAGGTGAGCCATGTCGACAATTCTTGATCTGATCGGCGCGACTGTAATAGGGATGTTGCTTCTGCTGAGTGCGTTTCGTTACTGGTCGAACATGTCAGAGGAGGCGGCTTTTTTGAACGAGGAGCGGATTGTGCAGTCAAACGTAACAGCTCTCGCAGAAGTATTTGAGCATGATTTGCGGAAGATCGGCTACTTGAAAGGCTCTAAGCTTGATCCACATGACCCCATCATCCGAACGCCAACCGATTCTACTCATCTAACATTTCTTGCTGACTTGAATGATGACGGTACAATTGATACGGTAAGTTACTTTCTTGGTCCACTGGGTGAAGTTCCATGGAGCCCGCAGCATCCATTTCGTGTTCTCTATCGACAGGTGAAGAGTGCTAATCCTTATTGCACAAGCCAGCCTGTAGGTTCGCACTTAGGTTTATCGCACCTTCATTTTGGTTACTACAAGCTCAATGGAGATACAGCGGCTGTGCTGGGCGACATCAAGATAATCGAGGTCACTCTGAGAGTTGAAAATCCGTATGCATATGCATCGAGTGATCGGCGTGCTGTTGCCTTCTGGCAGCAGAAGCGATTGGTTGGCAGGAATCTTAGACGTTGAGGTGAGTTATGGGCAAAGCTTCTCTTATCATGATCATTGGATTCAGCGTTATCTTCGGGCTTTTCCGCATGAATTTCTCCCGAGATGTGTATGATGCCAGCAAGAACTTCACGCGATATTTCAATCGCACAGCTGTTCATCATATCGCGATCTCGGGGGCTGAAATTGCACTCGGTAAACTTGCGGAGACTAACGGGAGCTTTAATGGTACAACCGTCCCTACTATGCATGGGGCTGCCGACATTACGGTTACGGACTATGTTGCTGGCGAGAAGGCATATAAGAAGATAGTTTCCATTGCCTCTTACAGTGGCGAGAGCGACACAGTGACGGTGCTCTTGTGGCGGCAGCCTTTCAGCAGATTTGCATCTTTTCTGGAGGGACTCACTGCGTATTACATCTACCCGGATACCATTGATGGGCCACTGTACTGGCACAACGGGCAGCTTGGGACAATAGGGCATGTTGTGTTCAGCGGGTATGTATCATTGAGCGAACCTCCGCTAATTCAGAAAGGAGACCCGGGCGGCAATAGCGTAGCAGAATTCCAGGACGGCTGGACTGTTGATGAGGATATTCCTATACCTCCCACCAATTACCTTGCCGTTGCGGCAAATAGTGGATACAAAGTGACTAACGCCGACCTTTATCTTAAGTTTCTTCCTGATACCACTGTACAGTACAAAGTAGGTAACGGTTCCTGGCAGACGGAGCGGGTCACTACACTTGCCCCAAACGGTGTTTTCGCTGCGCTGAATGGGCACGATGTCCACGTCTCAGGAACAGCGGTAAGCCATGTGACTATCTTTGCGCAGAAGCAAGGGAGCTCCGGTGGACGGATCTGGATAGACGACGATCTGCTTGTCGGACCTCCTGATGCGCGTGCATCGGATATAAAGAACAGACCCGGGATGATAGGACTTGTCGCCGACCGTGATGTTATCGTTTCTAAGAATCCAGCTAACAATAATGACTGCATTATCCATGCTGGTATCTTTGCAGCCAGTGGCACATTCTACGCCGAGGACTATGCCAGGAGAGGTCTTTCAGGGACTCTTCATGTAATTGGCTCTATTGTCCATGAGGGCCTTACTGGAGTGATGGATCAGAATGGTCAGCTTGTTTCAGGTTTCCATGAGCTCCTTGAATGGGACAAAAGGTTTGGCTACGACATGCCTCCTTTTTACCCAAACACGGATCGACTCGGGATAATCTCCTGGCGCGAATAGACAATTTTGCCCTGAAGGGCTAAATTATGAAAAAGCTTCTCATCCTTCTGCTGATTATTGCGGAGGGATCTACTTCTCTCGCTCAGCAGTGGTGGCAAGCTTCAAGTAACGTGAGCGTGACAGTCAGGGTTCTTCCGTCGTTAGGTCTTACAACCAGTTCACCGCGCTTTCCAGATGTTGGACAAAGCTCAATAGATTTTGGGCTCGCAACGCAAAACGACAGCAAGACAATCGACCCCAATTCAAGTAGCTCCGCAGTGCAATTCACTGCCACCGGTGTTCAGGGGGTAAAGATTCACGTCATATACTCTTACACCCAACTAATGGAGCAGAATAGCGGCTCATCTGCGATTTCCTGGACGCCTGAGCTTGTTGGGAGTCCATCGAACTCACAGCCAGATGCAACTGCTGTCCATTATGGTGACTGGGTGACTCTCAGCGGGACATTCCCTAACCTCGATGGAAAGTATTATTTCTGGCTTGGCGGAAGCTTGACCACCGGGACGAACCAGGTAGCGGGTAACTACGTGGGTACGTTCACGTTGACTGTTTCGTATCTCTGAACACGCCCATGGCGGGCGGTGTGCAGGGGATTACGGGACCTTTCGCGGTAGCAGGTGCCGATTCTGCCTGCAGACTACGAGCCCATGCGAGGGGAGAGAGCGTAACACACTACGTCTCAAGTGGCAGGCGGAGGAGGAAAGGCGATTGTAAAATTTCTGTGCCCCTGTGTACGCCTGCTGTACGTTCCTGCCTATAAAAAGTTTAGGGTGGAGTCGTCCCGTTACGCATTGCTGAAGATCCGCCTTGCACCACGAAGCAATCCCATTGTCGCTTAGCTGCCCTCACCTGTCATTGCGAGGAAATGACCTCACCCTAACCCTCTCCTGAAGGAGAGGGAATTATCAAGTCTCTCCACCCATCATATGTCATTGCGAGGACCCCCGATTCATCGGGGCGACGAAGCAATCTTCTAATGGTATTGCCCGCAAGTGGACGAGATGACGGCATCGTTTCCAAGAGATTGTTTCCCAAGCCTTCGATGGACTGTATCGGCAAATCACGGTTTGCCCATGGTCACTCCCGTTCGTCCCTTGTCATTCCCGTCCCGCCTTTCGGCGGGATAAACTCCAGCGGGAATCCAGATGGGCTGCGCCTTCGGCGGGCTGTGCTGAGAAGGTTGCGCTGCGAGACGGCACTGGATGCCGTGTCGAGGCACGGCATGACAAATAAGAAGAATGGCGTTCTCTACACTGCTGTCACCGCGAGGAGCCCAATTTCTCGGGGGGACGAAGGACTCTCCCAATGGTGCCGGTCGCGGTAGACAAAAAACGAGCGCATGGTCTCCAAGGGATTGCTTCTTGCGCACCACTGGATGCCGTGTCGAGGCACGGCATGGCAAAGGGATAGTGTAGATTTGGGTGTTCATTTTCTTTTGCTCGTCCAAAAGAAAACGAACCAAAAGAAAAGGACGCCCCGCGAAAACTATTAACGTCCCGTGCTCGCCCTTCGGCGAACGATTTTGTAAGTCCCCGCTGCTTGTCCTGAGGCACGACAAAATCGTTTACCGCCCCCCAATGACGGGACTAAGTTTTCGCAAGGGGTTTTTATGTTTGTGCGCGTCGGCAATCCGATCCGCGCGAAAGCGGGAATCCAGATGGGCTGCGCCTTCGGCGGGCTGTGCTGAGAAGGTTGCGCTGCGAGACGGCACTGGATGCCGTGTCAAGGCACGGCATGACAAATAAAAAGAACGGCGTTCTCTACAGCGCTGTCATTGCGAGGAGCCCCGATTTACCCGGGGGACGGAGGACTCTCTTCAACCCTCCCCTTAAAGGGGAGGGTAGGGTGGGGTCATGCCTTTACAGGTTGATGGAGACCCGGTTTTTCCGCCGTGAAGCAGTTTCTTTGTCGCACTCCCCGCGCCGCCTGTCATTGTGAGGAAATGACCTCACCCTAACCCTCTCCTGAAGGAGAGGGAACTATCACCCCACTACTTGCACCATGTGTCGTTGCGAGGAGTCCCGATTTATCGGGGGGACGAAGGACTCTTACGATGGTACCGGCCGCAGTAGACAAAGCGAGCGTATGGTCTCCAAGGGATTGCTTCTTGCACGCCACTGGATGCCGTGTCAAGGCACGGCATGACAAATAAAAGGAATGGCGTTCTCTACACTGATGTCATTGCGAGGAGCCCCAATTTATCGGGGGGACGAAGGAATCTCTTCAGCCCTCCCCTTAAAGGGGAGGGTAGGGTGGGGTCATGCCTTTACAGGTTGATGGAGACCCGGTTTTTCCGCCGTGAAGCAGTTTCTTTGTCGCACTCCCCGCACCGCCTGCCATTGCGAGGAAATGACCTCACCCTAACCCTCTCCTGAAGGAGAGGGAACTACCACCCCACTGCCTGCACCATGTGTCGTTGCGAGGAGCCGCGATTCATCGGCGGGACGAAGGACTCTCTCAGGGATTGCTTCTTGCACACCACTGGATGCCGTGTCGAGGCACCGCATGACAAATAAGAAGAATGGCGTTCTCTACACTGCTGTCACCGCGAGGAGCCCGATTCATCGGGGGACGGAGGACTCTCTTCAACCCTCCCCTTAAAGGGGAGGGTAGGGTGGGGTCATGCCTTTACAGGTTGATGGAGACCCGGTTTTTCCGCCGTGAAGCAGTTTCTTCATCGCACCCCCCGCGCCGCCTGTCGTTGTGAGGAAATGACCTCACCCTAACCCTCTCCTGAAGGAGAGGGAACTATGCGCTGGCGAGTCGGCACGGCGGGTAGTCACGGGATAGCCATCCAATGAAGTGCTGTCTCTCATGCCCGCACCGCGTGTCCGCAGTTTTCTCTGGACCTTGCGGGAGCTGTTTGAACTTCTCAGCAATTGAGCTTAACTTTTTAGTGTTTGCAATAGCTGATATTTAGGTTTAAAACGCAGTTTGCTCAACACTACAAATTCGAGGTTCACTATGGAGAAGATCATCATTGTCCTTCTGTCGGTTTTGGCTGTTGGTGTACCTTATGCCCGAGCTTATCAGCGAGGCGACAGGGCACGTGTAAAAGTCGGCATTGAAGTTCTAAGGGAAAGAAACTTCGACATCCTACGAGGGAGGCGTGTTGGACTCATCACGAATCAAACAGGAGTCGATTCAAAACTAAGGTCGACGATTGACATCCTGTTTGAAGCTAAAGAGGTTAAGCTGGAGGCTCTTTTCAGTCCGGAGCATGGGGTACGTGGCGATCAGCCGGCGGGAATTTCCGTTGAGTCGTATGTAGATTCAGCAACGAAGCTCCCTGTCTACTCGCTTTATGGGAAAACGTTAAAGCCGACTGCGGAAATGTTGAAAGGTATTGAGGTTCTTGTGTATGACATTCAGGATATCGGCTGTAGGTCGTACACGTACATCAGCACAATGGGGTTAGCAATGGAAGCGGCGGCTGAGAACAACATTGAGTTTGTCGTTCTCGATCGTCCGAATCCTCTCGGTGGCTTGAAAATTGAGGGGAATATTGTCGAGAAAGGGTTCGCTTCTTTCGTGAGTCAGTTCCCCATACCATACGTTTATGGTTTGACCTGTGGTGAACTTGCAATGATGATAAATGGAGAAGGGATGCTCCCTAATGGATTGAAGTGCAGACTCACTGTTGTGCCAATGCGTGGCTGGAAGCGGCGGATGATTTTCAGGGATACCGGCTTGCCTTGGGTGCCGACATCGCCTCATATTCCGTGCGAGCGTTCCCCACAGTACTACGTAGCAACTGGAATCATTGGTGAGCTTGGTGTTATCTCAGAAGGTGTTGGATACACGATTCCTTTCAGGACGTTTGCGGCTGAGTGGATTGATCCCGAGCTTTTTGCAAAAAAGATGAACTCTCTGAATCTCCCCGGGGTACTTTTTCGACCCATCACTTTTATACCGTTCTATGGTCGACATGCCAAAAAGCAGATGCGTGGTGTTCAGCTCTACATCACAGACTATTCGAAGGTAAACTTGATGAGCTTGCCGTTCCTTCTTCTGCAGGTACATCACAGTCTATATCCGGATAAAAATCCGTTTGCCCTGGCTGATACATCTCGTCTCCGAGCGTTCGATAAAGTTCTGGGTTCCGATCAGGTGAGGCTGCTCTTTGCGCGGAGGATGCTTTACGATGACGTGAAGGGGTACATCGAAAAGGATGTCAAGGAATTCCGAAAGAGGGCAAAGAAATATTTTCTTTACCACTAAAAGGAACCCGCATTGCTGGATAAGCAAGGTGCTGCCACTGACGTCGTTGAAGGCTCGGCAACTATGCTTTAGCCGCCAATATGTCCGGTTGAAGTCGGTACCACCAGGAGATTGCTTTGTCGCCCCGACAAATCGGGGCTCGTCGCAATGACAGATGGTGCAGGCAGTGGGGCGATAGTTCCCTCTCCTTCAGGAGAGGGTTAGGGTGAGGTGATTCCCTCACAATGACAGGCGGTGCGGGGAGTGCGACAAGGAGACTGCTTCGCGTCGGAAAAAAACCGGGTCTCCATCAACCTGTAAAGGCATGACCCCACCCTCCCCTCCCCTTTAAGGGGAGGGTTGAAGAGAGTCCTTCGTCCCCCCGGCGGCTCCTCGCAATGACAGCAGTGTAGAGAACGCCGTTCTTTTGTCATGCCGTGCCTTGACACGGCATCCAGTGGTGTACAAGTTGATTGTTATCCTGCCGGAGGCGGGATAACCAAATCCGCCTCTGGCGGAGTCCATCTGGATTCCCGCTTTCACGGGAATGACAAGGGCGAAACGGGAATGACCATGCGCAAATCATGATTTGCCGATACACTCCGTCGAAGTTGGATCTCGCTTCGCTCAACCTTGCCTACCCTCTTCTAAAGGAGAGGGAACTCCCTCCCCTTCAGGGGAGGGATGGGGAGAGGTCATCTCCCCTCTCAGGGGAGGTCCGCCTTCAGCGGATCCGCCAAAGCCGGAGATTAAGCAGAAGGGGTTACTTTCAGCATCTGTGCAGACGCTCACCGAGCTCTCTTGTGAGCCGTCTAAATGGTTCTAATGGCAGTGTAACCTCACGCAGTATATCCACGATATCTTTTTTTGTGATCTTCTCGAAGTCTTTCCTCAACGGTGTGATGAAGACGCCACCGAGGTCAACTGCTGCGGGGCTGATGAGAATGTTCCGTTCGCCCTCTGCGTAATAGTGTGATGGTCGATGAGCTGCACGAGGGAAGATGACGACTATCCATTTTCCCCTGGCGCTTTCAGCTCCATTCCCAATCTCGTACGTGGAGATGATGTTGACCATTGGCTCATGGGCGGCATCGGTCATCTTTGCAAATAAACTGAGGAATACATCAAAGGCGGACTTGAGCGTCTGTTTGTCCGTGGATTCCAACGCGACAAAATTTCTCAGGTACCCTGTTACACTGTAAACTATCAGGTTTTCTTTCTCAAATAGCTTTTCACCGAGGCTCTGTTTGATTGTATCATATTCTCGTTCGATGGGGAGGAAGGCTTTATTGCCTGCCTGAAAGTGCATGTGGTCTGGTGCCGAGGCGCCGCATCGAGGACCGTTGTAAAAGACGAGGTAGTATCTCTGCAAATCTTTGCTGAGGTCAAGCAGCCTTGTGAAAGAGCCAGAGATTTCTTGCGGCTGATGGTCTCTATGAGCAATTGTGAAATGCTCAGAGAAAATTGGGTATGGATTGCTGAGGATCAGATATTCATCTTTGTACATTACAGCCCGTTGTTCATGAGGAAGATTCTCCACGCATAGAAAGCATTTTCTCTCTTTGATGGATTTCTCATCCACGTTTGCCGATGAAGAAATAATTCTCCCGGGATTGAATTGAACATTGATGACAAATCCATCAAACTCAAATGTTCTGGTTTCGACCGTGGCGAGACTTTCGTATCCTTGGCGGAGCATTCTCCAGTGGTGCTTTTGCTGAGCAAGCAAAGCCCTCGCCTTGATTGCAAGGTCAGATTCGTTCGTAGAGGTTCCCAGCTCGTCCCCTAAGAGGAGAGTGTTTTTGAGTCTGCGTGTGCGGTCAAGAACAGTGCTTGCCATGCTGCTTGAGATTCATTTTCAATTTGATAGTGAATCGTATTAGAATCGCTGTCTGAATGAATGGAGCAAGGGTGTTCAAGTGGCAGTCAGGGCCCCACCACGCGTTCTTGTCAGAGCATTTTTTTTCTGGCGGGCAAGAATCTCAAATGTTCTGAGTTTGTCCTTGTAAAGATTGTAGGTATTGGATTTTGCGATGTCCAGGTTGGCATCCGAATTTCCTTCCCATCGTCGGCAGAGGTAGATTGGTTCGTAGATCCTCGCAATCTTATAGTCTCTCGAGATTGCCAGCCCAACTGCGTAATCTTCTCCATAGCTCACATTTGGAAACTTTATCTGTCGGATGATAGGGGTAAAGAAAGCACGTGGTGCTCCCAGTCCGTGGATCCTCAGCGCATTATTCCTCCCATTTTCTAGCGTCCATTCCCTGTGGTCGATGATTCCCGGCGGTATCTCTTCCAATTCGAAGTTTGTCATCTGGTAGGTGCCAACGACCATTGCACACCGTTCCTGATAGAACGTATCGACGATTTTCTGAAGTGCGTCTTCATCTTTGTAGAGATCGTCGCTATCAAGTTGCACCGCAAACTTACCGCATCTGGGATGAAAAATTGCCTCGTTCCAGCATCCGCCGATCCCGAGATCGTAACGCGATGGAATGATGTGGATGACACGAGAATCTTTTTCCGCGAAGGCTCTCACGATCTCCGTTGTCCCATCGCTGGAGTGATTGTCAACCACGATGAGGTTGAAGAGGAAGTTTGTTTTTTGTTTTAAGACAGATTTGATAGCGTCGGCGATGGTTCTTGCTCTGTTCTTCACAGGAATAATTACGGAGGCTTCAAATTCGAACTGCTCTGTATCGAGGTCAACTTCTTTGAACTCTGCGCTCAGGAATGCGCCGATCCTTTTGAGATGCTCCGTTGCTGCATCTTCCATTTCAATCTGAACTGCACGATTCTTTGGATCAACGTAATCAAACATTCTCTCGCCGGACCGGCGGACGTCAGGCTCTGCTATGCTGTACAAGTATTCCGCAATTCTTATGATCGGATACTTTTCTGAGATTCTCAGTCTCAAGTCGTAGAGACCAGCAAATTTGTACCCATTGGTCTGCTTTCCGGTCATGAGTGCCTCTCGCACTGCATCGGTTCGAAAGAAAAGGAGGGAGCCGAAATTGAAGTCATCGCGAATGCTACCAGGCTGGTAGTCGATTGTAGGATGATCAACTCTCTCCCTTCTGCTCAGCTCAGAGGAGATGGCGCTGCTCACCTCATAATAGTCGGAGTAGAGGAGTCCAGCGTTTGTATTTTCCGCGACTGAGAGAAATCGCTCCAGGCAAAATTGTCCGAGCTCCACTGGAGCATCATGAACGATTAACAGCAGATACTGCGTTGTTGTGTTCTGGCTGATCATTGTTACTGTATCGGATGAAAAAAGGGTCTCCACGTGGAGTATTTTAACCTCCGGTGGCAGGTTGGATGGCTGTTTGAGCTTCGGATTTGCAAGGAGGTTGATCTCTTTGACGAGGTGTCCGCCAGATGCCGATTTGAACTGCTGGATAGTGTGCTCGGTAAACTTGCCACCGCTATAAGGCAGAAACACAGTGATTGGCAGTCTCATGTCGTCTCCTTTACGATCGCTTCTCTATATTTAAATATACGAAAAGGAGGAGACTGGTGGAAGCATCTCAGAGAACGATTTGCGTGTTCGCGGAGTGCAAGAGTCAAGTTTCATCATTTTACATTCGGGTTATTTTTCATGTGCGATGGTTCGACAGGCTCACCAGGACAAGCGTTCGATCCGCCTCTATCGGAGTGATGCATCACTCAGAGCCTATGTGGTCATTTTGTCGGGTTGCAGGCGGTACCACCAAGGGATTGCTTCGTCGTCCCGATGAATCGGGACTCCTTGCAATGACACATCGTGCAGCCAATGCGACAAAGAGATTGCTCCGGCGCCCGCGCTCGCAATGACAAGTAGACTTTGACCGCATGCTTATTGTGGCTAAGAGCTCATGTCTTCAAGGATAGTCAAGGTGTGTTCATTAATATCATTTCTCACCTCTTGGCACTTGTGGCTTATATTTCGTAAATTCATTTTTAACAACTTTCTTCAGTTTCTTAAGCCCTCTGGAGGATGGCGTGGGAAAAGATAAAATGACTTCGAGAACCCCCTGGGCATTTATCCCGACACTCTACTTTGCTGAAGGGGTGCCGTATGTAATCATCAACACAGTTTCGGTCATTCTCTACAAACGGATGGGGGTGAATAATGCGCTGATTGCTTTCTGGACAAGTCTTTTCTACCTCCCATGGGTGATCAAAATGTTTTGGGGCCCGCTTGTTGACCTTTATTCGACAAAGCGGAACTGGATTCTCATGATGCAGTTTGCAATGGCAGTGACGCTCGGATTGAGTGCCATTTCACTTCGGCTTGAGCATTTCTTTTATATTTCTCTTGTGATCTTTGCCGTCGGTGCTTTTGTTTCAGCAACGCACGATATTGCCACTGATGGATTTTACCTTTTGGCGCTCAATGAAAAACAGCAGGCGTTCTTTGTTGGGATTCGGTCGCTGTTCTATAGGATTGCAATGGTGTTCGGGACAGGATTCCTGGTTTATTGTGCAGGACGCCTTGAACAATCGCTTGGGAACATCCCCTTGAGCTGGACCATCGTTATTGCGTTTGCCGCCGCTGTGTTTGCAATCCTTTTCTTATACCATAGATTAATTCTCCCCTTTCCGAAAGAAGATACGAAGCGTTCTCCAGAGAGCTCGAAGGCGAAGCCATCGTATCTGAAGATCTTCTCATCATATTTTACCCAGAAAGGGATCATTGCGATTCTGGCTTTCATCCTTTTCTATCGCTTTGGTGAAGCGATGCTGGTCAAGCTTGCCGCTCCCTTTATGTTAGACAAGAAGGAATTTGGGGGACTTGGGCTTTCGACCTCAGAGGTGGGGATCGTCTATGGGACGATTGGGATTGCCTCGTTGATTCTTGGAGGAATTGTTGGAGGATGGGTCATATCAAAATATGGGTTGAAGAAATGTATCTGGCCCATGGCAATCACGCTGAATGTACCACATCTTGCTTATCTTTACATGGCGTATGCACAACCTGCCGTTGTTTATGCGTTCCCTCTGGTAGCAATTGAACAATTCGGCTACGGAATAGGCTACACCGCGTTTACTGTTTATCTTATGTATATTGCCACAGGAGAATACAGAACATCCCACTTCGCAATCTCAACCGGGCTGATGGCGCTTGGCATGATGCTCCCGGGATTGATCAGTGGATACGTTCAGCAAGCGGTTGGTTATAAAATGTTCTTCGCCATTGTGCTTGTTATGGCAATCCCTGGATTGACTACTTTGTTTTTCCTTCCATTACCTGAGGAAGCGAATTCGAAGCAAACATGAGAAGGTATACCTCGGCGCCATAACGGCGTTGTTGCAAGAAGAGGTCACTCATCGCACTGGTCAAGAAATTCTTCTATACCATCTCTGATTCTTTTCGCCAGGGTGCGCCTGAAGCCATCGTCGAGGAGTTTCATCTCATCTTCCGGATTCGACATGAAGGCAAGCTCCACAAGCACGTTGGGGATTTCGGTCAGAGAATTGAGGCTAAAGTTGAAACTTCCAACATTTCCGAAGGAAGAGATACCAGTCTTCAGAATTTCTCTCAGGATTGCGGTCGAGAGGGGCCGATAGCAGATGTATTTGTAATATGTGCTCACACCTTTTGATTCTTCCGGATTTGAGGAGAAACCCACGGAGTTAGCATGTATGCTGATCAGAATATCCGCATCTGATTGCAAAATCTTCTTCAATCGATCGCTCATCAGAATCGTTGTATCGCTTTCCCTTGTCATTAGAACTTTTGCTCCTTTTGCCTCAAGGAGCCGCTTCAGGTGGTACGCCGTTGCGAGATTGATCTCTTTTTCCTTCGCTCCAGTCGATCCAAGTGCTCCATTGTCGCTCCCGCCGTGTCCCGCATCGATGATGAATGTTAGGTTCTTGAACCTCAATTTCCCCGGCTGATGTTTAATCCTGATGACGAGGTTGTTCCCGATGTACGAGATTTTATAGCCCCAGACTTGTTTATGCTTCAATTCGATAATTATTCGGAACACATTTTTTTCGGGCTGAGTGTAGTAGACATTTTTTATTTCGCGTGCGGTGACTTGTTGAGTAATCCAGTTTGTGTTCGACACAGCTCCAAAGACATCGATGATGATTCGTGCTGGGTCGACTTCCTGGAATGAGGCATAAGGAAGTTTGTCATTAAGGCTCACGGTGACGTAGTCATATTTGTCGTCGCCGTAAACGTTCCATGAGCCTGTCAATGAGAAAGGGGGATACGTTCCGCTGGGGAGGAGGTCAACGAAATTCTCTGGTATCCAGGCGATTTGATTATCGGACAAAGCGACCCTGTATTGATTCCCCACTTTTCCCGTGATCGCCAATTTGATGCCGGGGTCAATGAATGCAAGTTTCGCACCACCGAGTCTATCTGTTCCAAGGCCAAAGTTGAGAAATGGTCTCTCCCCTTTTGTGATTCCTACGAGTGGGAATTCATTTGACATGAATGAGACCTTTGCGCTCGATTGTTTCGTGACGCTCTTGCCTGCACTGTCCCTTCGACCAGGCTCGGGACGAGCTTCAAGGCGGAATGAAATTGGTATCTCTTTTGCTGAGTCAGTTGCCTTGACTTTGTAAATGCCCCGGTAAATCCCGCCAATTCCGTTCGTCTCGCTGATGGGGAGTTCGCGCATTGGGATGCTGTCCATGAAAGTGGCTTTGCAATTCGGTGTCCCTTTGATCTGGACCTTGAGGATGTCGCCTTCATTGAGCCATAGGTTTACGGATGGTTCCATCATAGTGTCCTCAATGAGCAGGGAGTCAGGGCGAGTGGTCTCAACTGGTTTTGTTCTTATGATCAAGAATGACCTGGAGATCGTATCGCCTTGCTCACTACGTGAGATGATGGTAAACCAATTTTCCCCAACGGTCAGATCCATCAGGTCGCAGAATGCACCTGAGGGATAGACCTTCAGGGATTTTCCGTTGATCGTGACGGTGCTGTTTGGTTTTGTGCTTGCTGAGAGTCGGTATTTCGGTGAGCTTGTAACTGTGGTGTCCGATTCCGGCACAACGATAAGAATGAAGTTTGCGTCCTGGCGTCTAGCTTCGACGGATTCTGCGACGACATTTGTCGACAAAAGGGCTGCGGTCACCAAACTGAAAATTCCGCTCATCTTAGTGCGAGAGATTATCTTAGCTTCTTTCACGGCTGTTCCTCATCCGCTTGGGGTGGATTTGTTAATTGTTGGCTTTTCTCCTTCTGGAAGCAATTGTAAATCACCCATATAAATTAAATCGATCAGCCGTGCGATGCAAGTGACGCTCAATGCATGTAGGGGGAGAATTTCTGTCAAAGCACCACTTTCGCCGTCTTGATTTTGACCACATCTTTGGGTAATTTGATTTTGTTTTCATGATGATATAGTCGTGCGACATGACGCCATGAAGTTTACGAAACTGTGGAGGTACGATGCCTAGTTTTCAGACCGTTATCGGGATTGACGGGGGAGGAACGAAGACGGCTTTAATTGCCGCATCTCTTTCCGGGGATATATTGTTGGAGCTTGAAGGAGGACCGTCAAACTTTCAGGTCATTGGGACGAAGCGCGCTGCAAGAGCGATCATATCACTTGTAAAGAAAGCCTTAGCACAGATTCGTGAACATCCGGTCTCCGTTGTGGCTTTTCTTTGTGGACTAACAGGTGCGGGTCGTAAACACGACAGGGAGAGGATTGGCGAAGCGATTCTTGCTGAATCAAAAAAGCAGAGTGTTTCTTTACCCTCTGTTTGGATTGAGAGCGATGCGATGATCGCTCTCGAGGGGGCGTTCAAAGGTGGGAGCGGAATCATTGTGATTGCCGGGACGGGATCAATTGTCTATGGGAAAGACGAACACGGCGCTCTCTATCGCGTTGGTGGTTGGGGGAGGTTAATTGGGGACGAAGGGGGAGGATTTGCTGTTGGACGCGATGCACTTCGTGCCATGGCAAGAATGCTTGACGGGCGCGGTGAATCAACTGAGATTGCAAAGCTGTTTGCTAATGAAATGAACTTGAAGAATGAGCAAGACATTGTTTCCTTCCTGTATGAAGAAAAGAAGGACCCAGCCGTTCTTGCTCCTCTTGTTGTCAAAGCAGCCGCTGAGGGCGATCGAATCGCCCAGAGAATTCTCTCGCTTCAAGCTCAGGAACTTGTTGAGCATGTTGGCGCACTTTTGCGGAAAATGAAAATACGTCGGCGCATTCCCCTGGCACTCATTGGAAGCATGGTTCGGGACGGGCAGCAATATGCACGGCTTGTCAGAACAAAAATCGCGAAAACATTCCCTCAGGTCATTGTGCAAGACCCTGCAGCACCACCTGCGTATGGAGCAGTTCTACTTGCACTGAAACGATTGAAACCACAAACAGCTTCATGAAAGGATTGACTCGATGAATGTGAAAATCCTCTGCTTAGTCGCCCTGCTGATATGCGCTCTCATGGCGCCCCTAGCGCCACAGGTCACCACTGGTGCCAGCTATACCGGCGGCCTATCGGCATTAGCGGTTGACCCTTTTTCAGGTGAGGCTTTCTCTTGCGAGCCAGCAAATGGCGGCAATGGACTGGATGAATCCGACCCATGGGTCCTTTCGACTCTTCATCAATTAAGTCTTGAAGAGAAAGTTGCACAAATGGTGATGCCAGCAACGAATGGTATTTTTATGAATGAGCAGAGTGACAGCTACCAACGTCTTGTACATCTTGTGAGAGACCGTCATGTCGGAGGGATCATATTTTTCCAGGGTGAAGTTTTTGAAACAGCGACGCTGATCAACAAACTCCAATCATTAGCGAGGGTGCCGCTATTGATCTCGGCTGATTTTGAGTGGGGACCTGGAATGCGTATCCACCGCTCGACCACCTTTCCGCCTGCGATGGCAATTGCAGCGACGCGTAATACCGCCTATGCATACAAGGTTGGAGAAGCTACGGCTCGGGAGGGACGTGCACTTGGAATCCATCAGAACTATGCGCCGGTCGTTGATATCAACAGCAATCCTGAGAATCCGATTATTAACATAAGGTCGTTCAGTGATAACAAGGAAGTCGTCTCGCGTTTTGCGAAAGCTTTCATCGAGGGAACACAGAAAGGAGGAATGCTTGCGACCGCAAAACATTTCCCCGGACATGGTACTACGAGCATCGACTCGCATGCAGAACTTCCGGTCCTTCACCTGAATCGGCGTGAACTTGAATCCGTTGAGCTCGCACCGTTCCGAACCGCTATACAGAGCGGCGTTCTCTCGATCATGGTTGGTCACCTTGCACTGCCAGCAATTGATAGCGTCGCCGGTTTGCCTTCAACTCTTTCGAAAAACGTTATAACGGGTCTGCTTCGCGACGAGATGGGATTCAAGGGGTTAATTGTCACTGATGCGATGAGCATGGGAGGGGTGACAAGAATGTATTCCACCGCGGAAGCTGCTGTCAAAGCAGTCCAGGCTGGTGTCGATATGGTGCTTTTATCGCCCGACGATGATCGAGCCATTGATGCGATTATTGCGGCGGTGAGACTTGGAGTGATCCCTGAAACTCGGATCGATGAATCTGTAAGACGTATCCTCGCTGTAAAGAAGTGGTTAGGTCTTGATAAAGAACGCGAGGTTCGATACGATGATCTATTTCGTGATGTTGCGGCTCGGAGGCACCAGCTCCTTTCCGAGGAAATTGCACGGAATGCTGTAACCATTGTGAAGAATGATGGGATGATAGTTCCTCTTGAATCCGCCAAAGCGGAATCAAAGCCCATCGCTATCCTATCGATTTCCGACAGCAACGATCCAAATGCAGGTGATCTTTTCATCAGCGAAGTCAGATCTCGATACAACAACCTACTGGTTGGCAAGGTTGATTTATTGACGACTTCAGAAGAGATGCAGCAGCTGCAGGACATAGCACGGAACGCAGAGCTCCTTCTCATTCCTGTGTATGTGAAGATTCGTGCTGGCAAGGGGACGATTTCTTTGCCGGTGAATGCGAAAAAATTCATCAGGAGGGTTCTATCCTTTCAGAAACCTGTTGTGGTTGTGTCTTTTGGCAATCCATATATCCTTTCTGATTTTCCTGAGGTGAATGCATACATAGCTGCCTACAGCGATGCTGATGTGATGGTGCGAGCAGCGGCACAAGTTCTTTTTGGGGAAGCAGCGTCAACGGGGACGCTTCCTATCTCAATCCCGGGTGTTGCAAGATTCGATGAGGGTATTAAACTCCCCCAGGTGAATTTGCGTTTCGACGCCCCTGAGGTTGCTGGCTTCAACCGCGAAAAGCTCGATCGTATTAATGAGATCGTCACAAGAGCAATTCAAGACAGTGCCTTCCCGGCAGCGGAAGTAGTGGTTGTGCGGAACAATATCGTCGCATTTCATAAAGCATTCGGCACATACGACTATTCGCTCTTCTCTCGTGATATTGATGAATCAACAATGTTTGATCTTGCTTCACTGACGAAGGTCATCGCAACAACCTCGGCTGTGATGAAACTCTGTGACGAGAAGAAGATCGATCTTGATGCACCTGTAGTGAGGTATATTCCTGAATTTGGACAGAATGGTAAAGAACATGTGACGATTCGAAATCTCCTGCTTCACAACAGCGGTTTGCCTGCATGGAAAAAATTTTACTTGACCTGTACAACGCCGGAGCAGCTCATAGATTCAGTTTATGCCCAGCCGTTGATCTACCGAACGGGAGATTCCACGGTTTACAGCGACCTTGGATTCATTACACTCGGAAAGGTTGTGGAGAAGATCACTGGCGTGCCTCTTGATAAGTATGTTGCGAAAGAGTTCTTTGAGCCGCTAAATATGACGCATACAATGTTTAATCCTCCCTCCGCATTCAGGGATCACATCGCGCCGACGGAATATGATAGTGTTCTGCGCCATGAGTTAGTGCGTGGGGTAGTGCATGATGAGAATGCTTATGTGCTTGGGGGAGTCTCAGGCCATGCGGGGCTATTTTCAACAGCCCTTGATCTTGCAAAGTTTATGCAAATGCTCATGAATGGTGGCACCTACGGTGGACGGCGGTATTTCAATGAAAACACTGTGAAGCTGTTCACCACGAGGGGATCGAAATCAAGCGCGCGTGCACTTGGGTGGGATACAAAATCGCCAGTCGGGTCATTAGCAGGTAACCTTTTTTCGCCAAATTCGTTTGGACATACGGGGTTCACAGGGACAATGATCTGGGCGGACCCTGAAAGAAATCTCTTTGCGATTTTCCTGACAAATCGTGTCTATCCCACTCGTGATAATGCGAAGATTCAACAGGTTCGACCAAGATTGTATGATGCTGTTATCGAAGCGCTGGAGCCAAACCTACCTGCCGGTGCGGAAGAGCGTCGCTGAGAATCCTCACGACAAGATTGAATAGTGGAGGAAGGGGAAGGAATTTTACCTATGCCTTATTGTCCAAGATGCGGGGCTGAATATCGCGAGGGGTTCGAGATATGCCCCGATTGCCAGGAACCTCTTGTTGATGAGTCCGCCTTCGGCGCAGCAGAATTAAGCGTGCCGACGCTGACCTGCGAGAATTGTGGCGAAGAGTATCCTGAGGACGCAGAACACTGTCCGCATTGTGGTGCACTTTCATTTAATGCAGAGGAAGATTGGTGCATTGTTCACGGAGATAGAGTTGCTGAAAGTGTCTGCATTATTTGTCATGCGCCGGTTTGCAGTGAATGTCGCACGTTAGTTGGCGGGAGGACTCTCTGCCCGGAGCACTCCGATGTTGAGTTAGTGCAAGATTGGGCGATGGTGTTGAAGACCTACGATGCAATGAAAGCCAATGGCGCAAAAGCGCGGCTTGAGGAAGAGGGGATTCCTGCGCAAATCTACAAACTCGGTGAGCTTTTTCTCTTTGCGATGGATGGCATGCGTAATGGCATTGCGCCGCTTGGACCCGGTACTGCTCCACTGAAGGTTTTTGTCCCTATGGATCGATATGATGAAGCTGTGGAGATATTAATTGACACCGATTTCTTGCTCGCAGAGTAAATTAATTAGGCAGTTGTAAAGACTCTATCATCCAGCCTGACGGAGGCGCGCGCAAGTTTGCCGTTGCTTTCTCCATGAAGAGAGTCGCGTAAATCTCCTTGTGAGCTTTGTGTTTGTTGCTTCGGTCAGGAGACTCTCGACTGGTTGACAATCAACATTCGTTTTCGTAATTTATTACACCGAGGAATTGTTGTACAGTCCGCTGAAAGACGGATTCAGCGCATGAAGATGTTCGAACGATCATTTGCCTCGTACGAGTCAAACACAATCTGGATAATTCATGAATTATCCCTGCTTTCTTTTTTTAACCTTCCTCTCTCCCTTTTTGCTTGTTTGTTCAGTCGTTGTATTGAGAATAATCAGCACGAGCCTATGCGCGATTGATATTGGATTTTAATTTCAGAATATTTTTGTGACAGGCTGCTGCATGCGTTCGTTGCTCGTGACCGGAGGGGCGGGTTTTATCGGAAGCAACTTTATTCGGTATATGCTCGAAGCCCATCCGGAATATCTCATAGTGAATTATGATAAGCTCACCTATGCTGGGAATCTGGAAAATTTAGCAGATGTGGAGCATCATCCCCAGTACCGTTTTGTCCTTGGTGATATTGCTGATCGGAAAGCCGTTGCAGAAGTGATGATGCGCTACAAGATTGACACTATTATCAATTTCGCTGCTGAGTCTCATGTCGATCGTAGCATTATGGAGCCAGCGGCATTCATTGAGACCAATGTCGTGGGAACCGGTGTCCTTCTTGATGCTGCTCTGGAATTCAAAGTGGAGCGATTTATCCAGATCTCCACTGATGAAGTGTATGGTTCGCTGGGACCAGATGGGAAATTTCAGGAAACGACCCCGCTTCACCCCAATAGCCCGTACGCAGCGAGCAAGGCGTCCGCCGATCACCTTGTTCAGTCATACCATCACACTTTTGGGCTTCCAGCAATCATCACGCGATGTTCGAACAATTACGGTCCGTATCAATTTCCTGAGAAATTCATTCCGCTGATGATCATCAACGCGTTGGAGGATAAGCCACTTCCGGTGTACGGCGATGGTAAAAATGTACGTGATTGGATTTTCGTGGTGGATCATTGCAGAGCTATTGACTTGGTGCTTGAGCGTGGGAAAGTTGGTGAGGTCTACAACATTGGGGGTGGCAATGAGCGGCAGAACATCGACATTGTCAGATTCATTGTGCGTGAGCTTGGGAAACCTGAGGATCTGATAACATTTGTCAAAGACCGACCGGGTCACGATCGTCGGTATGCGATGGATAGCTCAAAGATCGAGCGGGAGCTTGGCTGGAAACCGCAGTCCGCCTTCGGCGGATTTGAGGAGACCCTTCGGGAAACAATTCAGTGGTACCTGGACCATCGCGAATGGTGGCAACGGATCATCAGCGGCGCTTATCAAGAGTATTACCGGAAGATGTACATTGAGCGAGATCGGTATTTGAAATAGTCAACGTACTTTTGGAGGTCTTGTGTCACTAAGGGAGAAAATTCTTCAGCGAAAAGCAAAGATAGGAATTGTGGGGTTAGGATACGTTGGACTTCCCATTGCAGTGGAATTTGCAAGAAAGGGTTTTCAAACGGTAGGCATCGATGTTGATCGGTCGAAGGTACAGGCAATCAACGCAGGGAAGAACTACATCGGGGATGTTGATAGCTCACTTCTTGCTCAGCTTGTGAAGGAGAAGAAACTTCGGGCTGTAGATTCGTACCGCGTTGTTCCCGACCTCGATGTGATTTATATTTGTGTGCCGACGCCATTTACACCGAACAAGGAGCCTGATATTTCCTTCATCCTTGATGCAACAAGGAACATTGCGAAGGGATTGCGAAAAGGGCATCTTATTGTCCTGAAGAGCACAACGTTCCCAAATACTACTGAGGGTTATGTGCTCCCGATTCTTGAATCCACTGGTCTGAGAGTGGGTCGTGATTTCTTCCTCGCTTTTTCTCCTGAGCGAATTGATCCGGGGAACAAGAAGTTCACCACAGCGAACACCCCGGTGGTTGTCGGAGGGGTAACGAAGAGATGCACGGAGCTGGCAAAACTTGCAAGCGAACAGGTGGCGAGCAGCGCCATCCCGGTTTCCAGCCCGAAAGTCGCTGAGATGGAAAAGCTTCTTGAGAATATTTTCCGCAGTGTCAACATCGCTCTGGTGAATGAGTTAGCGCAACTCTGTGATCGTATCGGTGGGATTAATATCTGGGAAGTTGTTGATGCGGCTGCGACCAAACCATTTGGCTTCATGCCATTTTATCCCGGTCCCGGAATTGGTGGTCATTGCATATTGATTGATCCATATTATCTTTCCTGGCTTGCACGGGCTTATGATTTCCAGACGAACTTCATTACGCTTGCTGCTGAAACGAATGAGAACATGCCGTTTTATGTGAAGAACATGGTTCTCCATGAGTTAGGTCATCGTCCGGTCAGCATTGAGGATGCAAAGATTGTGGTTCTCGGCGTGGCGTTCAAGCGCGATGTCGATGACACTCGCCATTCACCTGCACTGAAAGTCATGGAGCTTCTCCTTCAGGATGGTGCTCGGAATATTGTGTACAGCGATCCGTATGTCCCACATGTTCGTGTAAATGGAAAGATATACAGGTCAAAGCCGCTGACAGCGGGACTTTTGCGCAGTGCCGACTGTGTGCTAATCACAACGGATCACACGAGCTACGACTACGATTTCATAGTGAAGCATGCGAAGCTCATCATCGACACACGGAATGCGACGAAGCATGTGAAACAAGGGCGTGAGAAAATTGTGCTGTTAGGAGGGGGAGAAGGGTGAAATGCGACGGAGCGCTCTGTGCGAATGAGAGCCGTATCCTTGATACCGTGTCGCTCAGTCCGTCTTCGGCGGAATAGGTTTGCAGAATGACAAAAAAGAAGATTATCAGTGTTGTAGGGGCGCGGCCTAATTTTATGAAGGTAGCTCCACTTCATCGCGAGTTCAGAAAGATCAATTGGATAGTGCACCGCATTGTGCATACCGGTCAGCACTACGACGATAATATGTCAAAGATTTTTTTTGATGATTTAGAATTGCCGGAGCCCGATGCATACCTTGGAGTTGGCTCTGGATCCCATGCTGTGCAAACAGCGCGTATCATGATTGAATTTGAAAAAGCGTTGCTTGATGAAAAGCCAGATTTGATTATCGTTGTTGGTGATGTAAATTCAACAGTGGCATGCAGCCTTGTTGCAGTCAAGCTCGGCATACCTGTGGCACATGTTGAGGCAGGGCTGCGCAGCTTCGACCCGACAATGCCCGAAGAGTGGAATCGCCGCTTAACAGACGTCATTGCAGACTATCTCTTTGTGACGGAGCCGAGCGGGGTACGGAATCTCCTTGACGAAGGGGTCGATGAGAAGAGAGTTCATCTGGTCGGTGATGTTATGATTGACTCACTCATCATTTTTCGTGAAAAAGCCCGCCGGCGGGATGCATTGAAACAATTTGGAGTTGACCCTCAGCAGTACACCCTTGTCACACTTCACAGGCCAAGTAACGTTGATGTGAAAGAGAATCTTGAGAAGATCCTACACATTTTCGAAGGTATTGCACCTCGGACAAACATTATTTTCCCCGCTCATCCTCGCACCGTGAAGATGATCGATCAGTTTGGAATGAGAGAGCGTTTTGCGGCGATTCCATCTCTTCAACTTATTGATCCGATCGGTTATCTTGATTTTCTTGCCTTGATGGAGCAGGCGCAGTTGGTTTTGACGGACTCAGGAGGTATTCAAGAGGAGACGACATTTCTTGGTGTGCCATGCCTTACACTTCGGGAGAATACTGAGAGGCCTATAACAATTGAGAAAGGGACGAACACTTTAGTAGGGCTCGATGTTGAGCGGGTGATTGCTGAGAGTTGGAAAGTGTTTGATGGTAAAGGTAAGCGTGGTATTGTTCCAGAGCTATGGGACGGTAAGACAGCGGAGCGGATTGTGAAAATCATCACGGATCATTTAAGTGCGCAGTAAATTATGGAGGTTTCTGTGAATCGGATTAGCATTTTGATTTTGGGATGCATTGTTGTTACTCGTGGATTTTCTCAGCAGCTTGAGCAATATCAGGCGAAGAAAGAATCGGAGGCGCTGCAACCGAATCCATATCTGCTTGGTCAGCCTGAGGAAAAGATGGATTTGATTCAAGAGTACTACCAACGTATCCTTTCCCTGCAGCCTACTACTACCGCAGCCGCTGCGGGAGTTTCAGAAGATATGTCGCAACTGCAGGTAAGGAGCCTCTCTGCGCTTGAAGGTGCAGTGGATTCGAATGCCTACATTGTCGGTCCTGGGGATGTATTTGCGGGCATCTGGGGAATAATGTTCACGCCGCGCACTATGGCAGTTAGTCCAGAGGGGACGTTGGTCATCCCAACAGTTGGCGTTATTAACGTGGCAGGCAAGAGCTTAGCAGAGACGAAAAGAATGGTGATTAAGAGGATCAAAGAGAAGTACCCTGCAGGTGAGGTTAATGTTGCCCTTATTACCCCACGTGTGTTTCGCGTGACTGTAAGCGGTGTTGTTGCTGTTCCAGGTGTTTATGTTGTTAGCGCTATAGATCGTGTTGATCGGGTGGTTGCTCTGGCGAATATTGCAAGACTTCCCACTCAGGCCGGTGAATCGACAACTTCACCTTTACTTCAGCAGAAGGGACCGAGCTATTTTAATGTCTGGCAGGAGAAGAAGCCTCTTCAAATGTCGCTTCGGCATATCCGTGTGTTGCGGCGAAATGGTGATACCGTTAAGGCAGATCTCATCAGATATTACGCGACGGGAGATCGGCGGTACAATCCAACACTGCTTGATGGTGATGTGGTCATTGTCCCTGCTGAACGGAAAGAGGGACTTTCGGTGAGCATCTGGGGGGCTGTGCGACTTGAAGGGGAATATGAATTTTGCGAAGGGGATAGCCTTTCGACTGCGTTAGAGATAGCGCAGGGGGCACTCCCTGATGCCGATCTTCAGCATGTGGAAATTGCTCGGCTTGTCGCTCCGGATTCAGTGGTGACTTTTTTAGTTGACTACGAGGCGATCCAGCAAAAGCGAGCGCCTGATGTACCACTCTTATTGAACGATCGGATCTATGTGAGGGCTGATCCGCATAAGTTTCGCACGCAGCAAATTACCATTCGGGGAGAGGTTCAATATCCCGGCGCATATCCGATTCAGGAGGGACACACAACGTTAAGCGAAGTCATAAAGAGAGCTGGTGGATTCACCGCGCGCGCCTCGCTTGTGAACGCAAAAGTGATAAGAAACCAGCGTTATATCGATCCAGCTCTTCGCAATCCAGATTACAGAAGGCTTCTGGAAATGAGACTTAGCTCAATGACGAAAGAGGAGCGAGATTACTTTGACTACGAGGCAGCGCTCAATCGTCAATATGTATCCGTTGATTTTGTAAGACTTTTCCAGAAGAATGACCGCGATGCAGATGTTGAGTTGGAAGATGGAGATGAAATCATCATACCTCCGGAGCATCAGGACGTTTATGTCTTTGGTCAGGTGAATCAGCCCGGGTACGTCCCGTTTGTAGCGGGGAACTCTGTCGATGACTACATTGAGCGGTGCGGTGGGGTTTCTGACGCAGCTGATCCGTCTGGCGTGCAAGTGATCAAGGCTGGAACGAAGGAGTGGGTTTCGCCGAAGGCAACTGCCATTGAGCCCGGGGATCGGATTTGGGTGCCGAAAAAACCCGTTCGGGAATTCGGATTTTACTGGGCAACGGTCCGGGATGTTTTCGGCGTGATTACATCTGTAGCGACAGCTGTTATTCTTTACATTCAAGTCACGAAGAGGTGAAAGGGAAGGTTCCGCAATGGAAAATGCCGAACGGTCAAACATTCTTATTGATGTTCTTCATGCAGTTGCGAAGCACAGGAAGTTTGTTCTTCTGACGGTTGTAATAACAACTGTTTTATCGATTGCGGTTGTACTGGTTTTGCCTCGTTGGTACGCTGCCTCAACGGTCATTTTGCCTCCTCAGCCCAGCTGGTTATTGCCGGGAATGGGGGAGGTGTCTACGCTCGCTCGACAATTTTCATCTCTGAGAGGGCTTGCGGGTGTTTCTGGTGAGGGAGAACTGTACCGATATATCGCGATTCTACAAAGTCGACCCACTTTGGAGAGGATTGTCCGCGGCTTTAATCTCTTTAAAGAGTATGACATCAAGAATGGGTCGATGGAAGAGGCAATTGACGTACTCCGTGGGAATGTTGAATTTCTTGTCAACGAGGAAGGGACGCTGACCATTCGCGTTTTTGACCGTGATCCTCGCCAGGCAGCAGCGATGGCAGATTCGTTTGTAACAGTTTTGAATGAATTGAATATTGCCCTCAATACTCGTCAGGCACTTTCAAACCGTGAGTTTATTGAAAAGCGGCTTGACCAGAATCGGGCTGAACTCCGAGCTTCCGAGGATAGTCTTAAGGTTTTTCAGCAGAAGCATGGTGTTGTAATCATTCCAGAGAAGGTTGCTTCCAGCGTTTCGGGTATAGCGGAGCTATATGCTTTAAAAGCGACGAAGGAGCTTCAACTCGCAATTATGGAACGATCATTGGGGGAGGGGAATGTTCTTCTTCAAACCACAAAGATGGAGCTTGATGAGCTGAACCGCCAGTTGAAGAATGTGCCTGATCTTGAGGTTGAATATTTTCGGCGTTATAGAGATTATGCGGTTCAGCAGAAGATCTTTGAAATGCTGGCTCCTTTGTATGAGCAAGCTAAGATTGAGGAGCAGCGCAATACGCCGACGCTTTTGGTCCTTGAGCGAGCCAGCGTTCCAGAGCGCCCAGCTCGCCCCCAGCGGAAGGTGATTGTTCTTGTGTTTGTATTGTTGGCGGTGATGGTCTCGATCAGTGTGGCGTATGCAATTGAGCGTGTAGAGTCTTTGAAGACAAGCGATCCTTCCAAATATGCTTATATGAGACAGTTGTCTGATGATCTCAAGTCGATTTTTCGATTTCGCCATCGTTTGTCCTGATTGTCGCGTCAGGCCCATTTCCCCCTTTTTACTTGGCGTAAAGGAATCTTCTCGCTCACAAAGAAGTAACGGTGATCTGCAACTGGGTATATGAAATCTCTCAGTGACGTACTTGGTGCGCTGTTGGTTAGCGTCGCGCTTGTTGTGCTAGGGGCAATCCCGCTTTTTATCGGGCAAGAGAAGATTTTTTATTTAACCGTGGGTGCGTTCATTGTTCTGGCATTTACTCTGAGCCGCAATGCGCGTTTGTTCATTTTAGTTGCTTTTCTTCCCCTGGCTTCGGTGCAAATTATCAGAGGTATTGGCCTCTATCGTTTGTATGACCTTCTTTTCGTTATTCTTTTCATCGAAGGCATTCTACTGGTTGATCTGTTTCGATGGCGGAGAATTCCCGTGCTTGGATGGCCAGCTGCGATGTTTATCGCATTTCTGCCAAGTCTGGTGAATGTGGAACAGTTAGGTATTTCGTTGGCTGCACTGCTGCAATTTGCAATTGTGACCCTGACTGCGGCCGGGGTGTACTATTACCTTGTTGAAAGCAAGCATGATAGGCTTATCTTCTATCTTTCTGCCTTTTTTGTGATTGAGGCAGCCGTGACCGGGGCAATAGGAATACTCCAGGCTCTTCGCTCAAGTTTATTCGTCAAGTTTGTTAGTGGAAGAGTGTATTTTGCGCCATTTGGGGATGCGAACTATTACGCCACATATCTCTTGACAGCTTTTGCAATTGGAATTGCACTCGTTTTTATCCAGCGAACACTCACGGGACGCCTTTTGTTAAGTGGGTCAGTCGGTGTCATTGCTGTTGCAATCATAGCAACGCTATCGAGGTCGGGATGGTTAACATTTGTGCTGATCGTGCTGCTTTATGCAATTTATTTTTTTGTGAGCCAAAAAGGATCAAGAAAGATCATCGGCTTTGCAGTTCTGGCATCGGTGGTCGCTATTATAGGGCTTGTTGTCTTCACAAATATCGGCGGAAGGCTTGTTGACCTTATGAATCTGTCAACTCGCGCGGAACGAGCGCTTACAGGGAAGGATACATCATTTGAGCAACGCAGGAAGATCATAGAGGTCACCTGGCGTGCAATTAAGTCGAATCCAATTGTCGGTGTTGGATTTGGAAATTTTGAGAGGGTGTTCAATTCGTATCGTGGGAGCCTCCTCTCCACAGAGTCATCAAGATCTGTCCATAATACACCGTTGAGGATTTTCGCAGAAACTGGTATTGTAGGTCTTATCCCAAGTTTGTTATTTGTTTGGTTTCTTTTCACATATCTGTGGAAAGCGCACAGCGCGGTGGAGACTTTCGACGCGAAGGTGTTCCTTTTCGGTTTGATCGTTGCGCTGGCCTCGTTCCTTATGATGAGCATGACACTTGACCAACTTGCCGGGAACGAATTCTGGGTGATCACCGGGATTGCTCTTGCGGCATCAACCAAAGCTCTTCAGGGGAGATCCATATTGGGTCGAGGGGTAGGATCTGCCTCCATAACATCTATATCAACTTAGAAGCTTGAAACTGAGGGAGCATGTAAAAGCGGAAGATGTCAATTATTCTGGTAACAGGGATTGGTGGCTTCGTCGGATCGTATCTCGCTGAGAAAATCCTCGATGAGGGCGACAAAGTATACGGGTTTGTTAAGCCAGGATCGGAGCTACGTAACATCGAGCATATTAGAGGGAGCATCAACGTTATTGAGTGTGATGTGACCGATGAAGAAAAGTGCAGGAGCTGGATTCAGCAGATCAGACCGGATTTCGTTTATCATTTTGCGGCCGTTGCAAGAACGTTTGAAGTTTTCCCCCGCGAAGTGTACGAAACGAATTTCATTGGTACGGCGGCGATTTTGGAGGCGGTTAAGAAATCCGGAGTACGTACAAGAGTCATGATTCCGACGTCCTCAGAGATGTACGGTACTGTCTCGCCTCACGACCTACCTCTAAGAGAGGATGCGCCATTTAGGCCATTGCATCCATATGCCGTAAGCAAAGTTTCCGTGCATTACCTTATTCAGTACTACACGGCAACCATGGACTTAGATATCGTGGAGCTGCGACCATTCAACCAGATTGGACCGCGCCAGAGCTTAGGGTTTGTCGTTCCTGATTTCGCATCTCAATTGGCTGAAATTAAACTTGGTAGACGAGAACCAGTGCTCCAAGTGGGCGATCTTGCTGTGCAGCGTGATTTTCTCGACGTTCGTGATGCAGTCGAAGCTTATGTCAGATTAGCTGAGGCTGGCAAGCGAGGAGAGGCTTATCATGTCTGCTCCGGAGTAGCAGTCTCCGTTGAACGTATTTTGCAAATGCTGATTGAAATTGCTGGTGTCGATGTTAAGGTAGTTTCCGCCCCATGGAAAGTACGAGGTCATCTTGTGCCGAAAGTTGTTGGCTCGAATGATAAAGTTCAAGCGCTGACCGGATGGAAGCCGCGGCGATCTCTCGCTGAAACACTCTCCGATACAATCGCATATTGGATGGATATTGTAAGACAAAGAGAGTCAAATGGAGCTGCCACCTGGTGAAATCGAGGAGGGTGACCGATGCATGCGCTGCACGTAGTATTTCTATATGATGATGATGTGAGTGTTCGCTTTCCAGCGCACTATCGTATGCCCATGCTCGATTATCTGCCAAGTCAATATGGAATACAGACCGACGTCCTTTGCTTTGATTCCTCTATTACAGAAGTGAAGTTCGAGAAAAGACAAAATGGATGGGTTGCTTATCTTCCGAAAATTCGCCCTGGAAGTTTGCCAGCAATTGTTGCTGAGGTGCAGCGGACACGGAAAAACATTAAGACCGCGATTACGAAAATTATTAAGGATTCTGTTGTACAGCCTACACACTTTGTTGCCTTTAATTATCCTCTTTTCTTGCGAGCGGCGGAGGTTTGGGCGAGGGAATTTGCAGCGAGGTTCATTGTGCATATTGGCTTTCTGATGCCGGAGGAACTCCTGCAACGTCCCTCGTTTGTTCACAAGGTTCGTGGATTTGGCGGGCGATTAATGAGAGATTCAATCTTGAAAAGGGCGGACCAGGTATGGGTTATGAGCGACGCCATGCGGAGCCTTTTTATCTCCGAGCTTGGGCTGGGGGAAGAGAAAGTGAAGGTGTGGCCGTCTGGCGTTGAAGTAAACAGCACCTACGACTTCTGCGAAGATCGGCGCGAGGTTTACAGAAGAAAACTTGGGCTTCGACGAGAAAGCTTCGGCTTTATCTATATAGGGGCACTTTCTCGATTTCGAAAACTTGAAATTCTCATTGACGCCATGGGACTCCTGGTCAATCGAGGCGGATATGAGAATGCACTGTTGATTTTTATTGGATACGCCCCAAGTGTTGAAGACACGGTTTATCTTTTGGAGCGTGCTCGCTTGAAACATCTCGAGAACTTTGTGAGGATTTACCCCAGCGTTTCTGAAGACGAATTGCCATGTTACATAAGAGCTTGTGATGTTGGATTGTCACCTATTGAACCGAACCAGGTATTGAGCTACAGTTCACCGGTAAAGATCCTTGAATATTTTAAAGTCGGTCTCCCTGTGATAGCATCTATGATACCTGACCAGAACCTCGTCATCTCAGAGAGCGAGGGTGGGGTGCTCGTTGGCTGGAGTCCCGAGGAGTTCGCACGTGCAATGGCTGATATGTACAAGTTGCCTCCTTTTAAGAGGCGAGAAATGGGGATGCGCGGCTTCAACTGGCTTGTGCAGCACCGGGAGATCAGAAAGCTCACAAGGAATATGGTAAGCTGGTTAGAGAATTAGTGCATGAAGATTCTTCTTTACACGATACTGGGTGGTGGGGCAGAGAGATTATCTTCCATATTAACCTCCTCTCTTTTGGCGGGGCACGACGTCACGATTGTTGCAACAAAAGGGAAACCTACATTCTTCGATCAACGCCATGTGACGACGCTTAAGAAAGACATTGGGGACAAAACCATTGTCGAGATGTTTCGATGGATACCAGCGGCTGTGAAGCTTTCGGTTCTTCTGAGGAGGCAACGGCCCGACCTTGTCCTCACATCTGGTTTTCAAGCTGTGATTGTTCTTCTTCGGTTATTGGGGATCGTGAGGGTTCCAATCATTGTTATCTTGCATTCTTTACCGAGCAATGACATCAGGCGTTATTCAAGGAGCCGTGCGAGAAGAGTGATTTTAAGGGCGTTATTTCGGCTTTTTCTCCCCCACGCTGATAAATACGTTGCAGTATCGAAACGAACGAAAAATGAGCTCGTTTCTGCTTATCATATTGACTCGGTCAGAGTCCGCGTAATCTATAATCCCTTAGATCTGAAATACATTGCCGCTTCGGCAGAAGAAGCTCTGGAGTCTGAGCTTGCAGATCTATTTGATTTACCGATTGTCCTTCATGTCGGTCGACTTACCATGGCGAAGGGGCAGTGGCATCTCATCCGGTCGTTTCAGCTGATAAAACAGAGAATTCCTGAGAGCAAGCTTGTTATTATTGGAGATGGGGAGCTACGGAGCTATCTTCAAGGGCTTGCAATAGGGATGAGCCTTAAGGAAGATGTTATTTTCATGGGATATAGAGCCAATCCGTATAAATACATGCGGCGGGCAGCCCTCTTTGTGTTTCCTTCTCTCTGGGAAGGATTTCCATACAGTGTAATTGAAGCGATGTCCTGTGGACTGCCTGTGGTCGCCGCTGACTGTGATTCTGGTCCGAGGGAAATTCTTGCTCCAGATTCAGATACGGAGTTTCGGACGAGCTCCATTGAATTTGCAGAATATGGAATTCTGGTGCCACCTTGTGATGGAACTTTCTACTCTTCAACGCAACCACTGAGCCGGGAGGAAAAGCTTTTTGCTGAGGCAGTTTTGAGAATTTTGGAAGATCCCTGGCTGAGAGAGATGTACAGGGAGAAAGGTCTTCAGCGGGTCAGGGATTTTGAACTTGGAAGAATAATGGATTCCTATGCTGCAACAATTTTTGAAGGCTTCGATGCAAGGAAAGGGTAAATCCGGCGGCTGTGAGGCAGGGAAGCCTGGCGCAATCATCAACGCCATGACTATTGACTTGGAAGATTGGTTTTGCGTTCATAACCTCAGTCAGCTCATTAGAAAGGAAGAGTGGGACAGGTACGAGATGCGCGTTGTCGGAAGCACAAGGCAAATCTTGGCGCTCCTGAAGAAACACGAGGTTAACGCTACCTTTTTTGTGCTTGGCTGGATTGCGGAACGCGTTCCTGGGTTGATACGAGAGATTGAAAGCGATGGTCACGAGATTGCCACCCATGGATATTCACACGCTCTTCTAACTGAGATGACCCCAGAACAATTTGAAAAAGATTTGGACAAAGCCCTTAAGGTGACCCGCCTATGCACTGAACAGAGGATCATCGGATTTCGCGCACCATCTTTTAGCATTACGAAGGAAACGATGTGGGCTTTTGAGATTATCAAGGAGTTTGGTCTTCTATACGATTCTTCAATATTTCCTGTAAGGTTCCATCCAAACTATGGAATACCTGATGCTCCTCTTCATATACACAGTATGGGGTCACTGATCGAGGTGCCTCTGAGTTCCGCACGCGTTGGTCACATGCGGATCCCTTGTAGCGGTGGAGGATATTTCAGGTTCTTTCCGTATCCTTTTACAAAATACTTGATGCAGCAATGCATTCGGGAATCTCGCCCTGTGATCTTCTATATCCATCCGTGGGAGTTCGATACAGAACAACCAAGAATGCGTCCGCCCTTGCTCAAGAGATTCCGACACTACTACAATTTAGACAAAACCTGGGAGCGATTCGATCGATTGTTAAGTGACTTCCGGTTCACCTCCATCAGGAAGCTGCTCAGTTTGTAGTATCTGGTATCTGTGTGAAAAAGACAGATTCAACTTGTCCCATTGCACGCGGAATCAGTAAAAGAAGGAAATCCGATGTTCAAAATTCTGCTGACTGATATAGGCATCAGGAAGGTTTTTGATCTCTACAACCTGGTGAGATATTGCCTATCGGATGAGGGTGGCTTTGCATTTCTTATTAGACCAGATGAGCATGTTAATTTAATGCTCCGCATGGCTTACGGAATTCATAAAGAGAACACAGTAGCGGAATTTGGTGAACTATTCAGCATTGGTGAAGACATTGTGTTCCTTCCTATTGAGGAACGGACGATTTTGGAATTCTACAGCTTTCTTGAGCAGAAGAGACAAAGGGACAGATGTTTCCGATATCTTTTACCAACCAAGGAGGCTTTTTTGCTTTCAAGGGACAAATTAGCGCTTGCTCGCTTTGCACAAGCTGCGGGCATCCCCATTCCTAAGACTCTCATCGAGGAGGCAAAAGAAAACTCAGACGAGATAGGTTTTCCACTCGTTGCCAAAAGACGCTTTGGAGAAGGGGCAAAGGGGCAAAGAATTTTGAGGAACCGATCTGACCTTGAGCGATTTCTTCGTACCAGTAATGCGGCTGATTACGTAGTTCAGGAATATTTGCCTGGGGAGGGAAATGTCTATGGCGCCTTTTTTCTCTATGCGAACGGTGAACTTATAGACTGGCAAGGTCACAAGAGGATCAGAACGTTCCCTGCAAGGGGAGGGGTTTCGGTATTCTCCACTGTCTGCAAGGACGAAGAGCTGAAAGTGGCTGGGAAGGTGGTGCTAGATAAGTTGGAATGGTCAGGTCTTGCAATGGTTGAGTTCATTCTTGATAGCAGGGACAAAAGATTGAAACTAATTGAGGTTAATCCGCGCATCTGGGGTTCGATTTTGCTTTCTGGAAGACTGGTTGGAAAGTACATTGAAATTCTCCTGGGTCGTAAGCTTGCTGCCGAACCAGTTGAAAAAGAATACCTAAACTGGCTTTTTCCAGGAGAGGTATTACACTTTCTTTCGAAGCCCGCAGTTGCTGATCTTTTTCGGGATATGGCGTTCACGTTCAAACACAGGCGGCGAATACATTTTGTGAATTTGTCATATTCGACACCACTTCGCAGCATGTTCTTTCTTTTTCACCAGATATTCAATACGAGCAACTATAAGAAAGTGCTTCAAAAGCGAATGCGATGACTGTGGTTTTTGATTTTGATAGGACTCTCACAGAGAGTGACACGGTGTTCAGATTTTACCAGGAGTTTTCCAAAAACATCGTGAAGCTCATCATTCTCACAGTCGGTATGATTTTCAACAAAATTGGTATACTAACGAACGCAACGATCAAGAAAATTGGCGTCAGCTTCTTCCTCTTAGGACTGCCTGAGAAGGTCGTTATCGAAAAAGGGCAGAAATATTTTAGCAAGATTCGACTTCGTGAAGACATCATAGCAAGGCTCGAAAAGCATATTGCTGATGGCGACAAGGTCGTTGTTCTTTCTGCTTCGTACGAGTGCTATATTTCAGGTCTACGGTCGCGTTGGAATGATGTGACTGTCCTTGGAAGCAAGCTGGCAACAGACAAAGATGGAAAGGTGCAGGGTCTTAGTTTCAATTGTTATGGCGAAAACAAACTGAAAGCTCTCCAAGGAAACGGGATTCAATCAGTCGATATACTGTACACTGATGGGTTTGCAGATCGGGCGGTAATGAGGATTTCAAAAGAGGTTATTGTTGTGGGGAAACGTGGCTGGCATTCCATTCAACTGAAGGCGAGAGGGGCTTGAATGTCTGCGCGGAAAAGGATCGTTCTTCTGTCACCGATGTTTCTTGATGTTCTGCATTTCCGTCTTCCTCTGCTAAAGGCGCTTAGAGAGAAAGGCTATGAGACGACTGTTGCAGCTGCCCCCGATGAAGGCGAGGCAAAAGTGGCTGCTGAAGGGATCGAATGCCGCAGGTTGTACTATGAACGAGGCGGGATGAATCCTCTTCGAGAGGTAAGGGTGATCTATTCGATTTACCGACTTTATAATGTCATCAAGCCAGATATCGCGATCAATTACAGTGTGAAGCTTAATATTTATGGTGCAATTGCTGCGAGATTCGCCAAAGTTCCTGTTATCAATGTGGTTTCAGGGTTGGGATATATATTTGTGAGGGATACCTTAGCATCGCGAGTAGGGCGAGCTCTTTTGCGGTTCTCTCTTCGATATGCTGCGAAGATTATTGCGCTGAATCCTGATGATGCGCACCAACTGGTTGCTGAGGGGTTTGCCGATCCACGGAAGCTCATTCAGATCAATGGAGAAGGGGTTGATACAGTGTATTTCAGCGAATCTTTTTGCGTAAATACTAAAAAGGATCCGAGTAAGTTTGTATTCCTTCTTATTGCTCGGATGCTTTACGACAAGGGGGTGCTGGAGTTTGTGGAGGCTGCTTCCCGAATCGTGGCAACTGATTCTTCCGTTCAATTCTGGCTCCTCGGCCCGCTTGATGCTCAGATTCCTTCTGCCATATCCGCTGAGCAATTGAAAAAGTGGGAACGCCGCGGCATTGTGCGATATCTTGGGGTGACCGATGATGTGAGGCCGTTTATTTGCAAAAGTGATTGTGTTGTTCTCCCCTCATATCTGCGAGAAGGCATGCCGCGCGTATTACTTGAAGCAGCCTCCATGCAAAAGCCGATCATAACAACGGATGTTCCGGGCTGCAGGCAGATTGTCCAGGATGGTGTAAATGGATTTCTGGTCAAGCCTCGAGATCCTGAAAGCCTTGCTAATGCTATGCGGAGAATGGTAGGTTTGCCGGAGGAAAAAAGGGTGGAGATGGGAAAACGAGGAAGGGAGCTAGTCCTAAGTGAGTTCTCAAATGAAAAGGTGATGACGAAGTTCTTAAATGTCATTGAGGAGGTTCTCAGTGGTTGTCCGGTGTATGATCCAATGTAAGTTTATAGAGCGTACGCAATGCTCTGGCGGAAGAGACCATATTTGCTGTGCATGAAGGGTGAGAACGTATGACCGCTTCCCTCTTCATCCCTTGTCTTGTTGATCTATTCTTCCCTGAAACGGGAATTGCGACTGTGAAAGTTTTGGAGCGCCTCGGTGTTCGTGTTATCTACCCGAGCGAGCAAACCTGCTGCGGACAGCCTGCTTTCAATACTGGCTACCGGCGTGAAGCAACTCGCCTTGCAGTGAGATTCGTGAGAATTTTCCGAGATGCAGAATACATAGTTGCCCCATCTGGCTCATGCGTGAGTATGGTCAAAATGTTTCCTGAGCTCGATATACCAGCAAGCCTTCACGAAGATGCTGCCCATGTTTCCAGTCATATTTATGAGCTGAGCGAGTTTGTCGTGAACGTCCTGAAAACTGAAGACGTCGGCGCAGCCTTTCCACACACAGTGACTTATCACGAATCATGCCATCTCCGGCGGGAACTCGGTGTGATAGATGAACCACGACGGCTTTTGAAACATGTTCGCGGATTGTCGCTCGTCGAAATGGAGAACGCTGATCTTTGCTGCGGCTTCGGTGGAACATTTGCAGTAAAATTCCCCCTGCTTTCAACCGCGATGGGGGAACAGAAGGTCCGCTCGATAACTGCAGCCAATGTGGAATACGTGACTGCTGGTGACAGCGGTTGTTTACTGCAGATCGGGGGATTGCTTTCGCGGCATGGAATTCGAACACAGCTCATTCATATTGCGGAAATCCTGTCTTCTGATTGATGAGCGTTGATTTGATCGATATCCAGAAAAATATTCGTGAAGCACTCCGTGATCTACCTCTTCGCACAGCTGTGTGGAAAGCAACCGAGCATTCCCTAAAAAAACGGGAGGGTGTCGTCGGCGAAGTCGCAAATTGGGAAGAACTTCGAACGCTGGCTCACCAAATTCGCAAGTTTACTATTGACCACCTTGGTCAGTATCTCCAGGAATTTGAACGCAGCGCAACCGCGAACGGCATGAAAGTCCACTGGGCACAAGACGCGAATGAATCTGTATCAATTGTTCGGACTATTCTCCAGCAGCACAATGCAAAGCACATCGTCAAGTCGAAATCCATGACAACGGAGGAGATTCATCTCAATGCTTTGTTAGAAAAAGATGGATACTCTGTTGTGGAAACCGACCTTGGTGAATACATTGTTCAGCTGGCAGGAGAGATGCCTTCGCATATTACAGCCCCAGCACTCCATAAATCACGTGAGGCAATTGCTGAACTTCTAACCAAGAAATTCCATGAGCCCGTTCCTTCTGATCCTGCTCTTATCGCTTCTATAGTGCGACGCAGGTTGCGGGATCTATTTCTTTCGGCTGACGCTGGGATTTCCGGTGTGAACTTTGCCGTCGCTGAGACTGGAACGCTTTGCATTGTAGAGAATGAAGGGAACGCTCGCTTCACGACTACGCTTCCGCATGTGCATATCGCCATCATGGGAATTGATAAAGTGATCCCGCGCATGGCTGATCTTGCGTTATTTCTCAAGCTCTTGCCACGAAGCGCAACAGGGCAACGTATGACCAGCTATGTTTCTCTCATTTCTTCTCCGCGCCAGACGAATGACCCCGACGGGCCGGAGGAAATTCATGTCATCATTCTGGACAACGGCAGGTCGTCCCTCCTTTCTGACTCAAGCTTACGGCAGGTCCTTTATTGCATTCGATGTGGCGCTTGTTTGAATACGTGCCCTGTCTATCGACAGATTGGCGGACATGCTTATGGTTGGGTCTATCAAGGACCAATTGGGGCAATGCTTGCTCCATTGATGCTTGGATTCAACACAACGCCACTACATCCCTATTTGTCCTCGCTGTGTGGGGCTTGTGCTGAAATTTGCCCGGTGAAGATCGATATTCATCATGTTCTGCTGTACGAGCGAAGTCTTGTTGTCGCGCAGAGGCGAACCTCGAGGATTGAGCGGATCATCCTGAAAGTCTGGGCTTGGCTTATGAGTGGGCGTCGGCGCTACGCTTTTTCAACGCGCGCAGCCCAGCTCTTGAGCACCATCTTTGGGAAAGATGCAAAGGTGTACCTCCCTGTATGGGGTCAAACGAGGGATTTCCCACCTGCCGCAAAAAAGACGTTTCATCAGTTGTACCGGAGGGCAAAGGAAGCGTCGGGGCAATGAAAAGCAGAGAAGAAATCCTCCATCGCGTCGGCATGAATCAATCACTCCGCGCTGAACACGCTGGATTGCCAGACAGAGATGAGATTCGTCGCCTTCTAACATGGGAAGTGGATCAATCTGTGCTCATTGAGCGCTTTGCAGATGAGCTTCAATCAGTGGGAGGAGCTGTTATTCGAACAACAGAGGAAAACATTGCTGATGCTTTGGTGAGCTATCTCCGAAGTGTTGGTGCAAAGTGCGTTCTCCTTTCTGAAGACGTGCTGCAAACGTGGGTTGACCTTCGTCAGAGGCTTCTGGCCCCCTCTGGCGGACGCCGAGGGACAGTTGAGTTTCTTTATAGCGACGACTCCCGATCTCATCGGGATCCTATTTCTGATGGTGCAACGGATGAGCGGAGTGCTGATACTGGGATAACGGCGTGCGAAGCACTCATCGCAGAAACGGGAAGTGTGTTGATAAAATCTTCAGACATACAGCCAAGACTTACGTCGCTTCTTCCTGAGAGGCATGTTGTGATCGCTCGTTCAAACCAGCTCATCGGTACGCTCTGGGAGGCTTTCGCATTAATTAAGAAAGCAGAGGGTGGGTTGCCTGCAGCATACACGCTGGTCACAGGTGTAAGTCAAACCGCAGATATCGAAAAAGTCCTTGTGAAGGGGGTGCATGGTCCCAGAGAATTGTGTGTTATTCTGTTGGAGGGGTGAAGGCTTCTCAAATGCGATTTCTGATGGTGAGTCGAAAAAATTCCGAAAGGCGTTTTGACCTTTATGGATGTTTTCGCTATTTTGATGAAAAGCCTCTGTAGAGATCAGTATGGGAAAAAGGGTTGAAAAAATAGTTCTCTTCTTTGCTGATTTTCTGGCTATCAACGGAGTTTGGGTTGCATATTACTGGCTTCGGGTAGATAGCGGCTGGTTCCGCTACCCCATCCGCCCGGAGTTCTGGCTGCCAATGTTCGCCGTTTATCTCTACTGGATGATTGTATTTCTTTTCTTCGGACTTTACCGGTCGTGGTATGCAAAATCACGCTTTGATGAATTCACTACAGTGTTCAAAGCCGTGACGTTTGGAGTCCTTTTTCTGTTCTTTGCCATATTTATTGATGATGTAACAACAGGTTCGCAATCGCAGGCGCGATTGTTGATTGCTTTGTACTGGGCTTTGTTGATCGTTGCGCTTGGCGGTGGAAGAATAGTAGTGCGGAGTTTTCAACGCCATCTTCTTTTGAAAGGGATTGGCTTGCGGAACACCGTCATTGTGGGGTGGTCTAAGAAAGCCCGTGAGGTTTTTGATCTACTGGAACAGTTTCCTGCGCTTGGGCATAAGGTTATTGGCTTTGTGAAAACAGATGCAAGAAAAAGTGATGGCAACTATAAGGGGGTTCCAACGGTCGGCAGTATTGATGCGTTAGATAACATCATCGAGGCGCACAAAGTCAAGGAAGTTGTCATTGCACTTGATTCAGCGGAGCATAGGAAGCTCCTTGATATTCTCGGGAGCTCCGCCGCGCGGAATGTCAGCTTCAAGATCATCCCTGATTTATACGATATTGTCAGTGGACAAGCACGGACTGATCAGCTCTACGGTGTTCCCCTGATCGAAATCATGCCGGAACTCATGAAGCCGTGGGAACAGAGTGTGAAGCGGGCAATTGACGTTATCGTATCGTTGGTTATCTTGATCGTTGGGTTGCCTATCTGGATACTTGTTGGGATCGCGATTGCGATTGATTCACCGGGCGGGGTTTTTTACCGCCAGAGTCGTGTTGGCAAGGATGGCAAGATATTCTCGATTATAAAGTTTCGTTCTATGTACAAAGGAGCTGAGGAAAGTGTCGGGCCGCAGTGGGCGCAGAAGAACGATCCTCGGATCACGCGGGTAGGACGGATTATTCGGAAGTTGCATATTGATGAAGTACCGAATTTTCTCAATGTTCTCGCTGGCGATATGTCCTTAGTTGGTCCGAGACCCGAGCGACCACATTTCGTGGAGCAGCTTTCTCGTGAAATCCCAATTTACCGTCGCCGCTTAAAGGTTCGACCAGGGATCACAGGGATGGCACAGGTGAAGTATAAGTACGATGAATCAATTGAAGACGTTCGGAGGAAACTTCAATACGACTTTTTTTACATAGAGAACATGTCGCTCAGAACAGATTTCAAGATTCTTTTCCGTACGCTTTTTACTGTCTTCCTGGGAAAAGGACACTGAGAGACTTAAAGAGAAAGAAAACCTGGTCATGAATATTCGAATGGTAGATCTCGTAACGCAGTATCAGAAACTTAAGCCGGAGATCGATGCTGCAATTCAGGACGTTCTCTGCTCAGGCCAATTTGTTATGGGAAAAGTGGTCCGGGAATTCGAAGAGGAAGTAGAACGCTATCTCGCTGTAAAGCACGCCATCGGGTGTGCCTCGGGCACAGATGCGCTGCAGATTGCAATGATGGCGTTAGGGGTTAGACCTGGCGATGAAATCATCACGACACCGTTCACGTTTGTTGCCACTGCAGAGACGATGGTGTTGCTGGGGGCTGTCCCTGTGTATGTAGATATAGATGAAAAGACGTTTAATATTGATCCTCGGAAGATTGAATCCGCTATTACTCCTCGAACAGTCGGCATTGTTCCTGTTCATTTGTACGGACAGACTGCTGACATGGATCCGATTCTTGAGCTTGCAGAAAAGCATCATCTCTGGGTGTTGGAGGATGCAGCGCAAGCCTTTGGTGCTGAATATCGGGGGAAGAAGGCAGGGACATTTGGCATTGGCGGGTGCATCAGTTTTTTCCCCAGCAAAAATCTCGGCGCGTATGGCGATGGCGGGATGGTGGTGACAAATGACGACGCTTTCGCTGAGAAGGTCCGTCTCATTGCCCAGCATGGTTCGCGCACCAAGTATGAGCATCTGTTGCTCGGCGTCAATAGCCGTCTGGATTCGCTCCAAGCCGCTGTTCTCAAAGTGAAACTCAGGTATCTCGACAACTGGAATCAGATGCGGCAGGCTCATGCGGCGCGATACAGTGAGCTTCTTCGTGATGCAAAGGTTAAACTTCCAATAACAGCTCCAGATCGAAATCATATCTTTCATCAATACACCATTCTATTGAAGGATCGAGACGGCTTAGCCGAGCATTTCAGGCAGAAGGGGATTCCATTTGGCATACATTATCCGCTTCCACTGCACCTGCAACCTGCCTTTGCTCATTTGGGGAAGAAGGAGGGAGATTTCCCGATTGCGGAGCGCAGTGCGCGTGAGGTGTTTTCGCTCCCGATGCATCCAGAGTTAACCGAAGATCAGATCCAGTTTGTTGCCACTGCCGTGCGCGAATACACGGCTGGTTTATCGTTGCAGTCGAAGTCAGTTGCGGAGTGAGGAGAATTTCCACCAATGCCCAGGACACTGATCATCATCCCGACCTACAATGAAGCCGAAAACATCCTTCGGATTGTGCCGGAAATTCTCTCCGTCGCTCCTGACATCGATGTTCTCGTGGTAGATGATAATTCACCGGATGGGACTGCAGAGGCTGTGAGGAAGATGGGAGCTTCAGACCATCGTGTGCATCTTCTTTTGAGAGAGAAGAAGATGGGACTCGGGACAGCTTATGTTGCGGGATTCAAGTATGCGCTTGCTAATGACTACGACTACGTTTTCGAGATGGATGCAGATTTTTCACACGATCCGAAGGAGATTCCGAAGATGCTTTCCGCTATGGAGCGTTGTGATCTTGTCATTGGGTCTCGGTACATCAATGGCGTTCGGGTTCTTGACTGGCCTATGAAACGCCTCCTTCTGAGCTACTTTGCTAATGTCTACACCCGTATCATCACCGGGATGCCTGTCCGCGACGCGACAGGGGGATTCAAGTGTTATCGGAGAAAAGTTTTGGAAAGCATCGATCTCGACAGGATTCGATCAAATGGGTACGCATTTCAGATCGAGACGAATTTCAAGGCGTGGGCGGGGGGCTTTCGCGTCTGTGAGCATCCTATTGTGTTTGTCGACCGCCGCCTGGGGACATCAAAGATGAATAAGGGGATCATTTACGAGGCTGCATTCATGGTGTGGAAGTTGAAATTTCAGCATCTCTTCAGGAAATTGTGAGTTGTTGGCTATTGGTCATTTCGCTGCAGCACGGGAATTTGTGATACACGAAGCTTATGTGGATTTCCATCATCATTGTTAGCTATAATGTTCGCGACTTCCTCGCAAATGCTATAAATTCACTTCAAGAATCACTTGCCCAGGTAAGTCCGGACAGCGATGGGGAGCGCGGGGAGATCATCGTTGTCGATAATGCGTCGGACGATGGGAGCGTTGATTTCATTAGGAGTCGATATCCCTCGGTAAGACTTCTTGTCAGCGATCGTAATCTTGGCTTTGGGAAAGCGAACAACCTTGCGATGAAAATCGCGCGTGGGAAGTATTTCCTCATCATTAACCCTGATACCGTTGTTCAGGAGGATACACTGCGCGTGATGCTTGAATTTCTGGAAGCCCATCCGGATGTCGGGATGGCTGGCTGTAAGATATTGAACGCCGATGGGACTATTCAGTTAGCATGTCGCCGAAGTTTTCCAACTCCCTGGGTTGCTTTCACGAAGTTGTCCGGTTTGAGCTCGCTCTTTCCGAGGTCTTATCTTTTCGGCCGTTATAATTTGACTTATCTTGATCCAAGCCAGGTTCACGATGTGGATGCCCTTGCCGGATCATTTATGATGGTGAGGAGAGAAGTCTACGAGCAAGTTGGTGGATTTGATGAGAGCTTCTTTATGTATGGTGAGGATGTTGATTGGTGCTACCGCATTAAGTCGGCGGGATGGCGAATCATGTATGTCCCTCTGACGCAGATCATCCACTTCAAGGGGGAGAGCACCAAGCGAAGTGACATTGATGCTATAGGTTATTTTTACGATGCAATGCGAGTCTATGTGGAAAAGCATCATAATCGATCCGTGGTTGGGAAGTTTCTTCTCAACGTTGCCATTGAGATGCGGTTATTGTTGGCGCGCTTTGGGAAAGCGGCTCGCAGATTCAGGTTTGCGGTTCTTGATGTCGTCCTAATTGACCTGACGATCATGCTTGGAGAGCTTCTCTGGCGCGGTAGAATCGGGAGCTTTCCGCCATTTGTTTATCCTTTTGCTCTGACAATTCCACCTCTGTTATTCATCTTCATGATGTACGGTGGGCGATTGAGTCCAACAAAGCCACTGAGTGTATCTCGCGCAGGGCTAAGTGTTATTGTCTCGTTCCTCATTGTCTTTGCATTCACTGCGATCTTCAAGGGATATGCGTTCAGCCGGGCAGTTCTATTGCTTTCTGGCATGATGAGTTTCTTGATGGTACCGGGTTGGCGTGTGGTGGTACGTTTTACAGGAAGGTCGAAAAATGAAGCCCTTTTCGGTCGACGCGCATTGATTGTTGGTATAGGCGGATCGGCTCAGGAAATTCTTCGGCGGCTCAATTCTCACCCGAGGGATTTGTATCACATAGTGGGATTCATAGACGTGAATCTGCAACGACTTGGAGAACGGATTAACGGCGTTGAGATTCTCGGCAGCACGGAGACGATTGGAAAAGTAATTGATGAACACAGAGTCACGGATGTGGTCTTTTCAGCGGAAGATATTTCTTTCGAAGATATTCTATCGGTGATTGGAAGAACGAAAAGCCCCGGGGTGAACTATAGCATCGTACCAACGAACCGCGAGGTAATTGTTGGCAAATGGGGGGTTGATACCCTCGATGAAGTCCCCTTAGTCGAAATTGAGTATAACATTAATCTCCCCTCTCATCGATTTGCGAAGCGTGCGTTTGATATTGCCACGAGCTTGGTTTCTTTGCTGTTTATTTATCCATTGGTTTTCCTCTTTTCAAGAAATAAGTTGAGTACATCGACTGCGGGGGCAATCCTTCAGACTCCCCGAGTGCTGAACGGAGAAATGAGCTGGGTAGGTCCGCCGGAAGACATGGTACCTCTGCTTGCACAAGACGGACGAACTATTTATGTTGGAAAACCCGGCGTTGTTGGTCCTGTGCAGCTTTACACTCATGGCAAATTAAGCCTGGAGGATAAACGAAAGCTTGTTTTATCTTACGCGAAAAATCAATCACTCTCGTTGGATATTGAGATTCTTGTGAGGTTCTTCACTGGTTTGGGGGAGTGAATTGCCTGGTCACGAGCAGAGTGGAGGCACATGAATGAGCAAAGTGGTACTCGATTTTGAGAAGCCAATCCTCGAGCTTGAGCAAAAAATTGAGGAGATGCGAAAGTACTCCGATCATCTTGGCATCGCCGATGAGATTACACGGCTTGAAGAGAAGGTTGCTCAGCTCCGGGACAGTATTTATTCAAATCTCACTCGCTGGCAGCGCGTTCAGCTTGCCCGTCACCCGGAAAGGCCATATACCCTTGATTATATCCAGCTTATGACGATAGACTTTGTTGAGCTTCACGGAGACAGAGCGTTTGCCGATGATAAGGCAATTGTGGGTGGCTTTGCTCGTTTGCCGGGCTTATGGGATGGAGCTGCCAGGGACCTCTCGCCCGGAAAGGAAACTGTTATGTTCATAGGGCATCAAAAAGGTCGTGATACAAAGTCAAATCTGTATCGCAACTTTGGGATGCCGAATCCTGAAGGCTATCGGAAAGCCCTTCGTCTGATGAAATTAGCTGCGAAGTTCCAGAAGCCAGTGGTCACCTTGCTTGATACACCCGGTGCTTATCCTGGTCTTGGTGCCGAGGAGCGTGGTCAAGCTGAAGCGATTGCTCGAAACTTGTTCGAGATGGCGCGACTTCCTGTTCCAATTGTTGTTGTTATTATTGGCGAAGGAGCATCAGGTGGAGCTTTAGGGATCGGCATCGGGGATCGAATATTGATGATGGAAAACACATGGTACTCGGTGATTTCTCCTGAATCGTGTTCAAGCATCCTCTGGCGAAGCTGGGACTACAAAGAGCAGGCGGCGGAAGCGTTGAAGCTTACAGCTTCTGATTTACTTGAACAAGGTGTGATCGACCGAATCATTCCCGAGCCGGTTGGAGGTGCGCATCGTGATCACAAAAAGGCTGCGGAGATTCTCAAAGGAATCCTCATCGAGGAACTGAGGGCGTTGAAGCGACAGAAACCTGAACGACTATTGGAAAAACGTATCGAGAAGTTTAGCAAGATGGGCTTCTGGGAAGAATAATTCCATGATTGAAACGAGAACAGAGATTCGCGTTCGCTATGCCGACACAGATCAGATGCGCCTTGTGTACCACGCAAAATATTTCGAGTATTTTGAACAAGGTCGATCTGACCTCATGCGTTCGATTGGTTTACCCTACTCTGAGGTGGAAATGATGGGTTTGTACTTGCCGGTACTTGGCGCTTATGCGCGTTTCCGCCGACCGGCAAAATACGATGATCTCCTTGTTGTAAGGACTATGCTCAAAGAACCACCGCTGGCAAGAATCAAGCTTGAGTATATCATCACCAGAAACGGGGACTCCGAAGTTCTTGTCGATGGATACACCATTCATGCTTTTGTCAATGCAGCAACGGGGAAAGTTGTTCGGGCTCCGGATAAATTCTCCCGGATCATCCGTCTCCATTTTTCTCAGTGGAAAGATAGCGAGGATCATTCGCTCGAAGGAAAGGAAACCATAAACCGGTAAAGCAAAATGAAGGAAAGGAGGTCAGGGGCATGTGACTCCATATGCTGTGGTGGGGAATCAGTCACTGTATGGCATTGCTGTTGATCAATACAGCAATGTCTATGTTGGTGCTCCGCTGGGTTTGGGCTTTGGCGTTGTCAAGGTTTCAGCGGGCACCTTGCGGCAGACTACGCTTTTCTCTACTGCCGGATTAGCTGAAGGTTTGGCAATAAGCAGCAGTGGAGATCTCTATGTGGCGGATGGTCCGGCGCTTCCACCGTATGACTGGGGGCGCATACTTAAGTATAATTTAAGCACTGGAGCGCTGGTGGAACTGGTGAATTCAGGCGAGCTGAAGGCTCCCTCCGGTGTTGCCATCGGGGCAAATGTTATTTATGTTACCAGCACATGGAATAACACGGTTCTTGCAGTCCACGGCAAATAATTTCTCTTGAACAATTTAGTGGAGGTTCTATGCTGAAAAAAGAACTCCTTGATATCTTAGTTTGCCCTAAAGACAAGGGAGAGCTCCTGTATGACGCGGAGAAGAACACACTTACCTGTAAAGTGTGTGGGCATGTTTACGAAGTGAAGGACGACATTCCGATTATGCTTGTTGATGATGATCTGGAACAAAGCGATGCTGGGAAAGCTTGATTCAGGCATTGCAGCGAGGATCATCGATGAAGCGCTTGCTGAAGATCTCAGTCTTGGTGATCCCACCACTGAGGCGATTATTGCGCCAGATGCGAGCGCAACAGGTGTTATACTTGTAAAGCAGAATGGAGTGGTGGCAGGGCTTGAGGTAGCATCGGAGGTTTTTCGCCGTGTTGATGAGCAGTTGACTTTTACACCTCTTGTTTCTGATGGAGACTTCGTTGCGGCGATGACGGAAGCAGCGCGGGTCTCAGGTCGCGCTGCGAGTTTACTCAAGGCGGAGCGGACGGCATTGAATTTTCTCCAGCGGATGAGTGGTATCGCCACGCTCACGCGGGCGTTCGTCGGAGCGGTGGCTGGGACTGGCGTAAAGATAACTGATACTCGAAAGACCGCTCCCTGCCTTCGGTTTTTTGACAAATGGGCTGTCCGTCTCGGCGGTGGGGTTAACCATAGGATGGCTCTGCACGATATGATCCTTATTAAAGATAACCACATCGCTCTTGCCGGTGGAGTTCGAGCTGCCCTTAGAGCCTGCAAACGCTATCAGGAACTCCACCAGCTTGACCTTCCCATCGAAATTGAGGCGCGCTCAATTCGTGATGTTGAAGAAATTATGAGTGAAGGTGGCGCATCTCGAATCATGTTCGATAATTTCACAACCGAGATGCTACGGGAAGCCGTGGCTCTTGTTGGGAATGCTGTGGAAACTGAAGCTTCAGGTTCGATTACACTCGATCGTGTTTCTGAAATTGCTGAAACAGGTGTTGACTTCATTTCTATAGGCGCTCTCACTCACTCCGCACGTGCACTTGACATATCGTTCGAGATTCTTTCGTGAAAAGGCTCCATTCACTACCTCCCGTACTATGGTGATGTTCTTCCATGCTTGATAAGATTCGTCAGCTCGGAAGTGACACCGCTGTCTATGGCGTGAGCACCATCATTGGGCGGTTCTTAAATTTCTTGCTCGTCCCGTTTTATACAAATGTTCTTCCTCCCAGCGAATACGGAATCGTTGCCTATATCTATTCCTACATTGCATTCATGAATATCATCTACGGGTATGGGATGGAATCCGCGTATTTCCGGTACGCGTCCTCATTAGAGATCGGCAGTGAGAAGCTGAACTTTACCATCCCCTTCCTCTCGTTGGTGGCGACGTCCCTTTTTTTCTCAGGAATTATTCATGCTCTATCTGTGCCTATAGCCTCTCTTCTTAAGATGGTGGCACACGATGCTCTCTATGTCCAATATGCAGCATGGATTCTATTCTTCGATACCCTTACCCTAATTCCTTTTGCTGCATTGCGGTTGGAGCGCCGTGCCGTTCGATTCGCACTCATTCGGCTGATGAATATCATCTTAAATGTTGCACTCAACATCGTCTTATTAGTAAAATTTCACCTTGGGGTTCAAGGGATCTTTATTAGTGGTGTTGTTTCGTCCGCATTCACCGTGCTTCTTCTGCTGCCAACGATCATAAGGCAGCTCGGCATTCGCAGCGAGCCGAGAGTTACAGTTTCTGAGACCCTCAGGAAGAGCGGCAGAGAACTGTACAGCGCTCTTCTGAAATTTGGGTTGCCCTATGTTCCTGCAGGATTGGCAGCGATGGCGATCCAGGTAATTGATAGGCCTATCCTACGTGCATTTACGAATGACGCAACGGTTGGAATTTATCAGGCCAATTACCGTCTCGGGATTCTCATGATGATCATTGTTTCCATGTTCGATTATGCATGGCGTCCATTCTTCCTGACAAATGCCAATGATCCGCAAGCAAAACCGCTTTTCGCTCGTGTGCTTACCTATTTTCTCTTTGTCGCATTAACTCTTTGGCTCATTGGCTCCCTGTTTGTTGATGATATTGTTCGGATCCGTTTCTTCGGTCGCGATTTCATTCACCCAGCGTATTGGTCTGGCTTGGGCATTGTTCCCATCGTGCTGTTTGCTTACGTGTTCACCGGAATCAGCACCAATCTTATTGCAGGGATCTACATCGAGAAAAAGACACACTATTTGCCGTGGATCAATGGCGCAGGGGCGGCGGTGAACATTGCGGCGAATATTGTGTTGATACCAGTTTTTTCGTTATATGGAGCCGCCTTTGCCACACTCCTGAGCTACATGGTGGCTGCGGTCTTGATGTTTTTTGTTGTGCAGCGTTTTTTCCCCATCCGGTATGAGTATAGCCGAATCCTCAAGCTGTTTGCTTCATCCGTTGGGATGTACCTTTTCTTCAGATGGGTCCCGGTTGATGGCACAGTGTTCATGCGGCTTGCATGGAAATCTTCCCTCGTGCTTGGTTTCGTGGCAATCTTGCTGGTTCTCCGATTCTTTCGGAAGGATGAAATTCGTGCGGTGCGTCAGATCCTCCGTTTCTCCGCGCAGGAAGCGAAGCCGCCCGTCTCGGCAGGGATCGCGGAGGGTGAGAGCCTTCCAAAGATTGATAATTAAAGAGTGCTTCCAACGTGTGGGTTTTAGAAAGGCGCTTCGGCAGTTGTTCAATTCAGGTCGTGGCTCGATAAACGGTAAAGCTTGGGAATCAGTTCACTTTTTTGTAGCTTAAATGAGGAAAGATTCATGTTGAACAATGATTAAGCAATTGGAACATATCAAGGCTAGGTATGTGGAGCTGACGCAGCTTCTGTCTGATCCAGAGATTGTTTCTGATCAGAGGCGATACAGAGAATTGGCAAGGGAGCATCGCCAACTTTCAGAGATCGTGAAAGTCTATGAGCAGTATGAGAAGCTTCGATCTTCGCTCATAGAGTTAGAGGAGATTTTGAAGAGCTCAGATGATAAGGAGCTTGTTGCGCTTGCCTCGAAAGAACTTCATGAGTCACGGGCGAAACTGCCAGCACTTGAAGATGAACTGCGAGCTCTTCTTGTCCCGCGTGATCCTGACGACGCGAAGAATGTAATCATGGAGATACGAGCTGGAACAGGTGGCGAGGAGGCTGCACTTTTTGCTGCGGATTTGTTTCGCATGTACAGCCGTTATGCGGAACGAAGAGGGTGGAGCGTCGAACTTGTTGACCGAAGCGACACGGGTCTAGGCGGATTCAAGGAGATTATTTTTGAAGTTTCCGGGGAGGATGTATATGGATGGTTGAAATTCGAAAGCGGTGTGCATCGTGTCCAGCGTGTTCCAGTGACGGAGGCAAGCGGCAGGATCCATACCTCTGCTGCATCCGTTGCAGTTCTTCCGGAGGCAGAAGAGATCGATGTGGAGATCAACCCTGATGATCTTCGCATTGATGTCTACCGTGCTGGTGGCCACGGTGGGCAGAACGTCAATAAAGTAGAGACGGCAATACGAATCACTCACATTCCGACGGGTATTGTTGTTCAGTGCCAGGATGAACGATCTCAGTATCAGAATCGGCTAAAGGCGATGCGATTTCTTCGTGCTCGTCTCTACGATCGCATGGTTGAGGAGCGAGAAGCGGAGATCGCTGCTCAGCGCAGGTCGATGGTGAAACGCGGCGACCGCAGTGAGAAGATTCGAACCTACAATTTCCCGCAGAATCGTGTCACCGACCACAGAATTGGTTTAACGTTATACAACCTTTCTGAAATCATCGACGGGAATTTGGATCCGCTCATTGAGCAACTTCGGCTTGCAGATCGAACGGAGAGACTTAAAGGGATTACTTCTGAGAAGATGTGATCAGGTGCCTCCTGTCCTTTCGAGCTTCCCGTTGGAATCCTCCCGGTGTTCAAGGAAAAATTGTTGGAGCAAAGTTCGGCTTTTCTCGTCGAGCACTCCTGAGATGACATGGACGGAATGATTCAAGCGTGGATCTTCAACAATGTTGAAGAGAGATCCACAGGCACCGGTCTTTGGGTCAAAAGCTCCGAAGACTAAGGTTGGGATGCGCGCGAGGACAATTGCACCAGCGCACATGGGGCAAGGTTCAAGGGTCACATAGAGGATGCAATTTTCAAGTCGCCGTGCGTGAAGGTAATTTGCTGCTGCAGTGATAGCTATCATTTCTGCATGTGCAGTTGGATCCTGGAGGCGTTCGATTTGATTGTGTCCTTTCGCTACTAATTCACCATTGCAGATAATCACTGCCCCCACCGGGACTTCCCCCTCTTCGTATGCCTTCTCTGCCTCGCGCAGTGCCATGAGCATCCAGCGCTCATGGCTGGTCGCGTTGTCTGTTAAGCTGTCTGTTAAATGATTCATTTTTTCTTGCTCATGGAGCTTTAGGAAATGTGGGGATGAAAGATGGCATGCTTCTTTCTTTAAGAAAGATTCATGCGCGCCCAGAGGGACTCGAACCCCCAACCCTCAGATCCGAAGTCTGATGCTCTATCCAATTGAGCTATGGGCGCAGCGAGTGCCGATGTATCGGTACCATGTTGCTATATCACTCCCATGTAATTTACGCAAACTTCCGCTCTAAAACAATTAGTGAAACCACCATGTGCTTGTTTGGTGGAGTTGTTGAGAAACGAGTTAGATACAATCTCACATAGCATCGGCTTCCAATCCTTGCGATTTGGAATTGATAAGAGCTTTGTGGGCTACCATTGTATCATTGGCCCGCTGCACAGCTATTTCATTGGTGTCAATGCCGCACCTGCACGGGTGGCTTACTATGTGAGGAGAGAAGATGAGACTGTAAGATCTTCGCTCCTGTTCTGTCCCCGATTCCCCTACAAGTTTTGCACGATGAAATCTGTGATAAGAGTGAAAAGATTCTCCCGGGTGTTTCCTCCGTAGATGCCATGATCTTTGTTTGGGTAGAACATCGTGCTGAGCTGCTTGTTCTGTTTTTGCAATGTGGCTACGAGCTGGATTGTGTTCTGCCAGTGAACGTTGTCATCGGAAGTCCCGTGTATTACCAGCAGCTTCCCCTTGAGCTTCTCTACATGATTGAGTGGAGCACTCTCTTTATATCCATCAGGATTACCATCCGGCGTTCCCATGTATCGCTCAGTGTAGATCGAGTCATATAATCTCCAGTCAGTTACAGGAGCAACAGCAACTGCGCCTCGGAAATAATCTGCACCTACAAGAAGCGTTAAGCTTGCCATGTATCCTCCGTAGCTCCACCCCCAGATGCCGATCCGATTTTTATCGACGAAGGGGAGGGATGCAAGGTACTTTGCCGCTTCAATCTGGTCATGGACTTCCCATTTACCCAGTTGTCGGTGCACTATTTTCTCAAAAGCTCTTCCTCGCCCCCCGGTACCACGCCCATCTACGCTGAAAACAATATATCCTTTCTCGGCAAGCATCTGATACCAGAGGTAGCTCTGTCCACCCCAAGCGTTGAGAACTGTTTGAGACCCTGGGCCTCCATACACGTAGACAAGCACAGGGTATTTCTTTGCTGAGTCTAAATCAACAGGTGTGATCATCCAGGCGTTAAGCTGTACACTGTCGCTCGTGAAGAACGAAAGAAATTGATGATGCCCCATGGTATAGTTTTCGAGTTCTGGGATTTTGTTTTCTTCTATGATGCGTACAAGTTCTCCGGACGCTTTATGAAGTCGAAGCTGTGGTGGGGTTTGAACGTTCGAGAAGTTGTCAAGATAATAGGCGAACGTTGGAGAAAATACTGGACGGTGAATCCCGGGATCCGAAGAAAGCTGCCGCAAGCCACTCCCGTCGAGCTTGATGCTGTAGAGTTGTCGTTCGAGCGGTGAATTCTTTGTCGATGTGAAATAAACGCGCTGATGTTTCTCATCAATGCCGAGAAGATCGGAAACTTCCCAATTACCATGAGTAATTTGTCGTACCATGTTTCCTCTGTAATCGAATAGATATAAGTGAAGGAATCCACTTCGTTCGGAACTCCAGAGGAGGAGGTTTTTCGTCGTCAAGAACGTCAGGTCATTGCGCACGCTAACCCAGGCAGAGTCTGTTTCTGTTAGCACAACGGTGGATCGTCCTGTTGCGGGGTCTGCGAAGAGAAGCTCAAGTTTATTCTGAGCGCGGTTCAGTCGCTGAATGGAGAGGTAGCGCGAATCAGGGGTCCATTTGATTCGTGGAATGTAGATATCTGTATTTTCGCCTATATCCATCCATCGGACTTCTCCTGTTGCGATGTGGACGACCCCGATTCTGACGACAGCATTTGAATCTCCTGGATTTGGATATCTTTGCTGCTCAAGTGAAAGATGAAGTGGCATGAAATCCGTCATCGTGTAAATCGGTTCATGGGATACGTCAAGCCGCCAGAACGCAATGCGCTTGCTGTCGGGCGACCATTCGTACCCGTTGATGATACCAAACTCCTCTTCGTAAACCCAATCGAATTTCCCGTTGATTATTACGTCGCTCCCATCGTGAGTAAGTTGTGTCTCAGTACCGGTCTTAAGATCAAGTATGAAAAGATTGTTTGATCGGACAAAGGAAATGTAATTTCCATCAGGGGAGAATTGGATGATGCTCTGCGGTTCCTTTGTGTTTGTGAGCTGACGAAATTCTTTTGTACGTAAATCGTACAGGTAGAAGTTTCCTCCACTTTTCAAACCCCTTGCGGGCAATGTCTCTGTGAACAGAATCTGCTGTTCGGAAGGTGACCAGTCATAATTGATGATGCGGAACGGTTTCTTGCCATCTTTTAAGAGAAGGTTCTTTGCATCAACGATCATTTTTTCATTGCCCGATCTTGCATCGTAGAGCCAGATGTTTGTAAGCTTCGTGGTGGTATCGGCTTTCAGGAAGGAAAACCGATCGCCGCTTTTCATCCAGTGGATACCTCTTAGCGATTTGCCCAAGAAAAGGGCTGTACCATAAATATCGTGTACAGTAAGTTGTTTTTTGGTTTGAGCTTCCACTGAGTGAGTGGGCATTAGCAGGAGTACTGCCGAGGTGGCGCAAATCAAGAATGAGGGCAAAATGCGACTACGGCGGACAGGGGATGCAACCGCCGTTGAGCTGGTGGAACTTAGCTTAGGAAAATCTTTGTTGAAGTTATTGCTGTGCATGTAAGAATCTCCTATCGCTGTTCTTGGGATGTTTATAGGAAAGTAGGTAATTTGAATAGACGAATCAAGTGGCGCTGGATGGCGACGGTGGAGGCCTGGGTTCGATCAGTTAGCCTCGTTTTGTTGCTTTTTGTTGCAAAAATTGTATATTAATAGTTTTGACCGCTGGTGTAGCTCAACTGGCAGAGCAGCTGATTTGTAATCAGCAGGTTGTGGGTTCAAGTCCCTCCACCAGCTCGCGGGCACGGGCAGGTAGCGAAGTGGTCAAACGCAACAGACTGTAAATCTGTCGGCTTCGGCCTTCGGAGGTTCGACTCCTCCCCTGCCCACAACTGGTGCAGTGTGCCAGAGGGATAGTTTCTTGTCGACGATGGTGCAAGCGTGCGGTTGAACCGTGCGGGAGTAACTCAGGTGGTAGAGTCATCCCGTGAAGCGGGATTGGTCAGAAGCGGGAGTAACTCAGGTGGTAGAGTCATCCCGTGAAGCGGGATTGGCGAGAAGCGGGAGTAACTCAGGTGGTAGAGTCATCCCGCCATGCGGGATTGGCGAGAAGCGGGAGTAACTCAGATGGTAGAGTCATCCCGCCATGCGGGATTGGTCAGAAGCGGGAGTAACTCAGATGGTAGAGTCATCCCGTGAAGCGGGATTGGCGAGAAGCGGGAGTAACTCAGGTGGTAGACTCATCCCGTGAAGCGGGATTGGTCAGAAGCGGGAGTAACTCAGGTGGTAGACTCATCCCGTGAAGCGGGATTGGTCAGAAGCGGGAGTAACTCAGGTGGTAGAGTCATCCCGTGAAGCGGGATTGGTCAGAAGCGGGAGTAACTCAGGTGGTAGAGTCATCCCGTGAAGCGGGATTGGCGAGAAGCGGGAGTAACTCAGATGGTAGAGTCATCCCGTGAAGCGGGATTGGCGAGAAGCGGGAGTAACTCAGATGGTAGAGTCATCCCGTGAAGCGGGATTGGCGAGAAGCGGGAGTAACTCAGATGGTAGAGTCACAGCCTTCCAAGCTGTTGGTCGCGGGTTCGAGTCCCGTCTCCCGCTCGATTGAGTTATGTTGTGTACATACTGAAAAGTTTGAAAGTCGATCGATACTATATTGGAACGACCGAGAATTTAGAAGCCCTGGTAGCGTTTCACAACAGTTCGATGGCTCGCTGGACGAAGAGATATCAACCGTGGGTTGTTGTGCACAATGAAAGCTTTCGAAGTCGTGGTGAAGCGGTCAGGCGGGAGCGGTTTTTGAAATCTCTTAAAGGGATTGGGAGATATCTTGATGAGATTAAAGCTGGGAGGAAGTAGGGAGCTGGTGGAGTCATCCCGCCATGCGGGATTGGTAGCGGGTTTCCCGACCAAAGTCAGGATCTTCCGCTCATGTATTTGGACTCCGGCAGAAAATGCGCTCACGTAGCTCAGTTGGTAGAGCACTTCCTTGGTAAGGAAGAGGTCGCCGGTTCAATCCCGGCCGTGAGCTCGGATATTGCATAGAAGGTGCAGGAACTATCTTGCTGATGAGCTACAAAGATACTTACAGAATTAAGGAGATTCATTTGTGAGAGAAATTATCACCCTTGAGTGTACTATTTGCAAGCGTCGTAACTATACAACAACGAAGAATAAGAAAAAACAAACCGGTCGCGTCGAATATAAAAAGTACTGCCCGTCGTGCCGCAAGCATACAGCCCATAAAGAGACACGGTAAGTTCTCCTTTGCACACAATTACGTCAGTAGCTCAATTGGTAGAGCAGCGGTCTCCAAAACCGCAGGCTGGGGGTTCGAGTCCCTCCTGACGTGCCAGTTACATCGTGATGCATATTTTGAACACAGATTAGATCGATAGTGTAATGAAAGAGAAAATTATTGCCTTTTTTTCTGACGTATACCGTGAGATGAAAAAAGTGACGTGGCCAAAATGGAAGGAACTTCAGGAATCTACATGGGTTGTAATTGGCGTCACGTTGATTCTTGCGGTGTTTATTTACGTGATTGACCTTATTGTCAGCCAGGCGTTGAAAGGGATTTTCTGAGGTTTCCGTGGCGAAGAAATGGTATGTAGTCCGGACATACTCCGGACACGAAAACAAAGTGAAGGCGTATCTCGAGAACGAGATTGCTACCGAAGGCTTAGCAGACCGTATCTCGAACGTCCTTGTCCCATCGGAGAAGGTTTTCGAAATAAAAGGGGGGAAGAAGCGGAGCAAGACGCGAACATTTTTCCCGGGCTATATCCTCGTAGAAGCCGAACTGGATGAAAAAACGAAGTACGTGATTCTGAACACACCATCGGTGATAAGTTTTGTGGGACCGAAAGGCGTTCCCGTTCCGCTTCATCCTGAAGAAGTAAGACGCCTTGTGGGACGCATCGGGGAACAGGCAGAAGTAGAAACGATGGAGGTCCCTTTCCACATCGGCGAACCTGTGAAGGTTATCGATGGTCCATTTACAAACTTCACTGGGTTTGTGCAAGAGGTGAATGAGGAGAAAATGAAAGTAAAGGTTATGGTTAGTATTTTCGGTCGGAAGACACCTGTAGAATTGGATTTTTCGCAGGTTGAAGTTGAAAAGTAGCAGGGTGAGAAGTGAGCCTTTTTCATCCTTAAGAAGATATTGGAGATTTCATGGCGAAGAAAATTGTTGGATATGTAAAATTGCAGATTCCGGCTGGGCAGGCAAATCCAGCTCCCCCGGTTGGACCTGCCTTGGGCCAGAAGGGAATCAACATCATGGAATTCTGCAAACAGTTTAATGCCCGCACTCAATCACAGCAAGGACTTATTATCCCTGTTGTGATCACTGTGTATGCTGATAAGTCGTTCACATTCGTCACGAAGACCCCTCCTGCTTCAGTCCTTTTGAAGAAAGCAGCGAAAGTTGAGAAGGGGTCTGCAGAGCCAAATCGAGCTAAGGTGGCAACAGTGACTCGGGCACAGATAAGGGAAATTGCCCAAATGAAAATGCCTGATCTCAATGCGTACGACCTTGAAGCAGCGATGCGGATGATTGAAGGGACAGCCAGGAGCATGGGGATCACGGTCGTTGAACGATGAGGTCTATTTCACCTTTTCACTTAGAGGTTGAAAAGCCTTTGGGTTGGACTAAGCATTTATTCAAGAGGAATTCTCATGGCAAAGGTCGGTAAGCGTTTGAAAGCAGTTCGCTCAAAAATTGACCCGGCGAAATCTTATGGTATCCGCGAAGCCGTTCTCAAAGTGAAAGAGGCCGCCTCTGCAAAATTCGATGAGTCGGTCGATATTGCGGTACGGCTCGGCGTTGATCCGCGCAAAGCAGATCAGGCGGTTCGGGGAACGGTGACGCTCCCGCATGGTATCGGTAAAGCAGTCCGCGTCCTTGTGCTCACGAAACCTCCAAGGGACCAGGAGGCTCTTGCTGCTGGGGCTGATTACGCTGGGTTCGAAGAGTATATTAAAAAGATCCAGGAGGGATGGACTGACGTTGATGTTATCATAGCGACGCCTGATGTTATGGGGGAGGTTGGTAAGTTAGGTAAAATCCTCGGTCCTCGTGGACTTATGCCTAATCCTAAGAGTGGAACGGTAACCCAGGATGTTGCGAAGGCTGTCCGAGAGGTCAAGGCAGGGAAAATTGAATTCCGGGTTGACAAAGCAGGGATTATTCACGCTCCGGTTGGTAAAGTCTCTTTTGATGCGGAGAAACTTGATGAGAATATCCGCGCTCTGCTGAGCACGATTGTCCGCTTGAAGCCTGCGACGGCGAAAGGCCAATATATTCGGAGCATTGCCATCTCCAGTACGATGGGACCGGGTCTACGTATTGACAGGAATGTTGTTCAAACGGCGTTAAAGGCGCCACACTGAGAGCCTATTACGCACTCGTTAACTATAAAATAGTTTCTGTTTGTTGTCCCGGTTGGAAGCAGGTCTTTGTCGCGGACGAAGTTTTGTGTTGCTGAACACCGGGAGTGCTTCTCAACAAACAGGATTCAGTGTAGGTAAACATTGTCCCGGTGGTTAACCGGGCGAAGGATCAGCATAGGAACTTCATGAGACGAACTGAAAAAGAACAAATTGTCGCTGAGGTTGCTGAGCGTATTGCTCGTGCGCAGAGTATGTTTCTGACGGATTTCACGGGGATGACCGTGGAAGAGATGAACGCCATCCGCGTGGAGTTTCGAAAGAACGGTGTCGAGTACGAAGTTACGAAAAACACGTTGCTTCGAAAGGCACTGGACTCTGTGAAGGGCTTTGATGGTCTTTACGACTACCTGCGTGGTCCAACGGCAGTTGCATTCAGCTACGATGACCCTGTTGCTCCGGCGAAGGTGATTAAGAAGTTCTTTGACAGAGGTGAGCGTCCGAAGCTCAAGGTTGCAGTCGTTGAACGTGAAATCTTCGACGGCTCACGCCTTGTAGAACTTGCACAACTTCCCGGGAAGAAGGAGCTTATGGCTGCCATCGTTGGGAGTTTACAAACTCCAGCCGCCGGGCTTGTAGCGACCATCAACGCTGTCATGCGCGACCTCATGAACGTAATCGAGCAGGTTGGGAAAAAGAAAGCCGAAGTGTCGGCTGGTTCATAGGAATTCAATCAAAGTATGAAGAGGAGTTATTGAACAATGTCTGAAATAGTGCAAGAATTAGTGGAGAAGATCGGTAAGCTTACCCTTCTTGAAGCTGCTGAACTGAAAAAGGCTCTTGAAGATCGCTTTGGTGTTACAGCTGCAGCCCCCGTGGTTGTGGGGGGAGCGGTTGCTGCAGGTCCTGCCGGGGCGCCAGCGGCTGAAGAGAAGACCGAATTTACTGTCATACTCAAGGCTGCTGGGGCTCAAAAGATCAACGTGATCAAAGCGATCCGTGAAATTACAGGGCTTGGTTTGAAAGAGGCGAAAGACCTTGTTGACGGGGCGCCTAAGCCTGTTAAGGAAGGTATCCCAAAAGATGAGGCTGAGAATTTGAAAAAGAAGCTTGAAGAGGCTGGCGCTGAAGTCGAACTGAAGTAATCAGCCCTGAAAAAGTCTTAGAGCAGGAGACTCCTATATACAAGATTTCATTTATGTGTGAGCCGATAGTCACCTTAGAAAAAGGTGGCGTCGGCTCTCCATGTCGTTGGTTGGTAGAGTTTATTATTGAAAAGGCATCTTGGGTGCCAAGGAGAGCGCTGTGAAGGAAACAATGAGTCGAAACAATGGCGTCATTTCGTTCGCCAGGATCCGCCCGGCTATCGATATGCCGGATTTTCTCGATATCCAGTTGAAGTCATGGGATGATTTTCTTCAGGCTGATGTGCCGCCGAAGAAACGAAAACGAATCGGGTTGCAGGAAGTTTTCGAGATGAACTTCCCGATTTCTGATTCTCGGGAGAATTTCATTCTTGAATTTGTTGAGTACTACGTTGAAAAACCAAAGTACACTGTTGAGGAGTGTGAAGAACGGGGACTGACGTATACCGTCCCTTTGAAGGCGAAGCTCCGCCTCTCTCGGAAAGGCGAAGATAAGAAAACCTTCGTGGAGGCGGTTGAGCAAGATGTGTACCTTGGGACTATTCCCGCGATGACGGATCGGGGCACCTTTGTCATAAACGGTGCAGAGCGGGTCATTGTGAGTCAGCTCCACCGCTCGCCCGGTGTGTTCTTCAGCGAATCAGTGCATCCAAACGGAACGCCGATTTACACGGCGCGGATCATTCCACTGCGAGGCTCGTGGATTGAGTTTTCGACAGACATCACCAACGTGATGTACGTCTATATCGATCGCAAAAAGAAATTTCCCGTCACCACATTGCTTCGCGCTCTTGGCTATTCATCCGACGACGAGCTTCTTCGACTTTTTGGTCTGGTGGAAGAAATCGATGTTCAAAAACATGACCTGACTGACTTTATGGGCAGGATCATTTGTAGCGACGTGGTTGACACTAAGACCGGAGAGATTTTCATCACGCGGGATACCACGGTTACCGATGACGTCATCAAGAAGATAAAGAAGTCGGGGGTGAAGAAAATCCATTTGCTCCGTACAGAGCTCGGACAGGAGAATTCGATCATTGCCAATACCATTCAACGTGACCTTTCCCGGTCACAGGATGACGCCCTCGAAGCAATCTATAGGCAACTCCGCTCAGCTGAGGCTCCAGATATTGCGACGGCTAAGACACTCTTTGAGCGCCTTTTCTTCAACCCGAAACGGTATGATCTCGGGAGCGTTGGACGCTTTCGCATGAATGACAAACTGGGACTCTCTGTCCCTATTGAACAGACCACTCTGACAAAGGACGATATTATTGCTATCATCAACTATCTTCTCGAACTGCAGCAGGGGAAGAGATCTGTCGATGACATTGACCATCTTGGTAATCGCCGGGTGCGTACAGTTGGTGAACAACTTGCTCAACAATTTAACATCGGTCTTGCTCGCATGGGTCGAACGATTCGTGAGCGATTGAATCTCCGCGACGCCGAAGCGTTAACTCCACAGGATCTTGTGAACGCTCGAACCATTGCCAGCGTTATTAACACCTTCTTCGGAACCAGCCAACTGTCGCAATTCATGGATCAGACGAACCCATTAGCGGAGTTGACCCATAAGCGTCGTATGAGCGCATTGGGTCCCGGAGGTCTGACTCGAGAACGTGCGGGCTTCGAGGTGAGGGATGTTCATTACACACACTATGGCAGGCTTTGCCCGATTGAAACACCTGAGGGTCCTAATATCGGACTTATCTCGACTATGTGCATTCATGCCCGGGTAAATGAGTTCGGTTTCCTCGAGACCCCGTACCGTAAGGTGGTCAATGGCCGCGTGACTGAGGAAGTTGAGTATCTTACGGCTGACAGGGAGGAGAACGTCGTTATTGCCCAGGCGAATGTCCCTGTTGATGAGAAAGGAAGATTCCTCACGTCGAGAATAACTGCGCGGCATCAGGGGGAATTTCCGGTCGTTCCACCTGAGAAAGTACAGTATATTGACGTTGCCCCTAATCAAATCGTCAGCGCTGCAGCTGCATTGATCCCATTCCTCGAAAACGATGATGCGAACCGTGCTTTGATGGGGTCAAACATGCAGCGTCAGGCTGTGCCGCTACTTCGGCCAGAGGCACCACTGGTTGGCACCGGACTTGAAGAAAAAGTTGCTCGGGACTCACGGACGGTGATTTGTGCGGAACGAAATGGGACGGTGGAGTATGTCTCCGCAGACAAAATTATCGTAGCCTACGACCATGATGAGCGGAGTCAGGAGGCGTTGTTAAGCTTCGACGATAAATTCCGTGTTGAATATAAGCTCACAAAGTTCCGTCGTACAAATCAGGACACGGTCATCAACCAGAGACCTATTGTGAAAGCAGGGCAACGTGTGAAGAAAGGTGAAATCCTTGCGGACGGTTGTGCAACGGACCATGGAGAACTCGCTCTCGGGCGCAATGTGCTTGTAGCATTTATGCCATGGAACGGATACAACTACGAGGACGCAATCGTCATCAGTGAAAGAGTTGTCCGTGAGGATATCTACACGAGCGTCCACATTGAGGAATTCGAACTACAGGTTCGGGATACCAAGCGCGGAGAGGAGGAGCTCACACGCGAGATTCCAAATGTTTCGGAAGAAGCGACGAAAGATCTTGACGAGTTTGGTATTGTTCGTGTGGGAGCTGAGGTTAAAGAAGGAGACATTCTCATTGGGAAGATCACGCCGAAAGGGGAAACCGAACCGACGCCTGAAGAAAAATTGCTGAAAGCCATTTTCGGTGAGAAAGCTGGCGATGTTAAGGATGCCTCCCTGAAGGCTCCACCAGGGTTGAGGGGAGTTGTGGTTAAGACGAAGCTCTTCAGCCGTAAAAAGCGCGATGCTGAAGTGAAGCGCGAAGAAAAGAGGCAGCTGGATGCACTTGAGCGAGCATATAAGAAAGAACTGAAAGCTCTTCGAGATAAGCTGCTGCGAAAGCTCGTGCTACTGCTCGAAGGCGAAAAATCCGTGGGTATTCGTGACGTGGATGGCAACGTTGTGGTTCGTGCCGGGACTCTGTTGCGAGAAGATATTTTCCAGAAAATTGATGATCTCGATAGACTTGATACCACAAGTGACTGGGTCGAAGACAAGAAGCTCAATGTACTCATCGGCAAGATCTATGAAGCTTATCGAGAGAAGCGGAATGAAATTGAAGAGCTCTACAAGCGAGATAAAAGCAAGATCGTTCTCGGAGATGAGCTCCCCCCAGGAATTGTCCAACTTGCAAAAGTGTATGTTGCAAAGAAACGGAAGCTCTCAGTTGGAGATAAAATGGCTGGCAGGCACGGCAACAAAGGAGTGGTCTCTATCATAGTACCTATAGAAGACATGCCGTTCTTGCCTGATGGTACTCCGGTTGATATCGTTCTCAATCCGCTGGGGGTACCGTCCCGTATGAACCTTGGTCAGCTTTATGAAACGGCTCTCGGATGGGCTGCGAAGACGCTCGGCGTCAGGTATATCTCTCCAATTTTCGACGGCGCAACTTGGGAAGATGTACAGGCTGAGCTTCGTAAAGCAGGACTTGATGAGAACTCAAAAACTATCTTGTATGATGGAAGAACAGGGGAGCCATTCGACCAAGAAGTGACCGTAGGTTATATCTACATGATGAAACTCTCACACTTGGTGGATGATAAGATCCACGCTCGCTCAACAGGACCTTACTCTCTGATCACGCAACAGCCCCTCGGAGGGAAAGCCCAATTCGGTGGTCAGCGATTTGGAGAAATGGAAGTGTGGGCACTTGAGGGGTATGGAGCTGCTCACGTTTTACAGGAAATGCTTACGGTGAAGAGCGATGACGTGGGCGGTCGCTCAAAAGTCTATGAGGCGATCGTGAAGGGAGAAAATCTCCCCGAAGCAAGTGTGCCTGAATCTTTTAATGTCCTCGTTCGTGAGTTGATGGGCTTGGGTCTTAATGTGAAAACAGAGTGAAGCAGTATGGTAGAAGCTAATGAGGGATTGATAACTTAACTCGGTGAGGAGAAAAATCATGTTTGTGAAGCATCCAGAGATTGGGGCAAAGAAAAATTTCACCAAGATTTCCATAGGATTGGCATCCCCGGATACAATTCTTTCCTGGTCGCATGGTGAGGTGACGAAACCGGAAACGATCAACTACCGAACGTTTAAGCCGGAAAAAGATGGTCTTTTCTGTGAAAAAATCTTTGGACCTGTGAAGGATTACGAATGTCATTGCGGTAAATACAAGCGTATTCGCTATAAGGGGATTGTTTGCGATCGCTGCGGCGTTGAAGTGACGACCAAAAGCGTTCGTCGCGAGCGGATGGGACATATTGTGCTTCAGGTTCCTGTTGTCCACATCTGGTATTTCCGGTCAACCCCAAGCAAGATCGGCTACGTGCTTGACATGGGGACGAAGGAACTGGAAAAGATTATCTATTACGAATCGTACGTTGTCATTCAGCCCGGACCAACTGGCTTGAAGCCTAAGGATCTTCTGACCGAAGAGCAGTATCTCGAAGCCCTTGCTTCGCTGCCCGAAAAAAACCAGGAGCTTGATGATTCAGATCCGCGGAAGTTCATTGCCAAAATTGGGGGTGAGGCGATAAAGGAGCTGCTTCGTCGAACGGACATCGAGGCTCTTTCAGCGGAACTCCGAGCCTATGTGAAGGAAGAAACCTCCTTACAGAAGAAACAGGATGCCCTCAAACGTCTCCGAGTAATTGAGTCGTTTAGAGAACAAGAAGGCGGGGTTGTCAACAAGCCTGAGTGGATGGTGCTTGATGTGATTCCTGTGATCCCTCCTGAGCTCAGACCTTTGGTTCCTCTTGAAGGTGGACGTTTTGCGACATCAGATTTGAATGACCTTTACCGGCGTGTGATCATCAGGAACAACCGTTTGCGACGGCTTATGGATATTCGTGCACCTGAAGTTATCCTTCGGAATGAGAAGCGGATGCTACAGGAAGCTGTGGATGCGCTTCTGGACAATTCCCGCCGCATTGGCGCAGTGAGCAGCGATAACGCTCGAACCCTCAAATCTCTTTCCGACATGCTGAAAGGAAAACAGGGGCGCTTCCGCCAGAATCTACTTGGCAAACGTGTTGATTACTCCGGACGCTCGGTTATCGTCGTTGGTCCTGAGCTTAAACTTCATCAGTGTGGCTTACCGAAAGATATGGCAATTGAGCTGTTTAAGCCGTTCGTCATTCGAAAGCTCATGGAGCGTGGCTATGTAAAAACCGTAAAGAGCGCCAAGAAGATAGTTGACCGAAAAGGTCCAGAGGTCTGGGATGTCCTCGAACATATCATTGATGGTCATCCGGTGCTGCTGAACCGCGCGCCAACGTTGCATCGACTGGGAATTCAGGCGTTCCAACCTGTGCTTGTCGAGGGAAAGGCGATCAGGATTCACCCCATGGTGTGTCCCGCCTTCAATGCCGATTTTGATGGCGATCAGATGGCTGTCCATGTCCCGCTTTCTTATGAAGCGCAGGTCGAGGCTCGCTTGCTTATGCTTTCCAGCCATAATCTTCTTTCCCCTGCTCATGGAGCTCCGATTGTGCATCCAACTCAGGACATGGTTTTAGGGCTTTACTACTTGACGAAGTCCCGTGCCGGTGAACTGGGAGAGGGGAAAGTGTTCGCCTCGCCGGAAGAGGTGATCATGGCATATGAGAACAAGAAACTTGGGCTTCATGCGCGTATTAAAGTGAGGCTGGACGGACGGCTCATCGAAACAACAACGGGGCGGGTTATTTTTAACCAGATTGTCCCCAAAGAACTTGGTTTTGTCAACGAACTCCTCAACAAGAACCGGATGGTTCAGCTTATCGCCCTGCTGTATCGGAAGGTTGGGAATATTAAGACCGTTGAGTTCATCGATCGCGTCAAGGAGCTTGGGTTCCTTTATGCCACAAGAGGGGGGCTAAGCATAAGCATCTCTGACATCATAACTCCACCAGAAAAGAAGGAGATCATTGCAAAAGCTCAGCGTGAGGTGGAGAATGTGGAGAAGCAGTGGTACAACGGGGTCATTACTTCGGGTGAGAGGTATAACAAGATTGTGGACATCTGGCAGAAAGCCTCGAGCATGGTTTCGCAAAAGCTGATGGAAACATTGCAGCACTCTCGCGAAGGGTTTAATTCTCTCTACATGATGGTTGATTCAGGAGCACGCGGTTCGAAAGAGCAGGTCCGTCAGCTCGCCGGGATGCGGGGACTTATGGCAAAGCCACAAAAGAGCTTGACGGGTGGTGTGGGTGAGCTGATTGAAAATCCGATTACTTCGAATTTCCGCGAGGGGCTTTCGATCCTTGAGTACTTTGTCTCCACACACGGGGCGCGGAAGGGGCTGGCTGATACCGCATTGAAAACAGCTGACGCCGGATATTTGACACGCCGACTTGTCGATGTTGCGCAGGATTCCATCATTACGGAAGAAGACTGCGGAACGATCCGCGGAGTTCTCACAGGTGCACTTCGGGAAGGCGAAGACATCAAGGAGCCGCTGTACGAGCGAATCTTGGGGAGGGTTGCAGTGCGTGATGTGCTGGATCCCTTGACTGGCGAAATTATAGTTCGCGGCGGGGAGGAGATTACTGAGGAGAAGGCTGCTCGCATTGCTGAGACCTCTATTGAAGCTGTTGAAATCCGGTCAGTTCTTACCTGTGAGGCGAAACGCGGCGTGTGCGTCAAGTGTTATGGCAGAAATCTTGCCACAGGAAAGATGGCGGAGGTTGGTGACACCGTTGGTATAGTTGCTGCTCAATCCATTGGAGAGCCCGGAACGCAACTTACACTTCGGACGTTCCACACCGGTGGTACTGCCAGTCTCATTGCTGCTCAGACGCAAGTTGTCGCTAAGGCAAGCGGATGGGTTCGCTTCGAGAACATCAAAGCGATTGAAAGGACATCAAACGGCGAGACGCGGCTTATCATCACAGGCAGAAGCGGCGTTATAGAAATTCTCGATCAGGACAACCGTCTTCTGACGAAATATGATGTGCCATACGGAGCCCAGGTTCTCGTCAAAGAAGGAGCTGAAGTGAAAAAAGGTGAGCTCATCTACGAGTGGGATCCGTACAACGCCGTAATTATTTCAGAGCACAGCGGCTTTGTGCGATACACTGACCTGAAGGAAAATGTCACGTTCCGTCAGGAACCAGACGAACAGACGGGGCATATTCAGAAAGTTGTAATAGAGTCGCGCGACAAGTCCTTGACCCCGAGCCTTGATATAGTCGATGCGAAGGGGACACGTATCGGGAGTTATCCGCTTCCAACTCGGGGTCACATCGTTGTGGATGAGAACGAGGAGATCAGCGCCGGAACTGTTCTTGTCCGCATTCCGCGGGAGATCGGGCGGACGCGGGATATCACAGGCGGACTCCCTCGGGTTACTGAACTATTTGAAGCTCGAACCCCAAGTGATCCTGCAATTGTCAGTGAGATCGATGGACTGGTTCGCTTTGGACCACAGCGGCGCGGAACTCGGGAGGTAATCATTACCAGTCACGATGGCAAGGACGAAAAACATTATATCATTCCTCTTGGCAAACATATCCTTGTCCAGGATGGAGATGTGGTCAAAGCGGGGACTCGTCTTACTGATGGTGCAATTAATCCTCACGATATTCTCCGGATTAAGGGTGTTGCCGCGGTGCAGGAATACCTTGTGAATGAGATTCAAGAGGTGTACCGTATCCAGGGGGTGAAGATCAACGACAAACATATCGAAGTGATCGTTCGTCAGATGATGCAAAAGGTTCGTGTCGTTGACCCCGGGGATACCCGCTTCCTCGAGGGGGACTACGTGGATAGACAGTACTTCTATGAAGTCAATGAGTCAATGCGCGACAAAGTAGTCATCACGAGTAAAGGCGACTCTAAGTTTAAGAACGGTCAGCTTGTCGAGAGGAAGAAGGTGCGGGAGGTGAACGCGGAGCTGCGGAAGAAATCAAAGAAAGTTGCCGAGTTTCGTGATGCAGCCCCGGCGACCTCGGAACCTATCCTTCTCGGGATAACTGCGGCGGCGCTTGCCACCGCGAGCTGGATCTCTGCTGCCTCTTTCCAGGAGACTACTCGTGTTCTCACGGACGCTGCAATTGAGGGGAAGGTAGATTCGCTTCTCGGGCTCAAAGAAAATGTTGTTGTTGGTCGTCTCATCCCGGCTGGGACAGGATTGCGGAAGTACCGGGACATCATTGTCCTGCCGAAGAAGGAAGCGACTGAAGCGCTCGCTGAGCTCGAGAAAGCACCGAAGTTGGAAGAAAAGGTGGGTGCCAACTGAAACGGTTCGCGGTGATAGGTTAATGTTTGTTTCTTTGTCTGGATTTTGGTATATTATTATTCTCGTTTGTTCAGAAAAATCTTAAGGATGGTCGGTGCCAACAATTAATCAACTCGTTCGGCTTGGGAGAAAGCGTGTTGCAACTAAGAGCAAAGCTCCCGCACTCCAGGGAAATCCCCAGAAGCGGGGGGTTTGCACGCGCGTCTACACGACAACACCCAAGAAACCTAATTCCGCTCTTCGAAAGGTCGCGCGCGTTCGGCTTACCAACGGAATTGAGGTGACTGCATATATTCCCGGTGAGGGGCATAATCTTCAGGAGCACTCGATTGTGCTTATTCGCGGTGGTCGCGTAAAGGATCTCCCTGGCGTTCGTTACCACATTATCCGCGGGACGTTAGACACCGCAGGGGTTGCAGATCGGAAGCAGGGGCGCTCTAAATACGGAGCGAAAAAACCTAAGGCAGCGTAGCAGCAGGATTTCATATGCGTAAGAAACGAGCACCAAAGCGACAGATACCACCTGATCCGAAGTTCCATAGCGAACTCGTCGAGCGGTTTATTAACAATGTTATGAAGCGTGGTAAGAAGCACCTTGCTCGGCGAATTGTGTACACTTCTTTTGATCTGATTGAAAAGAAAGCAAAGCAGAATGGTTTCGAGACATTCCAGAAAGCTGTGAACAATGTGCAACCCCTTCTTGAAGTTCGCGCGCGCCGAGTTGGGGGAGCTACGTACCAGGTGCCGACAGAAGTTCGACCGGATAGACGCATCGCCCTTGCGATTCGGTGGATCATTCAGAACGCAGCTGCTCGTTCCGGCAGATCAATGGCGGAGAAGCTTGCTGAGGAATTGATTGCTGCGTCAAAGAATGAGGGGGGCGCCATCAAGAAAAGAGATGATGTGCATAGAATGGCTGAGGCAAATAAGGCATTTGCCCATTTCCGATGGTGAATCTGTTATATGAATACCAAAAGGACAACGGTGAGTAGAGGAGTTGTAGCGTAAGGAACTATGGCAAGAGAGTATCCATTAGAACGTACTCGGAACATCGGCATCATGGCACACATTGATGCCGGTAAGACGACAACGACGGAGAGAATTCTTTATTATACAGGTGTCGTGCACCGCATGGGTGAGGTTCATGAAGGTTCAGCGACGATGGACTGGATGGAGCAGGAGAAAGAGCGCGGGATCACGATCACCAGTGCTGCGACAACATGTTTCTGGAAGGGAACCAGAATTAACATTATTGATACCCCTGGGCATGTTGATTTCACAGCAGAGGTTGAGCGATCGCTTCGGGTTCTTGATGGTGCCATAGCGCTCTTTTGCGGAGTCGGAGGTGTTGAACCCCAGTCGGAGACTGTCTGGCGGCAGGCGGATAAGTACTGTGTGCCTCGAATTGCCTTTGTGAACAAAATGGACCGCGTCGGAGCAGACTTCTTCCATGTCGTGGAAGAGATTCGTAGTCGCTTCAATGCAAATGCTGTTCCGATTCAAATCCCAATCGGCGAGGGAGAAATGTTTGCCGGGGTGGTCGACCTTGTGCGCATGAAGGCACGTATTTTTCATGAATCCACCCTCGGGAGCACATATGAAGATATTGAAATCCCCAAAGATCTTCGTGCAAAAGCAAACGAATATCGAGTCAAGATGCTCGAAGCAGTTGCAAGTGAAGATGATACCTTGCTGACGAAATATCTTGACGGGGTAGAGATCACCCCGGAGGAAATTAATTCGGTGCTGAGGCGAGCAACTCTGAAAGTTTCCATTATTCCTGTTCTTTGTGGATCGGCATTTAAGAACAAGGGCATTCAGGGATTGCTCGATGCTGTTGTCGAATATCTTCCTTCTCCACTCGATATTAATGGCGGTATCGTTGAAGGGCATCGCCCGCATATGCACGATGTTGTTCTTCGACGGGTCAGCGACGACGAGAAGACAACGGCTCTTGCGTTTAAGATTGCTACCGATCCATATGTTGGTAAGTTGACATATTTCCGCGTGTACTCCGGGATGGTGAAAGCAGGTTCATACGTGTACAACTCTGTCACAGGGAAGACCGAGCGGATCGGGCGCGTTCTTCGTATGCACGCCAACCATCGTGAGGATGTCGATGTTGCCTATACAGGAGATATTGCAGCCGCTGTGGGGTTGAAGTTTACAAGGACAGGTGATACTCTTTGCGACGAGGATGACCCTATTGTGCTTGAGAAAATGCAGTTCCCGGAACCTGTCATATCCGTAGCAATTGAACCGAAGACAAAGGCGGATCAGGAGAAGTTAGGTACCGCTCTTATGAAGCTTGCGGATGAGGATCCGACATTTCGTGTTTTCTCTGATGATGAGACCGGGCAGACGATCATTAGCGGCATGGGTGAGCTTCATCTTGAAATTATCGTTGATCGCATGAAGCGAGAATTCAACGTCGAAGCTAATGTCAGTCGACCTCAGGTTGCTTACAAAGAAGGGATTCGTCGTACAGCGCAGGCAGAAGGTAAGTTCATCCGCCAGACAGGTGGACACGGGCAGTACGGACATGTGTGGCTTGAGATCGCACCGAATGAGCCCGGCAAAGGATTTGAGTTCGAGAATGCTATTGTTGGTGGAGTTGTGCCGAAGGAATACATCAAGCCTGTGATGGAAGGTGTTCAGGAAGCGATGCGGAACGGCGTTCTGGCAGGTTATCCGATGGATGATGTCAGAGTAAAATTGTTCGATGGATCATTCCATCCTGTTGATTCCTCGGAGATCGCTTTTAAGATCGCCGGCTCAATTGCCTTCCGCGAGGCAGCAAAGAGGGCGGATCCAATGCTTCTTGAGCCTATTATGGATGTTGAGGTTGTGACTCCCGAAGAATATATGGGGGATGTGATGGGGGACCTGAACGCGCGGAGAGGGAAAATTCTTGGGATCACACCTCGCAAGAACGGACAGGTGATCAAAGCCAGCGTTCCACTGGCTGAGATGTTTGGTTATGCTACCGCGCTTCGCTCTATGACTCAGGGGCGAGCCATTTTCACTATGCAATTTTCACACTATGGTGAAGTACCGAAGCATCTAGCTGATCAAATTGTGGAGAAAATCAAAGGCACAGAAATCGTTTCAGTGTAAATGTTTGAACGTGAAGCTGGGATTCGCTTTAAGCACCTACTGCATGGTCAAGCGGATGCCAGTGAGCAGTATAAGAGAATCACAGAGGAGAACAGAGCATGGCAAAAGAGAAATTCATGCGAGACAAACCCCACATTAATGTGGGGACGATCGGTCATATCGATCACGGGAAGACCACTTTAACTGCTGCCATCACCATGGTATTGGCGAAGAAGGGTCTGGCGCAGGTCCGCACCTTCGACAGCATTGATAATGCTCCGGAAGAGAAGGCGCGCGGAATCACCATTGCGACCGCTCACGTTGAGTACTCAAGCCCTAACCGACACTATGCCCACGTCGATTGCCCCGGGCACGCTGACTACATCAAGAACATGATCACAGGAGCAGCTCAGATGGATGGAGCGATCCTTGTGGTGGCGGCTAACGATGGTCCAATGCCACAAACGCGAGAGCACATCCTTCTGGCTCGACAGGTCGGCGTACCGCGGATTGTTGTGTTCCTGAACAAAATTGATATGGTTGACGACCCTGAGCTTATCGAGCTTGTTGAAATGGAGCTCCGCGATCTTCTGAAAAAGTACGAGTACCCTGGAGATGAGATTCCCATCATCCGGGGGAGTGCACTGAAAGCAATGGAGCGAGGATTGGACCCAAACTCCACGGTTGATGATCCTGCGTTCAAGCCGATCTTTGAGTTAGTGGATGCTCTTGACACCTATTTTCCTCTTCCGCAACGGGATGTTGATAAGCCATTCTTGATGCCGGTTGAGGATGTTTTCAGCATCACAGGGCGCGGCACTGTAGGAACAGGGCGTGTGGAACGTGGACGCGTTCGTGTCGGCGATGAGGTCGAGGTTATTGGCCTTGGTCAACATAAGAAAAGCGTCGTCACCGGCGTTGAGATGTTCCGCAAAGAGCTTGATGAAGGCATTGCGGGCGACAATATTGGCGTTCTGCTCCGCGGTATTGAGAAAGATGAGCTTGAGCGCGGAATGGTTATCGCTGCTCCCGGAAGCATTACTCCCCACAAGAAATTTACAGCGCAAGTTTACGTCCTTAAGAAAGAAGAGGGGGGACGGCATACACCTTTCTTCCCCGGGTATAGACCTCAATTTTATTTCCGGACGACCGATGTGACCGGAGTTATCTCTCTACCCCAAGGAACTGAAATGGTTATGCCCGGAGACAACATCGATGGGATGACGATCGAACTGATCAGTCCTATCGCAATGGAAGAAGGATTGCGTTTCGCTATTCGTGAAGGTGGGCATACCGTCGGAGCAGGTGTTGTCACGAAGATCCTTGAGTAACCTTTCTGGGTATAGAGAGGATTGAAAAGTGCTTCAACGATTGTTCTTGATGGTCGAGTGTGGAAATCGTGTATGGGAGTTTCAGGACAATTTTCCCTGGCAGCCGCTGGGTGAGGAATATGTAAGGAGTCTACGATCAGAGGAGTAACAAGAGTGCCTGCTCAGAAAATACGGATCAAGTTAAGGTCGTATGACCATGAGTTGATTGACAAGTCGGCGGAGAAAATTATTCGCACGGCGAAATCTACCGGGGCGATGGTTGCCGGTCCAATCCCCCTGCCGACGAAGCGAACAGTTTACACAGTCCTTCGTTCGCCTCACGTCGACAAGAAATCTCGGGAGCAATTCGAGATTCGCTCCCATAAGCGGCTGATCGATATCCTCAATGCAACGTCGAAGACGATGGATTCGCTGATGAAGCTTGAGCTCCCCGCAGGTGTCGATGTTGAAATCAAGGTCTAATTGAGAATAAGCATTTCTCCAGTGGAACATACTGCAATGAATGGTATTCTGGGAAAGAAACTGGGCATGACAAGCGTTTTTGACGACAAGGGGAACACTATCCCTTGTACGGTCATTGAGGCTGGTCCTTGCTATGTGATGCAGATCAAAACGAAGCTCCGTGACGGCTACGACGCTGTGCAACTTGGCTTTGAGGAGAAGAAAATGAAGCGATCGACAAAAGCAGAAATCGGTCATGCCGCGAAAGCCAACGTAGCTCCGCCTCGATTTATTAGTGAGTTTCGTCTCTCTGAAACAAATGGTCTATCTCTGGGTAGCAAAGTCACAGTTGAGATATTTAAGAAAGGTGAGAAGGTCAAAGTTACTGGTACCTCGAAAGGGAAAGGATTTCAGGGTGTTGTGAGGAGACATCATTTCAGAGGCGGTCCGGCGAGTCACGGGCAAAGCGACCGTCTTCGTGCACCCGGATCAATTGGCTCGAGTTCTTTCCCATCTCGTGTTTTCAAAGGTCAACGAATGGCAGGTCATATGGGCAACGCACGGGTAACGGTTCGGAACCTCACGGTTATCGATGTAGTTCCCGAATCGAACTTGCTTCTTGTCAAAGGTGCTGTTCCGGGAGCTATCAACGGTTATGTAAAAGTCCAGAAAGTGAGCTAAACACCGTCATGGAAGTGGATGTCTACAAAATCGATGGATCTAAATCAGGGGAGAAGGTCAGACTTGCTCCTGAGATTTTTGAGATTACCCCTAACGATCACGCGATCTATCAGGCAGTTCGTGCCTATCTTGCTAACCAGCGTCAGGGCACACATAAAACAAAGGAACGTTCTGAAGTGCGTGGTGGTGGGAAGAAGCCGTGGCGCCAAAAGCATACAGGGAGAGCCCGGGCAGGAACTATCCGTTCGCCTCTGTGGGTTGGAGGGGGAACAATCTTCGGTCCTCGTCCACATGACTACGTGATCAAGCTTCCGGCGAAAGTGAAAAATCTTGCCAGGAGATCTGCTCTATCGTATAAAGCCCAGCGTTCTGAAATAATGGTTGTTGAAGACTTTTCTTTCGAAGCCCCAAGGACAAAAGAAATGGTGTCAATTCTCAAGGCGCTTCAGCTTCTCGAAAAAAAGACGCTTCTCCTTCTCCCGGCAAGTGATAAAACTCTTCAGAAGTCTGGAAGGAACATTCCGACGCTCAATATCCTTGAGGCCCGTAATGTTTCCACGTATGACATCCTCGACAATTCTATGCTTCTTATACAGCGAAGTGCAGTTGATGTTCTTCACCGGACGGTGCTGAACAATGTGAAGGCTGAGCCAATGAGCGGCGGCGCTTGAAGCGCCAACTGACGGAATGATCCGCATTAGCGAGATGACAAGAGGAGTTTTGCGAATGGAAGATATTTTGAGACGCCCTTTGCTTACTGAGAAAATGACCCGGCTTCAGGAGAAGCGGCAATATGCCTTCGAGGTTTCGCCCGAGGCTAACAAGATAGAAATCATGCGTGCTGTTGAAAAGAAGTTCAATGTAAAAGTAGAAAACGTTCGGACGATGCGTATGAAGGGGAAAACAAAAACCGCTCTCACGCGTCGCGGTCGGTTTACCGGCAAGCGCCCCGACTGGAAAAAGGCAATCGTCACTCTGCGTGAAGGGGATAAGATAGATTTCATTGAGAATGTCTAATCGAGCAAGCGCTGGTTTTTCTCAGATGTTTGTGAAAGGCGATTATAAATTGGCAACTAACAGTTTTTCTTGACCAGTTGAGTTGTTGACATGGCAGTTCGAAAACTGAAACCGGTTACGCCGGTGACGCGATTTTATTCAATTTCCTCTTTTGAGGAGATTACGAAAAGCGAGCCTGAGAAGGCTCTTCTCGAACCGCTGAAAAAGACCGGCGGTAGAAACAATCACGGGCACATCACATCGCGCCACCGCGGCGGGGGGCATAAGCGTCGGTACCGTATCATCGACTTCAAACGGGATAAGCGCAACATCGATGCAAAGGTTGCCGCCATTGAATATGACCCTAATCGCACAGCGCGCATAGCTTTGCTTCATTATCTCGACGGTGAGAAACGGTATATCCTCGCCCCCAACGGATTGAAAGTTGGAGATGTCCTTCGCGCCGGGGAGGATGCTGAGATAAAAGTTGGGAACGCTCTTCCACTCAAGCTGATTCCTGTTGGTAGTTTCGTGCATAATGTTGAACTTCAGCCAGGTAAAGGTGGACAATTAGCTCGATCTGCGGGGACAGCAGTTCAGCTCGCTGCAAAAGAAGGGGAACATGCCACGATAAAGTTGCCGTCGGGTGAAGCGCGTTTGGTCCCCCTTCAGTGCTATGCAACCATTGGTGTTGTGAGCAATATTGATCATGAGAATATCAGTCTTGGCAAGGCGGGTCGTTCGCGTTGGTTAGGGCGTCGTCCTCATGTCCGCGGGGTTGTGATGAACCCTGTTGACCACCCGCACGGAGGTGGAGAGGGGAAATCCCCTCAGGGGAATCCGCACCCTGTCTCTCCGTGGGGATGGCATACGAAAGGGAAAAAGACCCGTAAGAGGAAGAAAGCGTCAAGCAAATACATTCTAACTCGGCGAAAATAATGCGATGGGATAGCAAAAGCGCATGGCACGATCACTAAAAAAAGGTCCGTATGTTGACCCGAAGCTCCTGAAAAAAGTTGAGGAGCTGAATCGACTGAACCAGAAGAAGATAATAAAGACATGGTCACGCGATTGCACTATTCCACCTGAGTTTGTTGGGCACACATTTGCGGTCCATAACGGCAATAAGTTCATTCCGGTTTATATTCAAGAAGCAATGGTGGGTCACAAACTCGGTGAATTTGCCCCAACCCGGATTTTCCGTGGTCACCCGGGGACAAAATCTGAGAAGGCAGCAAAGGTTCTTTAATCGGCGATGGAGTGAAAGATCGTATGGAAGCGCAGGCAGTTCATAGGTACATTGGTTCTTCTCCCCGAAAGATGCGTCTGGTTGCCGACCTCATTCGCGGGCAATCTGTCGACAGAGCCATCTCGATTCTTCACTTTTCTCCCCTTCATGCTGCGAAGGACCTTGAGAAAGCGCTTCGCTCAGCCGTCGCTAATTTGCAGAACAAAGATGAATCAGGAAGAATCGATATTGAAGATATCGTTGTGAAAGAAGTGCGTGTTGATGTCGGTCCAACCCAGAAGCGGATTCTTCCAGCACCCATGGGTCGGGCATACCGCATCCGGAAACGCTCGAATCATGTGACGATTGTTGTTGAACATAAGGAAGAGAAGGAAGAAGAGTAGATAATCACAAGAAAAGGAGTACCGCCAATGAAACATTTAATAAGCAAGCCACTGGAATAAAATCGGAGGAACTTTGGGACAGAAAACGAATCCGATCGGGCTTCGGCTTGGTATTACGAGGACTTGGGATGCTAACTGGTACGACGAGAAAAGTTTTGCCCCGAAGCTCAGTGAAGACATTATGATTAGAAACTATGTTAGGAACCGACTCAAGAAAGCAGGGATCTCACGAATCGCGATCGAGCGAACTCCTAAGCAGGCGCGGGTTACAATTCATACCTCTCGTCCTGGAATCGTGATCGGGAAGAGCGGGAAAGAAATTGCCCAGTTGGAAGAAGAGTTAAAGAGACTCACAAACAAGGAAGTGAAAGTGTTGATTAACGAGATTAAACGTCCGGAATTAGATGCATTTCTTGTGGCAGAGAACATTGCCACTCAGCTTGAGGGGCGAATCTCTTTTCGACGTGCAATGAAGGGCGCTATTACTTCTGCAATGCGGATGGGGGCAGAAGGAATTCGCATAATGTGTTCGGGTCGTCTTGGTGGATCGGAGATGTCTCGAACTGAGCAGTATAAGGAAGGTAGAATCCCCCTGCATACACTTCGTGCCGATATTGACTACGCTGTAGCGACCGCCCAGACGATCTATGGCTCTATCGGTGTGAAAGTTTGGATTTGCAGGGGCGAGGTCCTCGGTCCAGCGGCTCGTAGGGAATAGCAAGGAGAAGAGCCAATGTTGATGCCGAAACGAGTGAAGTACAGAAAAGCGCAGCGCGGTCGAATGCGTGGCAAAGCAACCCGTGGTGCCACCATTAGCTTTGGAGAATTCGGTCTGAAAGCGCTTGAGCCAGGTTGGATAACTCAGCGTCAGATTGAAGCAGCTCGGGTAGCCATTACACGCATGATGAAACGCGAGGGGAAGGTATGGATCCGAATATTCCCTGACAAGCCCTTTACGAAGAAGCCAGCTGAGACCCGAATGGGAAAGGGGAAAGGTGCTCCGGAATATTGGGTTGCCGTTGTGAAGCCAGGACGCATTCTTTTTGAGATCGGTGGTGTGAAGAGGGCTCTCGCTGAGGAAGCTTTGACAATTGCTGGACATAAACTTCCCATTAAAACAAGATTTGTTGTACGCCCAGACTATCAGGGTTCTTGAGCTAAAGGAACTGAAGTATGAAGCCGCACGAAATTCGTGAGCTTTCTGACGAAGAGATTCGCAAACGTATCCAGGAACTAAAAGAAAACCTGGCAAATCTAAAATTTCAGGCTGCAATTGGCGGGCAGGTGCAGAATCCGGTGCAGGTTAGGTATATACGAAAAGACATTGCACGGATGAAGACTATACTGCGTATACGCGAGCTCCAAGCAAAACAGCCGTCGAAAAGTATAGAGGAATCAAAGCAATGACAGAAAGCGGAACAAAAGTACGTGGGCGGCGAAAGGTTCGCATAGGCAAGGTTGTAAGCAACAAGGCTGAAAAGAGCATCGTGGTGGCTGTCGAACGTCATGTGCCTCATCCACTTTACAAGAAATATTACCGACGTACAACAAAGCTTATGGCGCACGACGAGCGGAATGAGGCGAACATTGGTGATGTTGTGAAAATCATGGAGACGAGACCTTTGAGCCGTCGAAAGCGCTGGCGGCTTGTAGAAATTCTCAAAAGAGCGGAGTCTTCTGTATTACCCCGAAGACCTGGAGTGTAATAAATGATCCAAGAGGAAACAAATCTAATTGTTGCTGATAATTCAGGGGCGAAAACTGTCAGGTGTATACGTGTCCTTGGTGGCCACGATCGCAAGTATGCGGGAGTTGGTGATCTCATTGTTGTCTCTGTGAAGAGCGCCATACCCGGGGCTCCGGTAAAAAAAGGGGATGTTTCACGAGCCGTTGTCGTTCGAACAAAGAAGGAAACACGGCGCAATGATGGAACCTATATTCGATTTGATGAAAATGCCGCTGTTCTCCTAACGAATCAAAATGAGCCACGGGGCACACGAATCTTCGGTCCTGTCGCACGTGAACTTCGGGAAAAACAGTTTATGAAGATCGTTTCACTCGCCCCTGAGGTTATTTAATACAAGTTAGGCGACGTTGTGCGAATGTCGAACCGTAAATTGAAGATTGAAAAATGCAAAGTGAACTGGAATAACTTGGAGATAGTCACAGACAGTGCACCTGACAACGGGCATCCTGTTCGCATGCAGGAAAAGGTCTGTTTTCGAAATCTTGATTTTTCAAATTGGGACGTTATCTGATGCATGTTCATAAAAACGATATGGCTCTTGTGATCGCCGGAAACTACCGCGGACGTAGCGGCAAGGTTCTTAAGGTCTATCCCGAAACGAACAGGGTGATCATCGAAGGGGTTAATATCATTAAACGACACACTCGGCCGTCGCAGAAGAATCCACAGGGAGGGATCATCCAAAGAGAGGCGCCGATCCATGCCTCCAACGTGATGGTCATTTGCCCGAAGTGCAATACCGCTACTCGAGTTGGGGGCACGCATGTTACAGATGTATCCACGGGCAGGAAGAAAGCAATGCGTGTCTGCCGCAGTTGCGGTGAGATGTTCTAAGTAAAAGATTGAGCGTGAGCAATGGCAAAAGAGAAAACACGGGAAACAGCGAAAGAGAAAACGTCAAAGAAGCGTGCGCCGAAGGAACAGGCTCAGAAAGAACAAACTTCTCAGACGCCGGAGGTGATACCCCCTCCGCGATTACTGATGCTTTACAAGAGCGAGATTCTGCCTGCTCTGATGAGGCGCTTTGGGTATCGAAATGTCATGCAGGTACCTAAGCTGACGAAGATCGTTGTGAACATGGGAGTAGGACAGGCTACACAGGATCCAAAGCTTCTTGATGTAGCGGCGCAGGATCTGGCTGCAATCACGGGGCAAAAGCCAGCCATTTCTCGAGCGCGGAAGTCGATATCCAATTTTAAACTCCGTGCGGGAACACCCATCGGAGCCTATGTTACTCTTCGTGGTGCACGTATGTATGAGTTTCTTGATCGACTAATCACTATCGCCATTCCTCGCGTTCGTGATTTCCGTGGATTGCCCGATACGTCATTCGATGGGAGAGGAAACTACACGCTTGGAATTAAAGAGCAAATCATCTTTCCGGAAATTGATGTTGACAAGGTGCAACGGATCACTGGTATGGATGTCACTATTGTGACTACTGCAAAGACGGATGAAGAGGCGTACGAGCTTCTGAAAGGATTTGGTATGCCATTTGTAAAACGACAAGAGATCGTGGCGGAGCCTGTTTCAAGCGAAGCAACTGAAGAAACCGTTTCATGAGGAGGGCAAAGCATCTGTGGCACGATTAGCAATGCGCGTTAAAGCACAACGAGAGCCAAAATATCGGGTCAGGAAGCACAACAGGTGCAGCATCTGTGGGCGACCGCGAGGATATATTCGGAAATTTGGTGTTTGTCGTATTTGCTTCCGGAGTCTCTCCCTTGAGGGGAAGATCCCAGGTGTGAAAAAGGCAAGCTGGTAACTTGAAAGCGAGAATTTGTTATGAGCATGACTGATCCAATTGCCGATTATCTTACACGGATTCGAAATGCTGTAAGAGCGGGTCATCGACGGGTTGATATCCCGGCAACGAAAATTCGGAAGGAACTCACACGCATTCTGCACGAGCAGGGGTTCATCAATGATTTTACTCTTATTGAGGGGGACAAGGGAACGATCATCCGAATTTTCCTGAGATACTATGAGAACAAGCCGGTCATTCACAGCCTGGATCGAATAAGTACTCCAGGGTTGCGCCGATATGTTGGAGTGGATGAGATTCCCCGTGTCATGAATGGTCTCGGGATTGCGATTCTTTCTACACCCAAAGGTATTCTGACCGACAGAGAAGCCCGTCGAGAGCGCGTAGGTGGTGAATTGCTATGCACTGTCTGGTAGGTATTTCGCTTGCTCCGGTGAATCTTGCACTATGGTTTCATTGAAGTGAAAGGGAATAGAACGTGTCACGTATCGGTCGTAAGCCTATATTGATTCCGAAAGGGGTTGCTGTTGAAAGGAAAAATGGCACGATCCGTGTGAGGGGTCCGAAAGGGGAGCTTGGCGCTGAGGTACATCCAGACATCCAGGTTGAGATAACAGGCGAAGAAGTTCGTGTTCTTCGTCCTTCCGATGCGAAGCACCATCGTGCTCTTCATGGTTTGTGGCGTGCGCTTATTCAAAATATGGTGATTGGTGTTTCCCAGGGCTTTTCAAAAAAACTGGAAATTGTTGGCATTGGATACAGGGCGGAGCTGAAAGGGAAGAAACTTCAACTTTACCTGGGGTACTCACATCCGATTCTTTTCTCTCCGCCTGACGGTATCTCAATCGAAGTCCCAAGCCCCACGAGCATTGTTGTGAACGGTATTGATCGCCAGCTGGTCGGCGCTGTTGCAGCAAAAATCCGTTCATTCCGCCCTCCTGAGCCGTACAAGGGGAAGGGCATCAAATATGAAGACGAGTACATCCGTCGGAAAGCCGGGAAGACAGCTGCTTCGAAGTAATGAAAGCGGAGTAGACAAATGCCTGAGAAAGATCGTCAAATACGCCGTCGTCGTCTGAAGATTCACATTCGGAAGAAAATCTTTGGCACGGCTGAACGCCCAAGGTTGACCGTGTACCGAAGTCTGAAGCATATCTACGCACAGATTATAGATGACACCACTCATCGTGTTCTTGTTACTGCTTCAACGCTCTCGAAGGATATCAGAGATGAACTGAAAGGACTCGCCTCCCGGAAAGAGGTCAGTCGGCGCGTTGGGTATGCTATTGCGAAGAAAGCCCTTGAGAAGAACATTACAAAAGTTGTCTTCGATCGGAATGGATATCTTTATCACGGGCATGTGAAAAACCTTGCCGATGGCGCGCGAGAGGGAGGGCTACAGTTCTGAAAAGACAGGGCGTAGGCGTCAGCCTTTGGCGGAGTCAACGCAGAATGAACAACGATGAATTGGAAATTGAAAAGCGCAAAGTGAGATTAAAAGTTGTGGAGCTTCAATATGGTTTTCATTTTACAATTGTCTAAAGCGACAAGTCGTTCATGGTTTCAATAGGAGAGCAGCGTAATTGAAAAGGTTAAACATTGTCGGGTCGTCTAATGGCAGGACAGCGGCCTTTGGAGCCGTTAGTAGAGGTTCGAATCCTCTCCCGACAGCTCTTGACAGAGATGCGGAAAGACCGTATGAATATTAAATGGAGTAACTGAGGTGGCAAAACTGAAAGTCGGTGAACTGGATGTCAAGGAAAAACTTGTTCAGGTGAAGCGAGTTGCGAAGGTTGTGAAAGGCGGCCGACGCTTTAGCTTCAGTGCGATTGTGGTGGTCGGCGATCGCCAGGGACACGTTGGCATTGGTATGGGGAAAGCAAGTGAGGTCACTAATGCAATTTCAAAAGGGGTTGAGGATGCAAAGAAGCATATCGTTGAGGTTCCTATAGTCAATGGAACCCTTCCTCATCCTATGATAGGCCATTTCGGTGCGGCGAAGGTTCTGCTGAAACCTGCCTCTCCCGGCACAGGATTAATTGCAGGTGGTGGCGTTCGCGCGGTGCTTGAATCCGCTGGCGTGAAAGATGCCCTTACAAAATCTCTTGGTTCCTCAAATCCTCACAATGTTGTGAAAGCGACTATGAGAGCTCTTCAAATGTCGTTAGATCCGAAGAAAGTGCCGATTCAGCGTGGATTGCATCTTAAAGAGCTTGCTCGAGAGAGTTCATAGGAGAATAGGCAATGCTTGAGGGCTCTGCTAAAGGACAGAAATTGAAGATTACTCAGGTGCGAAGTGTAGTTGATTACCCTGAGCGACAGAAACGAACTATCAAAGCTCTCGGTCTGGGCCGTCCAAATTGGTGGGTCATTCAGCCAGATACACCTCAGATTCGTGGTATGATTACCGCAGTGAGACATCTTGTGAAAGTTGAACCGATAGACGATCAACCCGAACTTCAGTCCGGGGACAACATGTGAGGTTTTCTATGTCAGAAAGCATTCTCAGTCATTTACAATATGCTGCGGGATCGAGAAAGAAGCGCAAGCGGATCGGGCGTGGTCAGGGTTCAGGGCATGGCGGAACTTCTACAAGGGGGCACAAAGGGCAAAAGTCCCGTTCAGGAGCCAAGCACCGTGCATGGTTCGAGGGTGGCCAAATGCCGCTGCAACGCCGAATCCCTAAGTTCGGATTTCGTAACCCGTTCCGCGTGGAATACCAGGTGGTGAACCTTCATACGCTCGAGCGTCTTGTCTCCGAAGGACGCCTCGCTGATGGAATCGTGACTCCGGAGAGACTGCATGAAATTGGGGCGATTGCAAAACGCAACCAACCGGTGAAAATACTCGGAGAGGGGGATCTGAAATCAAAACTGCAGGTAAGTGCACACGCCTTCAGTAAATCAGCTGTTCAGAAAATTGAGAGTGCTGGCGGGAGCGTTCAACGAATTTCTGTGAGAATCTAAGATCGTATGGCGAAACTGAACGAGAGTTTGCGGAATATCTTCAAGATCGAAGAGCTTCGCACTCGTATCCTCTTTACTCTGGCTCTTCTTATTGTGGTGCGCATTGGCTCCCACATTACGTTGCCCGGTGTCAATGCCTCAGTGCTTGCAGAAGCAATGCGTACGCAAGCAGCGAACACGCTCTTTGGCCTTTATGACTTGTTCGTCGGTGGAGCCTTCAGCAATGCTGCAGTGTTCTCTCTTGGTATTATGCCGTATATCACCTCATCGATCATCATACAGTTACTTGGTGCCGTGTTTCCATATTTTCAGAAGCTGCAGAAGGAAGGGGAAGAGGGGAGGAAGAAGCTTACCCAATGGACACGGTACGGGACTGTAATTGTTTCGGCTCTTCAGGCGTGGGGAAACAGTATACGGCTTGAAAGCATCACGGCTGCTGGGGTGCCAATTGTACCCCCTGAAGTGCGAGGCTTCGGCTTTATGATGTCCACAGTCATCATACTTACGAGTGGGACAATCTTTATGATGTGGCTTGGCGAGCAGATCACCGAGCGTGGAATCGGGAACGGAATCTCATTGATTATTTTCATCGGAATCGTTGCTCGGCTACCACATGCGTTCCTCGACGAATATCAACTTATCAGCTCGGGAGCACGGAGTTTGATTGTTGAGCTTGTTATCATCGCCTTTATGGTTGTTATCATAGGGTTTGTTGTTATGCTCACTCAGGCGACTCGTCGGATCCCTGTGCAGTATGCGAAGCGCGTCGTTGGACGAAAAGTTTACGGCGGCGTTACGCAGTATATACCGATCCGCGTGAACACCGCTGGTGTGATGCCAATTATTTTCGCTCAGTCGATCATGTTTATCCCTCAAACAATCCTGACCTTTTTCCCGGAAAGCGAGGGACTACAGAACTTCGCTCGACTTTTCGATTATACATCTGCGGGGTACATGATCATGTACGCCCTGCTGATTATTTTCTTTACATACTTTTATACGGCAGTAGCATTTAATCCGAAAGATGTTGCCGATAACATGCAACGACAGGGAGGATTTATCCCGGGCATACGACCGGGAAAGACAACGTCCGACTTCATTGACAACATTTTAACAAAAATCACTCTTCCGGGATCAGTATTCCTGGCGATTGTTGCTATTCTTCCATCAATTGTCTACAAGATGGGGGTGACATCGACTTTTTCTTCGTTCTTTGGTGGGACAAGTCTTTTGATCATTGTTGGTGTAGCACTGGAAACACTTCAGCAGATTGAGTCGCATCTGCTCATGCGTCACTACGAAGGGTTTTTGACGACGGGGAAGCTAAAAGGGCGCCGAGGGTATTGAGTTCCCGTTCTGCCGGAGAAGACGTGAGAGTTTTGAATCTTGTGATGGGGGTCCGCCAGAGGCGGATGGAGAAGCAAATGGTGAAGATTAAAGCGGAATCCGAAATTGAGTTGATGCGGGAAAGCAGTCAAATTGTGGCTGAGGTGCTTGAACTTTTAGCTGAGTATATTCAGCCCGGGGCAACGACGTTAGAACTTGACAGAATTGCCGAAGAGTATATTCGCTCCCGGGGCGGAGAACCGGCTTTTAAGGGTTATGGTAGCGATCCTAAGAACCTGTATCCAGCAACCCTTTGCACTTCGATTGATGAAGAAGTTGTGCATGGGGTACCAAGTTCGCGGCGATTGATGGAGGGGGAAATTATTTCGATTGATGTCGGGGTGTTGAAAAATGGATATTATGGTGATGGGGCGCGAACGTATGCGGTCGGCAAGGTGTCGGAGCTGAAGCAGCGTCTAATGGAGGTTACCAGAACGGCTCTTGAGCGTGGTATTGCACAAGCTGTTAGCGGGAAGCGTTTACATGATATCTCCGCTGCAGTTCAACGCTGTGTTGAAGAAGCCGGCTTCTCCGTGGTTCGCGATTTAGTAGGCCATGGGGTGGGACGGCATCTGCATGAAGATCCCCCGGTGCCAAATTTTGGGAAAGCGGGGACAGGGCTTCTTTTGCGTGAGGGTATGACCCTCGCTATTGAGCCGATGGTAAATGCAGGTTCGCACCGAGTTCGTGTTGCTCGTGATGGCTGGACTGTTTTGACGCAAGATGGGTCACCTTCAGCTCACTTTGAACATACAGTAGTTGTACGGAAAGGGAGGGCGGAAATCTTGACTTCTCTTAACCGCCATGAACAAGGAGAATGAACCTGCGTGTAAATGGCTAAGCAAGGACCAATAAAAGTTGATGGGACTGTTATTGAGACGTTGCCGAATGCAATGTTTCGTGTGCGGCTTGAGAATGGCCATGAAGTCCTTGCTCATATTTCAGGGAAGATGAGGATGAATTTCATCAAGATTCTTGTCGGTGATAAGGTCACAGTGGAGCTATCTCCCTACGATTTGGGAAAGGGACGTATCACCTATCGCTATAAATAAAGGTTATGCGCATTCAGAGAGCATTTCTTAGAGAGTTGACACAATGAAAGTCCGTGCTTCAGTGAAGAAACTGTGCGAGCATTGCAAGATTGTGCGTCGGAAGGGCGTGGTTCGTGTGATTTGCAAGAATCCAAAACATAAGCAACGTCAAGGGTAGGAGGTTTCCAATTGGCTCGAATTGCTGGAATTGACCTTCCAAAAAACAAGCGGTCGTTCATCGGACTGACGGCTATTTATGGGATCGGTCGAACCTCAGCGTATCGGATACTTACTCAGGCTGGGGTGGACCCGATGAAAAAGATTGGGGAGCTCACTGATGAAGAGATTGCCAAGATTCGTTCTGTCATCACCACCGATTACAAAGTCGAGGGGGCGCTGCGAAGTGAAGTTCAGATGAACATCAAGCGCCTCATGGACATCGGTTGCTACCGTGGGCTTCGACATAGGAAAGGGCTACCAGTTCGCGGGCAGCGTACAAGAACGAATGCTCGGACTCGGAAGGGTAAGAGGAAAACAGTTGCAGGGAAAAAGAAGGCTGTAGCAAAGAAATAAAAGGAGTTCGCCCTTGGCGTAATAGAAGGTTTCATTCTGTATAGGAGATGGTAAGTGGCTAAAGTTGCTCGGAAAGCAAAGAAGAAAATCCATGTTGATGTTAATGGACGTGCTTACATCAAAGCTACGTTCAACAATGTGATTGTGACTATCACTGACGTATACGGGAATGTGATTACCTGGTCATCGGCTGGGAGGAATGGCTTCAAAGGCTCGCGTAAGAACACGCCGTACGCTGCTCAGGTATCAGCCGAAGCAGCTGCGAAGGAAGCTTATGCGGCAGGCCTTCGGAAAGTCGATGTCTTCGTGAAAGGTCCCGGTGCAGGGAGAGAGGCTGCGATACGCTCCCTTCAATCGGCTGGTCTGGAAATCTTGAGCATCCGTGATATTACGCCTATTCCTCACAATGGCTGTCGACCGCCGAAGAGACGCCGAGTTTGAGATATCCCAAATTCTGCTAAAGGAAAGAGAAAAAGAATATGGCTCGGTATATTGACGCAACATGCAAGCTGTGCCGACGAGAACGGCAAAAGTTATTTCTCAAGGGTGCGAAATGTTTTACAGAGAAGTGCCCCGTCGAAAAACGTAATTATCCCCCGGGGGAGCACGGTTTAGATCGCCGCGTTAAGATGTCCGAATATGCGCTACAGCTCCGGGAAAAACAGAAGGTGCGCCGGACATATGGAATCCTTGAAGCGCAGTTTAGAAACTATTTTGAGCAGGCACTTCGACAAACCGGTAAAACGGGGGAGACTTTAATGAAGATTCTGGAGCGTCGCCTTGATAATGTCGTCTATCGTCTTGGGTTTGCTCCATCCAGAAAAGCTGCTCGGCAGTTAGTTCGTCATCGTCATTTTCTTGTTAACAACCGGATCGTCGATATCCCATCATATCTTCTCAATCCCGGAGACGTGGTTCAGGTGAGGGAGCGGAGTAAGAAACTCGATGTGATTCATGCTTCCCTCAAGAGGGTTAAGGAGGGTCAGGTGATGCCCTGGCTTTCAGTGGATAAAGCAAACCTCAGCGGGACGTTTCTTCAGATCCCTGAGAGAGAAGAGATGATGCTTCCCTTCAATGAGCAGCTTGTTGTGGAGTTGTATTCGAAATAAAGATGCAATATGAGTACTTGATGAGAATGTCAGGAAGGTAAAGCAAATGAGCCTCCAATTTTTTGAAATGCCAAAAGCTATTGCTATTGATGAGATGACGCACACCCCTCGGTTTGGTCGGTTTATTGCTCAGCCTCTTGAACGGGGATTTGGGGTGACAATTGGCAATGCATTTCGTCGGGTATTGCTCTCTTCGCTGCCAGGATTTGCTTTCACAGGGTTGCGAATTAATGGTGTGCTCCATGAGTTCACAACGATTCCTGGTGTAATCGAAGACGTCGCTGAGATTGTTCTCAATCTGAAGCAAGTGCGATTTCGCGGTCGAGGAAAGAAATTGTCAAAAGTGACACTTGCATTAAAGGGTCCAAAAGAATTCACAGCTGAAGATATCCAAAAAGCGAGCGCCGAAATTGAGATTCTAAACCCTGAGCTTCATATCGCAACGCTCAACGCAGATGCGGAGTTCGAAATGGAGCTACGAATTGGCTACGGAAAAGGATATGTTCCTGCAGAGGAAAACAAATCTCCTGATGAACCCATCGGCTTCATTCCTCTGGATGCGATCTACTCGCCGATTAAGAATGTCCGATATGTTGTTGAAAGCACCAGGGTGGGTCAACGCACTGATTACGAGAAACTAATTCTTGATGTTGAAACAGATGGTTCCATTACTCCTGAAGAAGGTGTAATTGAAGCAGGGAAGATCCTTCGGGAGCATATTGACCTTTTCATTGCTCTTACTAAGGATGAAGAGACGCCGACTCCTCAGGTGCCTGAGAGCGAGTTCGATGAAATTCGGGAAAAACTCCTTACTCCGCTTGAGGATTTGAAACTTAGTGTGCGGGCGCAGAATATTTTAAAAGCTTCTAATCTGAAAACGGTTGCCGACCTTGTGAGGCTTACTGAAGCAGAAGTTTCCGAGCTGAAGAAACTTGGGGACAGATCCATGGCGGAGGTGAAAGAGCTTGTTGAAAAGAGATTAGGACTTCACTTCGGCATGGATGTCGATAAATATCTGAGCAAATGATGGATTTTTTAATTGAGGTAGGGCATGCGACATCGGAAAAGCGGACGAAAGCTAAAGCGTACTGCAAGCCATCGTAAAGCAACATTAGCAGCGCTGGCGACTTCTTTACTTCGACATAAGAAAATTCGTACTACTGTGGCGAAGGCAAAGGAAACGCGAAGATTTGTTGAACGGATCATCACGCGTGCGAAGCGCGCTGCCCAGCGGGAGGCTGATGGCGGTCCAAAAGATGTCCATGCTCGCCGTGAGGTTGCAAGGCTCATTCACGATCGTGTTGTTGTGAAGGAGCTGTTCGAAGAAATTTCCAAGAAGGTGCTTGACCGACCCGGTGGCTATACGCGCATTGTGAAACTTGGTCAACGTCATGGAGATGGAGCAGAAATTGCTGTTCTCGAGCTTGTTGACTACAATGTTGGTCATGAAACAAGAAAAGGAGGGAAGCAATCGAAGCGAACAGAACAAAAAGTGGTGAGAGAAGAAGCCGTGCCCGTAGACCAGTCAACAGCCCCCGCCGAAGCGGGGCGTACAAGCACACGAGCCTCCTCGTAACAACTCCCCCGAAAAACGATGGTCCAGAAATGACCATCACTTCAGCGGAGTTCGTGCTCGGGGTGTCATCCCTCGCCATTGGAAAAGATGGTGTCACCGCTCAGCTCCCGAACCAAACACTCCCTGAGGTGATATTTCTGGGGAGATCCAACGTTGGGAAGTCCTCGTTGCTGAATCGTGTTTGTGGGAAAAAAGACCTCTCACAAACAAGTTCCAGCCCCAGCAAGCACCGTGAGGTGCACTATTACCTCATCAACCGACAAATGTACTTCGTAGATTTGCCGGGCTATGGATATGCAAAAGTCCCGGAACAGGTCCGAGCAAGTTGGTCCAGCCTCATTGAAGCATATCTTGAGCTGCATCGCAACGTCGTCCTCGCCGTGCAAATTGTCGACGCCCGGCAGGTTCCAACAGAACTCGACCTCATGATAACTGGGTGGCTGGAATACTATCATGTTCCTTATATTGTAGTTATGACAAAAGCTGATAAGATCGCACGGAGCAAATTGGCGATGTATGTTGACCAGACGCGTGCGGCATTTGCTCGCTTCCGGTATATCCGCGAACTCATTCCCTTCTCATCCGTGACTGGTCAGGGAAGACAAGAGCTTCTTGACGCAATTGCAAGGCATGTTCTTGGCTCCCCTTCAACGTCTAAGTGATTCTTCTCCCTGAAGGGGAGCTTTGCTGCCTGTGGCGAGGATCCGAAAATGTCCGCCAGAGGGGGAAAATGTAAAATTGAAGAGCAACGCATTTCGCTACGGAGCAGACCGACACGCCGGCATAACTACAGCCCTCATATCCCCCGTTTTTCCGCACTCTTGCATCTCTCATTGAGAACTCGTATTTTCGTGATTGCTGTGTAGTTCTCCCTTAATATCTATCAATTACTTCTTAAAGGGTTCATAAGAAAGGAAGTACCATTGTGAAGAAGCGACTATTTACTCCTGGTCCTACTCCAGTTCCTGAACACATCATGCTCTCGATGGCTGAGCCGCTGATCCATCACCGTCATCCTGAATTTCAAGAACTATTCAAACGGGTTGCTGAAAACCTCCGGTATCTTTTTCAAACCTCTAATGATGTGCTGACACTCACCTCATCAGGGACAGGTGCAATGGAGGCGGCTGTTGCAAACCTTGTTTCTCCGGGTGACACGGTGATATATGTCAATGGCGGGAAGTTCGGTGAGCGGTGGGGCGAGCTTTCCCGCATGTATGGAGCAAACGCGGTTGAAATCCTTGTTGACTGGGGTGAGGCTGTCACTGCTGATCAAGTGCGTGAGGCTCTCAAGGAACATCCGGAGGCAAAAGCCATTTTTGTGACGCATAGCGAAACATCAACTGGTGTTGCAATTGATGTCGAAAAAATTGCACGTGTGGTTCATGAAAATTCGGAAGCAGTGATTGTAGTAGATGGGATTTCCGCAGTTGGGGCACTGGAAATGCGTATGGATGCATGGAATCTCGATGTGGTCGTGACAGGATCGCAGAAAGGACTCATGATTCCACCGGGACTCGCCTTCATTGCCCTGAATGATCGTGCATGGCAGCTTGTTGAGCGCTCGCGCTCGCCCCGCTATTACTTCGATCTTCTTCGTGCCCGCAAATCGTTTAAAGAGAATGATACCCCATGGACGCCAGCGATTTCTCTTTTCATTGGGTTAGATGCTGCGCTGGAAATGATTCGCCGGGAGACTGTGGAAGCGATCTGGCGACGCCACGCACGATTGGCTGCAGCAGTTCGAGCAGGTATCCAAGCCCTTGGCTTGAAACTTCTATCAAAATCTCCATCAAATGCTCTCACGGCAGTCTGGAATCCCGAGGGATGCGATGTGAAACTGTTTAATACCGCACTGAAGTCAACCTACGGCATCACCGTGGCTGGAGGACAGGGACATCTCAAAGGAAAGATTTTCCGCATCTCCCACCTTGGATATTATGACGAGCTCGACGTCATAGGGGTGGTCTCTGCTGTGGAGCTGGCGCTACGCGATGCTGGATACCAGTTCGAAGCTGCCTCAGGTGTTAGCGCAGCTCAACAAGTTTTCCACAACGAAAGCTTATCCTGAGCCTGGCGAAGGGATGATGAGACCATGTGTGCTACTACAACTATGAAGATGTCTCCTTCGATTTTGATCACAGATCCTATAGAACAGAGTGCAATTGATATCCTGACTGCTGAGGGATTCACCGTTGTGCACCGCCCGGGAATCTCCCCGGATGAATTGAAGGCGGTCATAGGCGAATACGATGCTCTGATTGTTCGAAGCGGGACTACTGTGACTGCTGACATTATTTCTCGGGCAGACCACCTGCGGGTTATTGGAAGAGCCGGGACAGGGGTGGATAATGTCGATGTCGAAGCAGCGACACGAAGAGGTATCCTGGTTATGAATGTGCCGGGAGGGAACACAATTTCTACCGCCGAGCATACTGTGGCGCTTCTCCTTGCACTTGCGCGAAATATCCCCTCTGCTGTTAATTCATTGAAGGAAGGAAAGTGGGAAAGAAAGAAATTCACAGGGATTGAGCTTTATGGCAAGACGATTGGGATAATAGGATTGGGCAAGGTTGGGCGTGAGGTTGCAGTTCGATGCAAGGCGTTTGGCATGAACGTCATAGGCTACGATCCGATTCTTGCCACAGACGTGGCTACAAAACTTGGCGTCGAGCTTGTTTCGCTTAATGAACTCTACGCTCGATCGGACATCATAACGGTCCACACACCGCTCACCGATGAAACACGGGGGATGATTAGTGATGCAGAGCTCGCTCGGTGTAAAAGCGGTGTGCTGCTCATTAACTGTGCTCGCGGAGGAATTATTGATGAAGGTGCACTTCTTCGAGGCCTTGAATCGGGGAAAGTTGCTGGAGCTGCTCTTGATGTTTTCTCAGCCGAGCCGCCTAAGGGGAATCCTCTTGTCGCGCATCCACGTGTGGTGGCGACGCCGCATCTTGGGGCAGCGACTGGTGAGGCACAGGAGAAAGTTGCAGTGATGATCGCTCGACAAGTTGCAGACGCACTCAGAGATCGCAGCATTGTCGGGGCGGTAAATCTCCCTGATCCTTCTATCGCCGGACGTAAGGACTTGCTTCCGTATTTGAAACTTGCGGAGAAGCTCGGTTCGCTTCTATCACAGCTGATGCATGGGGCGTTGAAACATCTGACAGTGACGACAAGTGGGGAGGCTCTCTCAGGCGCTACGCGCGCTATCCGTATTGCTCTTCTGAAGGGTGCTCTTGATCGACTCCTCTCAGGTCCAGTAAACTACATTAATGCACCGGTGATCGCTCAGGAAATGGGAATCGATATCCTCGAGCGCCACGAGGAGCAGTCGAAACGCTATAGCTCCTTGATCTCGGTTGAGTATCTCTCGGATAACGAGCGGAGGAGCTTTGCTGGGACAGTTTTCGGAAGTGAAGACTTACGAATTACCAGCATCGACGGATTCCCTCTGGAGATCCGCCCGGAGGGGCATCTTCTGATCTATTCTAATATAGACCGTCCGGGGATGCTGGCAGCAGTTGGGGCTGTTCTTGCGAAAGCGCAAATTAATATCGCAGGTGTAGCGCTTGGTAGGTATTCTGCTGGTGGCGAGGCGCTGGTGGTTATGAGCGTTGATTCAGAGATCCCTGCGGATGTCCTTTCGGAAATTGGCTCAGTGAACGGGGTTGAGAAGGTGAGACTGGTGAGGCTTTAACTGTGGCACGTTAGTTGCTTGCGGAGAAATAGATCCATCTTTTCTTGAAAATACTTGACAAATTTGTTCAGAAGCTTTATATTATGGTCAAGTTGCATTGATGGGAATAAGAACATTGCGCAAAGGAGGTGGTTGTTCGGAATTGGATAACAGCCGAAAAGGCAATTTTTGGTCGTCTTGTATGTTTTTAATTCATCGAACCAGAGGAATCGCTGGTTCAGGTTTGTTGAACATTCTACTATCAGAAGGAGGTAGAATATGCAAAGAAAATTACTGGTTGTTCTGTCGGTAATGATTCTTCTTCCGGCTTTACTTCTTGCGGGGACAACCGGCAAAATCCGTGGGAAGGTCACCGACAGAGAGACGGGGGAACCGCTCATAGGTGCCAACGTCGTCATTGAAAATACTTCCCTCGGAGCCTCAACTGATGTAAACGGTGAGTATCTTATTCTGAGTGTCCCTGTTGGGACTTACTCACTTCGGGCAAGTTACGTTGGCTATCGCTCCTTCACGATCAGAAATATTGAGGTGAATGCCGACCTCACTACGGAAGCAAATTTCCAGCTCTCCAGTGAGTCAGTGCAGGTCCCAACAGTTGAGGTCGTTGCTGAGCGACCGCTTGTCAATAAGAGCGCAACAAACGCTGTGACCATCACCCGCTCAGAAGATATCCAGAACCTCCCTGTCAGGAACGTGGAGAACATCGTCTCCCTCCAGGCAGGTGTGGTGAGCCAAGGGGGGAACATTTATGTTCGTGGGGGGCGCCTTGATGAAGTAGCTTACTATGTCGAAGGTGTGCAGGCTCGCGATCCTCTTTTTGGTGGCAACACAGCTCGGGTGATTAACAATGCGATCGAGGAGATCCAACTCCAGGCTGGCGGGTACACGGCGGAGTACGGTGGTGCTAATGCAGGAATGATTGTCACCGCGCTCAAGAGCGGTACTCCTGACTACCATATTTCCGGTGAATTCATCACCGATAGCTGGGCGAAGCCCGGGAAGAAAGTCCTTGATACCTACTCGTATGGATACAATGACTATGTGTTGACGGCAAGTGGTCCTGTTCCGGGCGCTCCTCAGGTGCGCTTCTTCCTCGCAGGGGAGCAACTCTTTAGCAGAATGACTGACGCTTATAATAGGCCTCTTGCTCGCTTCTGGGTGGGAGCAAACATGCCCGGGATGATTGACCCTACTATCAAGCAGAGCATTCTCTCAAGTCAGAAAATTACAAACAAAGACTCTGCTATTGCCTACAACACATTTGATTTAGTCTACCCCGCAGGCTACTTGCTGAATAACGCCACTCAGCGGTATAATTTAAATGGCGACGTGACCGCCGATCTGAAGCCGGTCACACTGAAGCTGAGTGCAACGTATTCAACTTATACCGGGCGTGGTGGTGTTCTCCTTGGCAATGTGCTTGATGAACGGCGAGCTTCGCTTAACACCGGACACAACGTGACGGCGAACCTTAAGGTGACACATCTAATCGATCCCAGTACGTACTACGACCTGAACTTGAATTACTTTGATAACTTCGATAAAACTGAGGATCCCGATCTGAAAGATAATTTCATGCTATACGGCGACTCCGTGGAAAATGCGAAGTATGGCTACAGGTTGAAAGCTGTCGGGGAAAACCCGGATCCATATTACCTCTACGGAGCAACCTATAACCGTTACGGAGCGCAGATTTCCGATTATGGCAAGACACGTCAATCATCCATCGGTGGTAAGGTGAACCTTGTCCATCAGATAGGGAAAGTTCATGAGATCAGAGCTGGTGGCGAACTTACGTATTACACGATACGTCGGTTTTATCTCACTTCAGATCGTGCAAGAGCTATTGCCAAGTATGTGAGAGATAATCCAGGTGCCTCACAGCTTGAGATCATGCGTAATTCACGTGTCGATAACTACGGGTACGACCTTTACGGGAATGAAGGTGGAACTGGACTTATGGCTCCAAAGCATCCGGTATTTGCTGCAGCCTATCTGCAGGATAAGGTCGAATATCAGGACCTCGTGATCAACGCCGGTTTGCGCTGGGATTACATCAACGTCGACAATAAGGTCCCGAAAGATCCAACTAATGTTCCGTTTTCTGGTGGGCTATTCGATGAAGGCCAGTTTGTGAAGGTTCCTAATCGGAGCTATTTGAGTCCGCGACTTGGATTCTCCTTCCCTGTTACAGACCGTACTGTGTTTCATGCGCAATGGGGGAAATTTGTCCAGCAGTCCAGACTTCGTGATATTTATTTGGGCAAGATTGTTAGCTCGGACAATATCAAGGGTGGATATGCCATACAGAATCCCGTGGCATTTGATCTTCGTCCCGAGCGGACGACGCAATATGAAATTGGGTTCAGCCAGCAAATCACCGATTTTGCGGCGTTTGATATTACCGCATTTTACAAGGATATTATCGACCAAACGCAGATGCTCTTTATTTACCGCTCTCCTGAAGCCATTCATCAATCGTATTTCGCATGGGCAAACGGTGACTTTGCCACTACAAAAGGCCTTGAGTTCAAGGTCACGCTTCGCCGTGTTGAGCGCCTGCAGGCTTCTGTTTACTACACTCTTTCAGATGCGAAGGGAACTGGATCGAACTCAAGTAGTTTCTTCCGGACCTGGTGGCAGGCACCAACCCAAATTGGTACATGGCTCCCTGCGTATGTTCAGCCCCTCGATTTTAACCAGACGCATCGAGGCTCTTTAGCTCTGGATTACCGATTTGGAAAGGGAGATGGTGGACCAATATTGGAGCGGTTAGGATTGAATCTCCTGTTCACTTTCAACAGCGGACACCCGTTTACTATGATCTACCCTGATTATGGCAATACGCGTATCCCGAAGGAGCAGGTGAACAGCTCAACCACTCCGTGGAATTTCCAGATCGACTTCAGACTCGATAAATCGTTCACGATTGGTCCAGTTGACTTGAACGCTTATATTTGGGTTATCAACGTGCTGAACTCGAAGAACCCGACCGGTGTTTATCTACAGACTGGGTCGCCATATGATGATGGATATTTTGCTACAGCACAAGGACAGCAATTTATCCAGACCTATGGTCAACAGTATGTTGATTGGTACAAGATGTATCTTGCTAACGGGTACGGCTTTGAGAATAATAGCCCAGGCTTTAGGGACCTATTTGGCGTACCTCGTCAGGTTCGGTTAGGTTTGAGATTTGCTCTTTGATTTAATAGGTGGCGGGGTAGGCATGCTCCGCCACAAGGGTTCAACAAGGAAGGAGTTGCAAAACATGAAACAGAGTTTAAGAGTGCTGCTTCTTGCACTTGTCGCTGTAACCCTTGTGGGCTTTCCGGTCTTTGGCTCTAATGGGGTTGACAAGGGAGTAAGGAAAACAGCGACAGATGATCACTATAATTATATCGATATCAATACCATCCTTATGTGGGTGAGCAATAACGGTGATGGATCCTTTGATCCGAATACCGGTATTGCAGGATTTTATTGGCCTAAGGGTACTGCGAAGACGGCTATTTACGAGGATGGACTTCTTTGGGGTGGATTCGTGAACGGTGAGTTGCGGGTTGGAGGTTCCACCTATAGACACGGTCTTCAGGCTGGGAAGATACTGCCGGATGGGAGTGCTGATAATCCTGATTTAGAGAAATACCGTGTATACAAGGTTCGCAAGGATTATCAGAGGTTTAATGATCCGAATGATCGTTTATACGATCCTGCTGAGTATGCGAAGCTGAAGAAGGATTATGATGAGTGGCCTGTTGGAGATGGTGCACCGGCTATGGCTTATGACAGCAGCAGTCAGCAGATGTTTCCGAAGGTTGGTAGTGGATTTCCGGATGAGGTTCTGTGGTTTGTCAGCAATGATTTGAACGCAGCGAAGACGACCTATCTTTATGGGACGAACCCGATTGGTCTTGAGGTGCAGTGCACAATCTGGGGATATAATCAGACTGGGGCATTGGGGAACATGGTGTTCAAGAAGTATCGTATCATCAATAAGAGTCATAATACAGTGGACAGCATGTTCCTTGCCTACTGGTCTGATACCGATCTTGGCAATGCCAATGATGATTTCAGCGGATGCGATACTGTTTTGAGTCTCGGATACACATATAACGGAGATCCATTTGATGAGACCTATGGAGTTCCCCCGGCGGATGGGTATGATTTCTTCCAGGGTCCGATGGTGAGGACAGGGGATCCCGCTGATAGTGCGATCTTTGATTTCCAGTATCGCTATGGGTATAAGAATCTGCCTATGACGGCGTTTACATTTTATATAAATGGCAGCGCCGTCTACACTGATCCTACACTTGGTAGCCCGGTTGGTGCCACGCAGATGTATCGGTATATGAACGGTGTGATAGGTAATACAGGACAACCGTTCATTGATCCGTTAACTGGACAGCCGACGAAGTTCTGTCTTGCTGGTGATCCGTTAACCGGGAAAGGCTGGCTTGACGGTATCGTTGCTCAGCCTGGTGATCGCCGAATGCTGATGTCTTCTGGTCCATTTACGATGGCACCGGGTGATACGCAAGAGATCGTCGTGGCTATCCTGATTGCTCAAGGTAGCGATCGACTCTCGAGTGTTGCTGTCCTCAAGTTTTATGACAAGGTCGCACAGCAGGCATACGATAACTTCTTCAGTTTGCCTACGCCTCCTCCAGCTCCGCGTGTGAGAGCAATTGAATTGGACAAGAAAGTGGTTCTTGATTGGGGTGAGGACCCAGCGGGTGTTGCTGCGACGGAGCACTTCAGCGGAAAGGGCTTCTCTTTTGAAGGATACAATATCTATCAAATGCCAAGTCCCTCTGCTTCGAGGGAAGAGTCAAAGCTCCTGGCAACCTATGACAAAATCGATGGGGTGCTGAAAGTCTGGGATTATGTGTTTGATGCAGCTACGGGTACCATCATCCAGAAGCCTGTTCAGTTTGGAAATGACTATGGTATTCAGCGGTCCTTCGTGCTTGATAAAGACTATCTGACGGACCGGGCTCTGGTGAACGGAACCAAGTATTATGTAGCTGTCACATCCTATGCGTACAACCCCGATCCGAATGCTGTGCCAAACAATCTGGAGAATCCTCTCCAGTCACAAGTAATCACGGTTGTGCCTCACAGTCCAAATCCAGGAGTAGTGTATCATAATGCGCCTGGGGATACACTTGCAGCGACGCATAGTCGTGGAAGAAGCGATGGGAGGGTATACCCTATCGTGGTAGATCCGAGTGCATTGAACGGACACCAGTACAAAGTTACGTTTGATTCTGCGGGCACGACTTGGTATCTGACCGATGTTACTACAGGCCAGCTTGTATTTACTTCTAAGAACCTGAGCGGTGACGGTACAGGGCCGATTGGAAGTAACACATATTATCCGGTGATCAGTGGTTTACAAATTGTGGTCACAGGTCCTCCGAAGTCCTTTGCTGGCAACGGCGATGGGATTGTTGAGACTTACTTTGCTGGGAACCCTGCGACACCAGATGCAGCAGGTCAGCCGTATGGTGGCAACAAAGTTTGGCATAGTCTCAACTCTCCCAATTCGATCATGAGATATTATTTAAGTGCTGGTGGCGGAGATGGTGATCTTGACCGATTGAGCCGATATATCCAGTACGCGGTCGGGCGTGATTTTGAATTGCGCTTTACGGATGCAGGTGGATATGGGGTTTATGCATTCGAGACAGACGTGATTGTGCGTACGCCATTTGAGCTGTGGGATGTTACGAATAACCGGAGGATGATTCCATTCATCCTGTCGAATGATGGTAATGCCAATAAGGCTAACTGGGGTTGGTACACTTCTGCTGACACCCTGGCGTCACCTGACCCTTATTTTGGCTACCCGGCATCCGACTGGATTTACTGGATGGATCCGATCGATGCCAATGGCTACGCTAATTTTGCACAGAGGGCTGCTGCAGTGGGTGCAGGGAATGTGTGTAACTACCAGACCGACTATGAGCCGTTCATTAACTGGTATGGTGGTTTCGTCTATCCCATTGGCCGGCTGATTGTATGCAATTATAGTGACTATCCTTCACCTCCACCAAGTGGTACTATAGACAAGCTGATCACTAACAAACCCCCGACGGGCGCAGATGAATACACTTTCACCGCAACGGCGCCAACTGTTGGTGATCTTGATGTTGCCAGGGCAGAGGTTGAGAAGATCAACGTCTGGCCTAATCCGTACTTTGGGTTCAACACGCAGGAGTTGAACAAGTACCAGCGGTTTGTGACGTTTAACCACCTGCCTCAGAGGGCAACGATCCGGATTTACACACTTGCAGGTATTCCGGTGAGGACGATAGAGAAGAACGATGCATCGCAGTTTGCGACATGGGATCTTCTGAACTCTAATAAGCTTCCTGTGGCGAGTGGGATGTATATCATCTACATTGATATGCCCGATCTCGGGAAGACAAAGGTGCTGAAACTGGGTGTCATCATGGAAGCTCAGTTCCTGGATCGAATCTAATGGCTGCGTAGGGGCTCGCTGCCAGCGAGCCCCTACAAGGGTGTCTATGTTACACAACATTCACAAGGAGTTTCAAATATGCGCGTGAAAGGTACAATAATTGCTCTGCTTATCCTTGCGCTTGTGCTTGCGGCGACAGATGCAGTAGCAAGTGGCCGCAACCGAAGCGGAACGGCTGGTGCTCAGGAACTACTGATTCCCGTTGGAGCACGTGGGATCTCACTGGGAGGTACGTATGTAGGTGGATTCTCCGGCATCGAGGCAATCTACTACAACCCGGCTGGCTTGTCGCGTATGAGCAACTCCGCACAAGCAATGTTCTCCCATTCTACGTATATCGCTGATATTGGCATTGAGTACGGCGCAGTTGCTGCGAAATTCGCTGGGTTCGGATCAATTGCCCTCACACTGAAGTCCCTTTCTTTCGGTGATATTCCAGTGACCACCGAGCTTGCCCCAGATGGGACCGGGGCAACATACTCTCCGGTGTTCACTACACTTGGACTTACATACTCTCGTGAACTCACTGATCGTATCTCTGTTGGTGCGACAGTGAATTGGATTCATGAGGGTATCATGAGCACAAACGCCAATGGTGTTGCCCTCAATGCCGGTGTGCAGTATAATGGCGTCGGTGGTGTTCCGGGATTGAAATTAGGGGTTGTGTTGAAGAACCTCGGCTTTGATATGAGGTTCGATGGTCCGGACCTCTATCGCCAGGGGACAACCCAGGACGCTCTTCGCGGGAGTCAACTCGTGAAGATCGAAGCAGCTACGTTCCAGCTTCCATCGTTGCTTGAAGTTGGGATGTCTTATGACTACAGTCCAGCAGAGGAGCATCGCCTCACATTTGCTGGTATGTATCAGAACAATAACTTCTCTGACGATGAGTATCGCCTCGGAGCGGAGTACTCCTACAATAATCTGCTCTTCCTCCGCGGCTCTTATGCACTGACCCAGGCTGGCTCCACAACTGATTACCAGTACCTGTATGGCCCAAGCTTTGGGGCAGGCTTGCATTATAAGGCGGGTGGAGTTGACCTGACAGTCGATTACGCCTATCAAGCTCTGAAATACTTTGCCGCCAACCAGGTGATTACACTTATCGTCGGGTTCTGAGTCCGCACCTGGCGGACTGGAGTGGATCTCCTATGTTGGAGAGATCGAGAGGCTGTCCTGTTAAAGCAGGACAGCCTTTTTAATTTTGTACCTCTCAGACCATAGAAGTGTGCACGAATTGATGGTGAGTTGGGGGCAGCGCTACTGTGAGTTACTGCCCGATAAGAAGGGAGGTGGATATTATGAAGGTGGATATAAGATGGTATTTTCACTTTGTTTGCGCTATGTTGCTGTTGGGGAATGGTCTCTTTGCCGCCAATGGGGTTGACAGGGGAGTAAGGAAAACAGCGAAAGATGATCACTATAATTATATCGATATCAATACCATCCTTATGTGGGTGAGTAATAACGGTGATGGATCCTTTGATCCGAATACCCAGATTGCAGGATTTTATTGGCCTAAGGGGACTGCGAAGACGGCTATTTACGAGGATGGACTTGTTTGGGGTGGATTCGTGAACGGTGAGTTGCGGGTTGGAGGTTCCACCTATAGACACGGTCTTCAGGCTGGGAAGATACTGCCGGATGGGAGTGCTGATAATCCTGATTTAGAGAAGTACCGTGTATACAAGGTTCGCAAGGATTATCAGAGTTATTCGGAGTATTGGAGTTATTTATATGATCCTGCTGAATATGCGAAGCTGAAGAAGGATTATGATGAGTGGCCTGTTGGAGATGGTGCACCGGCTATGGCTTATGACAGCAGCAGTCAGCAGATGTTTCCGAAGGTTGGTAGTGGATTCCCGGATGAGGTTCTGTGGTTTGTCAGCAATGATTTGAACGCAGCGAAGACAACCTTTCTTTATGGGACGAACCCAATTGGTCTTGAGGTGCAGTGCACAATCTGGGGATATAATCAGACTGGGGCATTGGGGAACATGGTGTTCAAGAAGTATCGGATCATCAATAAGAGTCAAAATACAGTGGACAGCATGTTTCTTGCTTACTGGTCTGATACCGATCTTGGCAATGGCAATGATGATTTCAGCGGATGCGATACAACGTTGAGCCTTGGCTATACGTACAATGCGCACGAAACCGATAGGGTGTATGGAGTTCCCCCTGCTGCGGGATACGACCTCTTGCAGGGCCCTATTCTAAAAACGGGAGATCCCGGCGATACGGCATTTTTTGATTTCCAGTATCGCTACGGATATAAGAATCTCCCGATGACTGCATTCACCTTCTATGTTTGTGGTAGCGCTGTGTATAGTGATCCGCTTCTTGGTACTTCGCTGGGTGCCATGCAGATGTATCGGAATATGAATGGATTGGTAGGCTATACAGGACAACCGTTCATTGATCCAACTACGGGGCAGCCGACGAAGTTCTGTCTTGCTGGAGACCCCCTAACGCGCACAGGTTGGATTGAAGGTATCGCTGGCCAGGGCTGTGGCGACCGTAGGATGCTAATTTCCTCAGGTCCGTTTACGATGGCGCCGGGGGATACACAGGAGGTCGTTATTGGAATTATTATTGCACAAGCTGCTGATCGACTCGGCAGCCTGGTCTTGCTGAAGCTTTATGATAGTTTCGCGCAGCGACTATGTGATAACTTCTTCGGAGGAGTGGAATTACCTCCTGCCCCGAATGTGAGAGCGATCGAACTGGATAGGAAAGTTGTTCTTGACTGGGGTGAGGATTCTTCATCTGTTGCTGCGGTAGAGACCTTCAGAAGAGGGAATTTCTCTTTTGAAGGATACAATGTCTATCAGATGCCGACACCATCTGCCTCGAGGGAAGAGTCAAAGCTCCTGGCTACTTATGATAGGATTAACGGAGTGGGGAGGATTCGGGATTATGTGTTCGATCCGATTACTGGTGACATCAGCTACAAAAGCGTGCAGTTTGGTACAGACTGTGGTATTCGGCGTTCATTTATCTTTGACAGAGATTATTTTACAGATCGGCCGCTTGTCAACGGGAACAAATACTACTTGGCAGTCACGTCCTATTCATACAGTCCGCTTCCGGGTGTTACACCAAATAATTTTGAGAGCCCTCTCCAGGCAATTACGGTCATTCCTCACAGTCCAAATCCAGGAGAGGCATACCATAATGCACCTGGGGATACACTTGCAGTGATGCATAGTGGTGGAAGAAGTGAAGGGAGGGTATACCCTATCGTGGTAGATCCGAGTGCATTGAACGGACACCAGTACAAAGTTACGTTTGATTCTGCGGGCACGACTTGGTATCTGACCGATGTTACTACAGGCCAGCTTGTTTACAGCTCAACGAATCAGAGTGGTGATGGAACCGGTGTTATCGGAAGCAGCGCATATTATCCGATTATTAACGGATTCCAGTTGATAGTAGAGGGTCCGCCGCCGGGGATGAAAGGCTGGGAGATTCCTTCAGGGAACCGAGTGTGGACATGGGCAGGTGCATACTTTGGTTTCGAAGGATTCTATGGGGCGATTGGTTGGGCTTCACCTTACAGTGTGTTCACTGCGAAGAGTGAAAACAGTGCTGTCCCTCGTGATATGATTGTAAACACTCTGATAAAATTTGCTGATACTGATGCCAACGGGAACCTCCGTTATCAGGGTGATCCAAATGCATCATTCGGATACAGGTATCTCGAAAATGCACATTTGCCTCCGGCAAGACCGGAGTTTGTGCCATTTATCAAGGACAGCAGTGCTTCCTTTGCCTATCAGGACTTTACAAAGAGCGTTCCATTTGCTGCTTACGATGTAGAGGCTAATCCACCTCAGAGGCTGGCGGTTGGTTATCTTGAGAATAACGCACCAAATGGGATGGTGGATGGTAAATACTGGCCACCAAGCTATGATGCTGGAGATAATATTGCCAGCAGTGGACCTCGGGAATGGTTCTTCATCTTCAAGGTTCCGTACAGTGAGACTCCCGATCCGGCACTTGAAAAAAACATTCTCACGAACAATCTACCGGTGATGTGGTTTGGGACCCCAGCACGTCGGAGCTTAGCGTTCAGCTCTCATGATCAATTTCTTATCATCGCGAACCATGCAAACAGCGTCAACGATGTGTTCACTTTCACCGCAACGGCGCCAACTGTTGGTGATCTTGATCTTGCCAGGGCAGAGGTTGAGAAGATCAACGTCTGGCCTAATCCGTACTTTGGGTTCAACACCGAGGAGTTGAACAGGTACCAGCGGTTTGTGACGTTTAACCACCTGCCTCAGAGGGCAACGATCCGGATTTACACACTTGCAGGTATTCCGGTGAGGACGATAGAGAAGAACGATCCATCGCAATTTGCGAGATGGGATCTTCTGAACCACAACAGATTCCCTGTGGCAAGTGGGATGTATATCATCTACATTGATATGCCCGATCTCGGGAAGACAAAGGTGCTGAAACTGGCTGTCATCATGGAAGCTCAGTTCCTGGATCGAATTTGATTAGCAGGCGTAGAGCGACCAGCGCACGTACGAGGAGTTACGCCATTAGCCATAGGCTGAGAAGTGCGAGAAAAATATGATTGTTGCTCCCCTAAGAAGTAGTTTTGGAACAGTTAGGTTTCGCCTTTTCTTTTAGAAGGCCGCTCGTTTTTTAAATCCTCTTATTAGCAATGCAAGGGTTTCGAATTCAGTATCTCTTCAGCAGGACTTGTTTGATTCTTTTGCTTTTTACGTACCTCATCGATATATTTTCTTGCAGGAAATTATGGTGAAGGAGATGCCTAAAAACCGTATCGTTGACGATACCCTCTGCGATTTTATATTTTCCTTCATCGTGCTTCCTTTGCTTACCCCTCTTTTTCTTTTCGCTCAGTCCGCGTTACATCCACGATACCCTGATACTGAAACCCGAATTACGGTCCCATCATCAGTGAGTTCTGTCACTGTCTACAGTGATCGAGCCCTCGTTACGAGGATCGGCTCAGTTACCATTCCGGTTGGAAGCTTTTCGAGGATTTTTCGTGTTGAGTTTGCATATCTCCCGCCGGAGTTGTTTGATGGTTCAGTAAGTGTGCGAGTGTTGCCATCCAGGCAAAACGAGGATGTGAGCGCAGTCACGATCAGCGATGTGTCAGTTCAGCGTGCTTTTGGTGACACCGTTTCAAATGAGCGTGTGCGCCAGCTCCGCGCAAAGCTTGCTGATCTTGAAAGGTCCCTCCGAGCCTTAACCGACGCTGACTCTGTTCTCATGGCTGAAAAACAATTCGTGACTCAACTGCGGCTTCAATCTTCTTCTGAAGCCGGGAAGGATCTCCGGATCGATCGTACCCCCGTTGAGCGTTGGAGAGGGGTACTGAAGTTCATTGAAACCGAACTGACACGCTTGAATGCTGCCTTTGCAGTGAATGCGGAAAAAAAGGAGGCGCTGGAGAAAGAAATTCAGGCAATCAAAGATGAGCTTTCACAGCTTGGTTCTCTTCTGAAGCGTGGATCGAAACGCGTGGAGTTTTTGCTTAGTGCTTCGGAGGCTGGAACATATTCATTTGCTGTTTCCTACGTAGTACCATCGGCACGATGGCAACCCTCATATGATGTTCGAGTTTTCTCGCGTGCTGAAGCTACAAGCTCAAGGAACGCTGGTGATACGCTTCTACTTGCGTATCGCGCGGTAATAACCCAATCGACGGGGGAAGATTGGGATAACGTTGCGATGACGCTTTCGACGGCGAAACCGTCGCTCAGCCCAGTGATGCCGGAACTTTCTCCCTGGTACATTGATGTAGCTCCACCACCTGCTCCTGCGAGGCAAAAAGCAATGCGGCTGGAGAAGGAGGCGGCAGAAGTGGAAGCAACAAGTGGGATGGCGCCCGTCCAGATAGAGACTCATGGCACTGCGGTGACTTATGTGCTGCGTCAGCGGGTGACTGTACCGTCCGACAATGCCCCGCATCGTGTTGCTGTGGCTGATGTAAGGCTGCCCGATTCTCTTGAATATGCAGCGACACCAAAACTTTCTGAGCGAATGTATGTTCGGGCGAAAGTGAAGAATACATCCCCATATCTTTTTTTGCCCGGTTCCCTCAATGTATTTTTCGACAATGAGTTCGTAACAAGCAGCGCACTTGGACTGATGAGCCCGGGCGAAGAGCTGCTGATCCCTCTCGGTTCGGATCCACGTTTTCAAATCAAGCGACAACTTCTCAGTAAATTCACAGAGGAATCTGGTGTTTTCACAAAGAACATTCGTGTGACGTACGAGTTCGAAATATCCCTTGAGAGTTTCCTTCCGCGGCCGGCGATGGTAAAGATTCTTGATCAGCTCCCTGTTTCTCGGAACGAAAAAATTTCCGTTGAACTTCTTGAAGCGTATCCTCAAGTCGCTGAGCAGAAACCTGACGGGACACTGGTCTGGTCGCTTGGGCTTCTTCCGGAGGAGAAGCAATCTGTTCGCGTAAAGTTCCGCGTTGAATATCCTTCCGATGTCGTCGTAACTGGCCTTGAATGATGGCAAAGCATCTAAACGCTATCTGAAACAGGTGATCAAATGGATGTTCTGAATACAACCGTCGTTTCCCTTTTACCCCTTGTGCCGAGGAGAATTGTCCGTATCTTTGCGCTCCGATACATTGCGGGAGAAAACCTTGCCGATGCGGTCAGAGTTGTTTATGAACTGAATCAAAATGGTATGGCAGCTACGATCGATGTGCTGGGAGAGGATGTTACTGAGAAAGCAAGGGCAGTAGCTGCGCGAGAAGCAGCAAAGGAAGTTCTCCATGCAATAGCCGCAGAGCAGCTTGATTCCAATCTCTCAATCAAGCTCACGCAATTTGGGTTGAAGCTTGATAAATCATTTTGTCTTGATAATGTTCATGAGGTGTTAGCTGTAGCTTCTCAGTACAGCAATTTCGTTCGCATCGATATGGAAGATCACACGTGTACGGACGACACTTTGGAAATTTTTGAGGTTCTCCGTAAGGAATTTTCAAATGTCGGTGTGGTAATTCAAGCCTACTTGCGTCGGAGCGAAAGCGACGTTCAGCGACTCGTTACACTCTCCAGAGCTCTGGGAAGACTCAATGTTCGTCTCTGCAAAGGCATCTATGTGGAACCACAGGAAATCGCCTTTAAGAAGCACGATGAGATCAATACGAATTTCAAGCGATTGCTGCGACTTCTTATTGATGGTGGATGCTATGTCGGAATAGCGACGCATGACAGTGAACTCATCGATGATGCCTATGGTCTGATCAATGATCGTGGGTTGAAGCGCGATGCGTACGAATTCCAGATGCTCCTCGGGGTGCGCCCCGAGCTCCGAAAGAAGATTGTTGCAGATGGGCACCGGTTGCGTGTGTATGTTCCATTTGGACAAGAGTGGTACCGCTATTCAATGCGCCGATTCAAGGAAAATCCTCAAATTGCTGGCTATGTTTTTAAGAGCTTGTTTCATCGGAATACCTTTCTTGGCGTGAATCCGCCTTCGGCGGACGGGATAAATTTTTCTGTAAATGAACTGCCATTCGCTCATCACTCATTCTATTAAGGAAAGGAGAAATCAATGGCTGAAGCAACGTCTCAATCGTCAGGAGGTTTGAAGTACAAACCATATGTCCCAGCAGAGACACATCTTGCTGAGTTCACTGTACGTGCTCTGGTTTTAGGGCTCATTATGTCCGTCATCCTCGGGGCAGCAAATGCTTATCTTGGACTTCGGGCAGGGATGACCATTGCTGCAACGTACCCAGCAGCAGTCATTGGCATGGCTGTTCTTCGCCTGATGAGAGGATCAATTCTTGAGGAGAACATCGCTCGAACTGTCGGTTCAATTGGTGAATCGATCGCTGCTGGAGCAATTTTCACAATTCCGGCCTTTTTTATCGCAGGGGTCTGGCCCGAATTTACGGCGGGTCATTACTGGGAAGCAACGGTCATCATGGTTCTTGGTGGGCTCATCGGTATTCTCTTTGTAACTATGCTGCGCCGTATCATGGTCGAAGATGTTGAGCTTCCATTCCCAGAGTCTGTGGCTGCTTCTGAGATTCACAAGGCTGCGCGGACTGGGGGCACGGGGGCGAAGTACCTTTTCTGGTCGCTTGGGTTTGGGGCGTTGGTTCAGGCTCTTGGCAAACTGAGCGTCTTTCCACAGAGTTGGGAGAAGTTCCAGTTCTTTGGAAAGTCTGCAGTCGATTTGAAAATGGGGAATGGTTCAACAGTAACTGGCGGAGGCGGATATCTGTTGACGGCTCCCGCTGTCAGCCCAGCCTACATCGGAGTTGGATACATTATTGGCCCGAGGCTTGCAGCATTGAACTTCAGCGGTGGTTTGCTGAGCTGGGGTTTGTTTGTCCCACTTCTCTTGTACTTCTTAGCTCCATCAGTACAGGTTGAGTTGGAAAAGAATGGAACACCAGTTGATTGGGTGACGCTCGCTTATGCTGTATGGAAGTACATGGTCCGCCCGATCGCAATTGGGGGAATGTTGATAAGCGCCTTCTATACACTGTGGCGTATGAGGAAGAATCTTTCACTCGGGATCAGCAGGGCAATTGGTGATGTTCGTAAGGCTGCATCTGAAGCAGCTGCAACAAGCCGCACCGAGAAAGACCTCAGTTTCCGCATCGTTCTCCCCGGCATTCTAATTCTTGCAGTCTTGACGTTCTTGCTCTACCTTTACTTCAGTGGTGATGTGGCTGCTGCACTTGTAGCAACGGTTGTCATGATAATTGCCGGGTTCTTCTTTGCCGCCGTTTCTGGATATTTGGTCGGCATGATCGGGTCGAGCAATAACCCGATAAGTGGACTTACCCTTGCGACATTGATTGTTGCGGCGCTCTTGATGGTTGCGCTCGGGATGCACGGAAAGCACGGCGTTGCAGCTGTTCTCGGCGTGGCGGCTGTAATCTGCGTCTCTGCTGCAGTGGCTGGGGAAATGCTGCAAGACCTCAAAGTTGGGCACATCCTCGGTGGGACTCCTTGGAAAATGCAGGCTGGTGATTTGATTGGCGTTGCGTTTGCCTCAGCGGCAATGTTTTTCCCTCTCCTTATTTTACATCAGGGCGACATCGCGATGGGTGGCACAGGCTTTGGGGGAAAGAACCTGCCTGCACCACAAGCAAGCCTCATGGCGCTCCTCTCCCAGGGGATTGTCGGCGGACAGATGGCGTGGCCCCTCGTCATAGTTGGAATGTTGATGGCTGTGGGTATGATATTGATCCAGGTACGCAGCCCAATGCTTGTTGCCGTTGGGATGTATCTTCCATTTGAAACAGTTGCGGCAATTTTTGTCGGTGGTTTGATCCGTTGGGTTGTTGATACCATTGGTGCGCAGAGAAAATTTAATGACGCGCAAAAAGCAAGGACGGAAAATACCGGCATTCTTATTGCTTCCGGACTTATCGCTGGCGAAGCACTTATGGGGCTTGTGATCGCAGGGCTAGCATTCTACGAGGTGCGAATTCCTCGCCTTGTTGCTAACCCAACATTTTGGCTCAGTTTATTAGTCTTCGCATTGATTGCTTTGATCTTGATTTTCTTCCCGCTGAAGCGAGCAGGCAAGCCCGAGGAACCTGCGCCGCCGAGTGCTGTAATCTGAGGCTTATGGGGTTTTCGATGCGTTCGAAGGAAACGCACCACATGAAACGCTTGTTATTTCTCTTAGATGCCCTATTTCCCAGACGACGCCCTGAGCTCTTGCAGCTAAGGAAGACAAATTTGCTGGATCTTAGACCAACAAAATGCTATCGTTGGGAAGAAACGGAAGATGGGCGTGTTGTGATTCTTGCCCCTAAATTTCGACATCGGCTCCTCGTAAAGTACCTCATGCCGATGCTGAGGAGTCAAGACTTCAAAGTGAGCCTTGATGACTACGGAAGCTTTGTATGGAAGGCCTGCGACGGCAGTGCCACAGTGCTCGAGATCAGCGAGCGATTGCGAGAGCGGTACGGCGAGAAGGTTGAGCCGGTATACGAGCGTGTTGGACTCTTCATCCGCCAGTTGTGGAAGCAAGGATTTGTCGATGTCAAACTGCCTATTCATTAGCAGAGCGAGGATAAGGTGATGCACGGGAGCCATTGCTTCTCGAGGGCACATTTCCGTAGGTGTTTTCTGCAAGGAATCAGTTTAGTTGACAATCCTATTCTTATTGGGAGAGGATCCCCAATTTCGAGAAAGCATAGCATCGCCAATGATGCTTTGTGCAGCGGGGACCTTTTCAATGAATACTAAATCAACATGGCGCTAAGGCGCCACAGAACCAACTTCTGAAGGAGGAATGCATTATGGCAAAGTTGCGAAGTGCAAGAAAGGCGAGAGCACAAAGAGCTCGATTGAAGGGGGTAGCAAAGAAAGCTGTAGCTCCTTCTCGCAAGCTGAAAACGGCTGCAAAGGCTACGAGGGCAGTTCCTCGAAAAGTCACAAGGAAAGTTCCTGTGCCAGCGCCCGTGGAGCCGAAGGGTGCATCGCCTGAGTTGAAGAAAGCAGCCCTTGTCGCAGTCCGAGATTGCCTGGCGGTGAAGTCTGGTGAGCAGGTTCTCGTGATCACCGATGAACCAAAGCGGACCATCGGGTATGCGCTATGGGAAGCTGCAAAGGAACTCGGTGCTGAAGCGTTCCTTACAGAGATGCTTCCACGTTCATCTCACGGCGAAGAGCCACCTGCACCGATTGCACAACTTATGGGACTTGTTAACGTGGTCCTCTGCCCAACAACGAGGTCGCTGACGCATACGAACGCCCGACGCGAGGCGAGCAAGAAAGGGGTCCGTATTGCGACACTCCCGGGCATTACAGAAGATATGATGATCCGTACGCTTAGTGCAGATTATCAGCGTGTTGCAGAACTGAGTCGGAAGCTCGCAGAGATCCTTGACGCTGCACAGGTGATCCGTGTTGTCAGCGAAAAAGGAACGGACATTACCCTTCCGAAAAGTGGTCGAAAAGCAATGGCGGACACCGGATTATACCATAATCCCGGAGAGATGGGAAATCTACCAGCGGGAGAGGCATTTCTGGCACCCCTTGAGGGTCAATCGAATGGTGTTATCGTCGTTGATGGTGCAATGGCTGGCGTAGGTATAGTCAAAAAGCCAATACGAATTGTTGTGGAAAATGGGTATGCTACCGAGATTACCGGAGGACCTGAAGCAGATGCGCTTAAGGCATTGATGGAGCCACACGGACGTGATGCCTTCAATGTTGCGGAGTTTGGCATGGGGACAAACTACAAGGCGAAATTGACAGGCCAAATTCTTGAGGACGAGAAGGTACTTGGCACCGTTCACATTGCATTCGGCGATAATGTTTCGATGGGAGGGACCGTCAGCGTCGCAAGTCACCTGGACGGACTCATTAAGAAGCCTACAGTCTACGTCGATGACCGGATGATCATGGAAAAGGGGAAATTGCTTGTGTGATAGGAAAACATCCCTTCGGCATCACGTTCCTGTTTCGATTGGCGGTGGGGAAAGAGGCGGCGACAGAGTTGGGTCGCCGCCTGCGTGTTTTATTGCGAAAGCTCGTTCTCATCTCGAAGGAGAAGAATTACCTCGCTATTTAAACTTAGCAAGCAATTCCTTTACTGCGTCCTTATGAACAAGTGCCGTTAACATTTTCAATTTCACATAATCGTCCCTGAAGAAGTAATATCCCTTTGCTTTCCCTTCGTAGGCACTTGATCCAGAATCCTTAATCAGGAACCAATCATGACCAGCGCGATGTTGGAAACCAACAAGATGAATGCCGTGGTCATCCGTTGAGGTCTTGTTGTAAAATCGGAATTCGCGTGCGTCTTGAGTAATGTCCTTATCCGCGATATCGAAGTCCGGAATTATGGCGATGTCATCCTCTGGGCTTTTGCCGGGCTCAGAGACATCACCACCCAAAGCGATGGAATAGCCCGATTGAATTGCGTTCTTGATTGCACCGTAAAACTCATCGAGCGGGACGTTGTAATAGTCTTTGCTGTGCCACCAGTTATCAACAACGGTATATTCGCCTTTTGTGTAAAAGGGGATGTACCTGAACGACATCAGTGCCACGTAGTCATCGAGGGGGAGCTTCAAAATGTTCTGGGCAAATTCCCTGGGTGTCACACTCTTTCCATTGACAGTGATTGTTTTGGGAGGCTCGCCCATGTATCTGTTTAGAATCATCCGAACATTTGTAAGAACCTGGTCCTCATCCCAGTAGCCATGTTCCTTTACGAACTCAAGATAATCCTTCATCTCTTTCACCATGGCTCTGTGGTTATGCTTTATTTGTCCTGGCAGGAGACCGGAGTAATCTGATTCGCGCACGATGCCGTACTGTTTGATCCGCTCGATGACGGCGTTGGCTTCGGAGCCTTCCCCAAAGGCTGAGTTTCCTTTTTCGTGCACAAATCGACGCGCCTTCTCAAGATATTCATGATACACTGTGAACATCTCAGAGAGCTTGACCTCTCCGCGTCCCAGCCGTTTCAGTTCGGATTCAAGAAATGAGGTCGTTGAAAATGCCCAGCAAGTTCCTGTTGTGTCCTGGCGAATGGGTGGAAAGTGGAACACAGACACAAACGAATCCACTGAGGTCGGTCGATTGCGGAGAAATCCATCGTGAGAATTGTCTGCTTCACCCCCCAGGTCTCTTTTTGTTTGTAGAAAGTGGAGTCATGATGTACAGGCTGCGCGAGGGCGGAGCACGCAGTTATGAGTACAAAAAGGGTTGAAACGGAAACGTTCCTGACAGTTGTTAGCATAGTGACCTCCGTTCTGATTTTGGAGATTTCATTTTTTTCTTCGTGCCAGAGTTGCATCTAACAATATGTTGAAACTTTAGTGTTTACAACTCCGCCGAAGCGTAGTTGATTTTTCCACAGTTATGGTTGCCTTTCCCATTCCCTTGAATCTCAAATTGCAATTCTTCATTTTATCATAGAACAAAGTGAGTGGATGGACTTTATGGTGCAGCAAGCTTACGAACGACTTTTTCTTATTGATGGTATGGCTCTTGCCTATCGCGCATATTTTGCGTTTATCACTCGACCACTCATTAACTCCAAGGGCATCAACACAAGTGCGATGTTTGGTTTCACGAATTCGCTCATGAAGCTTTTGGACGACGAATGTCCCGATCATATTGCTGTGGTCTTTGATACGAAGGAGCCAACATTCCGGCATCGGCGCTATGCCCAATATAAGGCAACCCGCCAGAAGATGCCTGAAGAAATGGCTTCCCAGATGGAGACCCTGAAGGAAATCATCCATGGCTTTTCTATACCAATTGTTGAAATCCCGGGCTATGAAGCTGATGATGTCATTGGGACTCTTGCCAAACGCGCCGAGGAGAAAAACATTGAAACATTCATAGTTACAGGGGATAAAGACTACATGCAACTAATTTCACCCATGATAAAAATGTACAAGCCCGGAACGAAAAGCAATGAAGTAGAAATCATTGATGAAAGTGAGGTCCGTGCTCACTTCGGCGTAAGCCCGAAGCAGGTCGTTGATATACTCGCACTGATGGGGGATAAGTCCGATAATGTCCCCGGGGTGCCGGGCATTGGTGAAAAGACTGCGATTGAGCTCATCAAGGAATTCGGGAGCCTGGAGAACCTCTATGAAAATCTCTCAGCCGTGCAACGGCCCTCTCTCCGCGAGAAGCTGAAGGAACACCGGGAACTGGCATTTCTCTCTCGTGAACTTGTCACTATCGACACCAGAGTTCCACTCTCCATTGATCTCCGTGAACTCAAAGCATTGGGACCAAACCGCGAGGTTCTTCATGAATTGTTCAAGGAATTAGAATTTAAAACACTTCTCCGTCGAATTTCCTCGCCGAAGACTGAGCCATCGTTCGAGGTTGAAGCCCTCGAATCAATGGAAAACATCGCCACCCGCCAGCATGCCTATCACATAATCACAAATCGGGCTGAGCTTCAGGATGTTATTGATGCTGTCCGAGGCAGATCAATCCTTGTTATCGACACGGAAACAACGTCGCGAAATGCAATGGATGCCGAACTTGTCGGCATCTCACTTGCATTCGATCCGGGCACGGCGTATTTCATTCCTATTCATCCATCTGGGCATGATTCTGCAACTGAAAAGGAACGTCCTGACCTTTTCAGCAGTGAGTCCGCTGCCAGCGGATCTGTAAAGGAACATCGTCGCTTGTCTCTTGAGGAAGTCCGCGCTGACCTTGCTGAGCTGCTGCAGTCCGAGATGCCGCGCAAGGGTGGACAGAATATTAAGTACGACATGCTTGTCCTTCGTTCGCATGGCATTGAGATCGGAGGGATTCCGTTTGATACGATGGTTGCAAGCTACATTTTGCGTCCCGATGGCCAGCACGGACTTGATGCTCTTGCGCAAGAGTACCTCAATTATAAAACGATCTCGTACAAAGACTTGACAGGAAAAGGTAAGAACCAACAGCACATTCTGGACGTTCCAGTAGAAAAACTTGCTGAATATTCAGCAGAAGATGCAGACCTCACATTGCAGCTGGTTCATAAGCTTTCCAGCGAGTTAAAACGCAGCGGAATGCTTGAACTGTGTGAGCGAGTTGAGTTTCCACTCATCACTGTGCTTGCCGATATGGAATACACCGGCGTCGCACTTGATATTGATTTCCTCAAAGGGATGTCAAGAGAATTGGAGCGACAGATCCAGGGACTCGTTCTTGAGATCCATCGCCTTGCCGGGGCGTCATTTAACATCAATTCAACACAGCAGCTCGGAGAGATCCTTTTTGAGAAACTTAAACTACCGGTTGTTCGTCGGACAAAGACAGGTTTTTCAACGGACATTAGCGTTCTTGAGGCACTTCGCCACGAGCATCCAATTATTGAGAAGCTGCTCGAATATCGGCAGCTCTCAAAGTTGAAGTCTACTTATGTGGATGCTCTACCAAAATTAGTGAACCCGAGGACGGGAAGAGTGCATACATCGTTCAATCAGACCATCACTGCAACAGGGCGCCTTTCAAGCAGCGACCCGAATCTCCAGAACATCCCCGCGCGGAGTGATACGGGGCGTGAGATTCGAAAGGCGTTTATTGCTGGCAACGAAGGATGGGGCATTCTCGCAGCAGATTATTCTCAAATTGAACTACGCATCATGGCGCACATCTCTGGCGACGATGGTTTGAAGCAGGCATTCCTCAACGGAGAGGATATCCATGCGAGCACTGCATCTCGGATTTTTGGTATACCTCAAAGCGAGGTAACACGTGATATGCGCAGAAAAGCTAAAGAGGTAAACTTCGGCATCATGTATGGTATCGGACCTTATGGCTTGGCAAGCAGATTGGATGTCTCACAAGCTGAAGCGCGCAACATAATCACAACTTACTTTGCACAGTACCCGAAAGTTAATGAGTACATTTTTAACACGGTTGCAAAAGCACGGAAAGAGGGATATGTCTCGACGCTCCTTGGAAGACGCCGATACCTTCCGGAGATCACCTCACGGAATCAGACAGTGCGACAGAACGCAGAGCGGCAGGCAATCAACATGCCTATCCAGGGAACGGCAGCTGATATGATCAAGCTTGCGATGATTAACATCCATCGGGCATTTCAAGAACGGAAGCTTGCTGCGAAGATGATTCTACAGGTTCATGATGAACTTGTCTTTGAAGTGCCGGAAAAGGAAGTAGATGTAGTTTCAGAAATTGTCAGGAAGGAAATGAAAAATGCGCTTCCGTTAGACGTCCCAGTCGAAGTTGATATTGGTTTCGGTGCAAACTGGTTAGAAGCGCATTAGAAAGACTACGGCGCGGCGAAGACCCGGCTCATCAAGGTACATTGCCGCGTTCTCTGCTGCGCCCCAGAAGCAGAGCCAGTCCGAGAAGGATAAGAACAACAGGCCAGTAAATTGCCGTGATCTGAACAAGGGAAGCAAGATCAGCTAAACCGATGGACGCTGCTATCCATACACCTCCGGTGAGCAAAAAGAGAATGCTCAGCACCAGTCGTGCGATTTCGCGTGGCTCATAAACGTAGATCATGAGAAAAGCAAATCCAAATATTAGAAACGTCGCGGGCAGGAATGTCCGGCTTTCGTGACGGATGAGATCGAAATTCCGCAAAAGAAAATAAAGACTGTAAAGAAAAAGTACGGTTCCCCAGAAGAGCTTCCATCGTTGAGGTCTTAATACTGATTGAACAACAAGTGCTCCACCAAACACGAGAAGCACAGACCAGAGAACCTTTCCGGCTCCAAGCGAAACTATTCCAAGGCGATCAATGAGGAGGAGCACGCCGAGAAGAATCAGTATCCAGGCGACCAATGTGTTTCGTGTTCTCATTGTCGTGTTCCTCCTTCTCCGGCAGCTTGAGAAAGTTGTTCCTCAGGCATGAGGATCGCCAAAAGTAAGTAGACTAAAACGGCAAGCCCAAGCGAAGCTAATCCAATTATCACGAACAAAATGCGAATCACCGTTGGATCAACCTGGAAATAATCTCCAAGTCCACCGCACACACCGAATATTTTCCGATTCCGTCTGGAGCGTCGTAGCTCTGTTTGTCTTGTGTCTTGCCGCACTTCTTCAGAATGGACTTCACTTTCCTTCAGCGTTGGTTGCCTCAACCGGCGTTCGCGGGAAATAATTGCTAATCCAATTAGAATAAGTAAAACTGCAAAGACTATCCCCCACGACATTTCCCATACACGATAGAATGCGAAAACGCCAAGATTGCTCAAAAGCAACACAATGCCCAGAACAACCAGTATGCTTCCCCATAGGAGACCTGAATTCTTCTCCCTTCTTTGGTATCCTTCAACTCCTACACTAAGGTGTGCGGGGTTCACCGGCATCAAAATCATACCTGCAAGATAGAGAACGACTCCTGTCCCGCCAAGGAAGGCAAGGACGACGAAGACAAGGCGTATAATCGTGGGGTCTACGTTAAGGTACTCCGCAATGCCGCCGCAGACCCCGTCTATCATTTTATCGCGGCGGGACTTGTAAAGACGTCGAGGTTCTGTTCCGCTTTGCTCACCCGGAGGGTTCATAGAGTGCCTTTCTTCAACTAATGAATTACAATATGTTCGTCTACATTCATCTCAACACCATCAATAGAGGTGCCGCAGACTGGACATTTTCCATCAGTGATACGATTCTCAACTACGGAGAAGCCATATCTGTGGACAAGCCGGGTCTGGCATACAGGGCAATATGTGCTCTCATAAGGATCTCCAGGGATGTTTCCCGTGTAGACGTATTTTAGCCCTACTTCCTTTCCAATTCGCACTGCAGCTCTCAGACGTTCTGAAGGTGTGGCTGAGCGATCAAGCATCTCATAGTCGGGATGAAACCGGCTGATGTGCCAGGGGACATCTGCTCCTACGCTTACAACGAATTCGGCGATCTCTCTTAACTCCTCGTCGGAATCGTTCATGCCCGGGATGACAAGAGTTGTTACTTCAACCCACACGCCAAGTTTCTTGTATAGCCTGATCGCTTCCAGAACAGGTTGCAATCTACCACCCATAACACGCTTGTAAGTTTCGTCCTTGAATGCCTTGAGGTCGACGTTCGCTGCATCAAGATAGGGGGCGATCGTTTCAATTGCCTCTGGAGTAATGTACCCATTCGTCACGAAAATGTTCTTGATGTTGTGTTCATGAGCCATCTTCGCAGTATCATAGGCATATTCGAAGAAGATCGTTGGCTCCGTGTATGTATATGCCATTGTTGCACATTGTGCTTCAACTGCCAGTTGTATAAGATCCTCTGGCATCAGTGAGTCACCGATGACAAGTCCGCCGTGTCCTTTAGATACCTGGGAGATTTCCCAGTTCTGGCAGAATTTGCATCGGAAATTGCATCCGACAGTTGCCAGAGAGAATGATCTGGTCCCAGGGCGTAAATGGAAGATTGGTTTCTTTTCAATTGGATCGATGTTATATGCAACTGCCGTCGCATAGACCGTCGTGTAGAGAATGCCGCCATGATTTTCCCGCACAGCGCAAGCACCTTTTCGTCCTTCTCCTACTACGCAAAAATGGGGGCAAAGGTTGCAGCGGACTCTTCCATCAGCCCTTTTCTCATAAAACATAGCCTCTTTCATTGTATCCTCATCTTTGCCTGAATCCTGTCTCTTCATTAATTAAGTTAGGAAACAATCGCCTGAGATTCAACGTTTGCAATGCATCCGAGAATCTGTCATTGAGCAAAAAAAGGATCGACTACCAAATGCCAGCTGATAAAAAAAAAATCCCTTGACGCTCTCTGAAACTTTGGCAACTTTAGCAGATGAAATTGTGCGGTTGCTTTATATCCAGAATTTAGCCCTATTTAGTCGCTAAATCGTCATCTTCAATAAAAAAGCCGAGATCGCTTGTTGCGAGCTCGGCTGTGCAAAATTTGTCCAGGTTTCTCACACTTCCATGATTTCTTTCTCTTTTAGCTCCAGGAGTACCTCAACCTCCTTGATATACTTATCAGTAATTTTCTGCACTTCTGCTTCGCCTCGCTTCCGTTCATCTTCTGAAAGATGCTCTTCTTTTTCAGCACGTTTGAGGTGTTCGTTGGCGTCGCGGCGAACATTGCGGATGGCAACTTTTCCCTCCTCTCCAAATCGCTTTACAAGTTTTACAAGTTCCCGTCGTCGCTCCTCGCTCAGTGGTGGGATAGGGACACGGATCATCGTCCCATCATTTGCCGGGTTCAACCCAAGATTTGCATTCAAAATTGCCTTCTCAATAACCGGGATCATTGCCTTCTCCCACGGTGTCACGGTAATGAGATGGACATCTGGTGTGCTGACGTTAGCAATCTGATGCAAAGGAACCATGGTACCGTAGTAATCTACTTTAATGCTGTCGAGAAGAGTGGTAGTTGCTTTCCCGGTACGGATTTTAGCCAGTTCCTGTCGAACTGCTTCAACCGCTTTGTGCATGCGGTCCTCCGCATCTTTCAGAACATCCTTTATGGTTCGCAATGTCTCCATATCAATGCCTGTGGTATGTGAGAACTTATACAGGTTTTTTAATCTGACTTGGGGAAAGGTCGAATACTTTTGTTCCAACTGCTTCGCCACAAACGAGGCGACGAAGATTCCCGGGGATATTCATATTAAACACGACGATCGGAAGTTTATTTTCTTTACACAAAGTGATAGCAGTCAGGTCCATTACCTTGAGATCACGTTCGAGCACGTCGAGATAGGAAATCTCCTGGAAGCGGAACGCATTTGGATTCTTTTCAGGATCGGAGTCGTATATACCATCGACTCGAGTTCCTTTCAAGATTGCATCAGCTTGAATTTCGATGGCGCGCAGCGCAGCAGCAGTATCAGTTGTGAAGTATGGACTTCCTGTTCCTGCCCCAAAGATCACCACTCGCCCTTTTTCAAGATGACGGATAGCACGCCGACGTATAAAAGGTTCAGCAATCTCTTCCATCCGAATAGCCGAGAGCAGTCGAGTATAGACCCCCTTCCGCTCGAGAATGTTTTGCAAAGCAAGTGAATTAATCACGGTTGCAAGCATTCCCATGAGATCGCCGGTGACCTTGTCGATCCCATCAGCTGATTCCTGTATACCACGGTAGATATTTCCTCCGCCAATGACGATGCCAACCTGAGCGCCCAGATCAGTGATGGACTTAATTTCATCTGCGTAATGGTTGAGAACTGCTGGATCAATGCCGTAAGCTCGGTTACCCATTAGCGATTCGCCGCTCAACTTGAGAAGCAATCTCTTGTACACGAGATCGGGCATTAGATTCCTTTCAAGACTTATCCGGTTCTCCTAAGTGATACCGCTGGAATCGTCGAATCGTGATATGCTCTCCTGTCTTTGCCATCGCCTCATTGAGGAGGTCTTTTATGGTTTTCCCTGTATCTTTGATAAAGGTCTGTTCGAGAAGGACAACTTCCTGGAAGAATTTTTCGAGTCGCCCTTGTGCAATTTTCTCAGCTACTTGCTCGTCCTTCCCCTCGTTGCGAGCCTGAGTGCGATAAATATCGAGTTCCCGTTCGACAAGAGCCGGTTCCAGCTGGTCACGGGAAATAACAAGAGGGTTCATTGCGGTTACTTGCATGGCGATGTCGCGAGCAAGGGTACGGAATTCCTCCGTTCTTGCGACAAAATCGGTTTCACAATTCAATTCAATGATTGCACCAACGCGTCCCCCTGTGTGAATGTAAGCCTCAACAAGTCCCTGCTCGGTAGCTCGCCCTGCTCTTTTCTCTCCGATAGCAGCGCCCCGTTTTCGAAGATATTCGATCGCTTTTTCGATGTTGCCATCGGATTCCTCAAGCGCGTGCTTACAATCCATCATGCCCGCACCGGTCACCTCACGCAGGGCTTTAATCTGCTCAGCTGTAACTGACATAATTATCCGCTACTCCTTCTGCATTCGTTTGTGCTGCTTCAGATTCACTCAAATGCGAATAGTTGTGCATAGGAAGGGTCATCATCGTTCCGATTCATTGACTTCGACTTGTTTTGCCTCCCTTTCTTCCTCCGCCAATTGTTCAGCTTCCATTGCCTCAGCACGTTCCTTCCCCTCAATCACGGCATCTGTAATTACCTTTGTGATGAGCTGAATCGTTTTCAGAGCATCATCATTTGCTGGGATGACATAGTCAATAGGATCCGGATCACAATTTGTGTCAACGATGGCAAAGATAGGTATATCAAGACGTTTTGCTTCCTTCACTGCAATTTCTTCTTTTTTGACATCGACAATGTAGATTGCTCCGGGCAGGCGAGTCATTTCCTTCACACCAAAAAGGACATTTTCCAACTTTTCCTTCTCGCGAACCAAAGAGAGCCGTTCTTTCTTTGTGAGTTTCTCAAACGTCCCATCCTGTTCCATTTTTTCAATCATGGTTAAACGTTTCACGCTTTTCCGAATGGTGGTGAAGTTCGTGAGCATTCCGCCAAGCCATCGCTCTGTCACATGGTACATTCCAGCACGCTCAGCTTCCTGCTTGATGACATCCTTTGCCTGCTTCTTAGTTCCGACATATAGAATTTTCTTTCCCTCAGCAGCAATGGCGCTGATAGCATTACAAGCTTCTTCTAAGAGCTCCTGCGTTTTCTTTATGTCGATGATGTGAATCCCATTTCGCTCCATGAAAATGTACGGTTTCATTTTGGGATTCCACCGGCGAGTGAGATGTCCGAAGTGAGCCCCTGCGGAAAGGAGATCTGTCAGTTCGACTCGTGGCATAATTGACTCCTGAGTTTGAAGTTCATACCTCTGCTGCTTTCATCTTTCAGCCCCATCCCGTCAGAGATTGTGACGGGATGTCTCTGCCTGCGGCAGGTCTATCTCTTCGAGAATTGGAAGCGTTTGCGCGCCTTTTTCTGGCCATACTTCTTCCGCTCAACCATTCGAGGGTCACGAGTTAATAAATTTGCTCCTCGTAAAGCCGGGCGTACATCCTCATGAAGGGTAGCAAGTGCACGGGCAATTCCAAGACGAATTGCACCTGCCTGCCCGGACACCCCGCCTCCCTCTACGCGAGCAATCACATCGTAACGGCCAGAGAGGTTCGCTACTTCGAACGGTTTAAGGATATCACTGCGTAATGTTTCTACCGGGAAATAAGTCTCGAAGGGCTTTCCGTTTACTGTCACTGTCCCTGTTCCGGGCGAAAGGACAACTCGGGCTATTGCGTTCTTTCTGCGGCCAACTGCGATAACATTTTGTATTTTCATCTTTGCGAACCTATGGAAGATAGCTAATTGAAGAGTTAGTTTAGGGAAAGAGGTTCCGGTTTCTGTGCCTGATGCGGATGATTGCTATCGCCATACACTTTCAGTTTGCGAATAAGCTTTCGTCCAAGGCGGTTATGTGGCAACATCCCCTTGACTGCGTGTTCGATAACGAATTCGGGCTTCGTCTGAATGAGCTCCTTGAACGAACGAAACTTAGCCCCACCGGGGTATCCGGAATAATGAAAATATTCCTTCATCTCAGCACGTTTTCCGCTTAAGCGGACCTTCGAGGCGTTAATCACAATGACAAAGTCGCCCACATCCAGATGGGGAGTAAATTCTGGCTTGTGTTTCCCACGAAGGATTTTCGCCACCTGGCTTGCCAGACGCCCAAGGGTTTTCCCTTCGGCATCGACGATATACCATTTCCTGTGGATTTCAGCTGCCTTTGGGACATATGTCCGTTGCACAATCTGCACGAGCTTCCTACCTCCAAGATAAAATTTTCAGTTGAAATAATTTACAAAATTATGTCCGCAAAATCAAACACTCGTATGAAGCTATTATTTTTTTAAGGGGGACCAAAGGCGTGGATTTTTTCTTGGCGAATGCAGGATCTGGAGAATGCGGAGGCTTTCACTTGCTCCCCTCAACGATAAGTACGAATTCTCTTTTTTTCGTTCTTTTCCCAAAGCGCTGGCATAGCTCACCGAGTGTGCCGTGTATTATTTCTTCATCTTCCATGGAGAGGTTCAATGCAATAGCGGCGTTGCGGGTTTTGCCTAAAATCTCCATGGCATCGTTGAGAAGAGGAAACAAACGGTATGGCGTGTCCATGAACACAAGAGTCCGAGGCTCTGATCTTAATTGTGACAACTCCTGTCGTCGCTTTTCACGCTTCGGTGAAAGCCACCCGACAAACACGAACGCATCCGTGCGCATTCCCGAAGCGACAAGAGCAGGTAAAAGGGATGACGCACCTGGGAGTGGGACAATCTTCACACCAGCAGCAATCGCTGCTTGCACGAGAAGCAAGCCCGGGTCTGAGAATACCGGTGTACCTGCATCAGGGATGAGAGCGACGTTTCTGCCGGCGCTAAGCTCATGGAGGACTTCGTCAATTGCTTCGCGCTCTGTATGTTCGTTGACAGCAATCAGCGGTTTTTCGATCCCATAGTGTGAAAGGAGACGTCGAGCTTCGCGATATTCTTCACAGGCAATAAGGTCGACTTCGCGAAGGATACGAAGTCCTCGTAGCGTAATGTCATCCCAGTTCCCAATTGGAACAGGAACCAAATAGAGAGTACCCAGTGTATTCAATTCTTCAAATCCGCGGTCCGCCTTTGGCGGATGGCTTCCGACTCACGATTTTTCGCAAAGGCGATGAGGATAGCAGTTATTGGGACTGCGATGAGAAAGCCCCCGAAACCGAGAAAGTGCCCAAATACGAAGAGTGATAAAATCAGGAGCAACGGATGAATTCCAATTTTTGCGCCGACAATTCGTGGTTGGAGTACCGTTGTTTCAAGAATCTGCAGCAACCCGAAGGTGATAAGGACGAATATGACTTTCCACAACACAGTCCCACCGCTAAACAATGCCACCAGAACTGAGATTGTAATAGATGTGAGTATCCCAAAATAGGGAATTAGGTCAAGCATGCCTGCTAAGGGACCAAGAACGAATGGGTAATTGATTCCAAATATCCAGAGAAGCAGTGTAGCTAATACGCCAATGATGGACGCTACGGTGAGCGCACCGCGGAGGTAAAGTCCCAGGATGCTATCAACACGCTCTCCGTAACTGGTGATGCGCAAATGAAACCGATTCGGGATGAGCCAGAGCACGGCGTCTCGAATTTTGTGTAGGTCTTTCAGCATATAAAATCCGAGAAAAGGTATAAGCACTGCATTGACGAGTTTAGTAGCGATTGCAGAAACGTTCGTTACCAGTGAGAATGCTCCACTTACAAGTCCAGTGAGTATTTGTTCCAGTCGGGGTCCGATTTCTTGCATTAACTGCTCGCGGAGGGCTTCGACAGGAATTCCGAGCGCTTGAAGTTTTGTATAGAGTTCTCCAGAGCTCAGCTGTTGAACAAGCGAGGCAACTGCTGGAGCGAGTGAAAGGAGCAGAGCTCGGAACTGAGTTATAACAACGGGAACAAGGAGGACCAGTGTAGCGGCTCCGAGGAGAGCGATTCCTAAAATGACAATGAGCGATCCAGCCCACCGAGGAATTCTTGAATGTTCCATGCGATCTACCAGCGGATTGAAAATGTAGGCAAGGAGAAGAGCTACAATGAATGGCGTGAGAAGAGGGAGTAGTTCTCCGATGAACCAGATTGAGAATAATCCAACCGCTGTCCAGATGAATGTTTTAACGTATGGACGTTGGCGCAGCGGATATAGAACAGCGATGACAGAGCCCAATGCCACAATTGGCGAAAAATACTCGCGGATCGTATATACAAGCACAAATACTAATACCACCCCAGCAGCGAAAACTACGCTCTCATATTTGCCAATGACACGGTTGTTTTTCCTATACTTATGAGAAATCATGGGAGCAACCCATGTTTAAGTGTAGTCTCATTTCGTCCGCCGAATGCAGATTTTCCGCTTCCATGGAGTGGTAAGACGAAAAGTCCGCCCTCGGCGGATTGATTCAAAAAGTCTGCCTGCGGCGGATTCCAGTGTGCCCAAAGCCCCCTTCTCCGCGATCAGTAATATCCAGTGCCTCAGTTTCTGTCCACTCTACGTGGGCAACTGGGGCAATTACAAGCTGAGCGATGCGATCGCCGGAGTGAACAACAAACGGGAGATGGCCAAAATTGATCAAGATAACGTGAATCTCACCACGATAGTCTGAGTCTATGGTTCCCGGCGTGTTGAGGACAGTGATGCGGTGTTCGAGCGCTAATCCGCTCCGAGGGCGCACCTGTGCTTCAAAACCCCGAGGAAGAGAAATCCGTATGCCGGTGGGAATTGTTGCCACTTCTCCTGGCAGGATCGTAACGTGCTCATCAAGGTCCGCATACAGATCCATTCCGGATGATCCTTCAGTGGCATATTGTGGAAGGGGGATCGACGATCGACGTACGCGACTTATCGGGACGTGGATATGAATAATCGTGCCGTTCGAACTATTATCCATACTTTTTCTATAGATGTGGCTCTTACAGTTTCTTTTGAACCCTTATGAGAAATATCTCTGATTAAAAAGGATCTATCAACTCGGTTCGAACTTCATCACCTCCTCAATGACTGCGGAGACAATCTCTTCTTCTTTCACGCGTTTCAGAACCTTCCCCTTTCTATACAGGATTCCTACCCCCTTGCCGCACGCGACACCAATATCTGCTTCGCTGGCTTCCCCTGGTCCATTGACGACACAGCCGAGAAGTGCCACTTTCACAGGTTTCTTCACGTGGGCAAGAGCTTTCTCCAATTGCTGTGTGATAGTGAAAAGATCAACTTCAAGTCTTCCACAAGTGGGGCAGGCAATAAGTTCGACATTTCGAGATGCAAGTCCAAGTGAACGGAGGATTTCTTTCCCAACCTCAATTTCTTTCACCGGATCATCGGTAAGGGAAACACGGATTGTATCGCCGATTCCCTCCGCCAGGAGTGTTCCGATGCCGATGGCGGACTTGATTGTCCCAACGCGTGTTGTCCCTGCTTCTGTCACACCAAGGTGAAGTGGATAATCTGTTTGTTCAGCAATAAGTCGATAAGCCTCAATCATCAGTCGCACATCTGTTGACTTGACTGAGATGACAATATCGCTGAAACCAAAATCCTCGCAAATTTGGGCATGCCTCATTGCGCTTTCGTAAAGGGCTTCGGCGGTAGGATAACCGTATTTCTCGAGAATATCACGTTCGAGAGATCCCGAATTCACGCCAATGCGAATTGGTATTCCCCGCTCCCTGGCTGCTTTCAGAACCTGATGAACACGGTCTCGCGAACCGATGTTGCCCGGATTGATCCGAACTTTTGCAACGCCTGCTTCAATGGCTTTGAGGGCGAATATGTGGTTGAAATGAATATCCGCCACTACCGGAATGTGTACCCGCTTAAGGATTTCTGGCAGTGCTTCGGCTGCTTCGCGATCGTTCACTGTGATGCGGACGATGTCGCATCCTGCTTCTTCCAGAGCATGCACTTGTGCCACTGTTGCTTTGACATCAGACGTTTTCGTCTTTGTCATCGTCTGAACAGAGATTGGGGCGTTGCCACCAACTGGGATATTTCCCACCATTACCTGGCGTGAGTAACGGCGCGTTCCAACAGAACGCGCTTTCAAGTCGTCCCCAGTCCTGACTTTATTTTGAGCAATGCCAACATTCACGACTTATTTTTCTCCCAATTAGGTATCTAACTTCTTGCTCGCCTCGAATAAGATTCTTTTCTCTTCTTCAGTGAGGCTTGCATACCCTGACTTGCTGATCTTGTCAAGAATCTCATCTACTCGCCGTTGGAGTTTCTCTTTTTCCTTGTCCCGCCGTTGGCGGGATTCATCCACATCTTCGAACTTTGCGTCTGTTATCTCCTCATTTCGGTGAAAAACTCTGAGTGACGGCTTACGGCGAGATTCAAGCCAGGCTTTCAGTCGCATGAGATATTCATCGAGTGAGTATCCTTTTTGATCGAGTAGGATGTAGATAAATCCTACCAGTGCTCCTCCAAGGTGGGCAAAGTGAGCAATACCGTCCGATGTTCCTGTGACACCTGAGAAAAGCTCGAGCATTATGTAAAATGCAACGAAATACTTTGCTTTGATTGGAAGCAAGAAGTAAAGGTAAATTGGTTGATCCGGATACAACATACCAAAGGCGATGAGTACCCCATAGATCGCTCCTGAAGCTCCGATTGTTGCAACAGGTGGAGCAAATAGAGGGGCAATGAAAAGATTCGAAAGTCCCGCTCCAATTCCTGTTGTCATGTAAAATGTCAAGAATTTTCTTGATCCCCAATCATTTTCCAACTGCATGCCAAACATCCAGAGGGCAAACATGTTGAAGAAGAGATGGAGGAAACCCCCGTGGATGAAAAGGTAGGTTACGAGCTCCCAGAGTTTAAATCCTCCGCTGAGCGGGTTCAGTGCAAATAGGTCATAAATCACGTAGGAAATTGGATACCCTCCAGCACTGAACCTGCCAAAGAATAACATAAAGAGCCAGATGCCGGTATTACTGAGCAGGAGCCATTTGATCACAGGGGGAAAATAGGCAAATCCTCCGAAGAGGCTCGGACGATAATAGTGTGAGCCTCGGTGTGGATAAGGGTCTATTGACATGTCATCAACTCATTCACAGTTTTGAATAGTCTCGATATTCACAGTCCCGCTGTTAGCGCGACAATTGTCAGATCGTTTCAACGCGTCTTGTCAGTCAGAGCTGCGACCCCTGGTAGCACTTTACCTTCAAGGAATTCGAGTGATGCTCCACCACCTGTGGAGACATGCGTTACGGCTTCCTTCAGTCCAGCTTTGGCAACTGCAGCTGCGGAATCTCCTCCGCCAATTATCGTTATTGCTCCTTGTTTGGTTGCTTCAGCCAATGCTTGGGCAATAGCAAGTGTACCTCCCGCAAAGGGTTCCATCTCGAAGACGCCCATGGGTCCATTCCAGACGATAGTTTTCGCCTTGAGAATCTCCTCTCTAAAGAGCTTCGCCGTTCCGGGACCAATATCCAGTGCCATCCAATCACCAGGGATCTCGTCTTTGCGGACGACCTTTCGATCTGCATCGACTGCAAAGCGATCAGCAACAATGCAATCAATCGGAAGCAGCAAGTTCACTTTCCTTACCTGCGCTTGTTTTAGTAAGTCGGCGGCAAGGCTTACTTTATCTGGCTCGACAATGGAAGTTCCTGTTGAGAGCCCTTGGGCATTGTAGAATGTGAATGCCATTCCTCCCCCGATAAGAATAGTGTCGACTTTTCCGAGGAGATTTTGGATTACTTCTATCTTGCCGGAGATTTTTGCTCCGCCAAGAATAGCAACAAAGGGTCGCTCAGGGTTCTCAAGTGCTTTGCTCAAATACATGAGTTCCTTCTGCATCAAATAGCCAGCTACAGCGGGTTGCAGAAAATGAGTTACGCCTTCTGTTGATGCGTGGGCTCGATGGGCGCTGCCAAAGGCGTCATTCACGTATACGTCTCCAAGCCGGGCAAGGGCTTTAGAGAATTCCTCGTCGTTCTTTTCCTCTTCAGCATGAAACCTGAGATTCTCAAGGAGCAATACTTCGCCCTCGTGAAGTGAGTTTACAAGAGATTCTACCTCGGGCCCGATACAGTCAGGCGCAAACTTCACAGGCATGCTGAGTAATTCACTAAGCCGGTTCGCTACGGGCTGAAGGCTGAACTCCGGCGATGCTCCCCCCTTCGGTCGACCCAGGTGGCTCATCAGGATAGCTTTTCCTTTGTCGTTAACGATTTTTCTAATAGTGGGGAGGGTTTCAACGATCCGAGTGTCATCAGTCACTCGGTTTTTGTCCAGTGGAACATTGAAATCGACTCGCACAAGGACACGCTTTCCTGTTAGCGCGATATCGTCAATGGTCATTTTTTCCATGGTTCAACCTCAACATCATATCGTTCTGAACTCGTGGACGCTGGAGATAGAAAACGTCATCCGCGTTTCGATGGCGACGAACGCATTGCCTTCTTCGATCATTGTAAAACACCTCGAAATAACAACATGGCTAACCGCAAACCGAAAAAGCACGATAACTATTAAGCTCGAGGGTAAAACCAACTCTTTTATGCGGTAAGTGCAGCGACTTTCCTTACCAGATCAACCACACGACATGAATAGCCCCACTCATTGTCATACCAGCCAACAACTTTTACAAAGGTTCCGTTCGCCATGGTTGAAAGAGAATCGAATATTACCGAGTGGGGATTTCCGATAATATCTGAAGAAACGATTGGCTCAGTGGTGTACTGAAGGATCCCCTTCAGAGCCCCTTCTGATGCTTTTTTCATTGCATCGTTTACTTCGTCAACAGTGGTTTCACGTTTGAGAATCGCTACGAAATCAGTTATGGAGCCATCGGCGACAGGCACACGAAGAGCATACCCATCGAGATTTCCCTTCAACTCAGGAATGACCTTCCCCACAGTCTTGGCAGCTCCTGTTGTTGTAGGTACGATATTCCACGCTGCCGCGCGCGCACGTCGTAAATCTCTGTGCGGCAAATCGAGCAACCTCTGGTCATTTGTATATGCGTGAACTGTAGTCATGAACCCTTTCACAACTCCGAATGTATCATGGAGTACCTTCACCATCGGTGCCAGACAATTGGTCGTGCATGAAGCGTTAGAAATGAGCACATGATTCTTCGTCAAAATGGAATCGTTGACACCCATCACGATTGTTGCATCTACATCATCTTTTGCCGGAGCAGTGAGGATCACTTTCTTGGCTCCAGCTTTAAGATGCATCTCCATTTGTTCCTTTTTTGTGAAAATACCAGTACCTTCAATGACGAGCTCCACGCCAAGGTCTTTCCACGGAAGCTTCGACGGATCTTTCTCTGCGAGTATACGGACATTTTTTCCGTTGACAATTAGTGCCCCCTCCCTCACTTCGACAGATCCGTTGAAAATCTTGTGTACAGAATCATACTTCAGAAGATGTGCGAGTGTAGCGGCGTCAGTTATATCATTCACAGCAACAATTTCAATATCGTTGTATTCCAACGCTTTTCGAAAGACGAGTCGTCCAATTCGACCAAAGCCGTTGATGCCAACTTTTACTGCCATAGAATCCTCCTGATTAATGTCAATTGGGCTACAATATCCATCGACTGCGCGCCGTAGCGGGACAAAGTTCGCACAGTCGATTTATTAGACAATTGAATATACGATGCTTTCTCTGTTGCATGTTCGGTGGTCATGTTGGGAAGATTACCTTTGTCATCTAAGTCTATATCTTGGTTTCCTTATTGTTCACGCCAAAACATGTTTCTACAGGGAGTTTTTTATGTAGGTAAACTTATTGTAATGTAGAAAGAGCCCTCTTAAAAATCAAACACTTGTAACGGATTGACGCGATGCCTCCTCGAAAGAGACCAGTGCAACAGATGCGGCTCCGATCCATGCTGCACCAGATTCGAACAATGCCGCGGCACATTCGGTGAGAGTTGCCCCTGTTGTGATCACATCATCGACGATCAGGAATCGTTTTGCTTTTATCTGAGATTGACGGGATGGCACAACTGCAAAAGCACCTGCTACGTTTGCCCGCCGTTCCTCTAAGCCGAGCTTTGTCTGAGAATCGGTATACCGGGTGCGGCGCAGCAGGTCGGAGCGCACTGGGATCCGTGTGACCAGAGAGATTCCGTGAGCAATGATATCGCTTTGATTGAATCCGCGCTCACGCTGTTTGGTAAAATGGAGAGGCACTGGAACAATTCCGTCAATGCTCGGTTTACTGTCTTGCTCCAGTAAGCGGTGTCCTATGATCTCACCAAACCTCCTGCCGATCCGTCTCATCCCACTGTACTTCATCTCATGGATAAGCGATTGGAGAACACCTCCATGCTCCATAAGGAACGCTGATAGCACTAATTCAATGTTTCGTTGCCCAAGTCGATGATGAACTTCACGGAAAAGCGCATGTTCCCTTGATAGTTCGGTAAGCTCAGTAGAGCAAGCTGAGCAGAGAAGATCGGAGAAGTTGAGTAGGTCGGCGTTTTCGTTCTTTTCAAGAGTGCCCTGGAGCGCCGCTCCACAGGCAAGACACAGAGGTGGATAGAGAAAGTCAAGCACAGGATCAAGAAACCACCGCGCGAGTCGAGAGAGGACGCGATGATTTTTGTCTCCTTTCAGGAGCAGTGTTTGGTGCATTCCCACGAAGTGATCACTCCTCAGTCTGCTTGCTTAGCCTGTCCTCTTGAGCGGCTGGAGATGGTAAATTCGGAGAGTCGCTTTATTTCATCGCGGAGTTGGGCAGCGCGTTCGAATTCCAAATCCTTCACTGCCCGTTTCATCTCACGCCGGAGTTCTTCAAGAAGGTCCTCTCTCTGTTCCTTTGAGAGATAGCGGACAACGGAATCGGCAACAAGTGGAACATGGGCGCGTTCATGTTTATCCTCATGTCCACCACGGACATCGGCGACGGCTGTTGCGGCAAGAACTTCCTCCACTGTTTTGTAAACAGTCTTTGGCGTGATTCCGTGAGCTTCGTTATAGGCAAGTTGCATATGGCGACGGCGATTTGTCTCTGCAATCATCCGTTCCATCGAACCAGTCACGGTATCCGCGTAGAGAATTACTTTCCCGTTGACATTACGTGCGGTTCTTCCAGCAACCTGAATGAGCGAGCGCTCGGAGCGAAGGAAACCCTCTTTGTCAGCATCGAGGATGGCTACAAGGGAGACCTCGGGCAAATCCAAGCCCTCGCGGAGGAGATTCACACCAACCAGCACATCGAATTCACCAAGTCGCAAGTCGCGGAGGATCTCAACTCGTTCCAGGGCATCAATTTCTGAATGGACATAGCGGACGCGAATTCCGATCCCTTCAAGGTATTCCGCCAAATCTTCTGCCATGCGCTTTGTGAGCGTGGTTACCAGGACACGTTCCTTACGCTTTGCGCGAAGGCGGATCTCTGCAATAAGGTCATCAATTTGTGTCTTCACTGGGCGGACCTCGACTTCTGGGTCAACAATTCCAGTTGGGCGAATCAACTGTTCGACAACTACGCCGCGCGATTTCTCAAGTTCATACTCCGCTGGTGTTGCGCTTACAAAGATAACCTGCCGAATATGAGACTCAAACTCCTCAAACGTCAATGGTCTATTGTCAAGCGCAGAAGGGAGACGGAATCCATATTCAACGAGTATCTCTTTGCGTGACCGATCGCCGTGGTACATTCCGCGAATCTGTGGAATCGTCACGTGGGACTCATCAATCACCATGAGAAAGTCATCCGGGAAATAATCGAGAAGCGTATACGGTGGCTCGCCGGGTTGACGGCCGCTCAAATGACGGGAATAGTTTTCTATCCCCGGGCAATAACCGATCTCCTGCAACATTTCGATATCAAAGCGTGTACGTTGTTCCAGTCGCTGGGCTTCGAGAAGTTTGTTCTGCTTTCGAAGTTCACTGAGTCTATCCTCGAGCTCTTCTTCGATGCTTATGATTGCCCGCTGAAGTGTGGGTTTTGTAGTCACGAAATGTTTTGCCGGGTAAATTGTTGCTGATTCAATCTCGCCGTACGGATGCCCGCCTGTGCGATCGATGAGCAGCAATCGTTCGATCTCATCTCCAAAGAATTCAACGCGGATTGCCTCGTTGTCTTCGTAGGCTGGCAGAATATCAACGATGTCACCGCGAACGCGAAACGTTCCCCGGGTGTATTCGTAATCGTTTCGCACATAGTAAATGTCAACTAACTTCCTTAGAAGGTCGTTTCGGCTCATACGATCGCCGCGCTGAAGCGTGATCATCTGCCTGACCCATTCGTCGGGTGCGCCAATTCCATAAATACAGCTCACTGAAGCAACAACAATCACGTTCCGGTTGCCGCTGAGCAGCGCACTCGTTGCCCTCAAACGTAATCGGTCGATCTCATCGTTGATAGATGCATCCTTCGCTATGTAGAGATCCTTCTGGGGGACATATGCTTCAGGTTGGTAATAGTCGTAATAACTGATAAAGAATTCTACAAGGTCATGGGGAAAGAATGAACGAAACTCCGCATATAGCTGGGCAGCGAGGGTCTTGTTATGGGAGATAACCAGCGTTGGCTTATTCACATTGGCGATAACGTGGGATATTGTGAAGGTCTTTCCACTGCCTGTGACACCAAGGAGTGTCTGGAAGCGATCGCCACGGAGCACCCCCTCGGTTAGTTGCCGAATCGCATCCGGCTGATCGCCGCTTGGTTTCAATTTCGTTACCAGAGTGAAATGGTCCATCTCTCATTTATCGCAACTATTGCAGCAAGCCTGCGGCTACTAAGCTACACAATTAAATATAGAGAAAGAGTGCTCGTTCTGCAAAGAGCTCTCCAGCCGGGTTTTAAAAATAGATTTTGTAATATCGTTCCTGTAGCTGGGGGAAGTTTATTGCATCCTTCACTGATTTTCCGTATCATGCGAGAGTATAGATTGCGCAACGGATGTATGAAAGTACTGGGTCAAAGGGAGAATTTTCTCGGGATTGAGGCTGATTACTCAAGTTACCGGAATTCATCAGCTGTTATCGTTTCAGCGCCTTACGAGCATACGACGAGTTATGGGAAGGGGGCGAAGGATGGTCCGAAGGAGATTCTTAGAGCTTCCCACTATGTTGAGTTCTATGATGAGGAGCTCGCACGGGAAGTTTTTCGGCGCATCGGAATTGCGACACTGGCTCCACTAAGTTTCGCCAAGCGAGTTGATAGCGCTGCAGTCGATTTAGTTTATCAAACGGTGAAGAAACTCCTCGCCGATGAAAAATTTGTTGTAGTGCTTGGAGGTGAGCATACGGTGTCAATTGGTGCTCTTGCAGCCTATGCTGAAAAATACCCTGGGCTGTCGGTGCTTCAATTTGATGCTCATGCTGATCTTCGTGGGTCCTATGAAGGGAACAAGTTTAGTCATGCGTCAACGATGGCGCGTGTTTGTGAGTTCATTGATCCAAGAAGGGTGGTGCAAGTAGGGGTAAGAGCGCTGTCGGTCGAAGAGGTCGATTTTATCAAAGAGCGTGGCGTCAATCTTTTCTACGCGCATGAAATACGTGGTGGAGCCTATACACACTTTCTCAAAAGTTGGGACGACGTCGTGATAGAGAAGCTCACTGATGCAGTTTATATTACGTTTGATCTTGATTTCTTTGATCCATCGATTATGCCTGCGACCGGGACTCCGGAACCAAATGGGTTTTTCTGGGACGAGACGATGAAGCTATTAAGAAAGCTGAGCTTCAAGAAGCGAATTGTTGGTGTCGATGTGGTGGAGCTCGCTCCAATCCCCGGCTTTCATGCGCCGAACATTACTGCTGCAAAGCTTGTATATAAACTTATCAACTACGCATTCGTGCGCTGATCTATTATGAATGACCCGTTTGGTCGGAAAGCATACGTCGCGGTGCTCATCGCTGCAGCGGTGTGGTTTGGGTTGATTGTTGTCGCTCCTTATTTTGCCTCTCTTGGAGGAGTGGGGGAAACGCTAAGCTCTGCTGTGTATTCGTTTTATGGAAAGGCATGTCATCAGCTCGATTCCCGTTCGTTTCATCTTTTTGGTCACAAGTTCGCGGTTTGTTCTCGCTGCACAATGATCTACGGTGGGTTTCTCGCTGGCTTACTGATTTTCCCATTTCTTGGCTATGAACGAACGCGGCGGTTTCCGCGCTGGGGACTTTTTCTTGCTTTATTTCCTATGGGATTTGACGCTATTGCAGGGATGACGCCGATCTGGATGACCACAATTACCACTCGCTCGCTGACCGGATTTATTGGCGGAGTTGCACTTTCTCTTTATCTTATGCCATTGCTGCGCGATGCTGCAGCGCAATTGCTCGTCCAGCAAAAGGAGGTTTGCAATGGAGACAAAGCCTGACAAACTTTTGCCGGCCCTCTATGGCGGGATCATCATGGCAATTCTTTCCACAGTTCCTGGATTGAATCTGCTGAACTGCCTGTGCTGCGCAGGGATTATGCTTGGAGGGTTCTTCGGCGTTTTCTTTTATCGGCAGGAAATTCTGGGTACCTCGTATTTGCTCACTCCCGGTGATGCAGCAGTAATCGGACTTCTTTCAGGGGTATTTGGCGCCCTCGTTGGCATGTTGTTGTCGATCGCTATTAATTTGCTCTTTGGAAATGTTGGCGCAAAACTCGTTTTCTCGATCATTGAGCAGTGGAACTTGACTCTCCCTCCTGAGGCAGAGGAATCTATCCGTGAATCCCTCGAGCGGTCGCTCACCGTGAGCGCACTGATCTTTAGTTTCTTTGCCTCGTTAATCTTAGATTCAATTTTTGGCGTTTTTGGAGGGCTTATCGGGTATGCGCTCTTAAAGCCGCAAACAAAGCAAGTCAGTCCACCACCTCAAGGACCGTCAGCAGCGGCATAAAGAAAGCACCGAGGATTGTTCAGTAAGTTCTATCAACATTGACTAAGTAGCACTCTGTTTGTATATTTTCGTGTAGTGTTAATTTTTCTGTGAGAGCTCTCATTGAATATGATGTCCGACGAGCAGAAGAAAACTCAATCTGATGTACCTGACTCATCTGGTCAAGAGGAAGGTGGAGTCTCAATTAGTGCGCTTCCCACTCATGTTCCAGTTCTTCCTCTCCGCGATGTTGTCGTTTTCCCATATATGATGTTTCCTGTACTCATTGGGAGAGAATCGTCGGTTAGAGCAGCTACAGAGGCGTTGGAGCGCGACCGATATATCTTACTTTTAGCACAGAAAGATTCACGGGTTGAAGAACCTCATAGCGACGACCTCTATCGGGAAGGAACAGTGGCAAGGATTGTTCAGGTTCTCAAGCTCCCCAATGGACTACTTAAAGTTCTTGTAGACGGTGTGGCTCAAGCGTTTGTTCGCGAATTTCTCTCCACCAAGAATTTTCTTGAAGCCGAGATCACCGCGAATGAACCACTTGTGGAGTTGACGCCAGGTCTCGAAGCACTATTGCGCCATGCATCTTCTCTCTTTGTAGAGTATGTCCAGTTGAATCGCAATATCCCTGGTGAGGTTCTTGTATCTTTCGAGAACGTCAAGGACCCGTTGCGGCGGATGTATTACATGGCAGCAAATGTTCTTGAGAGCGTCGAATCCAAACAGAAAATCCTTGCTCATCCCTACCTTCAGGATCAGCTACAGGAGCTTATCCGCCTTCTTAATCGGGAAATCGATATTCTGAAGATCGAGCGCGAGATCGACAATAAGGTCCACGAGAACATCCAGAAGAACCAGCGAAAATTTTTCATCCAGGAGCAGATTCGGATTCTACAGGATGAGCTTGGTGATGAGGACTCAACGCCTGAGTTCCAGAAGCTCCGGCAGGATATTGAAAAGGCTAAGATGCCAAAAGAGGTGAGAGAGAAGGCACTTGAAGAGCTGGCTAAACTGAGGAAAACTCCTGCCATGTCGCCTGAGTCAACCGTTGTGCGAAACTACCTTGATTGGCTTCTTGCTGTTCCATGGTCGAAGCGAACTAATGATAACCTCGATGTTGAACATGCTCGCAGGATTCTCGATGAGGACCACTTCGGTCTTGAGAAGCCGAAGGAAAGAATCCTTGAGCACATTGCAGTGTTGAATCTTGTAAAGGAGATAAAGGGACAGATTCTTTGTTTCGTTGGGCCGCCTGGAGTTGGTAAGTCATCTCTCGCAAAAGGGATTGCGCGGGCATTAGGCCGGAAATTTGTTCGCATCTCGCTTGGGGGAGTTCGAGATGAAGCTGAGATTCGTGGTCATAGACGAACTTATATCGGTTCCATGCCAGGCAAAATCATACAATCTATGAAACGTGCTGGAGTGGTCAATCCCGTTATGCTCCTTGATGAAGTTGATAAGATGAGCATGGATTTCCGCGGTGATCCTTCAGCAGCTCTCCTTGAAGTGCTTGACCCGGAGCAAAATGTTGCGTTTAATGACCATTACCTTGACGTGGATTATGATCTCTCAAATGTCCTGTTTATCACAACGGCAAACGTTCGATATAACATTCCTCTCCCATTGCAAGATCGTATGGAGATAATCGAGCTTCCCGGGTACCTGGAGTATGACAAGTTGGAGATTGCAAAACGTCATCTCATCCCCCGGCAACTTGCTGAGCATGGGCTCAGTCCGAAAGAAGTTCAGTTCGCCGAGGCAGCAGTGCGGAAGGTCATCCGAGAATATACTCGAGAGGCAGGGGTTCGGAATCTTGAGCGGGAAATTGCTTCTCTCTGTCGGAAGGTTGCGAAGGAGGTCGTGCTATCACGCCAATCAAATGGGAAGCATCAAGAGGGGAAGAAAGTCGTAGTTGACGAAACTGCTGTGGAGACTTTCCTCGGCGTTCCCCGATATAGAAATCGACATGCTGAGAAAGAGGGACAGGTTGGTTCTGTTGTTGGATTGGCATGGACGAGCGTTGGGGGTGATATACTGAATGTGGAAGCAACAATCATGAATGGAAGCCAGAAACTTACTCTCACAGGGCATCTCGGCGATGTGATGAAGGAGTCAGCCCAGGCGGCTCTCAGTTACATTCGTTCAAATGCAAAAGAGCTCGGTGTTGACCCAGATTTTGTCAGCGGGAAAGAAATTCATGTCCATATTCCTGAGGGGGCTATCCCAAAAGACGGCCCATCGGCTGGAATCACCATGGCAATGGCGATCCTTTCAGCGGCGTTGAATAAGCCAGCACGAAGCGATGTGGCGATGACTGGGGAAATCACCCTCCGAGGAAACATACTTGCTGTTGGAGGTCTTAGTGAAAAACTCCTCGCTGCTCAGCGGAGTGGAATTCGTACAGTGTTGCTTCCACGAGAGAACGAAAAAGATTTAGCTGAAATCCCTGATCGCGTGAAAGAAGGGTTGCATATCGTTCTCATCGATACGATCATGGATGCTATGAAGTACGTCTTCGTTGATGAGAAGGCTCGAAGCAGCAAGCGTGTCTCTTCTCAGTCTACAAGGAGAGCGTCAAGAACAAGCCAAAGGCGATCCGCCGGGGCGGATAGGAGGAGCGCTTTATGAGCTACATTGTAACGGCACGAAAGTGGCGTCCACTGGTTTTTGAAGATGTGCTTGGGCAGCAGCACATCGCCACCACACTTCGAAATGCTATTCGTCTTCAGCGAATTGCTCATGCATACATCTTCAGTGGACCCCGGGGGGTTGGAAAAACATCAATGGCGAGAATCCTGGCAAAGGCAGTCAATTGTCGTTCCCCGCATGAGATTAACCCTTGTAATGAATGTGATATGTGCAAGGAGATTACCGAGGGAAGAAGTCTCGATGTCATTGAGATTGACGGTGCTTCCAACCGGGGCATCGACGAAATTCGAAATCTACGCGAATCGGTGCGCTATGGTCCTTCGAAAGGGAAATACAAGGTGTATATCATTGACGAAGTGCACATGCTGACCAAGGAGGCGTTCAATGCGCTTCTGAAAACACTTGAAGAGCCTCCATCTCATGTGCTCTTCATCTTTGCGACGACTGAGGTCCACAAGGTGCCAAGCACCATTCTATCTCGCTGCCAGCGATTCGACTTCCGTCGTATCCCTCTTGAACAGATTGTCGAGCGGTTGCGGTTCATTGCTCAAAAGGAAGGAATCTCAATTGATGAGGAATCCCTTCTCCGTATTGCCAAAAGAGGTGAGGGATCTATGCGCGATGCTCAAAGCATCTTCGACCAAGTGGCATCCTTCGCCGGTGGTACGATCACAGCTGCAGAAACAAAGTCTGTTCTCAACATCGTGGATGAAGAATTTTTCTTCCGCGTAACCGGGCTTGTAAAATCGGGCGACACAAGAGAGGCGGTTAAGCTGGCAGCCGAAATCATCAATCGAGGATACGATATTCGTGAATTCCTTAGCGGTGTTGCGGAACACCTTCGAAATTTACTTGTCTGCAAGGCAACGAACGATGAGACTCTGCTCGAAGTTTCACCTCAAATGCGCAAGCGGTATATCGAGGAGGTGCACCAGGGTGAACTATCGGAGGAGGATTTGTTGCGGCTTCTTCGTCTTGTGGTTGAAACAGAAAACGCCGTCCGTTGGAGCCCTCAGCCTCGATATCGATTGGAAGCTTGCTTGTTGCAAATAGCAAAATTTGATAAGACAGTCTCACTCGATTCCCTTCTTCAGCGACTAGATGAACTTTATGAATCGCTTAGCAGGAACTCTGAGCCAAGTGGTGGTATCCAACCCTCCAAAGTTAAAAATGAGAAAATGATGTACGAAGTTAAACGCATGACAGCAGAGCGCCACGGCGCCGATATATCGGCATCCACTGCTCCTGATGCAGTTCAAGAACAAGTTGCTCCGCCTGAAAAGCAGGGGGACAAAGTAGGAATCTCTCCGGACAACTCTTTTCAACCGTTAAGCCTTGAGTCGTTTCTACCAAAATGGAATGATTTTATTGATTCTGTTCGAAAAGAGAAAATTCACGTTTGGACAATTCTCAGTGAGGCGAAGATCTATGAGGTGGCTAATGGTAGCATTCGGATTGCCGTGCGTGAAAAGCTTGACCTCGACCGTCTGAAGAAAGAGAGGCAGTTCCTCACGGAGCGACTGCGTGGGATTGTTGGTGCAAAGGTGTTGCTGGATTTCATCGTCCGCAATCCCCGGGAAAACTCCTCAGCACTTGGGGAAGGGGAAAAGGCCGCCTCAGGTGGAGAAGCTGGAGATTCCACAAACGATCTTCATCCAGTTGAGAAATTGATTATCCGAGAATTTGGTGCTGAACCATTGGAGGGATGAAGATGTGGAAACATTACAGGAATAAAAATGTGGTGCCACAGGCGCTGTGGATTGCAGTTCTAATAGCAGTCGTAGTTTCTCGTTCTGGTGCAGGAGAAATTCGTATTGGCCGGTACGGAGGGGAATTCCTTGCCATCGGTGTTGGAGGGCGTGCACTTGGAATGGGGAGCGCAGCTGTTGCCGTCGCGACCGATGCAACATCAGCTTACTGGAATCCTGCTGGTCTGGCGTTCATGGACTATCCGCAAATTGCTCTCATGCACGATGAGCGATTCGGGGATTTGATCAACTACGATTACGGAGCTGCAGCGCTGCCGCTTGGCAAAGATGCAACACTTGCCCTGAGCATCTTCCGATTGGGGATCGATGGAATACCGGATACTCGGAACGCCCTTATCGATAATAACGGAAATCAGATCTTCGACAATGCTGACAGACTTGATTATGATAAGATCACATATTTCAGTGCCGCAGACTGGGCAGTGCTTCTTTCATACGCTAAGCACGGGTCGCCGAACTTTGCCTACGGGATGAACGTAAAGCTTCTCCATCGCTCCATTGGAGAATTTTTTGCAAATGGTATTGGCTTCGATGCGGGCATTCAATACGCTTTCAACAGTCGAATTCGGCTGGGAGTAACTGCGCAAGATATTACAACCACTCTCGTTGCCTGGAATACCGGAAGTAATGAGCTCATCACACCGACAATTAAGCTTGGAGGAGCGTACAGCTATGAGTTGTTTGGTGGTGTACTAACCCCAGCCATCGATTTCGATCTTCGCTTTGAAGGGCGGAAATATGCTGCACTGTTACACGTCGGTCCCGCCAGCATCGGTCCTCACGGAGGAATCGAGTATGATTTCAGACACGTAGTCGCGGTTCGTGTGGGATACTCAGATGTGAGACAGCTTACCCTTGGAGCGGGAATCCATTTGCCAAAGCTTGACATCGATTATGCGTTTGCAAAGTTTGGAGGCGACGGTGCTCTCGGTAACACCCACAGGATTTCTCTTCGCTTGACCTTTGAGAGTGAACGGTTTGCGAGGCACTGATGATGGAAAAATTCACTTTGCTCATAACTTCCCTAATGTCCCTGTTGGCTGCCATTCTTCTTTCTGGCTGTGCCGCCACGTCGCGATACGAAATTCCCCAACCTCTTACTACTGAGATTGTGCAATCACTCGATGGCAACATAACAGCACATGTGCCTGCAGGCTGGTTTTCTGCTACTGATTCTGTGGTTGCGCGCCACTTGCTTCTCTGGTTTGTTCGAGATGATTACGCTGCGACGATGGGGCTTCGGCAAATTTCTGTAGAATCGGATGAAGAAAAACGTATAGCGAAGGAAGGGATACTTCCCTTGGCGAAAGTCAGCCTTGAATTGAAGAGACTTCGTGCAGGCAGTGCATTTCGGGTCATTGCGCAACCGAAGATTTTCAAGCGGCAGGGCGAGGATTATGCATCTTATGAATATTCACCAAATGGGAAGGATATCGTACGAGTGATTGTTTTTTCGGCAAAGGGGAAGTGCTATGAATTTGCCGCATTGCCTGTCAGTGAACGAGGTCTTCCTGAGGACCCCGTAAAATTGTTTTCCACACAGCAATCGGTCTTTGCATCGATGCGCTGGTAGGGCTTAGAGATTTGCAATGTCGTTATAAATGACAAATGCCATGAAGAGTATCAGAAGATAGAATCCAACTTGCTGTATAACCATTTTTACACGGCTTGGAATTTCCCTTCCAATGATCCCCTCAATTACAATCATAACAAAGTGCCCACCGTCCAGTCCCGGGAAAGGGAGGATGTTTAAAATGGCTAAGCTCATGCTCAGGAGAGCCATGAAGCTCAAGTAGCTTATTAACCCAACTTCGGCTGTTTGTGTGGCAAACTGCGCAATCTTGATCGGTCCGCCAACGGCTTTCGAAAATGGAATTCGTCCTACAATGATTTGCCAAATTGATTTCGCAAAGAGCCATGTAGCGCTCCCTGCATCTTTGACGGCTTCTGGAATAGCTGTGAACACGTTATACGATACATGGCGCACTGGACCGGTATATACACTCGAAATAATGATGCCGATTCTTCCATCGCGTCTGACAGTGATTGTTCCCGAATGCTCGGTTTCACCTCGCTTGTATGCAATGGTGATCCTTTTTCCGGCGTTTGCGCGAATGATTTCCACAACCTGAAGCTGGTTAGCGATATGCGTTCCATTGATGCTTACAATGATATCATTTGCCTGGAGTCCCAGTGTAGCTGCTGGTTGATTTGGTTCCACGGCAGTAATGATCGCAGCCGTATGGGCTGGGAAAATGCCGAGTCGGTCTTCGCTCCCCTCGACCAAACTCTTTCGGGGAATCTTTACAATGCGGCGAGCTTCATCATGAACCACATCAAGCGAGAGGTCGTTCCCGAGATTTTCCATATAGATGAGGGACTGAATCTGATCCCAGTTTGTGACTGCCTTACCATTGATGGATACGATCTTATCTCCGGCTTGCAGCCCGGCATGGGCAGCAACGCTGTTCGGTATGACGGATCCAATCTCCGTGGTTTGCCTGATGTATTTTCCTTGTTTAAGATTAATTCCCCAGAAGATTAGAAGTGCAAGAAGGATGTTCATGAGTACGCCGGCAGAGACAACAAGAAGTTTTTTCGGCGTTGACTTTGCGCGAAATTCCCATGGCTGTGGTTCATGTTTCAAGAACTCGGTATCCATACTTTCATCGATCATGCCGGCGATTTTGACGTAGCCGCCGATGGGGACCCAGGAAACGCAGTAGTCCGTATCCCCGATTTTTTTCCCGAACGCTCGCGGAGGGAAACCGATTGAAAACCGGTCGACCCTCATTCCGGTGAGCTTCGCCAGGATGAAGTGTCCAAATTCGTGTACGAAAACAAGAATGCCGATGGTGATGATGAAATAAAAGAGCGTTGTGAGAATTCCCATTACCCTGTGCCTCGTTTATCATGAACAAAATATGTTTCTTGAATCCTTTGGCGAATCTCCCGATCGACGGCGACAATGGTCTCTATATCATGGGCGGGCGAAGGGATATGTTCATCAAGGGCAGACTCGACGATCATCGAAATTTCCGTAAAGCGAATGATGCCGTTGAGGAACAAATCAACCGCCACCTCATTGGCTGCGTTGAGCACCGCTGGAGCTGTGCCTCCTGAAGCAAGGGCATTGTATGCCAGCGCAAGTGATCGGAATTTTTCTTTATCAGGCATCATAAAGGTTAGCTCAGGGAAGATTGAGAAATCCAGACGGTTGAATGTCGATTGAGCCCGGCTCGGGTAAGTCAATGCATACTGAATTGGGATTTTCATATCAGGTACACTGAGCTGCGCCTTTATCGATCCGTCGATGAACTCGACCATCGAGTGAATGATTGACTGTGGATGAATAACCACGTGAATCTTTTCTGCGGGCAGGTTAAACAGATAGTGAGCTTCAATGACCTCCAAACCTTTGTTCATCAGTGTCGCCGAGTCGATAGTGATTTTCCGGCCCATGCTCCAGTTCGGGTGGTTAAGAGCCTGTTTTACGGTTACGTCCCTGAGACGCTCTACCGGAGTGTGCAAAAACGGTCCGCCGGAGGCTGTCAAAATCAAATTTGAGATAGCTTCTTTTGATTCGCCGACCAAGCACTGGAGTACCGCGCTATGCTCACTGTCAACGGGAATCAACGTCCCACTATTTTCTTGCAGTAGCCTTGTAATAATTTCCCCAGCAGCGACAAGAGCTTCTTTGTTTGCCAACGCAACAGTTTTTTTCGCTTTGAGGGCTGCGACCGTAGGCTGGACACCGGAAAATCCAACAAGGGCAATTAGGGCAAGGTCTACATCATCTCGCTGAACAACCTCAATAAGGGAGTGCTCGCCGTCGAGGACTTCTGGAATGTCCATTCCGCTTCCTGAAAGGCTGTTCAGACGAGAACGGAGCTCTGAGGCAGCATGATGGTCAACGACAACGACACAGCGCGGTTGGAACTGTTTGATCTGCTCATAGAGCAGGTCGATGTTCTTCTTTGCCGTAAGACAGGTAACCTGAAAGTCACCGGGAAAATTTGAGATGACTTCGAGGCTGCTCCGCCCGATTGATCCAGTTGAGCCTAAAATCGCAATTTGCTTCATGCTGATATTCAATGTATCAAAAGCACTTTTTGTAATCAAGAAAGATTTGCTCGCTGTTCAAACAGTATCGGCTAACCACTCCGCAGGCTTAACGCAATGATTGCAACTCAATTCGGCGCTGGAAGGTTCCCTAACTTCAAAAATTTGCTTTGAATGATTTACTTTGGTAGTTTCGTTGTAAAGCCCGGTTCAAAGGCCAGGCGGCTCAGCATATAAGTTCGTGGAGATCAACCATTTTTGACATTCGGAAAGAAATTCATGAGGATGGAATATGGCGCGTCGGAAAGAATTAAGAGCCTGGGTAGTTTCTGTTGACATGGGTTATGGTCATCAAAGAGCAGCCTACCCTCTAAAGGACATCGCATTTGAGCGCATAATTACGGCAAATAGCGACAAGATTATCTCTCGTCGAGAAAGGCGGATCTGGCATCTGGCGAGGACCTTCTACGAGGGGGTTTCTCGACTCAAAGATATCCCGATCATTGGCAAAGCTGCCTTTGGAATCTACGATAAGGCGCAGGCTATAGGACCGTTCTATCCTTTCAGGGTAGATTACCATCCCACCCCGGCTGTCCAGATACTGAAGGTATGGATTGTGAAGCGAGGACTGTGCAGCAGCCTGATTGAGTACGTTAAGAAAGAGAAGCTTCCTTTCATTGCAACGCACTTCATTCCCGCCCTGGCGGCTAATTATTTAGGCTTGGACGATGTATACTGTGTCGTTACTGATACCGATATCAACCGAGTCTGGGTTGCTGATAAACCGGCAGAGTCACGCATTACCTACTTTGCCCCGAGTCGCCATGCTGTGATGAGGTTGAAGCAATATGGTGTACCGGAAGAGAGAATCGTTCTTACCGGTTTTCCTCTTCCGAAGGAGAACGTCGGAGGTCGAGATCGTACTATCTTAAGGGAGGACCTGGCAAATCGGCTTCCGAACCTTGATCCTCAGCGGAGGTTCATCCCGCAGATCCGCGCTCTTCTCAAAGAGCACCTGGGTGCAAAGGGGATTAAACGGAAAAGTTCTCACCCGTTGACCATTACGTACATGGTTGGAGGCGCAGGAGCACAAGCGGATATTGGAATCCAGATTGTGAATTCTCTTAAAGAGCGGTTGCTGAAAGGGGAGATGATTGTAAATTTAGTTGCCGGAACCCGACTCGATGTTGTCGCATACTTCAAAAAGGAGTTAAAGTTAATTGGCATCGATACGGAGGTTTGCGAAACGGTGCGGATCATCTTTGCAACCGATAAGCGTACGCATTTTTCAACTGTCAATGCAGCTCTACGAACAACGGACATCCTCTGGAGCAAACCGAGTGAACTTTCTTTCTACACTGCGCTTGGATTACCTGTGATCATAGCCCCTCCTGTCGGCGCACAAGAAGAATTTAACAAGCAATGGCTTGAGCACATTGGAAGTGGCTTCGTCCAGGAAGATCCACGGTACACCAATGATTGGCTCTTCTATGTGTTGGAGAGTGGCAAATATGCTGCGGCTGCGTGGCAGGGGTTCATGGAAGCCCCCAGCCTCGGAACATACAATATTGAAGATGTTGTTTTTAAAAGCAGAGTTTATGAAAGAGGGACCTCCGCTGTTTTGCAAAAGGGCAAGTGAGGGCGTACTAAATTGATTTGAAAAATGAGATCCTTTCGCTATATTGAACCACGGTCTGTGATGATGGTATTGTGGAATGACGATGAGATTGATGAGAAATATCTCGATAGTCGCTATTTCTGGCTTCCTCTTGGTTTGTTTTCCGCTTCACGCTTTTGCTCAGGTTCCCTCAAGCAACGAAGCTCTGAAATTTCAGCTTGCTAAGAGTTTCGAACAATCTGGTGACTATGAAAATGCATTGAGGCTGTACTCCGAGCTTTACAAGCTCAGGCCCGAAAGCATTGTCTATTTTGATGGACTTGAGAAAATGTATGTGCAGCTCAAGCGATATGATGATGCCATCACGCTTCTTAGCGACCGACTGAAGCTTTCGCCTGCAGATGTGAATCTGATCGCCACGCTTGGCGATGTTTACTACAAGGCTGGACGAGAAAAAGATGCTTTGAGAGAGTGGGACCGTGCGATAAGCGTTGATCCGAAGAATATAAATATCTATCGCACGGTTGCTGCTCATCTGATGGAAAATCGGTTGTTCGATAAGGCAGCGGACATATATCTTCGAGCTCGGCGGGAAACTGGAGATAAGACACTATTTGCGAATGATCTTGGCTACCTTTATATGTTGCTTCTTCGCTATGGCGATGCAACACGTGAATACGTTTCTCTCCTTCTTCGCGATCCAAATCAGCTTGGCTATATTGAATCACGCATAGCTGGCTATACTGACCGGACGGATGGCTTGCAAGCAGCTATCTCGGTTGTGAAGGAAGAGATCCAACGTCATCATGAGAATATCCTCCCACTGCAATATTTGCTTGCATGGCTTTACCTTGAGGGTAAACAATATGCGGATGCCTTTGATGTATACCGTACCATTGATCAAATGACCAGTCGAGATGGGACCGGGATTTTCTCTTTCGCTGAACGAGCGTTTCATGAGAAGGCTTTTGAACCGGCTCGACGTGCATATAAGCTTCTTCTTGAGGAATACCCGAAATCGTCGATGCGTCCGCAAGCATTGTTAGGGTACGCCCGCACATTAGAGGCACTTTCCTCTGTTGAAGATACAACTGAGAATGCAAGAGGCACACGATGGGGAGTTCAGGAATCAAATGTGAACGCAATGGAAGCACTCCGCTATTATCAGAAACTTGTGACTGAGTATCCGAGCACTGAGTATGCAGCGCAGGCGTTATATCAAATTGCCTCCATTCTTTTTAGGCGTTCATTTGATTTAAATCGGGCTGTTGCTGCAATCACGGAGCTTGAAAAAACAATGCCGTGGAGCCACGTCATTCCGCGAGCAAAGTTGCTTCATGCAGAGGTTTTGACCGTTCAGGGGAATATTGCCGCTGCCAGGGAAAAATTTTCGGATGTTCTTTCTTCAAAAGAAGCATCTCCTTATGAGCATGATCAAGCCGCATTTGCTCTGGCACAGCTGGCTTACTTCGAGGGACAGTTTGATGAGGCGCGAAAACAGCTCCAGCCATTAGCTGAAAATCTCACGAGCGATTTCTCCAATGACGCATTGAAACTACTTTCTTTTATCGAAGATAACCGGGGAACGAGCCCCGAGCCGCTACGTCTTTATGCTAAGGCTCAGCTTCTGGAGCGGGAGAGACGCTTGTCCGAAGCTGTGGAGGCTCTGAATGAACTTCTTCGTCAATTTGAAAGTTCAACTCTGACAGATGAAGCAGTTTTAGGACTTGCTCGACTCTACGCTCAAATGGGGGAATTCCAAAATGCAGTTGCAGCTTATGATTCCGTTCTACAGAAATTCCCGGATTCGATTTATCGAGATGAGGCTGCATATCAGCGTGCACAGATCCTGGATCTCAAACTTCACGATCGTGCGGCGGCACTGAAAGCTTACGAAGCGTTCCTGGCAGAGTTTCCAGGTTCGCTTCATGTCTCTGAAGTTCGGAAGCGTATACGTGAACTCCGGGGCGATTTTTTGTGATCTCCACTTTGAAATTGTCAAACATTACAATTAGTTGATGCAAAGGGGTCCACAGCATGAACCGATTCGTCTTTGTGTGTTTGTTTCTTTCCATAGCCGGAGCTACAATGGATGCGCAAACACTTAATGTGACTGAGCACATATTGAAAAACGGCTTGAAGATTATTCTTCAGGAGGACCATACTGTCCCGAGCGTCTGCTACTATACGTTCTTTAAAGCCGGGGGACGAACGGAGCGCCCGGGTATCACAGGAATCAGCCACCTTTTTGAGCACATGATGTTCAACGGCTCCGCAAAATATGCGCCGATGATGTTTGACCGAATTATTGAGAGCGGCGGAGGGTACTCGAATGGAAGTACCTGGAATGATTTCACGAATTACTGGGAGGAGTTTAACCCTGATATTCTGGAAACGATCCTCGATATGGAAGCTGACCGAATGAGAGCACTGCGGGTTGATGCAGCGAATCTCGAGCAAGAGCGGGGCATTGTGATGGAGGAACGTCGACTGAGTGTTGATAACAACGTTACAGCAAAGATGTACGAGGAGCTATATGCAGCCGCATTTGTTGCCTCAATGTACCATTTCCCTGTGATCGGATGGATGAAAGACATTGAAAATATCACGCTCGATGATGCAAAGAAATATTATCGAACCTTTTACGCTCCGAATAACGCTGTCGTGATCATTACAGGTGACTTCAATAGCGACAGGGTTATGGAGCTGATGGAAAAGAAGTTCGGTGACATCCCGTCGCAGGAACCGCCGCAGAGAGTGATTGATGCCGAGCCCCCACAGGAGGGGGAAAAACGAGTTGAACTTCATAAGGTCGCTGAGCTCCCCGCTGTTGCAATCGCTTATAAAGGAGCAGCAGCAACTGATTCAGATTTCTACGCTCTTGATCTGCTCGCAACGATCCTCTCACGAGGCGAAAGTTCTCGACTCTATCGGACTCTCATCTATGAGAAGCAACTTGTTGCTGATGTGAGTGCCTCGAACGACGAGTTTATTGACCCTGGCCTTTTTATTATTTATGCCCAAATGCGTCCCGGGAAAACAACATCTGAAGCAGAAAAAGAAATTTACAGCATCATTGCGGACATTCAGCAGAATGGGGTTTCCGAGACAGAGCTTCAGAAGGCAAAAAACGCCGTTCAGGCTGATTATGTACGGCGCCTTGAAACGAACCAGGGGCGCGGATTCCTTCTCGGATTCTACGAAGTCGTCCACGGAGATTATCACGTCATGTTTGATGTGCTGAATAGCTATAATGCGGTGACTCGCGCTGATGTTCAGCGTGTTGCAAAGAAATATCTCACTGACCGAAACCGAACGGTTGTGACATTATTTCCTGAAAAGCCGGAGGAAACAGCCGCAACACATTAAAGGGAGGAAAACATTTCTATGGTCCCCAAACGATTGCTTGGAATAGTCGCAAGTGGTATTTTCATTTTCACGGTGAGTGTTAAAGGACAGAGTGTGAACATTCCACCTTACGACATAGCGACCCTCCCGAACGGGCTCAAAGTGCTCATCATGGAATGGCACAGACTTCCTCTGGTTGAGTTTCGGTTGACGACCAAGGGTGGTTCATCCCATGATCCTGCTGGAAAGGAGGGACTGGCAAGCATCACAGCCGCTTTGCTCAGACAGGGAACTGAGCACCGCAGTGCAAAAGAGATTTCCGATGCCATTGATTTTGTTGGTGGAGTGCTCTCGACTGCGGCTGATCTTGATTATTTTTCTGTGAGCTGTGAAGTTCTGACGAAGGATTTAAAAACAGGGCTTGAGCTATTTTCTGATGTTGTTCTGCACCCGACGTTTCCTGATTCCGAATTGCAGCGAGAGCGAGCGCAGCGATTAGCGGAGATCGAGGGCTATAAAGAGGATCCTCGAACTATTGCCGGCATCGCTTTCAATCGAGCTGTTTTCGGTAAACATCCGTATGCTCACCCGGCGATTGGGAACCGTTCTTCATTGCAGTCGATCACACGCGATGATGTTACAAGGTTCTATCGTGAGACGTTCCTGCCAAATGAGTCAATCTTGACTGTTGTCGGCGATGTTCAAGCCGATGAGATGCTCAGGCAGTTGACTGCAATTTTCGGATCATGGGAGAAAAGATCACCTCAAACGGTGAGTCTCAAAGCTCCTGAGGAAATCCACGGCCGACAAGTGGTGCTGGTTGATAAGCCCGACGTGACGCAGACCCAAATCCGCATTGGCAATATCGGTATTGCGCGGAACAACCCCGATTACTTTCCCATTATCGTCGCCAACAGCATTCTTGGGAATGGATTCACATCGCGATTGGTCGAGGAAATCCGTGTTAAGCGAAGTTTAACATACGGCGTTGTCAGTAACTTCAGTGCAAATCTCGTGAACGGGCTTTACTCTATTGCAACCTTCACGAAGAATGCAACAACACGCGAAGTTATCGATCTTGCACTCGAGGAAGTAAAAAAGTTCCGCGACTCTGGGGCAACAGAAGCTGAACTTGAGAAAGCGCAGAACTATTTGGCTGGAGGATTCGCACGAAGCCTGCAGAGCCCAGCAGTTCTCGCTGCTCAAATATCAATGGTGGAATTCTACGGATTGCCGAGGAACTATCTGAACACCTATATTGAGAATTTGAAACGGGTCACACTTTCTGATGTCCAGCGCATTGCGAAAAAGTATTTCCTCTATGATGACCTTGTTATTCTCGTGGTGACTCCGGCAAAACAGACAGAATCTTCACTTGCCACGCTTGGACCGGTGAAAGTAATTCCATTCGAGGAGGCAATTCAGTAGAATTAGATTCAGGTGCAGGAGAAGAGGGACAACGAATATGTCCACAGCAGGCAGGATGAGGATGCGCATGGTCGCCACTTTCGCGGCGATCGTATTCCTTCTGATCACATGGCTCTCCACCGGTGCATTGAGCCAGCAGAAGTTGCTCATCCCGATGGATTTGAAACAGACGGATCATTTGAAAGCGTACGGGATTGCTTATTTTGCGCTTGAAAAGGGTGTGCCGGTAGAATGGCTGCTAAACTATCGCGGTGGAGCATTCATGATGGATGCCTATGACATGCTGACAGCAGAATGCCGAATACGAGGGGTGAGCTTTGAAATCCTCTCGCCAGCAGACGCTGCTCAAGTGTACGCAACGATCCAGAGTGAGGACTCAAACATGGATGTCGTTCGACTGGAAAAGGCTCCTAAGATCGCTGTTTACGTTCCTCCCACTTTCAAACCGTGGGATGATGCAGTGACCCTTGCTCTGGAGTACGCCGAAATTCCTTACACGAAAGTATGGGATGATGAAGTACTCTCAGGAAAACTTGAAGAATACGACTGGCTTCACCTTCACCACGAAGACTTTACAGGTCAGTATGGGAAATTCTATGCATCCTTTGGCAACGCCCCCTGGTATATTGAGCAGCAGCGGATGTATGAAGCTGAGGCTCACAAGCTCGGATTTAAGAAGGTATCCGATGAGAAGAAAGCAGTAGCTCGAGCGATTAAGGATTACGTTGCTCGCGGAGGTTTCCTGTTTGCCATGTGTTCAGCAACAGATAGCTATGACATTGCCCTTGCTGCAGAAAATACGGATATCTGTGATGTTATGTACGACGGCGATCCTCCTGATCCTGATTGTCAGAAGAAGCTGGATTTCTCCAAGACGCTCGCATTTGAAAACTTTAAGTTAGAGATGAATCCTCTCCGATACGAATATTCTGATATCGATGATCCTCCATCTGATCCACCTCCTCTTCGCGATCCAAACACAGATTACTTCACCTTATTCCAGTTCTCTGCGAAGTATGACCCAGTTCCTACAATGCTTACCCAGGACCATGTCTCGGTGGTAAAGGGCTTCATGGGGCAGACCACAGCGTTTAATCGAAAGGTGATCAAGAAAAATGTGACCATTCTCGCTGAGCGAGAGGGGACCGATGAGGTGAAATATATCCATGGGAATTATGGACGCGGGACATTCACGTTCCTTGGTGGACACGATCCTGAAGATTATCAGCACGCAGTGGGCGACCCGCCGACTGACCTTTCACTTCATAAGAACTCTCCGGGCTATCGGCTTATTCTGAACAACGTCCTTTTCCCCGCTGCAAAGAAGAAGCCGCAGAAAACGTGAAAAGCTACGCCTGATGGAGAACTACAACGCGTGGCGCTCTTAGTGAACTCTTCATTGCTGCGGTTGGTCTTAACCCGTGCAGTACGCATTTAGTTACATTATTCGAGCATCGTTCATAGCTGGGAATTTTTGCTGGTGTTACTCAGCACACGTATATCGTTCTGATTTGCTACCTTTTCCTTGATTGTTTAGGTAATGGCAAGATGGGGAGAGACCATTTTTTGACGCATCGAATCCATTTTACGGAGATCTTGTATGACGCTATGCTGAAATGCTTTAGCCTCTTCTTGTTTGTTCTAATGCCAACATCATCCTTGGTGTTTTCACAAGGAGAGGATAGTCTTAAAGTATCCGCACAGAATCCTTCGCCGATGGTCGACTACACCAGAATCCACAGACGAATTACACAAACAAGTTTCAAAGGTATTGACTTTTTCATCAACACAGTCCTGCCGAAGCCGATCGAAGTCTTCGTCCCCTCAAGGAGCATTAAAGCCCGCAGCATCGATTTGCTGATCCACTTTCATGGTGCGAGCTTTGTTGTCAAATATGCAGCGGAGAGATACCGCGGTAGACTTGCTGCAACCTCAATTAACCTCGGCGTGGGTTCCAAGGCGTATGGAGACGCATTCAAGGATTCAGCAAAATTCTCAATGCTGTTAGATTCTATAATCGCAGGTGTAGTACGGAACGTAGGCCATAGAATAACGGTTCGGAAAATAATCCTTAGCAGTTTCAGCGCTGGGTATGGTGCTATCCGGCAAATAATCAGCAACCCTTTGTGGTACAAGAAAGTCGACGCAATCTTGCTGCTGGACGGAATTCATGCTAGTTATATTCCCGAAGGTAAAGTTCTGTCTCAGGGAGGTAAAATAGATTCAGCGGCATTAGATGTTTTCAAGGAGTATGCGAGAGATGCTTCGCACCACGACTCAAATAAGAAGTTTCTGATTACGCACTCAGAGATATTCCCTGGCACTTTTGCAAGTACCACCGAAGCAACTGATTATATTCTGCAGAAACTCGGCATGAGACGCTGCCCCATTTTGGAATGGGGTCCTTTAGGAATGCAGGGATTGAGCATCGCTCGCTCCAACCATTTTGGGGTCTTAGGTTTCGCCGGTAATACAGGACCTGATCACATTGACCATTTGCACGCGCTCTTTCACTTTCTGAACGTGCTTATGACATTATGAATTACAATGAGGAACGATTGCTTTCTCAGGCTGAAGGAGCTGTGCTATCTTCTTGCTAGTTTGTTATGTATCTTGAGAATCCAGTTGAAGAGCTGCAGGTGATCGACGTTTCAACGGACCTAGAATCAATTGAGATGTAGTGTATTGACACGTGGTTGGTGCTGTTCTGATTATCTATGATCTTACTTTGGCGGCGAAAACAGGATAACTATTCAGTTCAGCGGCTTAGAATTCATCGGACGATTATTCAGGAACAACCATCCTTCCAATCTCACACTCTGAGCAGCGTTGCTCGGCGCAGTAAAACTTGTAGAGTTGAATCGTGGCTTGCTGCTGAAATGGCGTCTCGATCTTGAATCGCTGACGAATGAGCTGTTCCTCCATGAGACGGCTGATCGAGTTATTTTGCATCTTAGGCAAGGCGCCGTATACAGAGAGAACGCTTTTTCGAAGGGAGCGGTCTTTAAATATCCGTGCATAGAGAAGCAACGTCGGTATAAAGATGTTCACGACAATGTCTATAGCTCGCGCTTTACCGATAGTGGCAAGCCCTTGATATGCAGCGAGAAGTTTCTTGTCCTCTTTGGTAAATGGTTCCCTCAGGATGTGATCGGCTTGTGCGATTCTTATGAGCTCCTTTGTTCGCGTAGCACCTCCTTCCTGGTCTTTGAGCAACCGTACTATGATCGGGAGCATCCCACCTGAGCTTAGCGAGTAATCGGCAAGAACCGCCAGAGCCATGAGTCGGCGTGTTGGGAAATTTGCCGGGCGAAGGCGAAAGAAGGTCCATTCAACTTCTTGGAGCCGGCTGCCTCGGTAAAAGGGTTCAACGGATCGCCAAATGCGTTTAAGCTCATTGCGCAGGTCAATCATGACCTTTGTCTGTGCTGAATCACTTAGGAATCCGGAGGCTCCAAAGAGAGCGGCAGCGATTATTTCGAGAGAATTAAATTGAGGAGAAAGTTCCACCATTCGCCTCAGCGTGCTGAGGCGAAGGTTTCGTGAAAGGCGCAGGAAAGGAACAACGTTCTTTGAATAGCCAAGTGCTTCTGCAATTCCCTCATAGAGTAATTGTTCCCAATCATCAAGCACTGAGTAGTCGCGGAGGGAGAGTTCGATATTTGCAGGGAGAATCGACCTCATCTCAATTTCATAGCGTGACTGTTCTTCTCCAATCCCAAAGCGACGCTGGTCGATGATGTCGCGGAGTCGTTCATGCTGCCTTCGGATTTTCAGCTCGAGCCTCTCGCGCCCAGCCCTTTGTAACATCCGGTGAATAGCAATTGCCGGAACATTGCGATTCCTGGGTGCGCAAGGGATCGAATTTAATTTCTCTTGTCTGTCATCGGCAATGATTTTTCTCCAAAGGGTCCGAAGTGGCGCGCTGAGAAAATTGGACATGACAAGAACAGGGAGTATTCTTCCGCTTTCTGTAAGGGGTGGGTTCTCATCTGAACCTAAGTCCATTACTACATGGAGAATGACGGTGTTGTAGCGTGGATCGAGATGGTGCTTGTGAAGATGCCACAATGCATTTTCTGCATGTATTTCAACTTCACCGCGATACCGCGTGTGACCGATTTCCACAATAGCTTCGCGGAAGTCGGGACCGCTATCGAGGTTTGGAGTGCCCGGGTGAATAACCTGAATCGGTTTTCCATCTGTACTCTGCAGGCTCTTCACGAATGTCTGCTGTCTCCAGAGTTGACGAAGGAAACGCTCGTTCATGCAATCCTCACTAATAAAAGAATTACATCTTGCTATCTCTCTACAAAAGCACAGTCAGTAAGCTTCTTTTGTTCCTGTTGACCTGCTTATTGCTTGATTGATGCGATTGCGGAAATGTTCTGCTTCGCGAGCTGCATGCTCGGCAAAAGAGCTTGTTGAATTGGCATAGAGAATTGCTCTTCCGATGGCAATCAATGTTCCATCCCCATCTACAGTGATACTGGAACGCACAGCGCTCTCCAAATCGCCGCCTTGGGCTCCGATGCCCGGGATAAGAAACGGTAGCTCAGGAGCGAGACGACGCAGACGGCGAACATCTTTTGCATGTGTTGCTCCAACGACAAGTCCAACATTGTGGTTTGTGTTCCACTGCACAGCCTTGGTTGCAATTTCATCGCAAAGCCGCCGCTTTCCGAATCGTCTTTCTTGAAAATCCTTTGCTGATGGATTCGAGGTCAGTGTGAGGATGAACGTTCCTCGGTCGGGTCGCTCCAGAAATGGTGCAACGCTGTCGCTGCCAAGGAGGGGGTTCACTGTGATGGCATCGAAGCTGAAAGTAGAAAAGTAAGCCTCAGCGTAGAGTCGAGCCGTATTTCCTATATCGTTCCGCTTTCCATCGGCAATGGCGATGACGGACTTCGGGAGGTATGCAAGGACTCGCTCAATGATGCGCCATCCCTTGTTGCCGAGAACTTCATAGAAGGCAAGATTCAATTTAACGGCGCTGAGATAGGGGAGAGTCGCATCAAGAATTTCTTGAATAAACTTCCATACTGGTGAGGGTGATCGTTGTATGCTTGAGGGAAGGAGCCGCAATTCTGGGTCCAGGTTCAAACAAAGGAGAGAAGCGCGTGCTGCAGTCACTTCGTGTAGTCGTTGAATGAATGATTTCGGCATTTCCGTGATCACGTCTTTTTCGATCTGTCAGTTAAGGCGCTTTGGGGGAGAAAGGAAGTTCGCTATGTTCCTTCACCGATTTCTTTATACCGTCGTGCGTACTCCCGGAGCTTATGATCAACGAGATCGTTGATGGTCCCGGGCTCGAATTTTCCTGATGGGAGCCTTTTCCCCGCTTTAACGCCGCTAAGGATTTCAATCCCCTCATCCACTGTGCGGACCGGATAAATATGGAACTTGCCATCCCGGATGGCTTCAATAACGTCCTCACGGAGCATCAGGTCTTTGATATTCTCATAAGGGATGAGGACGCCCTGAGTCCCTGTAAGCCCCCGCGCTTTGCACACATCGAAGAATCCTTCGATCTTCAAATTCACTCCGCCGATGGGTTGAATTTCTCCCTTTTGATTGATTGACCCGGTGACGGCAAGATCTTGTCGAATTGGGACATCGGCAATGCTTGAGAGGATTGCATAGATCTCTGCCGAGGATGCGCTATCCCCCTCAACCCCGGTGTACGATTGTTCGAAGCAGATACTCGCGCTCATGACAAGAGGCTTGTCTTGAGCATATTTTGCACGAAGATATCCGGAAAGTATGAGGACACCCTTATCGTGAGTTTTTCCACTGAGCGCGGATTCTCGTTCAATATTGATGACGCCGGAACGACCCAGTCCTGTCCTTGCAGTGATGCGCGAAGGGCGAGCGAAAGCATATTCGCCGAGCTCATAAACCGAAAGACCATTGACCTGTCCAATAACAGCTCCTTCCGTATCAATCAGGATAAGATTTTCAAGTATCATTTCCTGGATTTTATCTTCAATCATTTTCATGCGGTCGTTTCGTTCCGTTATGGCTTTCTTCACATGTTCACGGCTCACAACGCTGCACTTTTCTTGGTCAGCCCAGTAGTTGCTTTCTCGAAGCAAATCAGCGATGATGTTAAACCGCGTTGAAAGTTTGTTTTGACGGCCAGCAAGCCGAACACCAAACTCTATGACCTCTGCTATCGCTGTCTTGTCGAAGGGATGAAGGTTTTCTTCATCACAAATCATCTTGATAAACGAAATGTAATTGGTTATTGCTGTAGAGTCCTTTGGCATTTCGATATCAAAGTCGGCGCGGATTTTAAAGATTTTCTTGAAATCTTCGTCCTCAAAATAGAGAAGATCGTACAGAAACGGGTCACCTATCATAATAACTTTCACGTTTATTGGGATGGCTTCGGGCTTAATCGCTGTGACGGAGAGCGGGTAGAGGCTTTCCGCTGTGTGGATTTCCAATAAGTTGTTTCGGAGAGTTCGCTTGAGTTCGTACCAAACACCTGGTTCAATGAGGGTATCAAGGGCGTTTAGAACAAGGAACCCACCATCAGCTTGGAGAAGCGAGCCTGCTTTGATATGCATGAAATCTGTTTTCACAACTCCGCTCTTGTCCATCGTTCTCTCGATGATGCCGAAGAGATTCTTGAACTTTGGATTAGTCTCGATCACAACTGGTGTTCCCTTAGTAGCACCGTGGTCAATGAGAAGGTTGACTTGATATTCCAGGAATTTCTCAGCGGGTGTTTCTACTGTTTCCGCGGGTTGCTCCGACGACTGCTGATCTTCGCTTGCAAATTCCCTTAGACGACCCATAATATCGCTTTGCACATCGTCAAGGTACGCGTGCACCTTTGGATCGGCGTACTTTTTCTTTAGCTCGTCGATGCGTTCACGAACGACCGGGAGTACAATTAGGTTGTCCAGGTCAGCGAGTGTCTGTCTCAGAGTTCGCTCGTTCGTGCGAACGAGTTTCAGTGTTTCCTCAAGCTTCGTCTCGAGCATATCCTGGATTGATTTTAGCTCATCAAGTTGATTCTTTGTTATCTCCCCTTTTTCAGCAAGCTCTTCCAGTACATCGAAGCTTACAGGTTTACCTTCACGGATAGGGACAACCTCAGGTTTCATAACAGTGCCTACCTGGAGTTGTATTACGGCAAAACCGCGGGCTTTGACCTCCTCTTCAAGGGCACGGATAATCACTTTCTGTTCCTCTTGGAATTTCTCAATGATTGCTTTCCGCCTCTCCTGATATGTGCTGCTGTCGAGTGTGGCAGGGATGACCTTCATCAACGTTGCGACGAGATGCTTCATATCGTCGCGGAATGCAGCTCCTTGACCTGCAGGAAGGCATAGGAGCATCGGCATGTCTGGATTCTTGAAGTTGTGGACATAGAGTTTATCTTCAAGGGACGCCGTCTGAGCAGAGAATTCCGCCAGTAATCGCTTAATCGTTGTAGTTCTGCCTGTTCCGGAAGGTCCAGCGACAAAAATGTTATAGCCAAGATGCCTCATCCCTAATCCGAGACGGAGAGCCTTGAGCGCACGTGGTTGTCCAATAATCTCGCCTATCGGTTTGACGTCATTTGTTGTTTCGATGCCCAGAAAAGAGGAATCGCATCTCCATCGAAGTTGCTCAACGGAAAGTTCAGCAGCCGGCTGAGTCTTCTTTTTCAATTGTGAGTGAAACGAGCGCGATTTCGCCATTGTCTCAATACTCCGAACGGTGAGCGTAGAGATGAAGAAGCAGTCCAATCATAATTGAGTTGCTTACAAAAAATGATCCCCCGTAGCTTAGAAAAGGGAGCGGGATGCCAACTACTGGAAGAAGACCAACCTCCATTCCGATGTTGACAAGGATGTGAATGCCAAGGATAGAAGTGATTCCAAGAGCCGTGAGACTTGCAAACGGGTTGCGTGATGCGCTTGCAATCGACAATCCGCGCAGCAGCAGTATGGTGAAAAGAATTAAGATGACAATAGCACCAATAAATCCAAATTCTTCTCCTGGAACACAAAATATAAAATCAGTCCATTGCTTTGGGACGAATCGTAGTTGGGTTTGTGTCCCATGTAAGAACCCTTTCCCAAACAGACTCCCTGAACCGATAGCAATTTTCGCTTGGAGGCTGTTATATCCAGCACCAAGTGGATCTAAGGCAGGGTTAAGGAAAGTAAGGATTCGTTTTTGCTGGTGTGGAGCAAGATGGTTGAAGATCGATTGCACGAACATTCCAGCAAAGGCAGATCCAGCAAACACGAGTGCAGAGCTTACCCGTATTCCTCGCAAGCTGAACAGGATGAGGAGGATGAGCACTATGCTTATACCGAATGCGAGAGGCCCAGTTAGAGCAGCAAGAACAACAACTACTGGGGATAGGATCGACACAATCATAAAACCAGACGCACCGACCCAGTAAAGCAAAGGGAGCAACAAGCCGAGGAAGACTATAGCGGTTCCAAGGTCGGGCTGAAGCATGATTAGTCCGGCAGGGAGGAGCACCAGACTGAGTGCGATCGCAAAACCTTTTGGATGGGCAACAGATATACCCGGCGTCGAAAGGAAGCGGCTAAGCGCTAAGATAGTAGCGAGCTTTGCGAACTCGGATGGTTGTATTTGGATGCCTCTGAAGACGAACCAGCTCGTCGAACCATATATAGTGCGTCCAAAAAGAAGAACAAGAAGCAGGGAGAATATTGATGCGCCATATATGAAGTAAGCCGAAAGTTGCCATAGCTTCCAGGAGATCAACGAGGAGACGCATATTGCTGCAATGCCAATAAGCACCCACAAGAGTTGTCGCTCGAAAATTTGTCCGACGCCTGCGGTATAGGTCGCACTATAGATTGAGAGCAAGCCGAGGGCTGTAAGCGAGAGGACGGAGAGAAGCAGCCAGAAATCAATGTAATCTTTGAAGTTACGAGCCATAGTGGACGGCTTTTCCAGAAACCATATCGAAGTTAAGGTTATCATCGGAAAGAATCAACGTACGATTTGCATTTGTTCTAAAAATGTGTTATTTATGTTTAAACAGCCAGTCAGGCTGCTCCGTTTTAGATCGTTTGATAGACTCCGCAAGCATTTTGGAGGATGAATACGATGAAGACGCCGGAGACATCCGACCCTTTGAAGCGAGCCGCGACTGTAAGTGATTATCTTAAGGCAGCGGACCGTTTGGTAAAGACGGGCAATTATGAAGCGGCTCTGGAAGAAGTAACCAAGGCACGGAAGCTTGACCCGAAGAACTTATATGCTCTTGCTTATGAAGAACGGCTGAAGGCGACTCTGGAGCAAGCTGCTCGCCGTGTGACTCCGAGAACTCAGCCTGAGGTAGAGACCGAGCATGCGGCTCTTGAGAAGATACGGCGTCTGGCTGAGGAAGAAGCCCGGCGCCGGGCTGAGGAAGAGGCGAGGCGTTTAGCGGAGCTTGAGGCAAGACGGAAGGAAGAGGAGGAGCGACAGGCGGCTGAGGAGGCGAGGCGGCGCGCACTTCAGATGAAAGTGAGTGAATTCGTCCGCAAGGCTGAGGAATTCATGCAAGCTGCACGGTTTGATCGTGCTCTTGATGAGGTAGCGCGCGGCTACGTAATTGATCCTTTGAACGAGTCGCTTAAGGAACTTGAGAGGCGAATTCGTGCGGAGCAGGAAAACTTTCGCATTCGCGCTGAGGAAGAGCGACGACGGAGAGAGGAGGAGCAGAAGCGTCAAGAGCAGATGTTTCGTGAGCAGCTTGAGAAAAAGCGCAAGGAAGAAGAGGCTCGCTTACAAGCGGAGGAGCAGGCAAGAAGGGAGGCACAGCACCGCAAGGTTGTAGCATATATCGAAAAAGCTAAGGAATATATCTCAAGCAAACGGTTTGATGAAGCACTCGGTGAGCTGGCATTTGCTGTAGTGCTTGATCCTCTTAACGAGGAAATCCTCTCTCTACAGAGTGAGATACGTGCGGAGCAGGAGAAGCAACGGCTGATGGAAGAAGAAGCGCGGCGCAAGGAAGAGGAGCGCCGCCGGGCGGAGGAAGAAAAGAAGCTTGCAGCAATCCGACAGGAGGTCACAGATTGCCTGCGAAAGGCAACTGTGCTCTTTGAACAGAGAGAATTTGAGCGAGCACTTGATGAACTTGCGCGTGCTTATGTCGTAGATCCATTCAACAACAATGTGCGGGAGTTAGAGGAAAAGATACGTGCAGAGCAGGACCGTGTTCGTGCTGAGGAAGAGGAACAACGGCGCCGTGCTGAAGAGGAGGCTCGCCGACGGTTTGAAGAAGAGCTTCAGCGTAAGAGGGAGGAGGAACTCCGCCAGATGGAAGAAGCTATCCAGGAGCGTGCGAGAGAAGAGGAAAAGCGTATCCGTGAAGAACAGGTGAAAGCCTATCTAAGTCGCTCCGAGTCTTATCTTCAAGAGGGGAAGCTTGAAGAAGCGTTAGGTGAAGTTTCCCTCGCATTTATCCTTGACCCACTTAACCCTGAGATCGCTGCACAAGAGCAACGGATTTGGGCTGAACAGGAGCGCAGACGGAGTGAAGAAGAAGCAAAACGTGAAGCAGAGAGAAAGGAAGCACTCGAGCGTGAAGCAGCTAAGGCTGCTGAACTTCGATCTTTTCTTAATGCAGCGAGGACGCTACTGGACAAAGGTGAATTTGGCGCTGCACTTGATGAAATTGCAAAAGCTTATGCTCTTGACCCAGTAAACGCAGAAGTCGAAACGCTCGATGCAGAAATTCGGGCAAAGATGCACGCCGCTCACGAGGCTGAGGAAGCGCGAAAGAAAGCTGAAGAGGAACAGAAAGCAGCATTGCTCCAGGAAAAGATACAAAAGCATCTTGAGAGCGTTCGAAAATTTATGGCTGAGAAGCACTACACTGAAGCTCTGGATGAACTTGCACTTGCCTTCGTGCTTGATCCGGATCGTGAAGAGATTCATGCACTTGAACAGGAAATCTATGCCGCTCAGGAAACCGCAATGCGCGCTGCGGAGCAAAAGCGCGAAAAGGAAGAAGCCGAGAAACGTAAAGCTCAAATTCAGGAGATACTTGATCGCGCTGAGGAGCTTCTGATGGAGAAAAACTATGAAAGCGCTCTCGATGAGCTAACCAAAGCCTATGCACTCGACCCTCTTGATCCATCAATTGCAGAGATGGAACAGCGAATCCGGGATGCAGAGAACGGCAAGCCCGTAGAAGACCAGGAGAAAGTGACTCGAGGTCTTCGCCTTGTGTACAGAAAACGCTGAGTTAGTTTAATTGCTGAACCCCGGCTGTTAGCAAGCTACCCTCAAAAGCACGTTCCTTTTGCGTTCATCATCTGGTGATGATCTGTCTTGCTGACGCAACGAATCTCACAGCTACAATTTGTATGCCGGAGGTTCGGACCATGTATTTTTTGCACTGAGCGTGTAAAAATAACAATGTGATGATGCCCGGGCAAGCTGGTTCGCATGCATTCCTGCCTGATTTTACCTTATTTTGGCTGCACCTTCCTGGCACAATAATTGATGCTTTCGGGAATGTCTCTTGAGCAAAAGGAGGAAATATGAGACCTGAATCGGAAAATTTGCGTGAAGAACTAGTCACTCAACCGATTGAGAAGATTTATGCTGCGATGGTGCAGCTTATTGAGGGTGGGCGTTTCTCAGAAGCACTTCAACGAGCAATCGTGATGCGAGAACAATATCCGCGAAACTTGTATTTCATTGCGTATGAGAAACGTCTCAGTGCTGTTGTAGAAGCTGTAGCCCGTGGAACCTCCTTTGATAATGAGTCAATGCGCCGAGTCAAAGATGAACTTCTCGGCATTTTTCGGCAGGCAAAAGAGTTTCATGAGAAACACCCGGAACTTCATTCGCAGCCCACAACTCCACCGAAGGAACAGGAATTTGATCAAAGCGAAGCAGCGGAGAAGCAACGCGAGGCTTTACAAAAGGTTATAAATTCTTATCTTCAGCGTGCCGACGCTCTCATGCAAAGAGGAGAATGGGATCGAGCTTATCAAGAGGTAAGGCGCGTCTATATGATTGATCCTAACAATCTCCTTGCGCAACAGTATGAGCAGCGCATTGCATCTGCCCGTTCACAAGCTTCGCCCGAGCCCGTCTCCGAATCACCGGTTGCAGCTGAAGCTGGAGAAGAAAGGCTGAAACCGTCAGAGCCTCTGCAAGGGGAATTACCATCCGTCGGGGAGCCATACACTGTACGCCGCGAGGAGCCAGAGAAAAAATCATTTAGTCTTCCAAAGCTTGCGTTAGGACTCATGGTTTTGGTGGCGGTTGCCTTTGGGGCATTTCTCTTCTTTGGCAAGCATCAGAATCAACTGTCTCAACAAGCGATCAATGAGCAAAATCCATCTTCAGCAGCTACCAGGCGGGTGACATCGAAAGCGGCGCAAGGGTCGTTGAAAACCCCTGAAGTGAGTCCACCGTTAGTTGCAGCTGGACAAGCGCAGCGAGAGCAAGGGAATGTGTCTCCTCCTGAAACACAAACTCCTTCTCAACCGATAAAGGAGCTTCCAAAGAATGAAGGTCCAGGAAAACAAGTAGCTGCCACTCAGCTTGCCTCAACATCAGTAAAGCAAACTGCATCTCCTCCGCAGCCTGAGCAAGTCCAGACCTCAGCTCCTTCAACGCAGTCGAGCAAGAGCGCATCCGAAACTGAAAATGCCAGAGGGACTCCACCCGCTTCCTCTCAACCAGCGGTTGCTCCGCCCCCGAAGCCAAGCACTCCTGAGCCCGAGCCATTCATCGCTGTGGAGAAAATCCCGCAGCCGGTAAAGCTCGCAAGACCGGTTTATCCTGATATTGCTCGCCGAGTTGGTGTGCAAGGAATGGTGTACGTGAGGGTCCTCGTCGATGAGCATGGCAAGCCTATCAAAGCCAGCGTCCTCAAGTCGGATGCCGAAGTGCTAAACGCTGCAGCCATTGACGCTGCTATGCACTCTGAGTTCACACCCGGCATAATGAACAACGGCCCTGTGAAAGCTTGGGTGACCATTCCGTTTAAGTTCACGATCAACCGCTGAGTGTTTGTAACAAGTGAAGCGTTCCGGTCTATTCCTGGGGCGAGAACCTCTGTGGATTCACCAAGTGGTCCGCCCAGGCGGCTGTATTACAAGCATGAGCGATCACTAATCACAAAGCTCACGAATCCGCTGAAGGCAGATGCCTTGGCGGAAGACTAAATCTTGTAACTGATTCCCTTGCAATTTCCTGAGGGTTCTTATAATTTTTCCTTGCTTGTGCATTCGAAAGCGTAAAAGCATGGGAAAGAAGCATAGGACTCAGACTGCTCCGCAGGGGAATCTCCCCTCATCGTCTTTCTTGGTCAAGCTTGTAATGAATCGATCCGCCAGCCTCATCATTGTGTGTGCTGTTGCAGTCCTTATTCGCGTTATCTATCTCATAGAAATATCGTCCTCACCGTTCTTTTCCAACCTGTTTTCCGACTCAGCTATTTTCGATGGATGGGCGAAGACGATGGTTCGTACCGGTGATTGGCTCGGTGATGAAGCTTTCTTCATGGCTCCGTTGTATCCATACCTTCTTGCATTGATGTACGCAGTTTTTGGGCACTCGCTGATGATGGTTCGTGTTGTTCAATCTTTCACAGGAGTTATCAGTGCTCTTTTCCTGTACCTCATAGGCGAACGAATTTTTAATCGATCTGTGGCATTTGTGGCAGCCTTGGTCATGACAGTGTACCCGGTGCTCGTATACTTCGATAACATGATTCTGGTTGAGACATTTCAGGTTTTTCTTACGCTCCTTCTCATCTACATGTTGTTGAAAGCGATTGAGAAACCTGAGGCGCTGTGGCGGTGGGCACTTGCTGGTATGATTGGAGGGCTTTCTGCCCTTGCGCGTCCGAATACTCTTCTGATAGGTGTTTTCGCGGTTGCATGGATCGTGATGGAGCTTTATCGCCAGAAGAAAGTCAGGGCTAATCTACCTCAACGTTCTTATCGGGAGATCCTCGGTGCAGTCGGTTTTTTTCTGGGTGGCATGGCAGTAGTGATTGCGCCGGTAACGATTCGGAACGCTGTTGTGAGTCATGACTTTGTGCTTATTTCGTCGAACGGCGGATTAAATTTTTTTATTGGGAACAATCCGGAAGCACCGGGCGTCTACTACAACAGCGCTGGATTCGACCTTGATAGTGATCCCAGTGGTCGCTACTTTGCAGAGCGAGAGGTGGGACATCAGATGAAGCCATCAGAGGTCTCATCATTCTGGATGGAGAAGGGGCTGGATTTCATCAGAAATGATTTTGGGAGCTTTCTCAAGCTTTTGCTTCGGAAGCTTACGCTATTTTTTAGCGCGCAAGAAATTTCACAGGTTGGAATCAGTTATGAGTTTTTCCGTAGCCACTACGCTCCGATTCTTCGATTGCCGTTACCTACCTTCTTCGGTGTGAGTATTTTCGGCGCTATTGGAATCTATCTTTCGTTCCCATGGCGGGCAAGAGGGGTCCGCTTGCTTCTGTTGTTCCTCGTTGGCTTTGTTCTCTCCATTGTTGTGATTTTTGTTGCTGATAGGTTTCGATTGCCCGTTGTTCCTATTCTTATTCTGTTCGGCTCATATGCTCTGCTTGAAATCATTCAGCGATTGAAACGTCGGGAGCATGGGTTCATACTTCCAGGGGTTGTCGTAGCATCGGCTGTTGTTGTCTTTGAGGTTCTCGCGCCTCCTCGTCTTCCTGCGGATTTTGCATCTGAGTTCCAGTACCTGGGAACGCTTTATTACGATGCTGGTCAATTTGATAAGGCGGTTGCCGCTTACACTCAGTCGCTTTCATATCATGACAATTACTTTACGCGGAACAATCTTGGGAACGCGCTTGCTCGGATCGGGAACATTGATGGCGCAGTTGCTCAGTATGTTCAAGCGATGCGACTTAATCCACGACACCCGCTGGCGAATTTCAATCTTGGGAATTTGTTTGTTTCTATTGGGCAGATTGATAGAGCTAAGCGCTCGTATGAGCGATCTATTGAGGTTGATCCTCGATTTGCCCCTGCGTATCGTAACTTAGCTATACTCGCATATCAGCGGGAAGACTATGCTGGGGCATTGGGATTCTTCACAAGATACCTTTCCCTTGAGAAGGATCCCGAGGCACGGAGGACCGTTGAGCAGGACATAGCTCGGCTGAAGGAGATTCTTTCCAGAGTGAAAAGATAATGAGAGTGCAGCGCAAACGGCTTTCTTACATCCCGCCTGACATTTTGCTTGGAGCATATACGATAGGGTACTTTCCAATGGCGGAGCCAGGAACCGGGGAAATTCTTTGGTACTCTCCTGACCCACGCGCTGTAATTGATCTGCAGGAATTTATTGTTCCACGGAGTGTTCGGCAAACGATTCGGAAAAATCTTTTTGAAGTTCGTATTGACACAGCGTTTGAGGGGGTCATTCGAGGCTGCGCAGATAGAGAAGAGACGTGGATTTCTGATGTGATTATCCGCTCGTATGTGGAGCTACATCGCTTAGGATTCGCCCATAGTGTCGAGACGTGGTCAGGTGGGAGACTTATGGGTGGATTGTATGGTGTTGCTCTGAGAGGTGCGTTCTTTGGCGAATCGATGTTTCATCGTATGAAGGATGCTTCGAAGGTTGCTCTCGTTGCTCTTGTAGAACGGCTTCGCGCCCATGGATATAACTTGCTTGATATTCAATTCATGACTGAGCATTTTCGTCGATTTGGCGCAAAGGAAATATCACGTGCTGAGTATCTCGCTTTGCTCTCTGAAGCGATGAAAAAGAGATGTAGCTTTCTTTAAAGGTAAGGTAGGCTTAACGTGTCCTCTGTATTTTTCAAGAAGCGTCAGCGCTTGCCTCATTTGTTTCTTCTTCGGGTTCGACCTCTGAGTCCTTCCCAGTTTTTGCAATATCAGTAAACCGAAGATCGTCACTTCGCTTGTTGTGAGAAACGCGCACGATGCTTCCTGCTCCGAAGTGATGACGCAGTAGCTCCTCAGCAAGGGGGTCTTCAATATATTTTTGTAGTGCGCGTCGCAATGGGCGTGCCCCAAAGGCGGGATCGTATCCTCTCTCGGCGAGAAACTCTTTTGCGCTCTTTGTCAGCTCAATAGTCACTCCGAGATTCCGCATTCGATCCTGGAGCTCTTTCATCTGGATATCGATGATCTTCATGATGTGAGACTTTTCAAGGGGTCGGAAAACAATGATATCATCAATACGGTTAAGAAATTCCGGATTAAATACCTTCTTGACAGCATCCTCTATTGCGCTTTTCATGTGGGTGTACTGGTCTTGTTGAGTATCAGGTCCGAATCCAAATCCGCCAGTGCTTTTGATATCACGCGTTCCGATGTTTGAAGTCATGATTAGGATCGTATTTTTGAAATCGACTCGGCGCCCGAGGCTATCGGTGAGTATGCCATCATCCAGAACCTGCAGGAGGATGTTGAAAACGTCGGGGTGAGCTTTTTCGATCTCATCGAGCAGAACGACCGAATATGGTTTTCGTCGCACTTTTTCAGTTAGTTGGCCCCCTTCTTCATAGCCGACGTAGCCTGGTGGTGCGCCAACCAGACGCGATACATTAAATTTCTCCATGTACTCGCTCATATCGATGCGGACAAGAGCCTCTTCGGTGTCGAAGAGGTATCGGGCAAGTGCCTTCGCAAGCTCTGTTTTCCCAACACCGGTTGGTCCAAGGAAGACAAACGATCCAATGGGTCGCTTGGGATTTTTCAGACCCGCTCGTGTGCGGCGAATTGCTCTCGTCAGTCGTTCGATAGCCTCATCCTGACCAACGACTTGCTTCCGAAGTTCTTCTTCCATCTTTAGCAATCGCTCAGATTCAGATTGCGCGACACGGCTAACGGGTATCCCGGTCATCATTGAGACAACTTCGGCAATATGTTCTTCGGTGACCTCATATACCGTGTCTTGCATTCGAAGTTCCCATTCACGCTTAGCAATCTCGAGGTCATTCAGAAGCTTCTTTTCGAGGTCGCGCAGACGAGCGGCTTCCTCGAAATTCTGGCTTCGGACGACCTGATTCTTCGTGAGCTTGATCTTCTCAATTTCCTCTTCCAGCCTCACAATTTCCTCCGGGACATGGATGTTAGCGAGGTGGACCCGTGCTCCTGCTTCGTCCATTACGTCGATTGCTTTGTCTGGTAGATACCGATCGGTGATGTAGCGATTGCTTAGTTCAACGGCTGCTTCGATTGCTCTGTCGGAGTAACGAACCCCATGGTGTTCTTCATATTTATGTTTGATATTCTTCAGTATTTGTATCGTTTCCTCGACTGTTGTAGGATCAACCATAATCTTCTGGAAACGTCGGTCGAGAGCGCCGTCTTTTTCGATGTATTGCCGATAGTCATCAAGTGTGGTTGCGCCGATGCATTGAAAATCACCCCGAGCAAGAGCTGGTTTAAACATGTTCGAAGCATCGAGTGAGCCTGATGCGCCTCCAGCCCCGACAATAGTATGCAGTTCGTCAATGAAAAGGATGACGTCTTTTGCCTTTTCAAGTTCATTCATGACTGCCTTCATCCGCTCTTCGAACTGCCCGCGATATTTTGTTCCTGCAACGAGGGCGGCAAGGTCAAGGGTAACTATGCGCTTATCGTGAAGGACACGAGAGACTTTTTTCTGTACGATCCGGAGAGCCAAACCTTCGGCGATGGCGGTTTTCCCTACGCCGGGCTCGCCAATTAAAACAGGGTTGTTCTTTTTGCGTCGGCTGAGTACCTGTGCCACACGCTCGATTTCTTTTTCTCGTCCAATGACAGGATCAAGTTTATCTTCCATGGCGAGCTTTGTAAGGTCACGGCCGAAATTGTCGAGCACAGGAGTTTTTGTTTTTTCTTGCTTTCTTTCAAAAGTGGAGCTGGTGGAGCTCCCTAAGACCTGGGAAGCTGGCTTACCGCTGATGATATTGTCAAGCTCAGCACGCACGCCATCGTATGTGACATTGAACTGGTGAAGGATTTGCGCAGCGATGTTATCATCATCTCGGAGAAGCGAAAGGAGAAGATGCTCAGTGCCAATTACTTCAGACTTGTATAGCTTCGCCTCAAGGTAGGTGATTTTCAGGACCTTCTCAGCCTGCTTCGTCAAAGGTATGTTTCCGATTGTGATCGTTCCGCCGGCGGTGCGAACTGTGTCCTCAACGGCTTTCTTCAGTTTATAGAGATCGACACCAAGGTTTCGGAGTATTTTTACTGCAATCCCTTCCCCTTCACGGATGATGCCAAGGAGAAGATGTTCGGTCCCGATATAATCGTGGCCAAGCCGCAAAGCCTCTTCCCGGCTTAGCCGAATGACCTCTTGTACTCGATTGGAAAACTCGCTTTCCATTGCTCCCTCTGAATCTTCAGACCACCTTATGAACTTATGAAAGATAAAATATTCGCTTGAAGTCCTCAATCACAAGTCAATATAACGAACCACCTGGGGTTTGTCAAGGAAAAGCCACGGCGTGCTTTCGCGGAAAGGAGCTCTTGAAGCATAAAAATTTTCTATTGGCTCCTCTTTTAGTTGAGTTTAAATTAAGGCTAGCTTGAATGTTGCTTCAAATGCCGCTAAATTAGACCTGTATGGAGCTTTTTGCTGTCATTGAAGTAGATGAACCTATGGCAACTGTGGCACGGTATGTGATGGAGACCTTTGCCCAATGGCTTGGTGCGGAGTTGAGGGTTGTGAACCGGGCACTTATCCCTGAAGGGGAGCCGTTCGTTGCTTACACAGCCATTGATAACAAGATAGCTCAAACTGAAGTTCGCATCGTGCAAAGCCAGGATGCCAGAGGGTTCTTTGCGGCGAAATCTTCGGCTTTCCCGGTCCGCTCGCAGCTTATGGAGCTTGCAGGTGAGGCGGTTCTGAATGCATTCGCAGATGAATTGTCGCAGGAAGCTATCTGGAAGTCCGGTGTGGGCTACATCCGCAAAGTGGACATCATAGCGAATGTATTTTATTTTCTCTCCGGCTGGCAGGAAGTGTTCAGTCGTGAGCGTGATGGATTCGACCGCTTCCCCGCTCAATCAAGCCTTCAGGCAAAATTTGATCTTCTACATGTTCCCGTTGTCAATCAGTATTTCTCCATTCTTGAGCGCTGGCTTGCTGAGGCTGGCTTTCATGCTGAAGCTACGAGGAGGCCCTTTGGGGAGGCAGAATTTGCTCTTTGCTTCACGCATGATGTTGACTATCTTCAGAAGTGGACAAAGGGGATCATTTATCGGGAAGTCGTGGAATATTTTCTTTTGAACGAACGCAAAAAGAAACTTGCTGACCGCGTGCAACGTCTCAGTTCGTTCCTTCGGAGCGCGAAACCTTCGGCTGATCCATATAGAGTTTCGCTGCAGCAGCTCCTGGATGCGGAAGAGGCGAAAGGAATTTCAGCGACGTATTTCTTGAAAACAGGAGTAAGCGATAAACGAGATGTACGGTATTCGCTCAGGCGATGGTATGGAAAAACATTGCTCGAAATGCTTCAGCACGGAACACATGAAATTGGGCTGCATCCCAGTTTTCGGTCATATAAGGATCACACAATAATGGCTGAGGAGAAACACAAACTCGAGCGACTTGTCGGTTCTGTCAAAGGTGTTCGTCAGCATTATCTTCGTTTGAGCATCCCTTCTACATGGCGTATTCAGGATTCTCTCGGTTTTCTTTATGACGCCACAGGTGGATTCGCTGACCACGAGGGATTTCGATTTGGTTACGCGGGGGTCTTTCGCGTTTTTGATATTGATACATGGAAGCCAATGAAATTGCTGGAACTTCCCCTTCTTGCAATGGACGGGACATTTCAGTCGTATCGACATATTCCACCTGAACACGCTTTTTCAATCATACACACTTTGATTGATTCGGTGAAGCGATATCGGGGCGCGGCTGCTTTGCTTTTTCATAACACTATCTATGATACGTTTGATTACGCAGGGTGGGGAGATGTGTTTGAGTCCACAGTCAGTGTTGCAAAGGATATGGGCGCTTATATAGCACCGTGCCATTCTGTTGTCGAGCGATGGGTTCAGTCATAACCGTTTGCTATTGACTGGTTACGGAAAGATTTGTAAATTGTTTTAGGGTGCTTGGGCTGAGCACCGGGGGTTTAAAGCAATCCCGCTGTTCCGCGCGTGAGCGGCGATGAGTATGGTGGGAGTTAGGATTACGGAGGGTTGGCAGAATGGCTAATGCACCGGTCTTGAAAACCGGCTCCGCTACAAGCGGATTGGGGGTTCGAGTCCCTCACCCTCCGCACAATAATAAATGTGCGCTGAGTATTTCAGTCATAACAAGTTGATGCATCTCTTGAAGAAGCTGCGATGAAGAAAGTGCGGCTCTGGAAATTTCAGCCTCTGCCTGCGTCTCTTCCGCAAGTTGACCAGACGTGTACGATCACCTTTTACTTCCGATTAAAGGAGTAATTGAATTTTTGGTAAGCATCGGAGGAGCTGGAGGCGTAGGTCGCTCTCTCGAGGATGCAATTTTGATCATTTCCTTAGATAGAAATAATAAAAGGCTGCTTCAGTTGCAGTGAGGAGGAGAAGTGTAAGTGCATCGCGGTCAAGTGCCTTTCCGAGTCCTGCCGGTGCTATGAAGAGCTTTGTCAGGAAAGCCCATATACTCCAGCCCACGATGAATATGAGAGCCATGAAGGCAAGTGTGAGCAAGCCTTCACCGATGTTTTCATCCTGATACCGCTTGGTGAAAGCGGCTGAGAATGCCACCAAATGAATATAGAAGATGACCAGTGGAATCATAACACTTGTTCAGTAAGCATTTTTACCAGTGAGGACTGCAATAATTGTCTTAAGTAGTATCTTGATGTCGAACCACAGCGACCAATTTTCGATGTAGTAGATGTCGTATTTTGTTCGCTCTTCGATCGGGACATTGCCACGTAAGCCATTGACCTGGGCCCATCCGGTCATGCCGGTTTTCACTCGGTGGCGATCAAGGTATTTCGGAATCTGGTCTTTGAATTTTTCAACAAAGTATGATCGTTCAGGCCTGGGTCCAACAAGGCTCATTTCCCCCTTGATGACGTTCAGGAGCTGCGGAAGCTCGTCAAGGCTGCTGCGGCGAAGGAATCTCCCGACACGTGTCACACGTGGATCATTCTCTTTTGCCCAGACTGGACCGGTTTCCTTCTCTGCCTCAGCAATCATTGTACGAAATTTAATTACATGAAACGGCTTTCCGTCCATACCTACACGTTCTTGGTGATAGAACACCGGCCCTCGTGAATCGAGCTTCACGGCGAGGGCGATAACTGCCATTATGGGTGCTGTGAGGATGAGCCCGAGCGAGGCGAGAACGAGATCGAAGCTGCGTTTCAAAATTTTCCCCCAGCTGCTCAGAGGAATTTCCTTTACTCGGAGGAGCGGGATTCCTTCAAGTTCCATTATGCGGACCCGAGTTGTCATAAGTTCGAGTAGATCCGGGACAAGAAGGAATTCGATGTTTAATCCCGCCGATTGCCGAAGCAGCTCCTCAAGTTGCGGATAATCACCGGTATCAATGGAGATGATTGCAACTTCTATGAGTTGTTTCTTAAAGAAGTCAGGAGCTTCATCAATAGCACCGAGGTGAGGGATAGCATCAATAGCAGAGTTTGAGCCATGTGTGGTGAAATAACCCACAAGCTGGTAACCCAGCTCGGGTTTTTGCACTATTTCTCTTGCAATCCGATGAGCGATTTCGTTGTTTCCAATGAGCACTGCTAAACGAAGTCCTTCACCACGGCGGTACAGACGTTTCTCGAACGATAGAACTGCCCACCGACCAGCGAAAATCAAGATGATGCTGAAAATCCATATGAGTGCGATAATGAGTCGGGAGTAAGAAAAGCCACGATAAAAGAACGCAACGCCCATGGCAATGAGCATGCCAGTGGATATAATCTTTACAACGTTAAAGAACTCGTCGACTGGGTAAACACGTCGTCTCGCCCCGTATAGTTTGTTCGATTGGAAAAGGAAAATCCATAAGAGAGCGACAACAAACGAACTATAAATGTAGCTTGAAAGTGGTGGAACACCAGTGTTGATCGGGAAGATGGATGCAAAAAAAGAGGAGAATCTGAGAGTATAGGCTATCAGGAAAGCAGCTTCCGTTGCAATAATATCTGATAGAAGAGTTAGAAGCGGGATGAGGAAGTCATTACGTCTGTTCATTTGCAGTGATCCTGAACCGAGAAAAATATACATATGAGCAAAAGTGGATGCAAAGAAATAACACTGTTCGGCACGGCTTCAATTCACCTCCAAAGTCGATCGGCTGGAGCGATACCCTGGAACAGGTCTTGCCCCATTGTAGATTTGCTTTGTAGCTCACCGTCAGGTTATAGTTATATGTGTGCAGGTAAGCGGTGACGAACAGACGAAAGAATAGGGGCGCCGTGAGTAATTCAAAAATATGGGAAACCTTTCTGCGAGAGCCTGCATACGTAATATGCAAAAGGACATCCAAAACATTTTAGAAGAGCAAGCAGCGATAACAGTTGAAGTAAACGATATCCGCCTTCTGTGAACTTGACATTACGAAGTTTTTTTGTAAATTTCTCGTGAAGACTAACCCTGGATGCAGGCTATGAAAAAAGCGATATTGGCAGCTGCCATTATTTTTCTTTCTATTTCTTCCTGCAAGAAAGCTGAGAACCCTGTCAGTCCAAGCTGGGAGCTGAGAGGGAAGATTGTGTACAGTTTGGGTTACGCCAACAGCTACAAGCATGGGATTTATGTCCTTGATCTGAGCTCGCCGAATCCTCACCCGAGACTTCTGGTAGATGGAGGTTCCGAACCGAGAGTTTCTCCGGACGGAAGGGCAATTGTGTTTACGACAGATTCTCCAATTGACATTTGTAGAATTGGCATCGATGGCGGCGGAATGAGCAATCTCACTGAAGGAGGTCCGATAGACAGCTGGCCAGACTGGTCGGCCGATGGGTCAAAGATTGTCTTTGCGAGAGACTCCTCTCCGTTCGAAACCTTGTGGATTATGAACGCGGATGGCTCAGGTCTTCGTCAGCTTACTGATACGTCATATCTTGCTACAGGTCCACGATGGAGCCCGGATGGGAAAAGCATTGCATTTCTTTTGAGATCTCCAGATAACCGTTACACTTCAGATCTTGCATTTATTGACCCTCATGGAATTCAAATAACTTCTGTTGTAAAGAACGTATGGATGTGGCCTATTGAGTGGTTCTCTACTGCTGATTATCTTTTGTATATGGGGCGTAGCAACTCCTTCGGATTTTACTCTTTATATGACCTAAAGGGACATACCTCACGTACAATTGGTTTAGATGGCTTACGCATAAATAAAATACATGTCTGGCTGGGGGCTGAGAAGCTGATCATTGTTGGGCAAACGCACGAGGATTCGGCTGCGAGTCACTGGAGCGTGTACCTGACCACTATCAGAGATCCCTCAACTGTTCAGAAAATCGCATCAGGCTTCTCTGGAATTGATGATGTTGCAGGTTCTCCGGATTCAAGCTGTGTAGCAGTCTTCGGGAGGATAGGCGGTGACAAAGCCTTGTCTCTTTACGTTGTCAAGATTGGTGAGTGGTCTGTAACCAAGGTGGCAACACTTGACACATCAGCGACCGCTATGATAATAGATTTCAGCGAACCGCCACAATGGATTCGGTGAACGGATTGAAAGGAGGTTAACAGGAATGAACGCTCTTTTAAAATTCTTACTAGTTTCGTTCGCTTCGGTTCCTAGGCTTTTACTTTGTCAGCCGAAAGATTCTACTTCCGTTCTGGCGCCACAATCAATTTGTTGTGACAACGGGTACGAGGGAATATACTGCAATTCTCAGTCAAGTATGCACTTAAAGCCCAGTTGCAATGAGGTAACCCTTTATGTCAGGGACTGTGTTGATGCTACGCGTGATGGAAGACTGTGCGGTGGTGTTGGCTCGCATTATTGTAGTGAGGTAGACAATAACGGTAGCTATCCACGCTATTACGCCGTCTGGGAACCTATTGAAGTCAGCCCTGCCTCACTTACTTTCACCGCTCAGTATGGGAGCTCCAATCCACCATCGCAGGGGTTTTTGATATTGAATGGGGTTTCGGATGTCCGCCTTCTGCGGACTTGACATTACGAAGTTTTTTTGTAAATTTGTTTGAGGTGATTTTGTCACTGAAAAGGTGTATTATGAAAAGGAAGACGGGGATAGCTCCCCTTGTTCGTGAAGTGACGCGTGACT
>Ga0315298_1000082_pt1 | contig 176664 bp, 181 predicted proteins | sample WHS_1_MG_FD_203077 | JGI IMG/M metagenome (GOLD analysis project Ga0315298, IMG submission 203077) | Extremophilic microbial mat communities from Washburn Hot Springs, YNP, Wyoming, USA - WHS_1_MG | ecosystem: Environmental > Aquatic > Thermal springs > Hot (42-90C) | place: USA: Wyoming...
CTTAGGCGTATTCTTGCCAAATGGAGATCTTGTTGCTCCCCCGGCCTTACTTGTAAGACATTTAATAATCCTCGGAAAAAGCCTATTATTAATGTTCTCTTTTACCCCTATCCCTAACGGTTTCCTTTATATACTTTGGATAATATATGTATTTGCAATGATAGTAGCGTTTATATTACTTAAATCAATACCTGTCGGAGATGATATAGAACGACTTTCTCTGCGTTTTTTTGTGTTATCGATATTAGTAATTATAATAGCGTTTATTTTTACAGGCTTTGCACAAGATATAGGAGCAGCCAGATTTCTCGTCAATGTGTATTATTCGGTAATTGTTATAATCTCAATACTTGTGCATAGATTATGGTCGAACATCATCAGTTGGAAAAGAGCGATCATTATCTTGCCGAGTATAGTTCTATTGTGTTACATCGTACTTACTGCCCACCTAATTGTAGATAATGGCATTTGTTACAATGTAAGTGCACGTGAGAAAAATGTTTATGCTCTCGAAAATTTTTTAGAAAGAAAAGGTCTATATTATGGATTCGGTCCTTATTTTCAAAACGTCAATACAATGTTACTAAATGTTGTCTCTGGCGGTCGCATTGTCGCTGTTCCGGTCTCCTGCGATATGGGATATGCTACTCCATTTTTTGGCGGCGGCGGAAACAGGCTTTGGCTATCTCAAAGTAAAGAGTTTTATCAAAGCGAATTTTTTGTTTTTGACAGCAAAGACATACGCTATAAAAGATGTGCAGAAAAAAACTTCGGAAATTATAACAAAATTTATCATCTCAACGACTGGACTATATTAGAATACCATAAAAACTTAGCGCCAACTTTATTGGAGAACGTAGAACGTAAGAACAAAAAATGGGTAGAATATAATATAAATAGAAACATGATCGGAATTATAAAAGTCTGCGATAAACTTAGAATGAATAATTGTTGGATAAAAAGCGCATATAGTTGGTCGTTAGCGCATGGTATCGGAAATTGAGGGTAAGGTAGGGAACCTCTGAATTAGCCTTCTGATACAATGGGCTGACCGAGTAGCGACGAGATACCACCATGCCCGGACAGATGACCCTTGCCGAAGAGCCCAGCCTGTCGCGGCGCCGCAGGCAGACCAAGCGAGAACGCTTTCTGGCCCAGATGGATACCGTGGTTCGCTGGGCCAGGCTTGTGGCCTTGATCGAGCCACACTACCCCAAGGGGGGCAGTGGCCGTGAGCCCATGCCCTTGGAGCGGATGCTGCGGATCCACTGTAAGCGCTCGCTATGCGGCGTTCTGTTTTTTGGTTAGACCTTTGGCCAAGCTACTGGCTCCAAGGAGTTGTCATGGGGCAGGATCATGGATCAAGGAAACGAGGCGCGTCTGCGCAGAGTAGCGCACTGGCAGGCAAAGGTGGACGAACAGGAGAACAGCGGTCTGTCGGTCCGGGAGTTTTGTGCTGAGCGGGGATTGGCTCCCTCACAGTTCTATTACTGGCGGCGGCGCTTGAGTGCGGTGGGGGTAGAGGGTCTCCCAGGCGAGGTGGATCCCGAAGTGGGTAAGACGCCAGCCTTCGTGGAACTGGACTTGGGAAGGCCAACCGCCGCACAGAAGGCTCTGCCTTTGGAGATTCGGCTGGATTTGGGAGGGGGCTGCACCCTGTCCATTCGCCGAGGCTGAGATGTTCTTCCCAGAGGGCCGGATCCGGGTCTTTCTCTGCCGGGTTCCGGTGGATATGCGCAAATCCTTCGACGGGCTCTCGGCTTTGGTGCGAAATACCCTGGCCCAGGACCCGTTGTCGGGGCATTGCTTCGTCTTCGTCAACCACCGGGCGACCCAGATCCGGGTGCTCTACTGGGACCGGACCGGCTACAGTCTTTGGGCCAAGCGCCTGGAACGCGGGCGATTTTGGGATTGGCGTAAGCCGCCGGCCTCGGAGATGGATTGGACCCATTTGAAGCTCTTGCTGGAAGGCATCGAGGTCGGGCGACAGCGGCGCCGATACCATCGCCAAGCCTCGGAAAAGCTTGCCGAAATATCGATATAATGCTATGATTCTGCAATGGAAACGGCAGAAATACCGATCCCCAAAACCTACCCCGAAGCCCTCGCTGCCTGGCAGCTGCAGCGAGCACTCAATGCCGCCATCCAGGAAGAACTCCAAGGGCTGCAGCAGCAACTGGACTGGCTCCGCCGCCAAGTTTTCGGCCAGAAAAGCGAGCGCCGGGTTCCTCCGCCTCCTGTGGAGCAGTTGAGCCTCGGCCAGGATTTTTCGGCTGATGAAGCGCCACAAGCTCCCCTGCGCAGCGTCGCCGCCCATACCCGCAGAGCCTCCAGGCACCCCGAAGATCGCGCCGAGAGCCTGCCCTTCTTCGACGAAGGCCGGGTACCGATAGAAACCATCCTCCTTCCGGCTCCCGAGGCCGAGGGCCTCGATCCGGGCTCCTACGAGGTCATCGACACCAAGGTCAGCTACCGTCTCGCCCAACGCCCCGGCAGCTATGTGGTCCTCAAGTACGTGCGGCCGGTGATCAAGCTCCGGGAAACAGAAACGCTCCATACGGCCCCGGCGCCCGTGGGCGTGCTCGAGGGGAGCCGGGCCGACGTCAGCTTGCTGGCCGGGGTCCTGGTGGACAAATTCCTGTATCACTTGCCCCTGTACCGGCAACACCAGCGGATGGTGGCCCAAGGCCTGCGGGTCAGCCGCTCCTGGCTCACCGATCTCGTGCAGCAGTCCATCCTACTCCTCTCCCCCATCTATACGGCCCAGTTCGAGAGCATCCGGCAGTCCCGCGTGCTGACCATGGACGAAACCCCCATCAAGGCCGGACGGTCTGGTAAGGGCACGATGCACCAAGGCTACTTTTGGCCGGTCCTGGGAGAGTGCCAGGAGATCTGCTTCCCCTATACCAAAACCCGGGGGACGATCCACATCCGCGAACTCCTGGGCCCCCTGGAGCCCGGCACGGTACTCCTGAGCGATGGCTATGCCGCCTACACCCGGTTCCAGAGGGAGACCGAGGGCCTAATCCACGCCCAGTGCTGGAGCCATGGCCGTAGAGAGTTCGTCCAGGCCGAAGCCCACGAACCCGAGCGGGTGGCCGACGCCCTGGAGCAGATCCGCACCTTCTACCGCATCGAAGAGGAAATCCGGGAGAAAAACCTGACGGGCGAGGCCAAGCGCGAGTACCGCTATCTCCATACTCGCCCCGTGTGGCCCAGTTCTTTGCCTGGGTGGAAGAGCAACTGCTCGATACGGCGCTGCTCCCCAGCAATCCCTTCACCAAGGCCCTAGCCTATGTCCACAGTCGCAAGGGCTCACTCCAGGTCTTCCTGGAGGATCCGGAAGTGCCCATAGACACCAACGAGGTCGAAAAACAGATCCGGCCCATTGCTGTGGGAAGGCGAAATTGGATGTTCTGCTGGACCGAACTGGGGGCCGAGCATCTCGGCATCATCCAGAGTCTATTGAGCATCTGCCGACTCCAGGGAATCGATCCCTACGATTACCTTGTGGACGTCCTCCAGCGGGCCGGAACCCATCCCGCCAAAGACGTAGCCCAACTCACCCCTCGATTGTGGAAAGAACAATTCGCCGAGAACCCTCTGCGTTCGGATTTGTACCGCATCCGCGGCCAGCACTGAAGAACGCCGCGTAGCGATCGCTTACCGCATCTTCGCGACAAGCCGAGGGAACCCGCTGCTTAGCGACAATTATCTTGTCCTGGGCGTGACAAGGTAATTGACGCCGAGCAACCCGCCTTTCGCGAACTCCGCCGCGTACTTGTCGCGTTTGAGTGAGAGATCGCTGACGCCATCGGCGACTGCGTTGACGATTTGCCAGCTGTGATTCGGGTCGCGCATCAGCACGTAATCGATGGTGTGGCGCTTACCGCCCTCCGTCTGCAAGCGCGTCAGGACAGCGGCAGTCGTGGGGCCCAGCGATTGTACTCCAGCGATGCGAATTGCAGCTTTTCCGTTGTTGAAATGGCGCGTGTAGCTTGTCGCGGTGTATTGGGTCAAAAGCTACTGAAAAGCCTGCTTCTGGAGCGGCTCCAGTTTGGTGTAATCGGGGCCGAGGGTGAGCCTGGCAATTTCGCGCACATCAAAATCCGTGCGGACGATGCGGCCCTAGTAGGGCAGGCGTTGTTGCCAGGACTGGGTGGATGGCTGGTGCAGGCTGTGGAGTAGGTTCTGGTCTTGGATGCTTTGCACCGACCGGACATCGCGCCACCGAGAGCGAGTCTGACGGTGAGAGCCCATGTGACTCACGGTTCTGGGGAACTTTCGCGACGGGACTTCGGTCTTTTTTAGCGCTGAAAACAGGCAAGCGAGGAGGCTACTATGGAGAATCTTTTGGTGAAAAGGAAAAAGCTCGTGCTGTCGCTCTCCGCCGCGCTGGTGGGGGTTGCATGCTTGGCCTATGGACCGCTTTCCCATGCGGCGGTGGGCGGGTCGGCGCAGCCGCAAGTGATCGTGCACACCTATCGGATCCCCAACGGTGTCGTTCGCGTCGAGAGTGTGACGTGGGGCACGCCCAATCCCGTCTCCGAGCAGGTCGTGCGCCTCACTCCCGCCCAGGCGCAGGCCCTCGCGTCCCAGAGCTTGCGGCAGGTGGCGGAACTGCAGGCGCAACCGCAGTGGCAAATGCGCTGGATGCAGCAGATGATGGAGACGGCCTTTGCTGAGCCCTTTGCCATGGTTACGCCACCGCCCATGACGGTGGGTTGGTCCCTTCTCAGTGTTCCCGTTGCTGCGGCCCCAGATATTCCACAGCGGGTGCAGCCGAATGTTGGCCCGCACAGCGCGCCACCCATTTCCGATGTGCCCGAACACCAGATGGTGCATTGTCGCTGGGCCCAGTCTGCACCCGTATCCCCTGCAAGCAAAACCCGTATCTGACGGGTCATGTCGCGGACCGCGAGGGCGGCCTCGCGGTCCGACGGCGTTTTCCCTATGTCCCAACGCTAACCTTTTGCCAGAAAAGGGCGATGTTTATTACGGTCTCCTCTGCCCGGCAGCAACGGCGACGTGGGCAGTCGGTGGCTGCTTGCTCCGTATGTCGAGCTCCACCTCTCCAACGCTTGCATGCAAATTGTCGGGCTTGCTTGATCATGACCAGAAATGTCTCCCAAAGCAAAAGTTATGGGGTCATTGGGAAATGGCTAATGGCAATTATTAATCTATCAAGTCGATGCCCTCACTGGAAAAGCGTTTTCCGGCAGCGCGGCGGCTGTTATGCCCGTTTTTAAATAGCTTCCCGATCGAGTGTTGGACGAACACAAGCGCAGAAACGCGGCGCGAGCGATAGCGATGTTGGCAGGGGGGCGGCAGAGCAGTTGCCTATTCGATCCGGGGAATCCGAGGGGTTTTTTCACGATTTTCGGTGCGTCAATGGGCGGGTGTCCCGCGAGCAGCGACCGATTATTGGAATGGTCTGCCACGCCCAACGCTGCTGGCCTGCAGGTGACTTCCCACCGCCAATGACCGATACGCCTGTATTACCTGTCTCACGACCATTTGACATTGATGCATAGGCCAAGACCAGAAGGTGTCCCATGGAAGGATCAACTTAGCCTAGCGCGCGTCCGGGCCGGGAGGTCGGCGATTCGACTTTTGTGCCACCGCTACGGTTTCGTTTTGTTTACACCAAGGTGTATGTACCGGCTGCCCATGTGTCCATCCGACTATGGTGTATAAGATTTATCGCACGTTCTGACGTTACTATTATGAAATGCGACTTGCTCTCTGCTAGACTAAAGCATATGGTTATCCTACCTAATCGATCGGTTCTTGGTCCTAGACCTTTCTGCACAGGGGTATATCAGGCAAACGAATGAGTTTGACTCAGGATGATTCAAATCTCGGCATGCTACTACCGTTCCGCTCGGAGATGGACCTGGCCTCGTATCTTCAGCTGTTGATGCCCGAGTTCCAGCCCGCCGTCGGATTTGCCGAGAGTCGGATATGCGATGGGCGAAGAGGCGCCGCCGTCATCCTCTCGACCGACCCCAACGATGGCGGTCACCCCTACGTTTTCGAGGGCTGCGATGCGACCTCACAGAATCTTTTGTTCACGCCGGCACGCCCCAATTTTCTGGGGGACGAGCTCTACCGGCGCGCCTTGCTCGTCATAGAACAGGATGGCCGCATCAGCATGGGACTGTCGAGCTTTCTGTACCGTCACCAGGGACAGACCCACTTCAGCCCACCCGGCTTGGTCTACCAGCGCAACACGCGCAAGGACAAAAGAATCCTCATCGAAGGAGATATCCTGATTCGGCGTCGGGATGGGCGAACCGTTCTGGCTAGACTAAACGACTTTAGCCCCTCGGGAGCCAGTTTCTACACGGATGAGCCTTTCGCTGTGGGAGAGACCTTCCTGGCCGAGTTTGAGGTTCTGGATTGCGGTATCTGTGAGACCGTAGTAACGACCGCACGGCGTGAGGATTCACCCCTTGGCGTTCCATATCGCCACCTCGTCGGCGTCAAGATGCAGCTCACGGCTGCTCAACGCAAGAAGGCGGAACAACTGTATCTGTGCAAGAAAGCCGAGTCCATGAAACGGGTCGTCGATTCTGCGACGTCTCGTCATGGTTAGCTGCCGCCCAGATATACACAAGCACATTAGCAAGAGAGCTTCCCCGTGACATCTGGCGCCAACGAATCCACCAGTAGCCCGCCCGATTTTCTCGGGCTGCAGAGTTCGGATTTTCAGCTTATCGAACGCTACCTGGGCTGCCTGGAAGCGGATGCGCCCGCGTTAGCCCGCGCCTTTTACGACTATTTGCTCGCGTACCCTGTCACTGCTGCCGTTTTCCGGGACTTCTCCCGCATTCGCCTGGATGCCCTGCTCCAGAAGCAGGCAGAGCACATCCGCGGGCTTTTGGTCAGTCACCTGGACGAGTCCTGGCAGGAGACCATGCGCGGAATCGGGGCCCTGCACTACTATCGTGGCATAGAGCCCGCCTGGGTCGCCGGCGCCTATATCCTCTACTGGCGCCACTGGCAACAGGTGCTACAGAAGCAAGTCCCGGTAAAGGAGAGGGATCCTCTACGGGATGCCCTGTTCCGCCTGCTGATCGGCGATCTCATGCTTCAGCTCGACGGCTATGCCCGGGCCTCCCGTGAGAACGATGCCGAGCGACTGGCCTTGTTCGATGTCCTGCTGGGTGTTCTCGCTACTCCCCGCGGTGGGAAGTCCCCACGGCCAGAGGGGTTGTTGCAGCAGATTTGCGAGGCTTTACCGCACAAAAGTAGCAACGTGCGCCTGGCCGGTTATGTGGTAGGCGAAGCCGTTGGCGAGGTATTGATTCCAGAATGCTTGGCCGGGCTCCCATTGCCGACACTGCAGATTCCAAAGGTTGCCGGAGATCCCTGCTGGGAGGCATGGGAGAGCGGACGGACGATCATTTTTCCCGCGGACGATCCGCAGGCGCCGGAGTGGATTCGAGCTCTGCGCGATCGTGTTGGGGAAATCGGCTGCTTTCCGTTCAGGGCCGAAGACCTGCGCGGCGTAGGTCTGATTGGCGTGGGCGAGAAGGGCTATTTCCAGCGTGTGGGATCGGCTTATTTCGATGCCTTCAGCCACTTGGGGAAAATGGTACTCTCCCTGCGTAATCAGGCCTTGCGCGACCCCCTTACCACCCTGCCCAACCGTGCCCTTTTCCTGGATCGTTTGGATATTGCCCGTAACCAGGCACTGCGGCATGAGCGGCTATTGGGAGTAGCGCTCCTCGATCTCGATGGATTCAAGCAAGTAAACGATCGTTTGGGCCATGGCGCCGGCGATCAGTTGCTGCAAGCCTTGGTGCAACGGCTGCAGGCGCAGCTGCGGGCTGGGGATACCCTTGCGCGCATGGGTGGCGACGAGTTTGGCCTGCTGCTGCCGGGTCTGGAACGCGTCGACGATCTCGAAGTCGTCTGCGAGCGCCTGCTGGCCGCCATTCGGGAACCCATTAAAATTCAGGGTGAAGCCGTCCACATTTCCGGAAGCCTCGGTGTCACCCTCTTTCCTCTGGACGACGGCGATGCCGACACGCTCATCCGACACGCCGATATGGCGCTCTATGCCGCCAAGGAGGCGGGAAGAGACCGGTGCAAACTGCACACCCTGGCCATGGACGAGTCCGTACAGGCAGAAGCAGGGAAGCGCATCTTGGTGGAGCAGGCTTTGCGGGAGGATCGCTTGGTCCTGCACTATCAACCTATTGTGGCCAGCGTCGCTGGAGTGGTGGGCGTGGAGGCCCTCCTGCGCTTGCGCCACCCCGAAAAAGGGCTGCTTACGCCGGCAGCATTTTTCTCCTCCCTGGACAACCCCCTCCTGGCGCGTCCCATTGGCCGCTTCGTTCTGGATAGCGCGTTGCGGCAGGCAGCTATCTGGCAGAGGGAGGGCTTGGCCCTGCGCATAGCCGTGAATATCAGTGCCCGCCACCTGCTCGATGCCCGTTTCCTGGAAGATTTGCAGGAAGCCTTGGCCAATCACGCGAGCGTGCCGCCGGAACAGTTGGAGATCGAGATCACCGAATCGGCGCCCTTGCTCGATCTTGCGGAAACCCAAAAACTCCTGAACGCGTGCCAGGCCCTTGGGGTACGCGTCGCCCTCGACGACTTCGGTACCGGCAATGCCTCCCTGACCTACCTGCAGCAGCTTCCTGCCCATTCCATCAAGATCGACCAGGGTTTCGTGCGCGATATGCTCGATGATCCCAAGGATCTTGCCATTGTCGCAGCAGTGATCACCGCGAGCCGGATGTTGGGCCTGGAGACGATCGCCGAGGGAGTGGAAAGGGCGGAGCTCGCGGCCCTGCTGGCCAAGATGGGTTGCAGCCACCTGCAAGGATACCTCTTCGCCAAGCCGCTCCCGGCGGAAGCCATCCCCGCCTGGGTTGCCGGTTTTCGGGCCATTCCCCTCAGCAGGGACGCCTTACCTACCATGGATGTCCTGCCGCCGATCTTGGAGGGGCAGATCCTGCGCGTGCAGGAGTTCCTCCGTGCCCTGCGCCAGGAACGTCCACTCCCCGCCCACGTCATAGAAGCGAATGCCGAGGAGTATTGCCACATCGGGCGATGGCTGAGGGGAGAGGGCGCGCTCCTCTTTGGCGAATCACCGGATTTCGTGGGTCTCCTTGCCCGCCACGAACGCATCCATCGGTTCGCCCGCGCGGCCAAGTCCCTTTTCGATGCTGGGGACGTGGAGAAGGCCATGCATCAAGGAGAACTCCTGATCTGGAGAATCGCTCGCTGATGCGCGAGTTATTGGTCCTGATAAAGCAACGGGAATACGATTTCACGGAAGACTGAGGTCCTCCGTGGGAGAGGTGGTCCCCCATTCTGGACAGCCTGCTGGATCGATCAAGCTCTGGGCAATTCTCTGGCGGGTCTGTCTGCCTGTTTCGCTGGTACGGTCATGATCCGTGGTGGGTCATGCCCCCGACTGCCTAGTCGCTGAACATGGCTTATGTCCTGCCCGTGTCCGAGGGGAACTCGTAGAGCTTGACGGGTATGGTTCAGGCGCTGTCGCCGTCATCTGTGTGATGGGTTTTATTGGTCGGGGAGACAGGATTCGAACCTGCGACATCCTGCTCCCAAAGCAGGCGCGCTACCAGGCTGCGCCACTCCCCGATGTCCGCAAGCATAGCGGCCAGGGGTTGGTGGGTCAATCCAGGCGGGCGAGCTTGCGGCGCAGACGGTCCAGTTCGTTGCGCGCCATGGCTATGCCATCGTTGAGGCGCGCGCGCTCCTTTTCGGATAGTTCCTTGCCCTTCTCCACCAGCTCCTCGCTGTAGATGGCGATGGTATCCAGCAACTCTTCCACACGGGCGTTCATGCGCTCGCGCGAGGCGGCCATGCGATCCCAGGCGCGGTTGGCCTGCCGGCGCAATTGCTCACGGGTACGCTCGCCCGCCTGCGGGGCAAAGAGCAGGGCGACGGCGGCTCCCGCGAGCGCTCCGGCAAAGAGGGCCGTCCCCAGTGCGCCGTATCCCAGACCGCGATCTTCCTCGTCGTATTCCATGGTGGTTCCTCCGTGGTTCAGGTGATGACCGTAGGCTGTGTACGACCCGATAGCGCCTCCAGACGGCAAAGCTCCCGTCCCAGCCGGATGAGATCCTGCAGCACGCGCTGCGGATTCTGCAGCTGTCGCTGGACATCCGCTACCGGCGTCTCATGGTAGATGCGCAGGGTGGCTCCCGAGGTTCCCGTTCCCGACAGGCGGAAGATCAGACGGGAACCATCGTCGAACAGGATGCGTATCCCCTGATGCAAGCTGTGGCTGCCATCCACAGGATCAGTATAGGCGAAATCGTCGGCCAGACGAACCTCCCGGCCGGCGAGCTTCTGGCCGGAGAGCACGGGTAGCTGGTGGGTGACCGCTGCCATCAGGTCGGCGCCCACCTCCGCCGGCAGATCCTCGTAGTCGTGTCGGGTGTAGTAATGGCGGCCATGGTCACGCCAGTGCTGGGTAAGGATCTCTGCCACGCCTTGGCCGCGGGCAGCGAGGATGGAGAGCCAGGCCAGCACTGCCCACAGCCCGTCCTTTTCGCGTACGTGATTGGAGCCGGTGCCGAAGCTTTCCTCGCCGCAGAAGGTGATGGCGCCGGCGTCCAGCAGGTTGCCGAAAAACTTCCAGCCCGTCGGCGTTTCGTAGTGGGGAATACCCAGGCGCTGGGCGACGGCATCCACCGCCTGACTGGTGGGCATGGAGCGGGCGACACCGCTCAAGCCCTGGCGATAGGCGGGGATGCAGGTCGCCCCCGCGGCCAGGACGGCCAGGGAGTCGCTGGGAGTGACAAAGATGCCGCGGCCAAGGATCATGTTCCGATCGCCATCGCCATCCGAAGCCGCGCCAAAATCCAGCTCCTCGCCCGTGAGCAGGGCATCAGCCAGTTCCTTGGCATAGACCAGATTGGGGTCGGGGTGCGCACCGCCGAAATCCGGCAGCGGCTCGCCGTGCACGACCGTCCCCGCCGGTGCTCCCAGACGCCTTTCCAGAATCTCGTGGGCGTAGGGTCCGGTGATGGCGTGCAGGGCATCGAAGCGCATGCGGAAAGGGCCGCGCAGCAGGCGCGAGAGTGCGTCGAAGTCAAAGAGGCTCTCCATGAGCTCGGCATAATTCTGGACGGGGTCGATGACCTCCACCACCATCTCACCACAGTGGCTGCTGCCCAGGCTGCCGAGATCCACTTCCGGGACCCCCGTGACGATGTAGTAGCGATCGATACTCTTGCTGCGTGCCCAGATGGCCTCGGTCACCGACTCCGGTGCCGGACCGCCGTTGCTGACGTTGTACTTGATGCCAAAGTCGTGATCCGGCCCGCCCGGATTGTGGGAAGCCGACAGTATGATGCCGCCGTGGGCCAGGTTGCGACGGATCAGTGCCGACACCGCCGGGGTGGAGAGCAGACCATCCCTTCCCACCAGCACCCGGCCCCAGCCATTGGCCGCCGCCATGCGCAGGATGATCTGAATGGCCTCGCGATTGTAGTAGCGGCCATCGCCACCCAGGATCAGGGTCTTTCCCTGGCGATCGGGCAGCACATCGAAAATGGCCTGGACGAAGTTTTCCAGGTAGTGCGCCTGCTGAAAAACGGTCACCTTCTTGCGCAGGCCAGAGGTGCCCGGACGCTGATCCGGAAAAGGCGTGGTCGGGACGGTGGCGATGGGCACGGTGCGCCTCAATTATCCAAAGGGATGTCGAGAATGGTGGTCTGCCGGGTGGCATCGGTGCGCACCCACAGCGTGTATCCGCCGATCTGCCAGGTGGTGACGATGGTGGCACCGCTATCGATGGCCTGGCGGCTGGCTGCGGCGAGGTCCTCGTCCATGCTCTCCTCCCAGTCGCCGGTGGCATGGCGGCGGAGGATCTCCTGAGGGTCCACGTTGCCGGCCTCCAGAATTGCCCAGGCATCGGGGGAGGCGAGGATCTGGCCCATGGGAAAAAGCAGGGTCTTGGAAGCACTCATTTGGAAACACTCATAGGGAAAAACCTTGGCTGCGGAGAAAATCTCGACTGGGGGCCGCGCATTCGTCCATGAGCCGTCGCCGATGGGGATTGTGGCGCACGCGGCGGGCAAGCAGCACTGGCTCGGCGAGACCTGCGGCAGCGTAGACATTGGCGGAGGGGAAAAAGCAGGTGTGCAGGAATTGGTGGATCACCCGCCGCAGCAGTGGACTCAGGAGCCGTTTTTGCCAGGCGCTCAGACGTCGACTGCGCTCCTGGATGGTGGCGCGGGCGAAGGCCATGTGCCTGGCCTCCTCGCGCATGTGGATCTGGGTAATGGCGAGTACCGCCGCGGGCAGTTCCTTGTCCGCGAAAATGCGCCGGTTGAGGCGGTCGGGGATGTTTTCCCCAACCAGGATGGTGGCCCAGAAAGCCGCCGACCCCTCGGGAGCGAAGCGCGCGAAGGCGCTCGCCAGGCGCGGCCGGTCTCGGGCGCTGGACATGAAGGGAATCTGAGCACGCCTCTGCAGTTCCAGAAACATCAGGCTGTGGCCGATTTCCTCACGCATCTCGTGGAGCTGATAGCGGTAGGCGGCGGGGTCGCGATACATCTCTGCCAGGCGATTGCGTCCAAGACGCTCGATGAACAGCGCCTCGAGCCACAGGCCCAGTTCACAGAAAGCCACGAATTCTGCTTGCGAGAGTCGGATACGTTCCTCGACGCTCAGGGCATCGAACTCCGGCAAGCCATAAAGGGAAAGGAGCGGCTCGGGGAGCCAGGGCGCATCGAAGCGCAGGCTGTCCCAGGCAACGGCCGAAACCGGATCACGATAGTGGCTGCTGTGCGCGTTCAGACGCAAAAGCAAGGCCTCGTGGTGGTGGCGAACGACGGCAGACGACGGTAGCGACTCTGGACGGTTCATGATCGCATTCTGCCACGTTGCAAGGGGGTCTCCAAGGGCGCTCTCCGGCGTTACGCGGGCCATGGACAAAGCGGGGCGGGCCAGCGCCGGTGAAGTGCATACCCGTCTCCGCGGGTTTTGCGCCCCGGCCCCGGCTGGCGCACAATATGGGATATCAGGGGGTTCCATGTTCGACAATCTCACCCAGAAGCTCAGCCAAAGCTTCCGCAACCTGCGTGGTCAGGGGCGGCTCAGCGAGGACAACATCCGCGATGCCCTGCGCGACGTGCGCATGGCCTTGCTCGAGGCCGACGTAGCCCTGCCGGTGGTCAAGGACTTCATCCAGGCCGTGCGCGAGCGGGCGCTGGGTGAGGAGGTCACCCGCAGCCTCACGCCGGGGCAGGTCTTCATCAAGATCGTCCACGATGAACTGGTGGCGCTCATGGGTGCCACCAACGATCGCCTGGATCTGCAGGTACGGCCACCGGCCGTCATCCTCCTGGCCGGTCTGCAAGGTTCGGGCAAGACCACTACGGCGGCAAAACTTGCCCTGTGGCTGACGGAGCGGGAGAAGAAACGGGTCTTGTTGGTCAGCACGGACGTCTACCGTCCGGCGGCCATGGACCAGCTGCGCAATCTGGGCCGCGACATCGGCGTCGAGGTCTTTCCCAGTGACCCCAGCCAGGCTCCGCTCACGATCGCGCGGGACGCCCTGGCCGAGGCGCAGCGCAAGGTCATGGACGTGCTTATCGTCGACACCGCCGGTCGTCTCCATGTGGACGAGGAGATGATGCGCGAGGCCAAGGATCTCGCCGCCGTCGTCCAGCCGGCGGAGCTCCTTTTCGTGGTGGATGCCATGACGGGACAGGACGCCGTCAACACCGCCAAGGCCTTCGACGCCGCCTTGCCGTTGACGGGGGTCATCCTCACCAAGGCGGACGGAGACGCGCGCGGCGGTGCGGCCCTGTCCATCCGCGCCGTCACCGGTAAGCCCATCAAGTTCATCGGTGTGGGCGAAAAGGTGCGCAAGGGTCTGGAGCCTTTCCATCCCGATCGCATGGCGTCCCGCATTCTCGGCATGGGCGATATCGTCAGCCTGGTGGAGCAGGTGCAGCAGGACGTCGGCCAGGAGCAGGCCCAGCGCATGACGGAAAAGCTGCGCAAGGGCAAGGGCTTCGACCTGGAGGATTTTCGGGAGCAGCTGCGTCAACTGGAGCGCATGGGTGGCATGGCCAGTCTGATGGACAAGCTTCCGGGCATGGGTGAACTGCCGGCCGAGGCGCAGAGCGCCCTCGCCGACCAGAAACCCATGCGCCGGCTGGAGGCCATCATCAACTCCATGACGCCGCAGGAGCGCCGTCACCCCGAGATCATCAAGGCCTCGCGCCGCCGCCGCATTGCCGCCGGCTCCGGCACCACGGTGACCGAGGTCAACCGTCTCCTCAAGCAGTTCGAGATGATGCAGAAGATGTTCAAGAAGATGGGTAAAGGCGGCAAGGGCTTGGGGCGTCTTCTGGGTATGAATCCCCGGAACCTTTTGAAAGGTGGTCTGCCCTTTTCTTGAGGGGGCGTCTGAAGTCTTTCAATGGCCGACATTTTTGGTTACGATACGCGCCTTTCCCGGCACGCATGCGTGCCTGCAGGGTGTTCAAGGAGAATCTATGGTAGTCATTCGTATGGCAAGGGGCGGCGCCAAGAAGCGGCCTTTCTACCACATCGTGGTGGCCGACAGCCGCTCCCGCCGGGATGGGCGCTTCATCGAGCGCTTGGGTTTCTACAATCCCATCGCCAACCCGTCGGAGCTGCGCATCGACAAGGAACGAGCAGCGTATTGGTTGGCCCAGGGTGCCCAGCCCTCGGATACCGTGGCGCGCTTCCTCAAGCAGGAAGGCGTGAGCAGGGCAGGTGCCACAGCCTGAAGATGCCTGGACCGTCCTCGGACGGATCTCGGGGGTGTACGGCGTCCGCGGTTGGGTCAAGGTCTTCTCCTTCACCCAAAGCCGCGAAGGTATCCTCGACTATCCACTCTGGCATCTGGGAAGTGTGCGCAGGCCTGTCCGAGTGCTGGAGGGCCGCCTTCAGGCCGGTGGCATAGTCGCTCATCTGGAAGGGATCGATGACCGCGATACGGCCGCGGCTTTGGTCGGACAGGATATAACGGTGCCGGTGTCGGCCCTGCCGGCCCTGCCCGACGGGGAGTTTTACTGGTTTCAGTTGCAGGGCCTTGCGGTGGTCAATCTGGACGATGAACGATTGGGCACCGTGGCCGGACTTCTGGAGACCGGCGCCAACGATGTGCTGGTGGTGCACGATGCGCAAGGGACGGAAATCCTCATCCCCTGGGATGCACACGCAGCCGCCGGAGTCGACTTGGAACAGGGCCGGATTACCGTGGATTGGCAGCGGGACTGGTGATGCGCTTTGATGTCATCAGCATCTTTCCACAGCTCATCGAGCAGTACCTGCAAGAGGGCGTGGTCGGTCGCGGTCTGGCTCAGGGACATTTCCGCCTGGGGCTGTGGAATCCTAGGGATTTCAGCACCCTGGCTCATCGTCGGGTAGACGATCGCCCCTTCGGTGGGGGGCCGGGCATGGTGATGATGGCGCCTCCCCTGTTGGCGGCCATTGCTGCCGCCCGGGAAGCCAACCCTGGAGCGCCGGTGATTTACCTGTCGCCCCAGGGAAAAGTATTGAACCAGGGCGCGCTGCAGCGCTTTGCGGGCTGCGATGGCTTGATCTTGCTGGCCGGACGTTACGAGGGCATAGACGAGCGGGTCATGTCGGCGGTGGATGAAGAGTGGTCCATCGGCGATTACGTGCTCGCCGGTGGGGAACTCCCAGCCCTGGTGCTCATGGAGGGGGTGGCGCGACTCTTGCCCGGAGTCCTCGGGCATCCGGATTCCGCCGGGGAAGACAGCTTCGCGCACAATGGCCTGCTGGACTGCCCTCACTACACGCGGCCGGAGCGAGTCGGTACGCAGGAGGTGCCCGCCGTGTTGTTGTCCGGGGACCATCGCCGTATCGCCCGCTGGCGTCTGCGGCAGGCGCTGCGGCGCAGTTTGGAGCGCCGCCCGGATCTGATGCAGGCCCGGGGGCTGAGCGCCGAGGAACGCGCCCTGTTGGAGCAAGAGGAAAACTGAAACAAGCTGGTGGGTCGGGTTTTTTGAGGAGTGGGTCATGAACGTCATCGATACAATCAACCAGGAAGAAATGGGTGCGGATTTGCCGGCTTTTGGTGCCGGTGACACCGTTGCCGTACACGTCAAGGTCAAGGAAGGCGACCGCGAACGCGTTCAGATATTCGAGGGTATCTGCATCGCCCGGCGCAACCGCGGCCTGCATTCGGCCTTCACGGTGCGCAAGATCTCCAACGGCGAGGGTGTGGAGCGGGTTTTCCCTGCTCAGTCGCCGGCGTTGGTCAAGGTAGAGGTAAAGCGGCGCGGCGATGTTCGCCGTGCCAAGCTCTACTACCTGCGCAACCTGTCGGGTAAGGCCGCTCGGATCAAGGAAAAGCTGGGCTGATGTCGAGCCCGGAACCGGAGCCCAGCTCGGGGTTCCGGACCTGGTCCTGCGCTTCGCCGGCGGAGCAGGATGCCTGCTGGGCTGATCCCACGGCGGCCGGCACCCTTCGCCGCGCGTTATGGCACACGATTCTCGGGCGTTGGCAGGAGAGTTTGGGCGATGCGGCGGCTCTGGAGGGTCTCATCGAGCAGCTCAACTGGCTGCAGGTGGCCTCCTCCATGCCTGGATCCTGGGTATTTCCCTGGCTGACTCGCTGGTTGAATCCGGCCGCGACGGTACCTGCTCGCGCGGAACAGATCATCGCCCAGCACCACGCCGATCCCGCCCTGCCCCTGGATATGGAAGGGGAAGAACTGGGGCGCCGACTTGCCGCGCGTGAACCCGGGCCGCTGTTATCCCTTTTGCTGAGTATGGCTGAGGACGAGCGGGCGCGGGAGCTGGTCGTGGCGGGTATCGGCCTGACCGTGGCCGCCGACGCTGAAGGGTGTGGACTGCGCTGCCGTCTGGCAGCAGCGTGGGCGGTACAGGCACCCACCCTGGACGCCGCCGATTTTGCCGCTTCCGCCTGGCTTCTGGTGCGTAGCCACTGGTCTTTGCCGGCCTCCTGCACGGTAGTGGTCCCCGAGAGCCTTTCTCCGGGCAAGCAGGCCGAGGAGAAGCCCCTGCTGGTGAGCCTGCGTGAGCGCGATCTCCCAGCCTACATGCAGCACCTGCGGGCCATGGGCGACCAGCCTCTGGCCGCCCTGCGCCAGCTCTTCCTGAGCACTGGCCTTGCCATCCTCGAGTGCGCGGAGGATGCCCGGCGGCGCGACCTTGTCCGACTCTATCTGTGGATGGGGAGCAGTCTGCAACTGCCCCACCGCAGTCGCCACCAAAGCCGGCGGCTGCTGTTCAGTGTTGCCGCCGCACTCTTTCGTCAGGCGGGCTGGCAGAGCATCCATACGGCACCCAGTGTTCAGGAACTACAGAGTTACGGTGAGGCGGTGCGGGCTGGGAGGGCCGCTGTGCCCACCCATCCCTGGCAAAGCAGCATCGCAGCGACTCTGGACGGGCAGCCAGAACACGCGGCAGACTGGTGGCGTGCAGCGGCTCTGCAGTATGCTGGGGATACGGCGGAAGAGCGGCCGCATTTTTTCGCCCTTTGGCACACGGCCAAAACGGCGGATAGCTTGGGGGGAGGTCCTTTGGCGTGGATACATCCGCTGGTGTTCCAGGCGCTGAACCGAGTCTGATCTGCCGGTATTGGCAGCCCGAGTGGGGCGGAATCGAGGCCCAGTTCCGCGATGGCAACCTGATCCGATTGGCCTTTGCTGAGGCACCTGCAGCCGTGTTCCCAGGGATGCCGCCCACGGCACCTTTCCCGGCACCCCTTCAAGCGCTTTTGCAGAGCTACTTTTCCGGCATGGCCATGGCGACGGAGGACGCCCTGCGCGTCGTCCCTATCCGCCTTCACGGTACTCCCTTTCAAGAGCGCGTCTGGGCCGCCCTGACGGAGATCCCCCACGGCCAGACCCGCAGCTACGGGCAGCTGGCGCGCGCCTTGGGCAGCGCGCCTCGAGCCGTGGGCCAAGCCTGCAAGGCTAACCCCATTGCCATCCTGGTCCCCTGTCATCGTGTGCTTGCCGCTGCGGGGCTGGGCGGTTATGCGGGCGCCCGCGACGGTCCGGCCCTGGCCCGCAAGGCGGCCCTGCTGCATCTGGAGGGCGCCATTTGATTGCTACTGCGACGCCCGGGAGAGCGGCGCGAGATCCCGTAGACGAGGATTTAGCGCGCTTTCTCGATCACCTTTGGCTGGAGGGCAATCTGGCTGCCAACAGCCTCGAGGCCTACAGTCGCGATCTGCGCCTACTGGCCACGTATCTGGCGGCCTCCCAGCGGCGTCTGCGCGATGCCGATGCCGCCGATCTGTCCCTCTTTCTTGCCCAGCGCCTGCAGGGAGGCGCGGCTCTGCGTAGCGTTGCCCGGCAACTTTCCAGCCTGCGACGCTTCTACGCCTTTGCGCAGCGGGAAGGCTGGCGCGGTGACGACCCCAGCGCGTCGTTGCAGCATCTGCACATCGGTCGGCACCTGCCCGCCGTACCCAGCGAAGGGGAGGTGGATGCCCTGCTTGCGGCACCCGATCGCCGTACCGTACTCGGTCTTCGCGATGCGGCCATGTTGGAGACCCTCTACGCCACCGGTTTGCGGGTGTCGGAACTGGTGGGCCTGCTCTGCTCACAGCTGGATCTCGAGGCTGGCGTCGTCCTGACCCTAGGTAAAGGCAGCAAAGAGCGGCTGATTCCCGTGGGCGAGGTGGCTCTGGAGACCCTCCACCGCTACCTGCGGGAGGCCCGCGGTGCCTTGCTCGGGCACAAACAAAGTCCTGCCCTTTTCCTGACGGTCCGTGGCGAAGCCATGAGCCGCCAGAGGTTCTGGCAGACCATCAAGGCCCATGCGACGAAGGCAGGGATTCGCAGCGCCTTCTCGCCGCACAGCCTGCGTCACGCTTTTGCCACCCACCTCCTGGATCACGGCGCCGATCTGCGCAGTGTCCAGCTCATGCTCGGTCACGCGCAACTGAACACCACAGAAATCTACACCCACATTGCGCAGGCGCGTCTGCAAAACCTGCACCGACAGCATCACCCCCGCGGCTGACGCCGTGCGGTCAGTTTACCCGGCCCACCGCCTGCCGTAGGCGCGCAGAGAGGCTGGACCCGGGCGCCCCTCAGTGCCTGGGCAGGGTCACCACCACATAGATGCTGGAAGGTCCTTGGCGCACCAGAACCGGGATGGGGGTATCCGCCGGCAGATGGCGAACGATATCCGCCAATTGCTGGGGTGAGGTGATATCCTGCTGGGCGATCTGCTGGAGGATCATGCCGGGGCGAATGCCCGCCTCGGCAGCGGCACCCTCGCCCACATCCGCGATCACCACGCCATGGTGGATCTTCAGGCGGTCCATGAGCGCGGTGTCCAGTGCCTGCACGTCCACGCCCAGCCGCGGAATCTTCAGGGCAGTGGGCTTGGCCGCCTTGGTGCTAGTGGTTTCACGGGTTTTTTCCGGTTTCGGCAGAGCGCCGACGGTCACCTGGAGGGTTTCGGGCTTGCCATCGCGGAGAATACCGAGCGGAGCGGTGCTGCCCGGTTTGCTGGATCCTACCAGCAGTGGTAGCTGCCCCACGTTGTAGACGGGCTTGCCAGCGAAGGTAACGATCACGTCACCCGGGCGCAGACCAGCGTGGGCGGCGGGTCCATCGGGCAGGACCGAGGCGACCAGGGCGCCCACCGGTTCCTTGAGGTGGAGGGCTTCGGCCATCTGCGGCGTCACGCTCTGCACTTCGACTCCCAGGTAGCCAAACTCGATGGGTTTGTGTTCCTTCAGATCACGCACCACCTGCATGACGGTATTGATGGGGATGGAAAAGGACAGCCCCATGTAACCGCCGCTATTGGTGTAGATCTGGTCGTTGATGCCGATGACTTGCCCGGCCATGTTGAACAGCGGGCCGCCGGAATTCCCCGGATTGATGGGCACGTCGCTCTGGATGAACGGTATGTACTCGTCATCGGGCAAGGGGCGGTTGGTCGCGCTCACGACACCCTGGGTCACGGTGTTGAAAAAGCCGAAGGGGGCACCGACGGCCAGCAGCCATTGCCCCACCTTCAGGTCATCGGAATTGCCCAGAGGGGCGGTGGGTAGGTCTTGGGCGTCGATCTTCAGCAGGGCGGTGTCGTAGCGCACCGAAAGTCCCACCAGCTTGGCCGGGTAGGCGTGGTGATTGGTTAAGGTGACGACGATGTGCTGTGCGCCGCGGACGACGTGGGCGGCGGTGACGATGTAGCCATCGGCGCTCAGAATGAAGCCGGAGCCCAGGGACCGGATCTTCTCTTGCGGGCTCGCGCCGTGTCCCCCTTGGGATCCGCCGAAGTGTTTGAAGAAGCGATAGAAAGGAGAGTCCGGTGGGAACGGGTTATGTTCCTCGGGAATGGCCTTGCTGCTGGTGCTGCTGATGTTGACCACCGTCGGCCCATAGCGGTCGATGATCGGGGTGAAATCCGGGAGATTCACCAGCGGTCGCGCGGGTCCTGCCTGCGCGGGAACGGACAGTGCGGCAGCCGTGGCCGTGGGCGTCGCCTCCGCGCAACCACTGAGACCCAGGGTCAGTGCGAGCAGGGCAGATCCCATGGCCTTGGGCAGGGAACGGTGGTTTTGCGGGGCGTGTCGGCTCACGGATGGAATCTCCTTGAAATTGGCCTTAGCAGTTGGCCTCGTGGTTGGACCTGGGTATCAGGCCATGGGGTGGTGTCCTGCGCAGGGCTCGCGACGGGCGACGCCTGCCGGTGCGCTGCGGGCGATCCCGGACAGCGGAGCGCGTTCTGGCGGGCAACCGGGATCACGAAAGCTGCAGCCTTTCATTCAGTATAAGGTTCTGGCCAGGCGAGAGCGATACTTTTCCACCACGGGATGGCGTCCGCCCAGAATGGTAAAGATCTGCAGCATGGTCCGCCGTCCAAGATCGTCGCCATAGTGACGATGCGCGCGCACCAACTCCAGCAGCTCATCCATGGCCGGTTCTTCCTGTCCCTGCAGAAGCAGCCGCAGCGCGTGCAGGTAGAGCGCCTCGGCACGGTCATCGCCCTTCGCCTCACGCAGGCGTCGCTCTAGTTCCGCCGTCGGCGGCGCGCTCTGGATGGTTTGGGAGAATTCCTGCAGGGCTTTCAGGGCCTGCACCTCATCTTCCAGCTGAAAGGCTGGGCTCATGGCAGCGATGTCCGCGGCGACCTCGTCCCAACGTCCCTGGGCACTGTGTAGCCGGGCCAGGGCCAGGCGTGCTGCATCGTTTCGCGGATTGGTCGCGAGCGCTTCCTCGAGGAGTTTCGCTGCCTCATCGTCACGGCCGGCCTCCAGGGCCGCCAGCGCCGCCCGGCGCAGGTCATCGCCCGGAGGAGGGACGATTCCTTCCAGGAATTTGCGCACCGCCGACTCGGGCAGAGCGCCGGTGAATTCATCGACGACCTTGCCGTCGCGGAAAGCCTTGACGGCCGGAATGCCGCGTACCTGATAGCGCCGCGACAGTTCCGGATTCTCGTCGGAGTTGACCTTGGCGAGGAGGAATGCTCCCGCCATTTCTTCCGCCAGTTTCTCGAGGACCGGTCCAAGGGCGCGGCAGGGTCCGCACCAGGGTGCCCAGAAGTCCACGACTACCGGCCGCTGCTGCGATTCTGCCAGGACCGCAGCAGCAAAGTTATCCTCACGAACATCGATGACCGAAACCTGCGTCGTCATATGCACTCCCTGAAAACTCTGTCGCACTGCTAGACTGAACCGGTCATGGTAGGATCTTCGTCGCCGATTCTCAATGCCAGGGGCAGAGTGCGCGCCCGGGGGACACCGTCACTGCGGTCGCAGTTTTGCCAGCTCATCGAGAATGCCTTGCAACAGCTGGCGGGCGCTGGTGCTCATGCCGCGTGCCAGTCGCGTAAAGTCCTCCTGCCCTCGGGAAAGTGGTCCCAGAGCGGCGCCGATGCGGGCCATGTCGCCCCCGGCGCGTTCCATTTGGCTCGCCATCTGACCTAACCAGACCAGGGCCTGGGTATCGCCCTGACGCGCGGCGTATATCACGCTGGCGATACCTGGGGCGGCGAGGCTGGGATCGGCGCCCTGGTCCAAGGGGGGAAGGCTGTGGGCGTCCTGAAGCCCGCTGAGGACGCTCTCGGTGATGACCCGGTCTTCTTCGTCCAGGCCCTCCAGTAGGGCGACGTCGCGTTGACCCGAGAGAATGCGGCGCAGGACCTGCACCAGTTCGTTCCAACCGTTGTTGGCCGCCGTCTGCAGGTGCGGCTCCAGGGTTTTCCGTTCGACGGGGTTTTGGCAGGCGGCCACCACCATGTGGATCAGGCGGGCGTGGGCGCGGCGGATCTGTTCGCGACGCTCGGGCAGGTTCGGCATTCGTTCTCCGCGGGGCTTGGACATCCTCGGCGCCATGACCGAACCGTACAGCACGGTACGAGTGGCCCGACATGGCGCGGAGCAGCTTTGAGTTTGTAGCCCGGCTTCTCTAGAATGTCAAAGATTCGTCCGCTCGGAGGGTGGCGCGGTGGGGTGGCAGTGGGTGAGCAGAATGGCATCCTGGGTGGAGGGGGGTGCCGCCATCGTGGCGGCGCGTCCCCGTGCCTGGGCGCTCTTTGCCCTGTCCGCCCTGGCCCTGGCGGCCATTCCCTTTCCCAGTTGGCTGATGGATGCCGTGGCCCCCATCGGTCTACTCTTTGGACTGCGCCTTGCCGGCCGCTGTGAAGGGGAGGAGTACAGCGCAGCACAACTGCGCCACGCCTTGGAGGTGGCGGTACTCTGGGGCATGCTCCTGGCGGTTTTTGGGATGCTCTTCAGCTTTGGACAAGACACGGTCATGCTCGCTGCCCTACTCGCGGGCGTCGACGGGCATTGGCAGATGCCGGTCTCTGGCGGCTTGCTGGACTGGTGGTTCGGTCTTGGTGAGCGCCTCTCGGATCTGGCCTTGATGCCGTATTTCTGGTTCTCCCCGGCCTTCTTCGGTGTGGCCCTGGCGCTGCACAAAGGACATGGCTGGATCGAATCGGAGGTAGAGACCACGCTCGCACTCATTTTTCGCCCTGAGGTGCGCGATCCGCTCATTGCCCTATGGGCCACCGTGCTTCTGAGCAATCTCTTTCTGCCGGAGTTTTCCCAGGTGTGGTTGGGGCTTCTGGTGTGGGTGCTTGGGCCACCCATCGTTTTCGTTGCTTACCAGGATATCTTTGCCAACAAGCGCAAGCCGCCGCGCAAGCGCCAGACGGTGCGCAAGACCTCCGCGTTTGCGCAGCCGGTCCTGCGTCCGGTAAGGGCCAAGGGTTGAGCCAGACGACTCCGAGACCGGTTATGAATAGAATTCACGGCGAGGCGTAAAAATGCGCCCTTGTTCCACTGCAGGCCATGGGCTAGTGTGGACGCCAAAATCCGTTGCCAAGGAGCTTTCATGTTTTCCAAGACCCTGAACCTGTCCCAGTTCGATCCCCAGCTGTGGGAGGCGATGCAGCACGAGTCCCAGCGCCAGGAGGATCACGTCGAACTCATCGCCTCGGAAAACTACGCGAGTCCACTGGTCATGGCCGCACAGGGCTCCGTCCTCACCAACAAATACGCGGAAGGATATCCGGGCAAGCGCTATTACGGTGGCTGCGAGTATGTGGACATTGCCGAACAACTGGCCATCGACCGCGCCCGTGCCCTGTTCGGTGCCGAGCACGCCAACGTGCAGCCGCACTCCGGCTCCCAGGCCAACCAGGCGGTCTTCTTTTCGGTCTTGAAGCCTGGCGACAAGATCATGGGCATGAGCCTTGCCCACGGTGGCCATCTGACCCACGGTGCCAAGGTCAATCTCTCGGGCAAGCTTTTCGAGGTGGTGGCCTATGGGGTTCGGGAAGAGGACGGACGCATCGATTACGATGCCCTTGCCGAGCAGGCCGAGCGGGAGCGTCCACGCATGATCATCGCCGGCGCCAGCGCGTATTCGCGGATCATCGACTTTGCGCGGATCGGTGAGATCGCCCGCAGTATCGGGGCCTACTTCCTGGTGGACATGGCCCACATTGCCGGCCTCGTCGCGGCGGGCCTGCACCCAAGCCCCTTACCCCACGCGGATTTCGTCACCACCACCACCCACAAGACCTTGCGCGGTCCCCGGGGCGGTCTGATCCTCTGCAAGGAAGAGTACGCCAAGAAGGTCAACTCACTGATTTTTCCTGGTATTCAGGGTGGGCCCCTGATGCACGTCATCGCTGCCAAGGCCGTGGCCTTCCTCGAGGCGCAGCAGCCCGAGTTCCGCGCGTATCAACAGCGCGTCATTGCCAATGCCCAGCGGCTCAGCGCCGTACTGGCCCAGCGCGGCTATGGGGCAGTTTCCGGTGGCACGGACAATCACCTCTTCCTACTCAATCTGGGTGAGCGGATCACCGGCAAGGATGCCGAGGCGGCACTGGGTGCGGCGCACATCACCGTCAATAAGAATGCCGTACCCTTCGACAGCCGGCCGCCGGCGGTAACCAGCGGTATCCGCATCGGTACCCCCGCTGCGACCACGCGTGGCTTTGATCTGGGAGAGATGGACGTGCTCGGAGCCGCCATCGCCGATGTGCTGGATCGCGCCGAGGACGACAAGGCCATCGCCGAGGTGCGGGAGCGTATCGTTGCCCTGTGCCGGCGTTTTCCGGTGTACGGCTGACGGTGCACTGCCCCTTTTGCGGTTTTGCCGACACACGGGTAGTGGACTCGCGGCTGGCGGATGAAGGTGAAGCGGTCAAGCGGCGGCGGGAGTGCCCAGCCTGCGGGCAGCGCTTTACCACCTACGAGCGGGCGGAACTGGGCTACCCCATGGTGGTCAAGGCCGATGGTCGCCGCGAGGCGTTCAACGCAGAGAAGCTGCAACGCGGTCTCACCCGCGCCCTGAGCAAGCGGCCCGTGGCCACGGAGCGTGTGGACGCCGCTCTGCGCGACATCGAGCGGCAGATCCGCGCCAGCGGCGAGCGGGAGATTGCCGCCCGTACCATCGGCGAGTTGGTGATGCGGGCCTTAGGTGAATTGGATCCCGTGGCCTACGTGCGCTTCGCCTCGGTCTACCGCCGCTTTGAGGATGTCGATGCCTTCAGTGCGGAGATCGCCCGGCTGAAGGCCAAAGACGACAAGGCCGATGCCGACGAACTCCCCCGCGAGTCCTGACGCCGCCTACATGGCCGAGGCCCTGACGCTGGCGCGACGGGGCCTGTACACGACCCATCCCAACCCGCGGGTGGGTGCCGTGGTGGTTCGTGATGGGCAAATCGTCGGGCGCGGCGCCCATCTGCGCGCAGGCGATGCCCACGCCGAAGTCTTTGCCTTGGCGCAGGCCGGTGAAAGGGCTCGTGGGGCGACACTCTACGTGACTCTTGAGCCCTGTTGCCATCATGGGCGTACGCCGCCCTGCACCGATGCGATCCTGGCTGCTGGTGTGGCCCGTGTGGTCATAGCCGTGGCGGATCCCAATCCGCAAGTACGGGGTGGCGGCATCGCGCTGTTGCAGCGACAGGGGCTGCAGGTCGAACTGGGTTGTCTCGCGGAGGAGGCGACCGCCCTCAACATCGGCTTTATCCGCCGCATGCGCAGCGGACGCCCTTGGATCCGCCTGAAACAGGCTCAGAGTCTCGATGGCTGTGTTGCCTTGGCCAGTGGTGAGAGCCAGTGGCTGACCGGGTCGGCGGCGCGTGCCGATGTGCAGCGTGAGCGCGCCGCGGCCAGTGCCATCGTCGTCGGCGTTGGTACGGTGCTCGCGGATAATCCACGCCTGGCACCGCGCGTGGACTTTCCCCTCTGCCGCTTTCCACACAAGGTCGTCCTCGACAGCCATTTGCGCACGCCTGCGGACGCCGCCCTCTTCGATACGCCCGGCGAGGTCTGGATCTTTCATCGGCAAGACGCCGATCCGGAACGTCGCATCCGCCTGATCCAGCGAGGCGCACACCTGCAGGGTCTGCCGATGGGGCCAAAAGGCGTGGGCCTGGACTTGGCCGCACTGTGGACGGCGCTGGCGCAGCGGGAATGCAACGAGGTGCTGGTGGAGGCGGGCCCAGAGCTTGCCACTAGTCTCCTGCGCGGCGGCTGGGTGGACGAGTGGCTACTCTATCTCGCCCCCAAGATTCTCGGGGAAGGGGCACAGCCTGCCGCTCGCCTTGGTCCCTACGCCCAGCTCGACGCAGTCCCCAGCTGGCGGCTGTGGCGGGCAGAGACCATCGCTGACGATCTCAAATTGCAACTCCTTTCTGTGGAGGGACAGTCGTGTTTACAGGAATCGTTCAAGCCCTAGGGCATCTGCGGCAAAGGCAGGCCCGGGGTGGGGATTACCGCATGGTTTTTGATGCCGGGACCCTGGATCTTGGCGATGTCGCTCTGGGCGATAGTATTGCCGTTTCCGGTGTCTGTCTCACGGTGGTGGTGCTGAGCCCCCCGACCTTCGCCGTGGATGTGTCGCGGGAGACTCTGGAGCGCAGCATTCTGGGTGGTCTCGGCGTGGGTTCCGCCGTCAACCTCGAGAAGGCCCTGCGCCTGTCCGACCGCCTGGGTGGGCATCTGGTGGCCGGCCACGTCGATGGCGTCGGCACGGTGCGTGGGGTACAGCCCTCCGGGCGCTCCATCGTTTTCCGCATCGCCGCGCCAGTGGAACTGCGTCGCTACATTGCCGCCAAGGGCAGTATCTGTGTCGATGGCATCAGCCTCACGGTCAATGCCCTGGAGGGCGAGACCTTTTCCCTCAATCTCATCCCGCACACCCTGGAGCAGACCACCGCGCGGGAGTGGCGAGGAGGACAGCGGGTCAATCTGGAGGTGGATCTGTTGGCGCGCTACCTCGAGCAGCTCATGGTCAGGACACCGGCGGACGGTGTAGAATCGCGCATTACGCCGCAGTGGTTGGCCGCCAAGGGATTTCCGCAATGAGTGAAGCCAAGATCAGTCCGACGGAAGAGATCATTGCCGACATCGCCGCCGGGCGCATGGTGATCCTGATGGACGACGAAGGCCGGGAAAACGAGGGTGACCTCATCATGGCCGCCGAGTTCGTCACTGCCGATGCCATCAATTTCATGGTGCGGGAGGCCCGGGGACTGGTCTGTCTCCCCCTCACGCGGGAGCGCTGCCAGCAATTGCGTCTGCCGCAGATGGTCAGCCACAACACCACCCACCTGGGCACCGCCTTTACCGTATCCATCGAGGCCGCCCGTGGCGTCACCACCGGTATCTCCGCCGCCGATCGCGCCACCACCATCCTTGCGGCCATTGCCGATGATGCTGGCCCGGAAGATATCGTCACCCCTGGGCACATCTTTCCGCTGGCGGCGGAGCCTGGCGGCGTCCTGGTGCGCGCAGGCCATACCGAGGCGGCGGTGGACCTGGCTACTCTGGCGGGATGCAAACCGGCTGGCGTCATCTGTGAGATCCTCAACGAGAATGGCGAGATGGCGCGCCTGCCCGATCTCTTGCCCTACGCCGCTCAGCATGGTCTCAAGATTGGCACCATTGCCGACCTCATCCGCTACCGGCTGGAGCGTGAGCACATCGTTCAGCGCGAGGCCAGCGGTCCTTGGTCCTCCCCCTACGGACAGTTCACCCTGCACCTCTACCGCGACCGGATCCGCCGCGAGACGCATTTTGCCCTGGTGCACGGTGATCTGGCGCAAAGCCCGGGACCAGTCTTGGTTCGCGTACAGGTGGGCAAGACCCTCACCGATCTTTTCACGGGGTCGGAAGGGCCCGTCGCGCGTGCCATGGAACGTCTGGCGCGGGAACCTGCCGGTGTGCTCGTCTACCTCGACCATCGCGAGGATGGTGACGAGCTGAAGGCGCAGGTGGAGGCGCTTCCCAGCCACCCCAAGGGACCGGGTCAGGCCGGTGATTCCGGGCGTATCCTGCGCACCTTCGGGTTGGGAGCGCAGATCCTCGGTGATCTCGGTGTGCACCGAGCCGTCGTCCTCAGCGACAGTCAGTTCCAGTATCGCGGCATCGGCGGTTTTGGTCTCGAGATTGTTGGTCAGTTACCATTTCTGGAGCAGGGTACAGCCCATGATTGAACGTATCGAAGGACATTGGCGCGTGGACGCCCAGCACCGCTTCGTCTTGCTGGTCAGTCGCTTCAACGCTTTCATCACGCAGCAGCTGGAACAGGGCGCCATCGATGCCCTGCGCCGGCACGGGGTTCGGGACGAGCAGATTCAGGTGGTCTATGCTCCCGGCGCCTACGAGATTCCCTTGGTTGCAAAGAAGCTCGCCAGCAGTGGACGTTACGCCGCGGTCATCTGCCTCGGAGCGGTAATCCGCGGAGGTACGCCCCATTTCGATTATGTTGCCGGCGAAGCGGCCAAGGGCATTGCCCAGGTATCCATGGAAACTGGTGTCCCGGTCATCTTCGGCGTGCTCACCACCGACAGTGTCGAGCAGGCCATCGAGCGGGCTGGGACCAAGGCGGGCAACAAGGGCTTCGATGCCGCGCTCAGCGCCCTGGAGATGGTCCATCTCCTGACGCAGATCTGAATCGTGGCAGCCAGCAGACGACGATTGGCGCGCGAGGCCTTGCTGCAGGCGCTATATCAATGGCAGCTGAATCCCGCGCCCTGTGGCGAGATTGCTCGCCAATTTCTGGAGGACGATGAGAGACTGGTCGGTGCCGATCAGCGGTTTTTCGAGGACATCTGGGGGCGCCTTTGTCCGGTCATGGAAACCCTGGACCAGGCCATTGCGTCCGTCATTCTCGATCGCCGCTGGCAGGATGAGGTCAGCGAAGTGGAACGCGCGATCTTGCGCCTGGGTGCCTTTGAACTCCGGGAAGAGCGGCAGACACCCTATCGCGTGATCATCAACGAAGCCGTGGAACTCAGCAAGGCCTTCGGCGCCGAGCAGGGACACCGCTTCATCAACGGCGTACTCGATCGCCTCGCGCACCAGTGGCGCCAGGCCGAGCTGGAGAACCCCGATGGGGACGCCTCCCCGAAGCGCAAATAAGTTCTGGCAAAGTCTTAAGCACTTGTTGTAAGCTACTGTGGCTCAAGGTAATTGCTGTCACATTGGAGGGTCGAACACATGGGCGTTTCCCAGCATCGTAAGAGGTGGATGCATCGTTGTCTCGGTTTGGGTGCCGGCGTGCTGCTGGCGGCGGCCAGCAGCACGGCCTGGGCGCAGGTGCTCGTGGCCAGGGGAGAGGTCGAGGACAATGCCAGTACCCAGCCGGCCAACCTCACCACGGCCAAGCTCGAGAACAGTATCGGTACGCGCTGCGCCCTGGGCGAAGGCGTTCCTCAGGATTATGCCCTCGCCGCACAGTGGTTCCGTAAGGCGGCGGAGCACGGCTATGGCAAGGCGGAATACAATCTGGGCATGCAGTACTACTTCGGTCAAGGCGTTCCCCAGGATTATGCCCAGGCCGCCTACTGGTGGGAGCGTGCGGCCAACCAGAATATCTCCGCCGCACAGTACAACCTTGGAAACCTCTACTTCATGGGTCAGGGCGTAGCCCGCGACTACCAGAAGGCGAGCTACTGGTGGCAGAAGGCCGCTGCCAACGGCAATGCCGACGCCACCCGCAACCTCGCGGTCCTCGCGCGGATGGAGCCTGCCGTGCTCCACCCTGGTCCCGTTGCCGGACCCGTCGCTGCCAGCGTGGCGCCCCAAGGTTGAGGCAAGGCAAAGGCTGGGCGTCAGTGCTCGGTACTGACGTGCCCGGCCTGGGCTCTTGCGCTCTCGGCGCGCTCGATTTCCAGTTGGGCGCGTTTTCCGCGCTCCGCCGCAAGATCCGCCTCCACCTCGGCGATGCGCTTCTCGTGGCGGCGGATGCGCCAGCGATGCCGCAGGTAGGTGGGTAGATAAAAGATCAGGGCCGCCACGAAGCCCGCCAAAAAACCGATGAGCAGGACCACGCCCAGGGATTGCTGAAACTCCCAGCTGAGAAAGGTCACCTTGGCTGGAGCGTTGTTCTCCACAGCGAAAAGCACCGCCAGGGCGCCGATGATGAAAGACAGAATCATCCACATGGTTGCCTCCCTCCCTAGATTTTCCCGCGAAAGAATACACGACGAAGCCACCAGGCGCCCAGGGCAAAAAGCACTGGCAGGCCGATCAGCCACGACCACACCGGTAAGCCCAGCACATCGCGATAGAGCTCGTGTTCCAGGGTGGCGACTATGGCAAGACCGATGAACAGGAAAGCCGAACTGGTGCTGATGGCCAGGCGGCGCAGGCCACTACGCAACTCTTGGCGGATACCGGCAAGGTCTGGATTTTCCACCCGCAAGGGCAACTGCCCTTGATGTGCCTGACGCAACAGACCGTGCAGGAGTGCTGGCATCTCCGGCATCACCAGACCCCATTGGGGAAACTGCTGCCGCAGGGCATTCCACCAGGCCTGGGGCCCCCGTTGACGATTGAGCCAATCGCGCAACAAGGGTGTCGCAATCTCCCAAATGTTCAGGGAAGGATTGAAATCCCGAGCGATGCCTTCGACATTGACCAGGGTCTTCTGCAGCAGCAGCAGTTGCGGCTGGGTCTGCATCTGGAAGGTACGCGTGGTCTGAAAGAGGCGCAGTAGCAGTTGGGCTACCGAAATCTCGTTCAGCGGTTTTTCAAAGATGGGCTCCGCCAACGCCCGTATCGCCGCCTCAAAATCCTGGATATTGGTATCTGGGGGAACCCACCCCGCCTCCACGTGCGCCTCTGCCACCCGGCGATAGTCGCGATTGAAGAATGCCACCATGTTCTCGGCCAGGTAATGTTGGCTTGCCTCGTCAAGGCTGCCCATGATGCCGAAATCCACGGCGATGAAGCGACCGTTGTTGGGGTCGACAAAAATATTGCCCGGATGCATGTCGGCGTGAAAATACGAATCCCGGAACACCTGGCGAAAAAAAATCTCCGCTGCCCGCCGCGATAGTTGGTCGAAGTCTATGCCGGTGGCCCGCAGGGCTTCCCGATGGCCGATGGGGATACCGTAGATGCGCTCCATGACCAGGACCTCGGAGCTGCAGTAATCCCAATATATCTCCGGCACATACAGAAGTTCCGGCTCCCCCTGGAAGTTGCGTCGCAGTTGGCTTGCGTTGGCCGCTTCGCGCAAAAGATCGAGTTCGCCGCGCAGGGTCTTGGCGTACTCTGCGACCACGGCGCGCACGCGTAGCCGCCTGCCCTCCTGGGAGTAGCGCTCGGCAAAATCTGCGAGGGAGGCGAGGATGCCCAGGTCCTGTTCGATGACCCGGCGCAGGCCCGGTCGGCGAATCTTGATGGCGACGGCGCGTCCGTCCAGCAATTCACCAAAGTGCACCTGAGCGATGGAAGCTGCTGCCGCAGGCTCGGCCTCGATGCTTTTGAAGACCTTGGTGAGCTCCACGCCCAGGCTGGTTTCTATCCGTCTGTGCGCCTCGGCCGAGGAAAAGGGCGGCACGGCATCCTGCAGGCGCGCGAGTTCCTGAGTGATGGCATCTGGCAGCAGGTCCCTTCGGGTCGACAGCATCTGTCCCAACTTGATGAAGGTGGGACCGAGATTCTCCAATGCCATGCGCAGACGTACCGGAAAATCCCCCTCCGGTTTTGGCATGATCCACAGCAGGGGATTGAGCTTGAGAATGGCCTGATAGGGTTTCAGGAGTGGCAGAAAATAGAGGACTTCGTCCAGACGATAACGGACCAGCACTCGGGTGATGACCAGGATTCGCAAAAAACGCAGGTAGGATTGGCGCATGACGCGATTCTAGCACGGAAAGCGGCGACAACGATGCGCAGGCGCAAATGAAAACGGGCCCAAAAGGGCCCGTTTCTACCGTTGCGTCGAACCGTTACTGCTGTACGGTCTTCTCCACCTTGATGCTGGAGTTGATCTCGACGCGCTGGTTCAGGAAGCGTCCCTCGGGGGTCGCGTTGCTCGCCACCGGGTCGTTGTAGGAGTGTCCCTTCAGGACCATCCGATCGCGCGGCACGCCATGGCGCTCCAGATACTGAGCGACACTTTCGGCACGAAGCTTGGAGAGCTTCAGGTTGTACGCGTAGGTGCCGACCTTACTGCAATAGCCGTTCACGTCCAGGACGGCATCCGGATGCTGCTTGGCGAAATCGGCCACCTGGTCCAGGACCTTGATGTCCCGATCCAGAAGCTTATAGGAATTGAACTTAAAATTGATACCGGTGATGGTGATGGGCTTGCTCACCAGGACGGTCTTTTCCACCGGCGCGATGGGCGCTGGGGCGGGCGCAGGTGCGGGAGCCGGTGCCGGAGTCGGTTTGGCAGCCACCTTGGGAGCGCAGTAGGCTGGCGTCGCTCCGTCCGTTACTGGACGACCGCCGCGTACACACTGCCCCGTGCCCGTCACCACCGGTTGACCCTGTCCGTTGATGGCGTATCCTTCGTAGGCGTTTTCCGCCAGCGCTGCGGTGCTCACGAGCCCGGCAGCAAGCCCTGCAATCAGTGCCACTCTCTTGTTCTTGATCATAATTTAACCCTCCTCTTGTCAAGCCGCTGCCCCGTTTGCTCAGCGGAGAACGTAAACAACTCGAGAAGAATGTTGTAAACGGGCAACGATGTCAAGGCGCGGTCTGCCAAATCCCCTTGCGCGGCTGTCGCCCCGTATGGCATGTTGTCGCAATATGGTCATCGGCGAGGCCCCACCGGTGTGCCCATCGCCCTCGTCACCCGAGCGTCCGCCGGCGGAATTCATCGGTACCGTCGTCTGCGGGCTAGTTCCACTTGACACTGTTCGGGCCCGCGCCCATAATTCGCCGCTACCGTGGGAGGGGTTCCCGAGCGGTCAAAGGGATCAGACTGTAAATCTGACGGCTCTGCCTTCGGAGGTTCGAATCCTCCCCCCTCCACCATAACGCTTTGCAGTGCCTCGGCTTCGGTCGTGCGGGTGTAGTTCAATGGTAGAACCTCAGCCTTCCAAGCTGATGGTGTGGGTTCGATTCCCATCACCCGCTCCAAGTACAGGCCCACATAGCTCAGTCGGCAGAGCACTTCCTTGGTAAGGAAGAGGTCACCGGTTCGAATCCGGTTGTGGGCTCCATTTTCGTTGATCTTGGGTCTTGCTTTTTTGGAGAAAGTCTGATGTCCAAAGGAAAGTTTGAGCGGACGAAGCCGCATGTGAATGTGGGGACGATTGGTCATGTGGACCATGGGAAGACCACGTTGACGGCGGCGCTGACGAAGGTGTTGTCGGCGAAGTTTGGTGGTGAGGCGCGGGCCTATGACCAGATTGATAATGCGCCGGAGGAGCGGGCGCGTGGGATTACCATTGCGACCTCGCACGTGGAGTACGAGACGGAGAACCGGCACTACGCGCACGTGGATTGTCCTGGGCATGCGGACTATGTGAAGAACATGATCACGGGTGCGGCGCAGATGGACGGTGCGATTCTGGTGGTTTCTGCGGCGGACGGGCCGATGCCGCAGACGCGGGAGCACATTTTGCTGGCGCGTCAGGTGGGTGTGCCGTACATCGTGGTCTTTATGAACAAGGCCGACATGGTGGACGATGCCGAGCTCCTGGAGTTGGTGGAGATGGAGGTGCGGGAGCTCCTGTCCAAGTACGATTTCCCTGGGGACGACATTCCGGTGGTGATCGGCTCGGCCCTGAAGGCTTTGGAAGGGGATCAGAGCGACATTGGTGAGCCGGCCATATTCAAGCTGGCGGCGGCGATGGACAGTTACATTCCCATGCCGGAGCGGCCTATCGACAAGACCTTTTTGATGCCCATCGAGGACGTGTTCAGTATTTCTGGGCGTGGTACGGTGGTGACCGGGCGTATTGAGCGCGGCATCGTCAAGGTGGGCGATGAGATTGAGATCGTGGGGCTGCGGCCGACGAGCAAGACCACGGTGACGGGTGTGGAGATGTTCCGCAAGATTCTGGACCAGGGTCAGGCGGGCGACAACGTCGGGGTGTTGTTGCGGGGTACCAAGAAGGACGAGGTGGAGCGTGGGCAGGTGCTGGCCAAGCCGGGCAGTATCAAGCCGCACACCCGTTTTGAGGCGGAGGTGTATGTGCTGTCCAAGGAAGAGGGTGGTCGGCACACGCCGTTTTTCAATGGGTATCGGCCGCAGTTTTACTTTCGGACGACGGACGTGACGGGGGCGGTGGAGTTGCCCGAGGGTGTGGAGATGGTGATGCCTGGGGACAACATCCAGTTCAAGGTGACCCTGATTGCGCCCATTGCCATGGAAGAGGGGCTGCGCTTTGCGGTGCGTGAGGGCGGTCGAACCGTCGGCGCCGGCGTCGTGTCCAAGGTGGTGGAGTAGTTTCAGCAACGGAGTAAAGCGTTGGAAAGCGGCGGCACGCTCCGCCGTTTGCCGTCTGCAGGGCAGTAGCTCAATTGGTAGAGCAGCGGTCTCCAAAACCGCAGGTTGGGGGTTCGAGCCCCTCCTGCCCTGCCATTTTTAAAGGTGCAGCGTTCATGTCGGAGCAAGTGAAACTCTATTCCGCGGCAATCCTGGCCGCCTTGGGGGTGTTCGCCTACTTCCTGATCCCGCTGCATCTGGGTGCGCTGTATCCCAGTCTGGCCCTGATTGTCGCCTTGGCCCTCGCGCTTCTGGTATTTGCCACCAGCGCTGTCGCCAAGGCGCTCGTTTTGTTTTTCCGCGAAGCCTACGTTGAACTGCTCAAGGTGGTCTGGCCGACGCGCAGGGAAGTGTTGCGCAGTACGGGCGTCATCTTGCTGCTGATCATCGTCATAGCCATCTTCTTGTGGCTCGTGGATATAGCCTTGCTGGCGATTGTGCGCTTTGCCTTGGGGGGCGTGGGATAATGACGATGCGATGGTATGTGGTGCACGCCTTTTCCAGCTTTGAGAAAAAGGTGCAGGCAGAGATCCGCGAGCGGGCGAAGCGGGAAGGGCTGGAGGATCAGTTTGGCGAAATTCTCGTCCCCGTCGAAGAGGTGGTGGAGATGCGCAATGGTCAGAAGACCAGTTCCCAGCGCATGTTCTACCCCGGCTACGTGCTCGTGCAGATGGAGATGAACGATCAGACCTGGCACCTCGTGAAACACACTCCCCGGGTCACGGGCTTTGTCGGTGGGTCCGTGGGTAAGCCGCACCCCCTGAGCGAGGCCGAAGCCAACGCCATTCTTGATCGCATCAAGGAGGGGGTCGAGAAGCCGCGTCCCAAGTTCAGCTTTGATGCCGGTGAGCAAGTCCGGGTCATCGACGGGCCCTTCAAGGACTTCAACGGTGTGGTCGAGGAGGTCAACTACGAAAAGAGCAAGTTGCGCGTCTCGGTCACGATTTTCGGACGTTCCACGCCAGTGGAGCTGGACTTTGGTCAGGTAGAGAAGATCTGATCGTTTGTTGCGAGGGAGCCTCTTCGGCGTTTGCACCTCATGGAGAGTTGAATGGCAAAAAAGATTACCGGTTACATCAAGTTGCAGGTGAAGGCGACCCAAGCCAATCCAAGCCCGCCCATCGGTCCTGCTCTGGGTCAGCGCGGTCTGAACATCATGGAGTTCTGTAAGGCCTTCAACGCGCAGACACAGGGCATCGAGCCGGGTTTGCCCCTGCCCGTGATCATCACCGTTTACGCCGACAAGAGCTTCACCTTTGAGGTCAAGACCCCGCCAGCGCCGGTTCTGCTCCTGAAGGCGGCAGGCCTTGCCAAAGGCAGTGGACGTCCAAACACCAACAAGGTGGGTAAGGTCACCGAAGCGCAGGTCGAGGAGATTGCCAAGACCAAGATGCCGGACCTCAATACCCAGGATCTGGAGTCGGCCAAGCGCAGTATTCGTGGCACCGCCCGCAGTATGGGCCTGACGGTGGAGGGTTAGCCCATGGCCAAGGTATCGAAGCGAGAGGCCGCCCTGCAGCAGTTGGTGGATCGGAGCAAGCGTTATGCGGTGGACGAGGCGCTGGCCCTGGTGAAGCAGGGGGCGACGGCGAAGTTCGACGAGTCCGTGGATGTGGCCGTGGGTCTGGGAATCGATCCGCGTAAGTCCGATCAGGTGGTGCGCGGTGCGGTGGTATTGCCCAAAGGCACCGGCAAGACCATGCGGGTAGCGGTTTTTGCCACCGGGGACAAGGCTACCGAGGCCCGGGAAGCTGGTGCGGATCTCGTCGGCATGGAGGATCTGGCCGAGCAGGTCAAGGCTGGGCAGATGGATTTCGATGTGGTCATTGCGACTCCCGACGCCATGCGCGTCGTGGGTGGCCTTGGGCCGGTGCTTGGACCACGCGGACTGATGCCCAACCCTAAGGTGGGTACGGTGACGGCGGATGTCCGTACCGCCGTTCAGAATGCCAAGGGCGGCCAGGTACGTTATCGTGCCGACAAGGGTGGTATCATTCACAGTAGCATCGGCAAGGCCTCCTTCAGCGTCGAAGATCTGCGGGAGAACCTGCTGGCGCTCATGGACAGCCTGAAGAAAGCCAAGCCCGCCACCAGTAAGGGAATCTACATTCGTAAGATCAGTGTTTCGCCCACCATGGGTCCCGGTGTACCCGTGGATCCGTCCGGGCTTTAAGGTTTCGTCCGCAGTGACGAAAAGTCGGCGCAAGCCGGCGTTCAAAGACCGCAGGGGGCTTCGGCCTTAAACATCCCACCCTGCGCAGGCGACGGCGCGCCAGAAATTTTGGCCGCCTCTGTCCACATGGAGGTAGCAGTTCAATGAGTCTCAAGCTCGCAGAAAAGGAACAGGTGGTCGCTGCACTGCAAGCGAAGCTCGAGGGTATGCAAGCTACCGTGGTTGCGGAGTATCGGGGTCTGACCGTGGCGCAGATGACGGAATTGCGTGCGGCCGGGCGTAAACAGGGGGTATTGATTCAGGTGGTGAAGAACTCACTCCTGCGCCGCGCCCTGAAAGACAGCCCCTTCCTGGTGATGGATCCTCTGCTCAAGGGCCCTCTGGTCTTTGCGGCCAGTGCGGATCCGGTGGCCATGGCCAAGCTCTTCACGGACTTTGCCAAGCGCAACGACAAGCTGATCATCACCGGTGGCGCCCTGGGTTCACAGCTCATGGATGCCCAGGCTCTGGCGCAGCTCAGCAAGATGCCCTCCCGCGAGGAGTTGTTGGCCAAGCTCATGGGTACCATGCAGGCCCCCATCTCCACCTTCGTGCGCACACTCAACGAGGTTCCCGGGCGCTTCGTCCGTACCCTCGCGGCAGTGCGCGATCAGAAAGCAGCGTAATTCATTCATATTTTCATAGGAGTATAGATCATGGCGTTGTCCAAAGCCGAAATCCTGGATGCCATTGCTGGCATGACCGTTCTCGAGCTCTCCGAGCTCATCAAGGATATGGAGGAGAAGTTTGGGGTGTCTGCCGCCGCGGTGGCGGTGGCTGCGGGTCCTGCCGCCGCCGGCGGCGGTGGTGAGGCCGCTGCAGCGGCTGAGGAACAGACGGAATTCGACGTCATCCTCACCTCTGCCGGCGCCAACAAGGTCAATACCATCAAGGTGGTGCGCGCCATCACCAATCTCGGGCTGAAGGAAGCCAAGGATCTGGTGGATGGTGCTCCGAAACCGGTCAAGGAAGGTATCTCCAAGGCCGAGGCCGAGAGCATCAAGGCGCAGCTGGTTGAAGCTGGTGCCCAGGCAGAAATCAAGTAATCGTAGTATTTTAGGTGCCTTGGCTGGCGACGCTGGACGTTGCCAGCCCCTTATTATTGGCGGTGGTCATCGCCATTGTCGGATCTCTTCTTAGCGAGCGTCGCGCGGAGCACTCATGGCCTATTCTTTTACTGAAAAGAAACGGATTCGTAAAGACTTTGGCAAGAGCCAGAGCATTCTGCAGGTGCCCTATCTGTTGGCTACCCAGATGGATTCGTATCGGGATTTTCTGCAAGCCGACGTGCCGGCGGCTGCGCGCAAGGAGGTCGGACTGCAAGAGGTTTTCCGTTCGCTCTTCCCCATGGAGAGCTACTCTGGCAATGCCAGTCTGGACTTTGTGTCCTATCGCCTGGAAAAACCGGTGTTTGATGTGGTGGAGTGCCGTCAGCGGGGCCTGACCTACTGTGCGGGCCTGCGCGTGCGGCTGCGCCTGGCACTCTACGAGAAGGACGACAGCACTGGTGCCAAGCGCATCAAGGACGTCAAGGAACAGGACGTCTACATGGGCGAACTTCCCCTCATGACCGACCACGGTGCCTTTGTCATCAACGGCACGGAACGGGTCATCGTGTCGCAGTTGCACCGTTCTCCCGGCGTTTTCTTCGACCACGATCGCGGTAAGACCCACTCTTCGGGCAAGCTGCTCTTCAACGCGCGGATCATCCCCTATCGCGGTTCCTGGCTCGACTTTGAGTTTGATCCCAAGGATCACATCTATGCCCGTATCGACCGGCGGCGTAAGTTGCCGGCCACCACGCTGCTGCGCGCCTTGGGCTACAGCACCGAAGACATTCTGGCGATGTTCTTCGAGACGGACACCTTCCGCATCGACGGCAAGCGTATCTTCTATCACCTGATCCCCCAGCGTTTGCAGGGCGAGACGGCGGTTTTCGATATCGTCCATCCCAAGACCGGTGAAGTGGTGGTGGCGGCGGGCAAGCGCGTGACAGCGCGTCATGTGCGGCAGTTGAGCGAGCTGGGTGGGGAGCAGGAGGTCGAGGTTCCCGAGGCCTTTCTCCTCGGCAAGGTGCTGGCCCAGGATCTGGTGGATGAGGCCACCGGTGAGGTCATCGTGGCGGCCAACGAGGCTCTGGATGCGGAAATCCTCGCGCGGCTCTACGCTCTGCCAGCCCGTAGCCTGCGCACACTCTATACCAACGAGCTGGATCGCGGCGCCTACATCTCCGAAACCTTGCGCATCGATACCGCGCGCGACGCCCACGAGGCGCAGCTCGAGATCTACCGGTTGATGCGTCCCGGTGAACCGCCCTCCAAGGACGCTGCCCAGAATCTCTTCCAGGGGCTTTTCTTCAGCCCCGATCGCTACGATCTCTCCGCCGTTGGCCGGATGAAGTTCAACCGGCGGGTGGGACGGGAAGAGATCACCGGCCCCGGGGTGCTGAGCAACGAGGACATCATCGACGTACTCAAGGTTCTGGTGGCCCTGCGCAACGGTCAGGGCGACATCGACGACATCGATCACCTGGGTAACCGTCGTGTGCGTTCCGTGGGTGAACTGATGGAGAATCAGTTTCGGCTGGGTCTGGTGCGCGTCGAAAGGGCGGTGAAGGACCGCCTGGCCCTGGCCGAGAGTGAGGGCTTGACGCCCCAGGATCTCATCAACGCCAAGCCCATCGCGGCGGTGGTCAACGAGTTCTTTGGCTCCAGTCAGCTGTCCCAGTTCATGGACCAGACCAATCCCCTGTCGGAGGTGACCCATAAGCGCCGCGTATCGGCCCTGGGACCAGGCGGTCTCACCCGCGAGCGTGCCGGGTTCGAAGTGCGCGACGTGCATCCCACCCACTATGGGCGCATATGTCCCATCGAAACGCCGGAAGGGCCCAACATCGGCCTGATCAACAGCCTTTCCTGCTACGCCCGGACCAATGCCTACGGCTTCCTGGAGACGCCCTACCGGCGGGTGATCGCAGGCCGGGCGACGAACGAGGTGGTATATCTGTCGGCCATCGATGAGGGCAACTACGTCATTGCCCAGGCCAACAGCACCCTGGACGACGACAACCGCTTGGTGGATGAGTTGGTCTCCTGCCGCCATCGCAACGAAACCGTTCTGGCCAATCCCGATCAGGTCCAGTTCATGGACATCTCGCCGCGTCAGATCGTGTCGGTGGCGGCGAGCCTCATCCCCTTTCTGGAGCACGACGACGCTAACCGCGCGCTCATGGGTTCCAACATGCAGCGTCAAGCGGTACCCACCGTGCGCTCCCAGGCACCCTTGGTGGGAACGGGGATGGAGCGGGTGGTGGCCATCGATTCCGGTGCCGCCATCAAGGCGGTACGGGGTGGGGTGGTGGACAGCGTCGACGGTGCGCGTATCGTAGTCCGGGTCAATGACGAGGAAACGCTCCCGGGCGAGCCTGGTGTCGACATCTACAACCTGGTGAAGTATGCCCGCTCCAACCAGAACACCACCCTCAATCAGCGCCCCATCGTCAAGGTGGGGGATGTGGTGGCCCGTGGTGACGTGCTCGCCGACGGTCCCAGTACGGAAATGGGAGAGCTGGCTCTGGGGCAGAACATCCTGGTGGCGTTCATGCCCTGGAATGGCTATAACTTCGAGGATTCCATCCTGATTTCCGAGCGGGTGGTGGCGGAGGATCGCTACACCACCATTCACATCGAGGAATTCTCCGTCTTTGCCCGCGATACGAAGCTCGGACCCGAGGAGATCACCCGCGACATCCCCAACGTCGCCGAGGGCGCGCTGCGGCATCTGGACGAGTCCGGCATTGTCGTCATCGGTGCCGAGCTCGCGCCCGGAGATATCCTCGTGGGTAAGGTCACGCCCAAAGGGGAGACCCAACTGACCCCCGAGGAAAAACTCCTGCGCGCCATTTTCGGTGAGAAGGCCTCGGACGTGAAGGACAACTCCATGCGCATGCCGGCGGGGATGTACGGTACCGTCATCGATGTCCAGGTGTTCACCCGCGACGGCATCGAAAAGGATGCCCGGGCCAAGGCCATCGAAGAAGAGCAGTTGCGTAAGATCCGCAAGGACGTCCACGACGAGTACCGGATCTTCGAGCAGGATAGTTTTCAGCGCATCGAGCGTCTGCTCCTGAACAAGGTGGCGGAGGGCGGTCCCAACGGCCTTGCGGCGGGCGCCAAGATCACCAAGGCCTACCTCAAGGACTTGCCTCGCAGTCAGTGGTTCGACATCCGTCTGCGCAGCGAGGAGAGCAATGCGGCCCTGGAGCAGATCCGGGCGCAGCTGGAGCAGCAACGGGAGCGTCTGGATGCGGTGCTGGAAGAGAAGCGGCGCAAGTTGACCCAGGGGGATGACCTGAGCCCCGGTGTGCTGAAGATGGTCAAGGTGCACGTGGCGGTGAAGCGTCAGCTCCAGCCCGGTGACAAGATGGCCGGGCGCCACGGCAACAAGGGCGTGGTATCCAAGATCGTGCCCGTGGAGGACATGCCCTATCTTGCCGATGGTACGCCAGTAGACATCGTCCTCAATCCTCTGGGCGTACCTTCCCGCATGAACGTCGGGCAGATTCTCGAGACGCACCTGGGCTGGGCCGCCAAGGGTCTGGGCCGGCGCATCGAGGAAATGCTGGAAAACCAGCGGCAGGTGAGCGAGATCCGCGCCTTCCTGAAGGAGATCTACAACCGCGCCGGCAAGAAGGAAGACCTCGATCAGCTCAACGACGAGGACATCCTCGAGCTCGCGCGTAATCTGCGCGGCGGTGTGCCCATGGCTACCCCCGTTTTCGACGGCGCTTCGGAAGAGGAAATCCGCGACATGCTGGAGCTTGCCGGGCTGCCGCGCAGTGGCCAGGTCACGCTCTACGATGGCCGCAGTGGTGAGGCGTTCGATCGACCGGTTACCGTCGGCTACATGTACATGCTGAAGCTTCACCACCTGGTAGACGACAAGATGCATGCCCGCTCCACCGGTCCCTATAGCCTGGTCACCCAGCAGCCGCTGGGCGGCAAGGCGCAGTTTGGTGGCCAGCGGTTTGGCGAGATGGAGGTCTGGGCCCTGGAGGCCTACGGTGCGGCCTACACCCTGCAGGAGATGCTCACGGTCAAGTCCGACGACGTGTCCGGACGCAGTAAGATGTACGAGTCCATCGTCAAGGGCGATTTCCGCATGGATGCCGGCATGCCCGAGTCCTTCAATGTGCTCTTGAAGGAGCTGCGGTCGCTTGCCATCGACATCGAACTGGAACAGTCCAACTAAAGGTCCACAGGCGGACAAGGAAGGGTGCCTTGAAAGATTTACTGAAGCTGTTCAAGCAGAACGATCGCCAGGAAGAATTCGACGCCATCCGTATCGGTATCGCGTCGCCGGATAAGATCCGGTCCTGGTCCTACGGCGAGGTGAAAAAGCCCGAGACCATCAACTACCGTACCTTCAAGCCCGAGCGGGAAGGCTTGTTCTGCGCCAAGATCTTCGGTCCCATCAAGGACTACGAATGTCTGTGCGGCAAGTACAAGCGTCTCAAGCACCGCGGAGTGGTCTGCGAGAAGTGCGGCGTCGAGGTGACCCAGGCGCGGGTGCGGCGCGAGCGCATGGGGCACATCGAACTGGCCAGCCCCGTCGCCCATATCTGGTTCCTGAAGTCTCTCCCCAGCCGCATGGGCATGATTCTGGACATGGCCCTGCGGGATATCGAGCGCGTCCTCTACTTCGAAGCCTACGTGGTGGTGGACCCGGGTCTGACGCCCTTGGATCGCGGTACCATCCTCAGTGAAGATCAATATCTGGACGCCCTTGAAGAGCATGGCGATGAGTTCGTCGCAAAGATGGGTGCCGAGGGTATCCGCGATCTGTTGCGCGCCATTCCGCTCAAGGAAGAGATCGAGAAGACCCGCACGGAGCTGCAGGAGAGCAATTCCGACACCAAGACCAAGAAGCTGGCCAAGCGCTTGAAGATCCTCGAGGCCTTCGAGACCTCCGGCAATCGTCCCGAGTGGATGATCATGGAGGTATTGCCGGTGCTGCCACCGGATCTGCGGCCCTTGGTACCCCTGGACGGTGGCCGTTTTGCGACCTCCGATCTCAACGATCTCTACCGTCGGGTCATCAATCGGAACAACCGCCTCAAGCGTTTGCTGGAGCTCAAGGCCCCGGACATCATTGTCCGTAATGAAAAGCGCATGCTCCAGGAGGCCGTGGACGCCCTGCTCGACAATGGCCGCCGCGGTCGGGCCATCGCTGGTCCCAACAAGCGGCCCCTGAAGTCTCTGGCGGATATGATCAAGGGCAAGCAGGGGCGTTTCCGTCAGAATCTGCTGGGCAAGCGGGTGGATTATTCCGGACGCTCGGTGATCGTGGTGGGGCCAGAGTTGCGCCTACACCAGTGCGGACTACCCAAGAAAATGGCGCTGGAGCTCTTCAAGCCCTTCATTTTCAACAAGCTGGAAGAGCGGGGGCTCGCCACCACCATCAAGGCGGCCAAACGCTTGGTGGAACAGGAGAAACCCGAGGTCTGGGATATCCTGGAAGAGGTCATCCGCGAGCATCCGGTCATGCTCAACCGGGCACCGACCCTGCACCGTCTGGGCATCCAGGCCTTCGAGCCGGTCCTCATCGAAGGCAAGGCCATCCAGCTGCATCCCTTGGTCTGTGCAGCCTACAACGCCGACTTCGACGGCGACCAGATGGCGGTGCACGTGCCCCTGTCGCTGGAAGCGCAGCTAGAGGCCCGGACCCTCATGATGTCCACCAACAACATCCTGAGCCCCGCCAACGGGGAGCCCATCATCGTACCCTCCCAAGACATCGTTCTGGGTCTATACTACGTCAGCCAGGAGCGCGCGGGCGCGCCGGGTACCGGGAGCGTCTTTGCGGACACTGCCGAGGTGCGCCGTGCCTACGATACGGGACAGGTGGGATTGCATGCGCGCATCACCATGCGTTTTCGCGGTGAACGGGTAGAGACGACGGTGGGCCGGGCGCTGCTGGCCGATATCCTGCCCGAGGGCCTGCCCTTCAGCATCATCAATCGCGTCCTGAAAAAGAAGGTCATCGCCGAACTCATCAATACCTGTTACCGCACTCTGGGCGTGAAGGATACGGTGATCTTTGCCGATCAGCTCATGTACACCGGCTATCGCATGGCCACCCGCGGTGGTATCTCCTTTGGCGCCGGCGACATGGTGACGCCGCCGGAAAAGGAAACGATCCTCGCCCGGGCCGAAGAGGAGGTCAAAACCATTCAGGAGCAGTACACCTCGGGCCTGGTCACCGAGGGGGAGCGCTACAACAAGGTGGTGGACATCTGGTCGCGGGCGACCGACGAGGTGGCCAAGGCCATGATGGATCTGGTGAGCAAGGAAAAGGTGGTGCTTGCCGATGGCAAGGAGGTCCAGCAAGACTCCTTCAACTCCATCTTCATGATGGCCGACTCCGGCGCCCGTGGTTCGGCGGCGCAGATTCGCCAGCTCGCCGGCATGCGCGGCCTGATGGCCAAGCCCGACGGCTCCATCATCGAGACGCCCATCACCGCGAACTTCCGCGAGGGATTGAACGTCCTGCAGTACTTCATCTCCACCCACGGCGCGCGCAAGGGTCTGGCAGATACGGCCCTGAAGACAGCCAATTCCGGTTATCTCACCCGCCGTCTGGTGGATGTCACCCAGGACTTGGTCGTGGTGGAGCACGACTGTGGCACGGAAGATGGCCTGCCCATGATGCCCCTGGTGGAGGGCGGTGAAGTCATCGAGGCTCTGCGCGATCGCGTCCTCGGCCGGGTCACGGCGGAGGATATCCAGCACCCCAATAGCGGTGAGGTGGTCATCCCCCGCAACACCCTCTTGACGGAGAAGTTGCTGTCTACCTTGGACGAGCTGGGTATCGACTCCCTCAAGGTGCGTTCGCCGCTCACCTGCAAGTCGCGCCACGGCGTGTGCGCCCTGTGCTACGGCCGCGATCTGGCCCGCGGGCATCTGGTGAACATCGGTGAAGCAGTGGGCGTCATCGCGGCGCAGTCCATCGGTGAGCCGGGCACACAGCTGACCATGCGCACCTTCCACATCGGTGGTGCCGCCAGTCGGGCCGTGTCCCAGAGCAGTATCGACATCAAGCAGGGCGGCGCCATTCGCTATCAGCCCAACCTGCGCTTGGTAACCCACCCCAGCGGGCGACACGTGGTGGTTGCCCGCAATGGCGAGATCACCGTCACCGACGATCAGGGTCGAGAAAAGGAGCGTTACAAGGTCCCCTATGGCGCCACCATCCTGGTGGACGACGGTGCCACCGTCACGGCGGGCAAGCGTATTGCCGAGTGGGACCCCCACACGCGACCCATCGTCAGCGAAATCGGTGGACGGGCGGTGCTCAAGGATGTGGTGGAGGGTGTCAGCGTACAGGTGCAGAGCGACGATATCACGGGCCTCTCCACCTGGATGGTGCTGGACGCCAAGCAGCGACCTGCTGCCGGTCGTGACCTGCGGCCCATGATCACCCTGCAAGACGAGCAGGGGCAGGACCTGAAGCTCCCCGGTACGGATCTGCCGGCGCGGTACTTCCTGCCGGCCCGGGCGGTGTTGGCGGTGCAGGAAGGCTCCGCGGTACAGCCCGGCGATATTCTTGCCCGTTTGCCTGTGGGTACCAGTAAAACCCGCGACATCACCGGCGGTCTGCCGCGCGTGGCGGAACTCTTCGAGGCGCGCCGGCCCAAGGACTTTGCCATCGTCGCCGAACACGACGGTATCGTCAGTTTCGGCAAGGATACCAAGGGCAAGCAGCGCCTTATCATCACCGACGAGCACAATGAGCAGCACGAATACCTCATCCCCAAGGGCCGTCACGTCACGGTTCACGATGGCGAGCGGGTCAGTCCCGGCGAGCCCCTGGTCGAAGGTCAGCCGGTTCCCCACGATATCCTGCGGGTACTGGGGGTCCAGGCTCTGGCCAATTACATCGTCGATGAGGTCCAGGACGTCTACCGCCTACAGGGTGTGCGCATCAACGACAAGCACATCGAGGTGATCTTGCGGCAGATGCTGCGCAAGGTGGAGATCACCTACGCTGGTGACACCAGCTTCATCCCGGGAGACCAGGTGGATCGTGCCCGTGTGGAAGAGGAAAACGCAGCAGCGGAAGCGGCGGGAAAGGAACCTGCGCGCTTCACCCCCATGCTGCTGGGTATCACCAAGGCGAGTCTGTCCACCGAGTCCTTCATCTCGGCGGCGAGCTTCCAGGAGACCACCCGGGTGCTCACGGAAGCGGCAGTGGCCGGCAAGGTGGACGACCTGCGCGGTCTCAAGGAGAACGTCATCGTCGGTCGTCTCATTCCTGCTGGCACCGGCCTCGCGTATCACGAACACCGGCGCCGTCGCAATCGCGGTCTGCCGATCATGGCAGAGGGCGAAAGCGAGCCCGCAGAAAGCACGGTGGCGGAACTGCGTTAAGCCGTTTTTCGCCAAGACTTTTCTTGACACCTCAGGCGCGCATCACTAAAATGCGCGCTCTCTCTGGCGGCGCTTCGTGGCCGCTTTCTGACTTTGGAGATGGTAGATGCCCACACTGAACCAACTGGTGCGCAAACCGCGCAAGGCGCCGACGGCCAAAAGCAAGGTGCCCGCCCTGGAGGCCAACCCCCAGAAGCGCGGCGTCTGTACCCGTGTCTACACCACCACCCCGAAAAAGCCCAACTCGGCTTTGCGTAAGGTGGCGCGCGTGCGTCTTACCAATGGCTTCGAAGTCAGCAGCTACATTCCGGGTGAGGGGCACAACCTGCAGGAGCACTCGGTGGTCCTCATTCGCGGTGGTCGCGTCAAGGATCTTCCTGGCGTACGCTACCACATCGTCCGTGGCACCCTGGATACTGCGGGCGTCAAGAATCGTAAACAGGCCCGTTCCAAGTACGGCGCCAAACGGCCCAAGTAAAGGCCGGTCGTAGCCTATCCGCATCGAGGAGTTTCGAGAGTCATGCCAAGACGTCGTGAAGTGCCCAAGCGTACGGTCCTGCCGGATCCAAAATACAAGGAAGAGCTCATCGCCAAGTTTGCCAACGTCATGATGCGCGATGGTAAGAAGAGCACCGCCGAGAAGATCGTCTACGGCGCCCTCGAGATCGTCGGTGAAAAGGCCAAAACCGATCCCATGGAAGTCTTTCGCAAGGCCATCGACAACGTGCGCCCCGTGGTCGAGGTGAAGAGCCGACGGGTGGGTGGTGCAACCTATCAGGTGCCGGTAGAGGTGCGCTCCGATCGGCGTATGGCCTTGGCGATGCGCTGGCTGCGGGATTCGGCGCGTAAGCGCAACGAAAAATCCATGGGCAACCGTTTGGCAGCGGAAATCCTGGAGGCTGCCGAAAATCGCGGTAACGCCGTGCGCAAGCGCGAAGAGACGCACCGGATGGCCGAGGCGAACAAGGCGTTCGCCCACTTCCGCTGGTAATTTCCACCGCTCTCAACGACAAGGACCCAACCGTGGCGCGCACAACCCCCATCGACCGCTATCGCAACATCGGCATCATGGCCCACATCGATGCCGGCAAGACGACCACAACCGAGCGCATCCTGTTCTACACCGGTGTCTCGCACAAGTTGGGCGAGGTGCACGAGGGCACTGCGACCATGGACTGGATGGCGCAGGAGCAGGAGCGCGGCATCACCATCACCTCCGCAGCAACCACCTGCTTCTGGAAAGGCATGGACGGTTCCCGTCCTGAGCACCGCATCAACATCATCGACACGCCGGGCCACGTGGACTTCACCATCGAGGTGGAACGCTCCCTGCGCGTTCTCGATGGTGCCATGGCGGTGTTTTGTGCGGTGGGTGGTGTCCAACCGCAGTCCGAGACGGTATGGCGTCAGGCCAACAAGTACGGTGTTCCCCGCATTGCTTTCGTCAACAAGATGGATCGCCAGGGCGCCAATTTCCAGCGGGTGGTGGAGCAGATTCGTGCCCGCCTGCGCGGCAATGCCCTGCCCATCCAGTTGCCAATCGGTGCGGAAGACCAGTTCCACGGCGTCATCGACCTCATGAAGATGAAGGCCATCATCTGGGACGATGCTACCCAGGGTATGCGTTTTACGGAAGAAGAGATTCCCGCCGAGTTGAAGGAGGCCGCAGAGGCAGCCCATCAGTCCATGGTGGAGGCTATCTGCGACACCGACGAGACCCTGATGATGAAATATCTCGAGGGCGAGACGGTGACGGTGGAAGAGCTCAAGGCCGCCCTGCGGCGAGCCACCATTGCCAGCGAGCTCGTCCCCGTGCTCTGCGGCAGCGCCTTCAAGAACCGTGGGGTGCAGGCGGCCTTGGACGCGGTCTTGGACTATCTACCGTCCCCCAAAGATATCCCACCGGTGAAGGGTGTGGATCCCAACGACGGGGCGCAGGTAGAGCGGTCGGCCGACGATGACCAGCCGTTCTCGGCCCTGGCCTTCAAGATCATGACCGATCCCTTCGTCGGCCAGCTCACCTTTTTCCGGGTCTACTCCGGCGTCCTGCAGGCCGGTTCCACGGTGTCCAATCCCGGTCGTGGGCAGCGGGAGCGTATCGGCCGCGTCCTGCAGATGCACGCCAATGAGCGGCGCGAGATCAAGGAAGTCTATGCCGGTGATATCGCCGCTGCCGTGGGCCTCAAGACCGCCTTCACCGGGGATACCCTCTGCGACATGAACAAGCCCATCCTGCTGGAACAGATGGAGTTCCCGGAACCGGTGATCCACGTCGCCGTCGAGCCCAAGACCAAGGCCGATCAAGAAAAAATGGGTATCGCCCTCGGCAAGCTCGCCCAGGAGGATCCCTCCTTCCGTGTGCGCACCGATCCTGAATCGGGTCAGACCATCATTTCCGGTATGGGCGAACTCCACCTGGAAATCATCGTCGACCGCATGAAGCGGGAGTTCAATGTGGAGGCGACGGTCGGTGCACCGCAGGTGGCCTATCGGGAGACCATCCGTAAGGCTGTGGAGTCGGAAGGAAAGTTCGTGCGTCAGTCCGGTGGCCGGGGTCAATATGGCCATGTGTGGCTGCGCCTCGAGCCTTTGGAGCCTGGCAGTGGCTTCGTTTTCGAGAATGCCGTGGTAGGCGGTGTCGTTCCCAAGGAATATATCGGGCCAACGCAGAAAGGCGTTGAAGAGGCTTTGGAAAATGGTATAATCGCGGGCTTTCCGGTGGTCGATGTGAAGGCGACCATCTTCGACGGATCCTACCATGAGGTCGACTCCTCGGAAGCAGCCTTCAAGATCGCCGGCTCCATGGCCTTCAAGGCGGGTGCAGCCAAAGCCAACCCGGTACTGCTCGAACCCATCTTCGGGGTAGAGGTGGTCACCCCCGAAGAGTACATGGGCGACATCATCGGCGACATCAATAGTCGCCGCGGCGTCATGCAGGGCATGGAAGACGAGGCGGGCGCCAAGGTAATCAAGGCGGAAGTGCCCCTCGCCGAGATGTTTGGGTACGCCACGACCTTGCGCTCCCTGTCGCAGGGGCGGGCAACGTACACCATGCAGTTTGAGAAATACATGGAAGTTCCGGGCCACGTGGCCGAAGCCATCATCAAGAAAAGTCAGCGCTAGTCGTTAGGAGAGTGGAGAATGTCCAAAGGAAAGTTTGAGCGGACGAAGCCGCATGTGAATGTGGGGACGATTGGTCATGTGGACCATGGGAAGACCACGTTGACGGCGGCGCTGACGAAGGTGTTGTCGGCGAAGTTTGGTGGTGAGGCGCGGGCCTATGACCAGATTGATAATGCGCCGGAGGAGCGGGCGCGTGGGATTACCATTGCGACCTCGCACGTGGAGTACGAGACGGAGAACCGGCACTACGCGCACGTGGATTGTCCTGGGCATGCGGACTATGTGAAGAACATGATCACGGGTGCGGCGCAGATGGACGGTGCGATTCTGGTGGTTTCTGCGGCGGACGGGCCGATGCCGCAGACGCGGGAGCACATTTTGCTGGCGCGTCAGGTGGGTGTGCCGTACATCGTGGTCTTTATGAACAAGGCCGACATGGTGGACGATGCCGAGCTCCTGGAGTTGGTGGAGATGGAGGTGCGGGAGCTCCTGTCCAAGTACGATTTCCCTGGGGACGACATTCCGGTGGTGATCGGCTCGGCCCTGAAGGCTTTGGAAGGGGATCAGAGCGACATTGGTGAGCCGGCCATATTCAAGCTGGCGGCGGCGATGGACAGTTACATTCCCATGCCGGAGCGGCCTATCGACAAGACCTTTTTGATGCCCATCGAGGACGTGTTCAGTATTTCTGGGCGTGGTACGGTGGTGACCGGGCGTATTGAGCGCGGCATCGTCAAGGTGGGCGATGAGATTGAGATCGTGGGGCTGCGGCCGACGAGCAAGACCACGGTGACGGGTGTGGAGATGTTCCGCAAGATTCTGGACCAGGGTCAGGCGGGCGACAACGTCGGGGTGTTGTTGCGGGGTACCAAGAAGGACGAGGTGGAGCGTGGGCAGGTGCTGGCCAAGCCGGGCAGTATCAAGCCGCACACCCGTTTTGAGGCGGAGGTGTATGTGCTGTCCAAGGAAGAGGGTGGTCGGCACACGCCGTTTTTCAATGGGTATCGGCCGCAGTTTTACTTTCGGACGACGGACGTGACGGGGGCGGTGGAGTTGCCCGAGGGTGTGGAGATGGTGATGCCTGGGGACAACATCCAGTTCAAGGTGACCCTGATTGCGCCCATTGCCATGGAAGAGGGGCTGCGCTTTGCGGTGCGTGAGGGCGGTCGAACCGTCGGCGCCGGCGTCGTGTCCAAGGTGGTGGAGTGATGGCGGGATCCAAGATTCGTATTCGCCTCAAGTCCTACGACTACCGCATGCTGGATATTTCGGCGGCGGAGATCGTCGAGACCGCTCGCCGCACGGGTGCGCGGGTGTGCGGTCCCATTCCCTTGCCCACCAAGATCGAGCGCTTCACGGTGCTGCGCTCTCCGCACGTCGACAAGAATGCCCGGGATCAGTTCGAGCAGCGCACGCACAAGCGTCTGCTGGACATTCTGGACCCCAACGACAAGACGGTGGATGCTCTGATCAAGCTGGATCTGGCCGCCGGCGTCGATGTCGAAATCAAGTTGTGAGGGAATGATCATGGCCATCGGCTTGGTTGGACGCAAAATAGGGATGACCCGAATTCGGAGCGAAGACGGGCGGGTGGTGCCGGTGACGGTGATCCAGGTGGATACGAATACCATCACCCAGATCAAGACCCAGGAGAGGGACGGCTATACGGCCGTTCAAGTGAGTACCGGTGAACGTCGCCCGCAGCGGGTGACCTCGGCTCTGGCTGGTCACTACCGGCGGGCTGGCGCCCAGCCCGGGCGTGTCCTGCGCGAGTTCCGGGATCCGGGTCTCGAGGATCCCCAGCTTGGTCAGGAAATTGGGCTCGACATCTTCAATACCGGGCAGCGGGTGGACGTTACGGGTATCAGCAAGGGTAAAGGCTTCGCCGGTGCGATCAAGCGGCATAATTTTCGCAGTAACCGGGCGAGCCATGGTAACTCGCTGTCTCACCGCGCCCCAGGTTCCATCGGCTGCCGGCAGACGCCAGGCCGGGTATTCAAGGGCAAGAAGATGGCGGGTCAACTGGGTAATGAGCAGGTGACCACGCTCAATCTGGAATTGGTGCGTATCGATGCAGAGCGTCGCCTCCTCATGGTCAAGGGTGCCGTACCCGGAGCCAACCAGGGTGACGTCATCGTCCGGCCGGCCGTACGGGCTTAGGAGCAGGCAATGCAGGTCAATGGTATGGTGGTGAGCAGCGGCAAGGCGCAGCCGGTTGAACTGGCGGATGCGGTATTTGCCGTCCCCTATAACGAAGCGCTGCTGCATCAGGTGGTCGTGGCACAGCTTGCCGGGCTGCGCAGTGGCACTGCGGCTCAGAAAAACCGTTCGGCAGTCCGGGGTGGCGGGCGTAAACCCTGGAAGCAAAAGGGCAGCGGTCGCGCGCGTGCCGGTAGCATCCGCAGCCCGCTGTGGCGGGGTGGCGGGCGTGCCTTTCCGGGTGTGACCCAGAATTACGCGCAGAAGGTCAACAAGAAGATGTGGGCGGGGGCCATGCGCACGGCCCTGGCGGAACTGCTGCGACAGGGACGCTTGCAGATCGTCGTGGTCGAGGATTTCGCCGAGCCCCGTGCGCGCTTGGCGCGCGACTGGCTGCAGAAGGTCGGCGGTAGCGATCTTTTGCTGGTCATGGACGAGGTCCCGGAAAATCTTTTTCTGGCCTTGCGCAATTTTCCGCAGGTGGGTATCGCCGGTTGGCAAGACATCGGGCCAGCGGACCTGCTGCGTTACGGTCGAGTTCTGATGGACGCCCAGGCGGCGGCAAAGTTCGGTGAGGTGTACGGATGAATCCCGATCGGAAGTACCTGGTGTTGTTGGCACCCATTATCAGTGAGAAAAGCACCATGGTGCAGCAGAAGGCAAATCAGTACGTCTTTCGTGTTGCCCGTGACGCCAAGAAGCTGGAAATCAAGGCGGCGGTAGAGGCGATGTTTCGGGTGGATGTGGCGTCCGTACAGACCTGCAATTACGCCGGGAAGGAAAAGCGCATGGGCCGTCATGTCGGCCGTCGCTCTGCCTGGAAGAAAGCCTACGTGCGCTTGGCGGATGGCGCCAGCATCGACTTTGGCATTGCCTGAGGACTCTAGACATCATGGCTCTCGTAAAGACTAAACCGACCTCTGCAGGACGACGCTTCGTCATTCGGGTGGTTCATCCGGACCTGCACAAGGGTGCTCCCCATGCGCCCTTGGTGGAGCCCCAGAGCAAGAGCGGTGGACGCAACCATTACGGTCGGGTCACCCGGCGGCATCAGGGCGGCGGTCATCGGCAGCATTACCGGCTAGTGGATTTTCGGCGCGACAAGTTGGAAATCCCGGCGCGCGTCGAGCGTCTCGAGTACGACCCCAACCGCACAGCCCACATTGCCTTACTCTGCTATGCCGACGGTGAGCGTCGTTATATCCTCGCTCCCAAGGGGCTGAAAGCCGGCGATACGGTGGTGTCTGGTAGCGATACCCCTATCAAACCAGGGAACTGCATGCCGTTGCGCAATATCCCCATCGGTTCCATGGTGCACAATGTAGAGATGCGGCCGGGCAAGGGTGGGCAGATTGCGCGCTCGGCGGGTGCGGGTGTGCAGCTCATGGCGCGTGAGGGCGATTACGCGCAGATACGCCTGCGCTCTGGCGAAGTGCGGCGGATTCACGTATCGTGCCGCGCTACCATTGGCGAGGTGGGCAACGACGAGCACGCCTCGCGCCAGCTCGGAAAGGCCGGCGCAAAGCGCTGGCGTGGCGTTCGTCCCACGGTGCGCGGTGTTGCCATGAACCCCGTCGATCATCCCCATGGCGGTGGCGAGGGACGCACGTCCGGAGGACGTCATCCGGTGTCTCCCTGGGGTCAGCCGACCAAGGGATATCGGACTCGGAAAAACAAGCGGACGAGCACTATGATCGTTCGTCGTCGTAGCAAGTAATAGAGGATTCGCCGTGCCACGTTCCGTCAAGAAAGGACCATTCATCGACCTGCACCTGGATCGCAAAGTTCAGGAGGCACAGGCCAACAACAGCCGTCGTCCCATCAAGACCTGGTCGCGGCGCTCCACCATAACCCCGGATTTCATCGGTTTGACCATCAGCGTGCACAACGGTCGTCAGCATATCCCGGTGGTGGTGAACGAGAATATGGTGGGTCACAAGTTGGGAGAGTTTGCCCTGACCCGGACCTTCAAGGGTCACAGTGCCGACAAGAAAGCCAAGCGTTAAGGGGATAAGCAGATGAGATCCAGCGCTGTACTCAAAGGATTGCAGATGTCGCCGCAGAAGGCGCGCCTGGTGGCCGACCTCGTGCGTGGTCAACCAGTGGCCAAGGCCCTGGAAATCCTGCAGTTCACGAATAAAAAGGCGGCCCTGCCCATTCGCAAGTGTCTCGAGTCAGCGGTGGCGAACGCAGAGAACAACGAAGGGGCGGACGTGGATGCCCTGGTTGTGGAGAGCATTCAGATCGACGGTGGTACGGTACTGAAGCGCTTCGCGGCCCGCGCCAAAGGTAGGGGGTCGCGGATTCTCAAGCGTACCAGCCACATCACCATCGTTGTCGCTGAACACTAAGCGGGGAATTCATGGGACAGAAAACGAATCCGATCGGACTGCGTCTGGGAATCATTAAGAATTGGAATTCCCGCTGGTACAGCAAGGGCGATTTCAAGGACAAGCTCGTGGAGGACATCCGGGTGCGGGAGTTCATCCGCAAACGACTGGGCGGTGCGGCCATTTCCCAGATCGTCATCGAGCGTCCGGCGCGCAGCGCACGCATCACCCTGCACACGGCGCGTCCTGGTGTAGTGATCGGGAAAAAGGGCGAGGATATCGAGAAGCTGCGCCTGGATGTGCAGCGGCAGATGGGTGTCCCCGTCCACATCAACGTCGAGGAGATCCGCAAGCCCGAATTGGATGCGCAACTGGTGGCGGAAAGTGTCGCTCAGCAGTTGGAACGGCGCATCATGTTCCGGCGGGCGATGAAGCGAGCTGTTACCAACGCCATGCGCTTTGGGGCCAAGGGCATGCGTATCAACTGCGCCGGGCGTCTGGGTGGTGCCGAAATCGCCCGAACGGAATGGTATCGCGAGGGACGGGTACCCCTGCATACCCTGCGCGCGGACATCGATTACGGTTTTGCCGAGGCAAAAACCACGTACGGCATCATTGGTGTCAAGGTGTGGATCTTCAAAGGCGAGATCCTGGAGTGGAGTACCGCCCAGGGCGGTAGCTCACAGCAGAAGTGACGGGAGCAACCAGACATGCTGCAACCAAATCGCACAAAGTTCAGAAAACAGCACAAGGGCCGCAACCGCGGCATCGCTACCCGTGGCAACAAGGTCAGTTTTGGGGAGTACGGATTGAAGGCCGTTACCCGCGGTCGGATTACGGCGCGGCAGCTGGAGGCTGCGCGCCGGGCCATCAGTCGCCACGTGAAGCGTGGTGGCCGCATCTGGATTCGTATTTTTCCCGATAAGCCCATCAGTAAAAAACCAGCCGAAGTGCGTATGGGTAAGGGCAAGGGTAATCCGGAGTATTGGGTCGCCCTGATTCAGCCCGGCAAGGTGCTGTATGAGATGGAAGGGGTGAGCGAAGAGGTCGCTCGGGAGGCCTTCTCCCTGGGCGCGGCCAAACTTCCGGTACAGACCGTGTTTGTCAGTCGTCGGGTGATGGGATGAAGCAATCGGAATTGCAGGGAATGAGTCTTGCGGAATGCCGCCAGCGACTGGATCAACTGCTGGAAGAACAGTTCAAGCTGCGTATGCAGCACGGCACCGGGCAATTGGGGAATACGGCGCGGCTGCGGGGTGTGCGCAGGGACATTGCGCGGGTACGGACCGTGATGACGGCTATGGCGAGGAGTAAGGGATGAGCGAAGAGAAAAAGCCACGTAGCCTGGTCGGGAAGGTCGTGAGCAATCGCATGGACAAGACCATCGTGGTCACGGTGGAGCGGCGTGTCCAGCACCCGCTGTATAAAAAGTACATCCGGCGCAGCAAGAAGTTCCACGCCCATGACGCGGAGAATACCTGTCGTATCGGGGATACGGTGCGGATCGAAGAGTGCCGGCCCCTGTCCAAGACCAAGACCTGGCGCCTGGTGACGGTCATCAGCGAGGCCATCGAGGAAGGGGTACAGTCATGATCCAGATGCAGAGTCGACTTTCCGTTGCCGACAACAGCGGTGCGAAAGAGGTGATGTGTATCAAGGTCCTTGGGGGATCCCATCGGCGCTACGCGGACATCGGTGACGTCATCAAGGTCAGCGTCAAGGACGCAGCGCCGCGTGGCAAGGTCAAGAAGGGGGACGTCTACAACGCCCTCATCGTGCGCACGCGCAAGGGCGTACGCCGCGAGGACGGTTCCGTGATCCGCTTCGATAGCAACTCGGCCGTCCTGCTCAACAATCAGATGCAGCCCATCGGCACCCGCATCTTCGGCCCGGTAACCCGTGAACTTCGTGGCGCCAATTTCATGAAGATCATCTCCCTTGCGCCGGAAGTGTTGTGAGGAATCAACGATGAGCAAACTACGCAAGAATGATGAGGTCATCGTCCTCGCCGGCAAGGACAAGGGTAAACGGGGCAAGATTTTGCGCGTGCTCCCAGGTGAGTCCCGGGTGGTGGTGGAAAAGGTCAACATGATCAAGCGCCATACCCGTCCCGATCGGATGGGCAAGGCTGGTGGTATCGTCGAAAAGGAAGCACCCATACACATCTCCAACGTTGCGGTGGTGAACCCGGCCACCGGCAAAGCCGATCGCATCGGCCAGCGGTTTCTGGAGGATGGTCGCAAGGTACGTTTTTTCAAGAGTAACGGCGAAGTAGTGCCGAGTCATTGATGGGAGCCGTCGATAACATGGAAGCGCGCTTGTACCAGGTTTACAAGACCACTATCGTTCCACGATTGATGCAGGAGTTCGGCTTCAAGAGCGTGATGGAGGTCCCGCGCCTGCAAAAGATCACCCTCAACATGGGAGTGGGTGAAGCGGTGGGCGATAAAAAGGTGCTCGAGGCAGCCCTTGGCGACATGACCAAGATTGCCGGGCAGAAGCCCATTGTTACCAAGGCGCGCAAGTCGGTAGCAGCTTTCAAGATTCGCGATGGCTACCCCATTGGCTGCATGGTGACCTTGCGCGGAGCGCGTATGTATGAGTTTCTCGACCGTCTGGTGACGGTGGCCATTCCGCGGATTCGGGACTTTCGAGGTTTGTCGCCGCGCTCTTTCGACGGACGCGGAAACTACAGCATGGGCGTGAAGGAGCAGATCATTTTTCCGGAAATCGAATACGACAAGATCGACCGGTTGCGGGGCCTGGATGTCGTCTTCACGACGACGGCCAAGAACGACGCCGAGGGCCTCGGGCTCTTGAAGGCCTTCAACATGCCGTTCCGGTCCTGAGGGAGTCCAACAGCCATGGCAAAAAAATCACTGATCGCAAAGGCCGAACGCACGCCAAAGTTTCGGGTGCGCGCCTATCACCGTTGCAAGTTGTGCGGTCGCTCGCGCGGTTATTATCGTAAGTTTGGGCTTTGTCGACTTTGCCTGCGTAAGCACGCGTCCAGCGGCGCCATCCCCGGCGTCGTCAAGAGCAGTTGGTGAGGGTGGATTATGAGCATGACAGATCCTATTGCAGACATGTTGACCCGCATCCGCAACGCGCAGCAGGTGGGCAAGGCGTACGTTCAGGTACCGGCATCGAAGCTGAAACGGGCCATAGCGCGCGTTCTGCTGGAAGAAGGCTATATTGCGGGGATCGAGGACGATGAGGTGGGTGGACACCCCAGCCTCCGCTTGACGCTCAAGTACTATGCGGGCGAGGGTGTGATCGCCGAGATTCGGCGGGTCAGCCGTCCTGGCGTGCGCATCTACCGGGGTGCTCAGGACCTACCGCGGGTTCGGGATGGTCTCGGGATAGCCATTGTATCGACATCGCAGGGCATCATGACCGATCGGGCGGCACGCGCTGCTGGAATCGGTGGTGAAGTCCTCTGTGTCGTCTCGTAAGCGGGGGGATCATGTCGCGTATAGCTAAGTATCCGGTACAGCTGCCCAAGGGTGTCGAGGTCAACGTCGGCGCGACGGAAGTCTCGGTCAAAGGTCCCAAAGGTCAGCTGTCTATGCCGATGGTCTCTGGGCTTTCCCTTGCGGTAGACAACGGCACGGCTACCGTATCCTGGGAACCGGGTCAGAGTCATCACGCCGGCACCCTGCGGGCCCTGTTGCACAATATGGTCGTCGGTGTATCCCAGGGATTCGAGCGGAAACTCGAGATCATCGGCGTCGGCTATCGTGCTCAGGCCAAAGGGAGGACCCTCAGCCTCAGCCTCGGTTTCTCCCATCCGGTGGAGTACCCGGTGCCCGAAGAGATAAGCATCGAGACGCCATCCCAGACGGAAATCGTGATCCGCGGTGTGGATAAGCAAAAGGTAGGGCAAGTAGCCGCCGATATCCGCGGGTATCGTCCTCCCGAGCCTTATAAGGGTAAGGGTGTACGTTACGCCGGCGAGAATGTCCGGCGCAAAGAAGCCAAGAAGAAGTAGGAGCCTGAGATGAAAGACAAGAATATCGCACGCTTGCGGCGAGCGCGGAAAACCCGGATCCGCATAGCGGGTCAGGGAAAGCCGAGGTTGTGTGTGTTCCGCTCGGGTCGACACATCTACGCGCAGATCATCGATGACGCCAAAGGTCAAGTGCTGACGCAAGCTTCCAGTCTTGAGAAGGAAGCGCGGAGCGCGCACGGGCTCGGTAACGATGTCGCAGCAGCCGCGGCCATTGGTGAGCGAGTAGCGCAGAAGGCGCTGGCGATCGGGATCAAGGAAGTGGCCTTCGACCGGAGTGGTTACCGTTACCACGGTCGTGTGAAGGCGCTGGCGGAGGCCGCGCGTGAAGGCGGTCTGTCTTTCTGATGGAGAATTTCTAGATGGCACGAGAAAACCGCGACAATCAGCAGTCAGCCGATGGGATGCAGGAAAAACTCATCCACATCAACCGGGTATCGAAAGTCGTCAAGGGTGGTCGGCAGTTTGGTTTCGCGGCGTTGATGGTAGTCGGGGACGGCGACGGTAAGGTTGGCTTCGGGCGCGGCAAAGCCAAGGAGGTTCCTGCCGGCATCCAGAAAGCGACGGAACAGGCGCGGAGGTTTCTCACGCAGATTCCGTTGATGCGCGGGGGCACCATCCCGCATCCCGTCGAGGGACGCCACGGTGCGGCGCGGGTCATCCTGCGACCGGCACCCGAAGGCAGCGGCGTGATTGCTGGTGGTGCCATGCGGGCGGTCTGCGAGGCGGCGGGACTGCGCAATGTGGTGGCGAAGTCTTTGGGTTCCAACAATCCCATCAATGTCGTGCGCGCTACCTTCAATGCCTTCGGTAAGCTGTCGAGTCCTCAGGCGGTAGCCATGAAACGGGGCAAATCGCTCAAGGATATCCGGGATGGAGGTCACGATGACTGATCGTGTGCGGGTCACTTTGGTTCGGAGTCTGATTGGGGTAACCGAGAAACACCGGGCAACGGTGCGCGGTATCGGGTTGCGCCACACCTGGCATAGTGTGGAGCGGGATTTGACCCCCGAGCTGCAGGGTATGTTGGCCAAGGTTCCCTATCTCTTGCGCTGGGAGGTGATTCGGTGAAACTCAATACCATAGGTCCGGCGGACGGCGCCAAACAGGAACGTCGCAGGGTTGGTCGAGGCATTGGTAGCGGCTTCGGTAAAACCGCTGGGCGGGGACACAAGGGCCAGCACGCGCGCTCCGGCGGCTACCATAAGGTCGGCTTCGAGGGCGGACAGATGCCCTTGCAGCGTCGTATCCCGAAGCGAGGTTTCCGCAGTGCGCTGGCACCACGGGTCGCCGAAGTGCAGCTTGGTCTGCTAGAAAGCGCCGCCATTGCCGGCGTCGTGGATCTCGAAGCGTTGCGGCTGCGGCGCTTGGTACGCGGCAAGCCCGCTGCCGTGAAGGTCATCCTCGGTGGTGAACTGACGCAGGCCATCACCGTGAAGGGACTGCGCGTGAGCGCCGGAGCGCGGGCGGTCATTGAGCAGGCTGGCGGTACGGTGGAAGCCTGATGTCCGGGCTGCGTGCCATCGGCAACGCCGCTCAGGGTGCCGGGAAGATTACCGAGCTTCGCAACCGCATCCTTTTTCTTCTTGGGGCGCTGTTGGTGTTCCGAATCGGCGCCCACATTCCCGTCCCGGGGATCGATCCCGCCGCCATGGCGGCCTTTTTCAATCAGCAGCGGGGCACCATCCTCGGCATGTTCAACATGTTCTCGGGGGGTGCGTTATCGCGCCTGACGGTGTTCGCCCTGGGTATCATGCCCTACATCAGTGCTTCCATCATCTTTCAGCTGGCGGGTTCCGTCGTCCCCAAGATCGAGGAACTAAAGAAAGAGGGCGAAGCGGGGCGGCGCAAGATCATGGAATACACCCGTTACGCCACGGTGGTGCTATCGCTACTGCAAGGCCTGGGCATTGCCGTCGCCATCGAGAAGATGCACGCCGGTAACCTTCCGGTGGTCATCGACCCCGGTATCGGGTTCCTTTTTACCACCACCATATCCTTGGCCGCCGGAACGGTCTTTCTGATGTGGATCGGTGAGCAAATCACGGAGCGCGGTATTGGTAACGGCATATCCATGATCATTTTTGCGGGGATTGTGGCTGGTTTGCCGGAAGCCATTGGCACGACGTTCGAGCTCATGCGTACGGGGCAATATCAGCCCCTGTTCGTCCTGATGCTGTTCATTCTGGCCTTGGCTGTGCTTGCCTTTGTCGTCTTCATGGAGAGCGCCCAACGACGGATTCCCATTCAATACGCCAAACGCCAGGTCGGCAGGAAGATTTACGGCGGCCAGAGCACGCACATGCCCCTGAAGGTGAATATGTCCGGTGTCATTCCGCCCATCTTCGCATCCAGCATCATTCTGCTGCCGGCGACCCTGTCGGGCTGGTTTGCCAACGTTCCGGGTATGGAGTGGTTGGCCCGTTTTGGGCAAGCGCTCAGTCCGGGCAGTACGCTGTACGTCGTGGTGTTTACGGTGGCCATAGTCTTCTTTGCGTTTTTCTACACGGCTATGGTTTTCAATCCTCGGGAAACGGCCGATAACCTGAAGAAATCCGGCGCTTTTGTGCCGGGGATTCGCCCAGGGGAGCAAACTGCCAAGTACATGGATCGCGTCCTCAGCCGGTTGACGTTATGGGGGGCCATCTATTTGACCCTGGTTTGTCTGTTGCCGGAATTTCTCATCGTCCACTACAACGTTCCTTTCTACTTCGGCGGCACCAGCCTGCTGATCGTCGTGGTGGTCATGATGGATCTCATGGCCCAGATCCAGAGCCACTTGCTCACCCACCAATACGAAGGGCTGCTGCGCAAGAATCCGGCGGGTCCGCGTTGATGAAGGGGAAGGGGCATATCATTTTTCTGGGAGCGCCCGGCGTCGGCAAAGGGACCCAGGCCAAGATGTTGTCGAGCCGGTTGGGCTTGCCACACGTCTCCACCGGTGATATGCTCCGCGCCTCTGTTCTTGCAGGTACCGCAATGGGCCGTCGGGCCAAGGCGGTCATGGACAGTGGCGCCTTGGTGGGTGACGAGATCATCTTGGGTATCGTGCGCGAGCGCCTCGCCGAGCCCGATGCCGCCCGCGGGGTCTTGTTCGATGGTGTTCCAAGAACATTGGCTCAAGCGAAGGCCTTGGACGAGATGGTGGCAGGGGCTACCGTGGGAATACGGGCTATTGTCCACCTGGTGCTTGCGGATGAAGACATTGTGGAGCGTCTCTCGGGAAGACGCGTGTGTGCGCAGTGCGGAGCTATATACCACGTGCGATTTCAGCCACCGACGCGTGCGGGTATCTGTGATCGTTGCGGGGGCGAGCTGCTACAGCGAGACGACGATAAGCCCGAGGTGATTCGTCATCGTCTGGAGGTGTACCGCCGGGATACCGAGCCCCTCATTGCCTATTATGCGGGTCGTCCGGGATACCGGGAAATTTCCGCGGTGGGAGACAGCGAGGCGGTGTCGATGCGTATACTGGAGGAGTTAGGCGAAGCTCATGGCTAAGGAAGATACCCTGGAGATGCAGGGAGAGGTCATCGAGAACCTGCCCAGCGCGACCTTCAAGGTCCGGCTAGAGAATGGCTTTATCGTGAACGCACACATATCGGGCAAGATGCGGATGCACTACATTCGTATCCTGCCGGGAGACAAGGTTACGGTGGAGATGACGCCCTACGATCTCAGCAAGGGCCGAATCATTTATCGCGCCAAGTGATGGCGCTCTGTAGGGGGTTGTGATGAAGGTCCGCGCATCGGTCAAAAAGTTGTGTCGCAATTGCAAGATCATCCGCCGCAACGGCGTGGTGCGCGTGATCTGCGTCGAACCGCGGCACAAGCAGCGTCAGGGTTGATGAGTCTGGAGTCAGGTAGAGCTGTAGAGCCTTTGGAGGAGTAGCGGATGGCCCGCATTGCTGGTGTCAACATTCCCAATAACAAGCAGATAGAGACCGCGTTGACCTATATCTACGGTATCGGTCCATCGCGATCCAAGCAAATTTTGGCGGCAGCCGAAGTTCCCTTCGACATTCGTGTGAAAGACATCAGCGAGGCTGAGCTCGAGCGCATCCGCACGGAGGTAGGCAAGTTTCTGGTGGAGGGCGATCTGCGCCGGGAAGTCACCATGAACATCAAGCGGCTGATGGATCTCGGTTGCTATCGCGGAATCCGGCATCGCCGCGGGCTTCCGGTTCATGGACAACGGACGAAGACCAATGCGCGCACGCGTAAGGGTCCGGCTAAGGCCATCACTCGCTGATTCTGAAAGGTTATCCTCATGGCAAAGACGCAAAGCAGCAATCTTCGGGTGCGCAAGAAGATCAAGAAAAACGTGGTGGATGGCGTTGCGCATATCTACGCGTCCTTCAACAACACCATCATTACCATCAGTGATCGGCAGGGGAACGCCCTCGCCTGGGCGAGCTCCGGCGGCTCCGGTTTTCGCGGATCGCGCAAGAGTACTCCCTTTGCTGCGCAGGTTGCAGCGGAAAATGCCGGACGCAAGGCGCAGGAGTATGGCGTCAAGAATCTCGATGTGGAGGTGCGCGGACCTGGCCCCGGTCGCGAGAGTACGGTGCGAGCCCTCCACTCCGTGGGTTTTCGCATTACCAGTATCCGCGACGTGACACCCATCCCTCACAACGGTTGCCGTCCGCCTAAAAAACGGCGCGTTTAATTTCTGCTGGAGGTAGTCTGTGGCTAAATATACGGGACCCAGTTGCCGGCTCTGCCGACGTGAGGGAGGAAAACTCTTTCTCAAGGGTGAGAAGTGCTTTTCCGATAAGTGTCCGGTCAGTATCAAGGCATATGCGCCTGGGCAGCACGGTCAACGCCGCGGGCGGGTGAGCGAGTACGGCACCCAGTTGCGGGAAAAGCAGAAGATTCGGCGAATCTACGGCGTTCTGGAGGGGCAGTTCCGGCGCTACTTCGAGCGCGCCAGTCAGACCCGCGGCGTCACCGGTGAACTGCTGTTGCGCTTTCTGGAGCTGCGCTTGGACAACGTCGCCTATCGGCTGGGGTATGGATCGTCCCGAGCCGAGGCGCGTCAGGTCGTGCGCCATGGCCACATTACGGTGAACGGTCGTCGTGTCGACATCCCGTCCTACCAGGTCCGCGCCGGCGATGTGGTGGCGGTGGCCGAATCGGCGCGGCAACACGCGCGGATTCTGGCAGCCGTCGAGGCGGCGGCGGCTCGCGGTTTTCCGGAGTGGTTGAGTGTCGATAGTGCCAATCTTCAGGCAACGGTCAAGGCCGTCCCCGTGCGTGAGGATATGGCTCCGGATTTGAATGAACAGGTGGTGGTGGAGCTGTACTCCAAGTAACCCCTGTACTGAGGACTGAATATGTCGGAAATATCGGATCTGTTGCGTCCAGAGCATTACGATCTCGAAGTGCTTTCGCCTCGGCGTGCGCGGATATCCCTGGGGCCGTTGGAGCGTGGTTTTGGGCATACTCTGGGTAACGCGCTGCGGCGTGTGCTGCTGTCCTCGTTGAAGGGGGCGGCGGTGACGGAGGTGGAGATCGAAGGGGTTCTTCACGAGTATTCCAGCATCGAAGGTGTGCAGGAAGACGTGGTGGATATCCTGCTGAACCTCAAACAACTTGCGGTGCGTGCCCAGGGACGCAATGAGGTCATGGTCACCTTGCGCAAGCGCGGTCCGGGCCTTGTGACGGGCGCGGACATCATTGCCGAGCACGGCATCGAGGTGGCGAATCCGGAGCAAGTCATTGCCACCTTGACCCGCGACGTGGAGCTGGTCATGCATCTGCGCTTCGATACGGGCAGGGGCTACGAACCGGCGGCGACGCGGCGGCAGAGCCACGAGAAGCGGATTGGCGTGCTGGCGCTGGATGCGAGTTACAGTCCGGTACATCGCGTTAGTTTTCAGGTGGAAAGCGCCCGTGTCGAACAGCGCACCGACCTCGACCGCCTGGTGCTGGATGTGGAGACCAACGGGGTAGTGGAACCGCTGTGGGCCGTTCAGGAAGCAGCCCGTATCCTGCGGCAGCAGCTGGCGGTTTTTGGCGGCGCAGAGGCAGCAACGGAGCGGGAAGCCCATGCGGCGCCAGTACACGAAGACCTATTGCCGCTGCTGGCGCGTCCGGTGGACGACTTGGAATTGACGGTGCGCTCGGCCAATTGTCTGAAGGCTGAAGATATTTTCTACATCGGCGACCTGGTTCAGAAGACCGAACAGGAACTGCTCAAGGCACCCAACCTTGGACGCAAGTCCCTGACGGAAATCAAGGAAGTCTTGGACAAGAACGGTTTGACCCTGGGGATGCGCATCGAGAACTGGCCACCAGAAAATCTACCCGCCGTGCCGGGGCGTCCGGTGGTGGATGTCGGTCGTGGCGGCTAGTGCGTTGGTCCTTTTCGGCTTAGGGTGGGAGACAGAGTATCATGCGGCACGGTAACAGTGGTAAGAAACTCAATAGAAACAGCAGCCATCGTAAGGCGATGTTTGCGAATATGATGGTATCGCTCTTTCAGCATGAGCGCATCGTGACGACCTTGCCCAAGGCCAAGGAACTGCGGCGCTTCGCCGAACCCATGATCACCTTGGCGAAGGAGGCGACGGTGGCGCGTCGACGTCTTGCCTTCGCCCGACTCCGGGATCGCGCGGCGGTGGTCAAACTCTTCGATGAGTTGGGTCCACATTACCGTAGTCGACCCGGCGGCTACCTGCGGATCGTCAAAAACGGATTCCGTGCCGGCGATAATGCGCCCATGGCCATCGTCGAGTTGGTGGATCGGGAAGGTCGCGCTCCGGGCGAATCGGCGGCCTGAGGCGGGCGAGCCCCGTCGGGAGCTTAGCGGCGCACCCACGCACGGATCCAGGCGGGACGTAATCGCTCGATCCGTGGTGTGGCACGGAAAAGCAAAAGGCCTTCGGGCCTTTTTTCTTGTGGGTCGATGGAGTTCAGCGGGCCAAGGCCTGACCCAAGTGCCGCGCAAGATAGCGGCCCGTGTGTGAGTGGGCATTACCGGCGATGGCTTCGGGGGTGCCTACGGCGACGATGCGTCCGCCGCCGTTTCCGCCCTCCGGGCCAAGATCCACGATCCAGTCGGCGGTCTTGATGACGTCCAGGTTGTGCTCGATGACGACCACGGTATTGCCGGCGTCCACAAGTTTCTGGAGCACCTCTAGGAGCTGCGCGATATCGTGAAAGTGCAGGCCGGTGGTGGGTTCGTCCAAAAGATAGAGCGTGCGACCGGTGTCGCGACGCGACAATTCCTTGGCCAGTTTGACACGCTGCGCTTCACCCCCCGATAAGGTCGTGGCGGACTGCCCCAGACGCAGGTAACCGAGGCCCACATCCAGGAGTGTCTGCAGCTTGCGTGCAACCGCCGGGACGGGATCGAAAAAGCCGCGGGCCTCCTCGATGGTCATCTGCAGGACATCGTGAATACTTTTGCCTTTGTACTGGACGTCCAGGGTCTCGCGTTTATAGCGTTTGCCACCACAGACATCGCAGTCGACATAGATATCGGGGAGGAAATGCATCTCGACGCGGAGGACACCGTCTCCCTCGCAGGCTTCGCAGCGGCCACCCTGGACATTGAAGCTGAAGCGACCAGGACCATAACCGCGGGCGCGGGCTTCGGCGGTGGCGGCGAAGAGCTCCCGTATGGGCGTGAACAAGCCGGTGTAGGTGGCGGGGTTGCTGCGCGGGGTGCGGCCGATGGGGCTCTGATCGATGGCGATGATCTTGTCCAGGTGTTCCAGGCCTTCGAGGGCGTCGTAGGGAGCCGGTGTGGCGCTGCTGCCCATGAGGCTGCGGGCGCAGGCCGGGTAGAGGGTATCGTTGATGAGCGTGGATTTGCCCGAGCCGCTCACGCCGGTGATGCAGGTCAAAAGGCCCAGCGGTAGCTCCAGCTGTACATCCTGCAGGTTGTTACCGCGCGCTCCCTTCAGCCGCAGCCACTGTTCCGGGCGTGCCTGGCGGCGGCGCGTGGGTACGGCAATGCACAGTTCTCCAGAAAGGTAACGACCCGTGAGGGACTGAGGATTCTGGCGGATGGCTTCCGGGTGTCCCTGGGCCACCACCTCGCCACCGTGCAGGCCGGCCGCAGGTCCCATGTCCACTACGTAATCGGCCGCGCGGATGGCGTCCTCATCGTGCTCCACGACGATCACGGTATTGCCGAGGTCGCGTAGGTGCTTGAGGGTGCCCAGGAGGCGGTCGTTGTCGCGCTGGTGTAGGCCGATGGAGGGCTCATCCAAGACGTACATGACGCCCACGAGTCCAGCGCCGATCTGCGATGCCAGGCGGATACGCTGGGCTTCGCCACCTGAGAGGGTTTCCGCTGAGCGGTCGAGGCTTAGATAATTGAGGCCGACATCCACCAGAAAGCGAAGACGGCTGGTGATCTCCTTGAGAATACGCTCGGCGATGACGGCGTCCTTTCCTTCTAGGCCAAGGGTGTCGAAATAGGAATAGGCTTCGGCGATGGACAGAGCCGAGGCTTCGTGGATGGCCAGCTGCCCCACGCGCACCATTCGGGCCTCCTCGCGCAGGCGACTGCCGTGACAGACGGGACAGCGTAGTCGGCCCATGTAGCGCAGTATTTCCTCACGGATGAGGCTGGACTGGGTTTCCCGCAGGCGCCGCTCGAGGCTTGGGATGATTCCCTCAAAGCGTTGTGGCGTGGTCTTGCGCCCTTGGCGCAGGGGAATGGGTGCGTGGCTCCCGTGCAGGAGGATGTCTTGTACGGCCTGCGGCAGCTCCTGCCAGGGCGTGTACAGGGAAAAATCCAGGTGCTCGGCCAAGGCCATGAGCATGGGCGTATGCTGCTCCGGATGACGGCGGCTCCAGGGGACGATGGCGCCATCGGCAAGGCTCAGAGCCGGGTTGGGAATCAGTAGCTTCGGGTCAAAGAAGGTGATTTCTCCGAGCCCATCGCAACGTGGGCAGGCACCGGCGGGATTGTTGAAGGAGAACAGGCGCGGTTCCAGCGGCGGAAAGGAGCGGCCGCACTGGGTACAGGCGTGCTGGGCCGAGAAGAGGCGCTCTTCTTCCAGATCCGGACCCATCAGGACGACGATGGCCTGATCGTCCGCAAGGCGCAGCGCCGTCTCCAGGGATTCCGCGAGACGGGTGGCTGAATCCTCACGCAGGACGAGTCGGTCGATGACCGCCTCGATGCGATGCTTGCGCTTGGGGTCCAGGTTGGGAATGGCATCCAGCTCCAGCAGTTCGCCATCCACCCGCGCGCGGATCAGGCCGCGTGCCCGTAGTCCGGAGATGAGTTCCTCGTGGCTGCCTTTGCGATCCCGCAGGACCGGTGCCAGGATCATGAGGCGCTGGCCCTCGGGCAGGGCGATGAGGCTGTCCACCATTTGGGCGATGCTCTGGCTTTGGATGGGGGCTCCGCAGCACCACGGGGTGCCCACCCGGGCGTAGAGTAGACGCAGGTAATCGTGGATTTCCGTGACGGTACCGACGGTGGAGCGCGGGTTGTGCGAGGTGGCTTTCTGCTCGATGGCAATGGCGGGGGACAGGCCCTCGATGGCGTCCACATCGGGCTTGCCCATGAGCGACAGGAATTGCCGCGCATAGGCCGACAGACTCTCCACGTAGCGTCGCTGTCCCTCGGCGTAGAGGGTGTCGAAGGCCAGGGACGATTTCCCGGAGCCCGACAGGCCCGTGATGACGACCAGGCGATCACGCGGTAGAGTGAGGCTGATATTCTTGAGGTTGTGCGTGCGGGCGCCGCGGATGTGGATGTGGTCCATATTCGTCTCGGCTTTGGCCTCGGAGAGAATGGGTTAGTATAGGGTTTTTCGGGGCATTCGTCCCGGGCACAAGGAGGAGTATATGGCGGGAGTGAATCGGGTCATCTTGTTGGGGCACCTGGGCCGTGATCCGGAGATGCGCTATCAGCCCAGTGGTGGCGCCATTGCCACCCTGAATTTGGCGACATCCGAGACCTATAAGGATCGCGAGGGCAATCGACAAGAGCGCACCGAGTGGCATCGCGTGGTGTTCTTTGGTCGGCCGGCGGAGATTGCCGGCGAGTATCTGCGCAAAGGAAGCATGGCCTATGTCGAGGGGCGCTTGCAGACCCGCAAGTGGACGGACAAGGAGGGCCAGGAGCGCTACACCACCGAGGTGGTGGGCGACCGCCTGCAATTGGTCGGCGGGCGTGGCGGCGGCGGGGCCAACCTGGACGAGGATGGCCCCCGTAGCAGCGCCGGTGCCGGTTCTGGCCGTAGCAATCGCGAGATGCCGCCTGTTCCGCAGGAAGACTTTGACGACGACATTCCTTTCTAGACAACAAATGTCAAAGAACGAAAACCTGTTTGTAAAGTAATAGGAGTGCCGCCTTGGCCTGATTTTTGGTGGGGGAGGAAACTTTGTGCTCCCTCGCCAGATGGCTCAGGAAGGCCTCCACCTCAGCCGCCCCCATCTCTTTGGGATACCGCATGTGGTGGAAGAGAATGGATCGGCGTGCCCAGTCCGTATAGGCCTCTTCGGTGCGGATGCTGTAGCGCAACGCCCGGATTCGGGCGCGCACCGGATCCAGGAGTTTGGGCGGAGAGCTGGGAGTGGCTCGGCTGCTCTAAATTGTTAGGTAAGATTCGATATCTCTTAGAATCAATAGGTTGCGTGACGTTCCCGTTGTATTGGGCAATGTACATGCGGTAGCGTCGTACCATCTAATTTACGTTAGGAGTCATCAGTGGAATCAGATCGTTACAAACGCGGTTGGGAAAAACTCAAGGAGATCGACGGTCACGCCGGCGAAAAGGTAATTGAGGCATTGAAAGATATTGCTCCCGATCTCGCCCGTTACACCATCGAGTTTCCCTTTGGTGACGTTTACTCCCGTGGCATTCTTTCACTAAAAGAGCGGGAAATTGCCACCGTTGCCGCATTGACCGCTTTGGGTAATGCACAACCCCAACTCAAAGTGCATATTCACGGAGCACTCAACGTTGGCTGCACAAGGCGAGAAATCGTGGAAATTCTGATCCAGATGGCTGTATATGCAGGCTTTCCCTCTGCATTGAATGGCATTTTCGCAGCCAAGGAAGTCTTTGCAGAGCGTGATGAATCGGGTCAATCAAATTGACCACCCCCCAAAATTACGTTCGAGAGGGACGCGCCAAATGCGGTGCGGCCCTCAACTTTACGTTAGCCGTTGGAGTTGGTCGTAGAGCATCGCGCCAAGGTCTAAAACTTGTCCAAACCGATGGCGCTTCCTGACGTGGCTCAACTCATCAAAAGGTTGGAGGCAGTGAGGGCGAAACGGTGTGGTGAGCCACGTCGGGGACGGGCTCTCGTGGCTCTGGCTGGGGTATTTTCGGTGCTGTCCCTGCGGGAGTTCAGTTGCCCGCGATGGTCATGTCGTCGATGAGGACGGAGGGACAGCCGACATTGCCGTGGATCAGCATATCCTCGCCCACCGCTACTACCCGGGTGAACATGTCTTGGAGCGTGCCGGCGATGGTGATCTCCTCCACGGGGTACTGGATCTCGCCGTTTTCCACCCAGAATCCGGCGGCACCCCGGGAATAATCGCCCGTCAGGGTGTTGACGCCGAAGCCGATGAGCTCGGTCACCAGAAGCCCGCGCCCCATGGTGTGCAGGAGCTCCTTCAGATGGCCTTGCCCAGGGTTCAAGGTGAGATTGTGGGCGCCACCGGCATTGCCGGTGCTGGCCATGTCCAGTTTACGGGCGCTGTAACTATCCAGAAGGTAGCCCTGCAGGATGCCATCCTGAACCAGATCGCGGTCGTGGGTTGCCACCCCTTCGGCATCAAAACTCGCGCTGCCCAGGCCGCGTGGGCGCAGAGGTTCCTCGTAGATGCGGATGCCCTCGGCGAAGATACGTTTGCCAAGGCTGTCCTGGAGGAAGCTCGAGCGTCTGTAGAGGTTGCCGCCACTGATGGCCGAGGCGAAGTGACCGAGAAGGCTCGCGGCCACCTGATTCTCGAAGAGCACCGGCGCGCTGGTCGTGGCAATCTTGCGCGCTCCCAGCCGGCGCAGGGTCCGCTGTGCCGCGATTCGGCCAATGTCTTCAGCTGCGGCAAGGGCCTTGGCGTTGCGGGCGACGTCGTACCAGTAGTCCCGCTGCATGCCCTGATCATCGCCGGCGAGCACCGAGCAACTCAGGCTGTGGCGGGAACCGCGACTGACGCCTAGAAAATCCTCGCTGTTGCCGTAAACCGTCAGACCCTCGCCGGTGGCGACGCTGGCACCTTCGGAATTGCAGATGCGAGGATCACTGTCCCGTGCCGCCGCCTCACATCGGCGCGCCAGTTCAGCGGCGGCGTCAGCATCGATGTCCCAGGGGTGGTAGAGATCGAGGTCCGGGAATTCGCGTGCCAGCCACGCGGGGTCCGCAAGACCCGCGTGCGGATCGGCAAAGGTGTGACGGGCAATGGCCAGAGCCGCCTGGACCGTCTCTTCCAGGGCTTTGGCAGAAAAATCCGAGGTAGAGGCGCTGCCCTTGGCCTGTCCCACATAGACGGTGACGCCCAGACTCTTGTCGCGGTGGTATTCGATGGACTCCACCTCGCCCAGTCGCACACTGACGGACAAGCCCTTGCTGCTGCTGGCCGAGGCCTCTGCCGCCGATGCCCCCACGCGACGGGCAAGCCCGAGTGCCTGTTCGACGATGGCGCTCAGTTCGGCGGCGGAGGGTAGTGGGGGTTCGCTTCGGCTCATGCTGGGCTCCTTGACGGTGGGCATCCCTGCATCATACCCATTGCCGCCCGTCGAGGAAAACGCGGGTGGACTCAGGGCGACGGCGGGAGGTGTCGGGCGGCACCGTAGCTGGCCAACTGCTGGCGATACTGTCGCTGCATTGCGGCCAGGGTCCGCCATTGCAGGATACGCAAGGCACGACCAAAATCGCGTCCGGCGTATGCCTCGCCAAGCCTTTGGTAGGCAGAGCTCTGCGGCAGTGCCAGCAACTGCTGCTGCGCCTCGCGGGTGGTGGCCAGGGCCAATGCCCATTCGCGCTCCGCCACCAGTTCCACCTCGGCGATGGCCTGCCATACCTGCAGCACCGAGCCAAGTACACCGCCATCCCGCAGCGCCCCCATCTGCAGCAGAAGCCGCAGCCAGGGCCGTGGCGAGGCCTGTCGCAATGCCGGCAGGAGCTGTGTACGACCCGTCACTGCGGCGAGCGTGAGGCGTTGCCAGGATTTCGGGATGGGGAGCCGCCGCCCCATGGCCATCAGTGCCCCTTCGCCCGCTGCGGGATAGCGGCTACTCATGGGGTAGCAGAATGCCGCCCAGGCCAGGGCGGGTTGCCCATACCTGTGCAGGCAATGGTCCAGGGCCGCCAGCCCCCGCTGCCAGGGCAGCCCGGACTGAGCCAGGGGCAGTAATTCCGGAAACAGGACGGCGAGGCCGCTCCAATACCAAAGCAGACTAAAATAGCGGCTGGCCGCCGGGCCCTTGAGCGCCTTTTCGGTTTCCTTCCAGACCCGGTCGGGACTGAGCTCTGCCAGTTCCCCAGCGGCGATCATCTGGCGTACCAAGGCCTCGGTCTCCGGGGCGATGACGAAATCGGGAAGACGCGCGGCAAAGCGTGCCAGACGCAGCACGCGCAGAGGGTCCTCGCGAAAAGCCGGCGAGACGTGGCGCAGGACCCGCGCATCGAGATCGCGACGCCCGCCATAGGGGTCGACGATGGCGCCGGTTTCCAGGTCTTCCGCCATGGCATTGATGGTCAGATCGCGGCGCAGGAGGTCGTCTTCCAGGGATACCCCCGCCGTCGCCACGACGAAACCGCGGTGGCCGCTACCCGTTTTGCGCTCGGTTCGGGCGAGGGCATACTCCTCCCCCTCTCTCCCGATCAAGACCGGGAAATCTTTGCCTGCCCAGCGAAAACCCCGGGCGAGCAGGGCATCGATATCCTCCTGTCCCGCGCCCACGAGGACATAGTCGCGATCCTGAACGGTCACCCCGCGCAAGCGGTCTCGCACCGCGCCGCCCACCAGATAGCGCTTCATGGCCCGCCCGCTTCATTGGCATCCTTTCCCATGGGCGCAGATTAGCCCGCTAGGGACTTGGCCGAAAGTCCCGTCTGGACCAGGCGTACCCGCGCCAGCAATTTACAGCAGGTCCCGATTTCGTTAAGGTTCAAGTTGTTTTCACCGTAGCGGAGGCCCAGTTTTCATGGCCGCACAGACCCTGTACGACAAATTGTGGGACCAGCACGCCATTCTCGCGGAAGACGACGGGCGTACGCTGCTCTACATCGATCGCCAGTTGCTGCACGAAGTGACGAGTCCGCAGGCCTTTTCCGGTCTGCGCGCGGCGGGGCGTTCGCTGTGGCGTGTGGACGCCAACATTGCGACGGCGGACCACAACGTGCCCACCACGGATCGGGCGGCAGGCATCAGTGATCCGGTGGCGCGTCTGCAGGTGGAAACGCTCGATCGCAATTGTCGGGAGTATGGCATCGAAGCGTTCGGGATGATGGATCGTCGCCAGGGTATCGTCCACGTCATCGCGCCGGAGCAGGGCCTTACCCTGCCGGGGATGACCGTGGTCTGTGGCGATTCGCACACGGCCACCCATGGCGCTCTCGCGACCCTGGCCTTTGGTATCGGCACCACGGAAGTGGAGCACGTTCTCGCGACCCAGTGCCTGTGGGCCCGAAAATCCAAGAATCTGCGGGTTTGGGTGGATGGACGACTCGCTGCCGGCGTGACGGCCAAGGATCTGGTCCTGGCCATCATTGGCCAGCTGGGTACGGCAGGCGGTACGGGTTACGCCATGGAGTTTGCCGGGCCCGCCGTCCGGGACCTCTCCATGGAAGGGCGCATGACCCTCTGCAATATGGCCATCGAGGCCGGTGCGCGCTCTGGGCTGGTAGCCGTGGACGATCGCACCATCGACTACCTGCGCGGACGCCCCTATGCGCCCAGTGGCGCCGAGTGGGAGGAGGCGGTGGTGACCTGGCGGCAACTGGTCAGCGATGCCGACGCCCAGTTCGACAAGGAGCTGCGCATGGATGGCAGTAGCGTTCGGCCTCAGGTGACCTGGGGGACGAGCCCGGAGATGGTACTGCCCGTGGATGGCCGCGTGCCGGATCCGGACGAGGCCCCCGACGCCATCCGTCGACAGGCCTGGAGTAACGCGCTGCACTACATGGGCCTGCGGCCGCACACACCCATTACCGACATCGCCGTGGATCGCGTTTTCATCGGCTCGTGTACCAATGCCCGTATCGAGGACCTGCGCGCAGCGGCGCAGGTGGTGCGCGGGAAGACCAAGGCGGCCTCGGTCAAATCGGCGATGGTCGTACCAGGTTCTGGATTGGTGAAGATGCAGGCCGAAGCCGAGGGGCTGGATGAAATCTTTCGGCAGGCGGGTTTCGAGTGGCGAGAGCCCGGCTGCTCCATGTGCCTGGCCATGAATGCCGATCGTCTGGAGCCCGGTGAACGTTGCGCCGCCACCTCCAACCGCAATTTCGAGGGCCGCCAGGGTGCCGGTGGCCGCACCCACCTCGTCAGCCCTGCCATGGCAGCGGCGGCGGCCATTGCTGGGCATTTCGTCGATGTTCGTCACTGGCCGCAATAGGGGCGGGTCCGTCCCCGCAAAAAAACGCCGCCTTTGGATGCAGTTGGCGCTGGTGGTCTGTAGTTTGGGTCTCGTGGATATCGGCATTTTGGCGGGCAGCCGCGGCTGGGGCAGTGCTTGTTCCGCCGCCGAGTATCTCGTTTTACGCCGTCTGGAGAAGCGCTGAATGAAAGCTTTCACCGTAGTGGAGTCGGTCCTCATCCCCTTGGACCGAGCCAATGTGGACACCGATGCCATTATTCCCAAGCAGTTTCTGAAGACCATCGAACGCCAGGGTCTGGGGCGGCACCTGTTCCACGATTGGCGCTATGCCGAGGACGGCACACCCAGAGCGGATTTCGTGCTCAATCGCCCACCCTATTCCTCGGGCCAGATCCTTTTGGCGCGGGAGAACTTCGGCTGTGGCTCCAGCCGTGAGCATGCGCCCTGGGCTCTGCAGGATTTCGGTATTCGCGCCGTGGTGGCCAGCAGTTTTGCCGATATCTTCGCCAACAATTGCGTGCAGAACGGCATTCTTACGGTTACCCTCGACGCCGATCGGATCGAAGCGCTTTTCCAGGCGGTGCAGCGCGAGCCGGGCTACCGCCTGCGCATTGATCTCGGGCAGGGCGAATTGGTAGGCGGTGACGGATGGCGGACCCACTTTTCGGTGGCACCGGGCACCCGTCACAAGCTCCTGCACGGTCTCGACGATATCGAAATCACCCTACAGCACAAAGACGCCATCGCGCGCTACGAGGCTCAGCGTCGGCAGCAGTTTCCGTGGCTTTTCCGTGGGTAGGGTGAGTTCCGCAGAAACCGCGTCGGCCTGAACCGTGGACAGCGGGATCGATTTGGACTGAGTGACGAGGGGTGTGGCAAGGTGAGTCTGGATGGAAATGCAGAAACGGCTGAAACCGCGGCAGAGGAGGGCCTGCCCCCACTGCGACCAGACGCCGTGATCGTGGAGGCACAGACCAAGCGCGGCAAGATCTGTCGCCTGGTCGACAATACCGCCACGGTAGCGGTGACAGAGCTGGAGGAGCTCTTGCAGGAACTCATCGCGCAAGATCTTTTTCAACCCCTGGGGCTCAGCTCTGCCGGCGGCAGCAGTATCCGCATCGGTGCGCCTCAGAGTGGGCACATCCAGCTGGGTGAGACCCTTTATCGCCTCATCGTCATCGACCATGAGGCCCGCCTCGAGCCCTTCTGAGGTCGGGCTGGGTTTGCGCCTCCTCGAAGGGTTTACGCACCCTTTCGCAATGGCTTCGATACCGCCTGGTCTGGGCGGGCCGGACGCGCCACGATCCGGGCGTTGCCCATGTCTGATCGTTGCGGGCGGGCACCCCCCCGGCTAGGGAAAACCGGGGTCAGGGCATGAGGCGCTGGATCTGCCAGGCGTCGGACTCCTCCTGGCGCTGGTAGGCAAAGCGATCGTGGAGACGGTCGCGGCGCCCCTGCCAGAACTCGAAGCGTGCGGGGACGAGGCGATAGCCGCGCCAAGCGGGATTGCGCGGGACACTGCCGTCGGGATATCGCGCTGCGAGGCTGGCCACCCGCGCCTCCAGGCTGGCGCGGTCGGCGATGGGTTGGGACTGCTCCGAAGCGGAGGCGGCCAGTCGGCTGCGGAGTGGACGCTGGCGAAAATAGTCCTCGGCTGCAGACTCGGGCAGCATTTCCGTGCGGCCTTCGATGCGCACCTGGCGGTCCACTTCCGGCCAGTAAAAGACTAGGGCGGCTCTGGGATTTACCGCCAGATCCTGGCCCTTGCGGCTGCGGCTGTCCGTGTACCAGCACAGTCCTCGATCGTCAAAATGTTTGAGAAGGACGTAGCGCAGGCTCGGCTGCCCATGGGCGTCGGCAGTAGCCAGGGCCATGGCAGTGGGATCGAAATTGCCGGCCTTCTCGGCGGCTTCCAGCCACGCCGCCAGTTGTCGGAAAGGGTCGGGATCCAGATCGCGACGATGCAGTTCACCGTGAACGAAATCCCGCCGTGTGCTGCGATGATCGATCTCCCCTTCCATGGGGTTGCTCCTCGATTCAGGCGTACGGATTCAGGCTTGCGTGTCCGCTGCGCGACTGATCAGGCCCGATTCACTGCCCATGAGCACCACGTCGGCGCGTCGTTGCGCAAAGATACCGTTGTCCAACACCCCGGGAATGCTGTTGATGCGCATCTCCATGGCCAGAGGGTCGGTCAGGTCGAGGCCAGTCACATCCAGAATCACATTACCATTGTCCGTGGTCACATCCTTGCGCAAGACCGGGCTGCCGCCCAGCTTGACCAGCTGCCGGGCAACGAAGCTGCGAGCGAAGGGGATCACCTCCACGGGCAGGGGAAAACTTCCCAATGCCGGCTTGTCCTTGCTGTTGTCGGCAATGCAGATGAAGCGCCGGGCGGCTGAGGCGACGATCTTCTCCCGCGTGAGCGCACCGCCTCCGCCCTTGATGAGACGAAAGTGTGGATCGATTTCATCGGCGCCATCGATGTAGACGGGAATATCTCCGGTGGCGTTGAGGTCCAGCACCGGCAGACCCAGGGACTTCAGCCGGGCCTCGGTGGCGAGGCTGGAGGCGACATAGCCTTCGACGTGTATCTGGGCGCGTCCCAAGGCGTCGATGAACAGATTGCTGGTACTGCCGGTGCCCACGCCAACCACCATCCCGGGCTGAATGTAACTGAGCGCCGCTTCCGCAGCCATTTCCTTGAGGGCCCTAACGTCCATGTCGCGATCCTTTGTGTTGACGAAGTACTTCCAGCTGCGCCACGAAGGCGCGCGTGAGCGCGGCCGCAGAGGCGGGATTTTGACCGCTCAGGAGCCGGCGGTCCTGCGTCCAGTGCGGCGACCACGGGGGCCCGAGGTCCGTCTTGTACCCGCACTCCCGGAGACGTTCCTCCAGATGATAGGGCCAGTCGCCCGCGAGAGGGGTATCTTCCTCCTCAGCCTTACGGAAACAGCTTACCGTATATCCGCAAAAAGCGCGACGCCCCCCGGAGGCGACGGCAAGCAGGGCAGCACCGCCGTGACATAGGCTGGCAACGGGAGTGCCCTGGCCCTCGCAGTGGCAGAGTAGGTGCGCAACGGCTGCGCTTTTTGGGAAATCCTGCAGGGGCCCGTTGCCCCCAGGGATGAACAGGCCACGCATCGCCTGCAGTAGGTCAGGGTTCAGGCGCCGCAGATCCTGCACCGACGACAGTACTGCCTGGAGGGAGCGGATCTCCGCGCTAAGGCGCTGCGCACGTCGCTCGTCGCCGGCCAGGTTGTCCGCCTGGAGGCTCCCGGGATCGACCTGCGGTGGTCGTCCATCGGGCGTGGCAATGAGGACTGGCCAGCCGCTTTCCCGCAGTATGTGCCATGGGATGAGGAATTCCTCTGCCCAGAAGCCGCACTCCAGCAGGACGCCGGAGCGGAGCCGTAGCTGTTGGCTGCTGCTCAGGAGCATCAATACATAGGGTTGGGTGTGCATAACCGGACGATACCATGATCGGGTGGTGCGAGTAATAAAACGATAAAAATATCGGTAGAGTTTTTACTAAAAAAAGATCCTAAACACTCTTTTAAATAACATTACAATAATGTGTATACAAGGGCGCAGGTTATATTTATATTTGCTAATATTTAGTTATTACAGAAAGCGAAAGGCGTACGCCAAAATCGGCCAAGAGCGGTGTCCCAACTGTAATATTAGAATACATTAATATAACTATATTTACCATTGATCGTGCTAATCAATGTTTTTGTTTGCCCAAAAATATTTGAAGCCTTATTCCCTTGCCTAACAGAATAGCCTGATTTACCTTATGGACGTTTCCGGCTAGTTAGGTAAAACAGTTCCAGTTCATCATGGTGTCGGCGGTCCGCCGACGGAGCGGGGTTCCCCCGGAGGAGTAGTGTCGTGCTTGGCTTGCTGATTTGCCACTGCGTTGTGTTCAGCAGGCTTTTCAGTCGCTTAGGCCGATATTGCGGAGTTCGGTGGGCTGGGCAATGCTCAGGTTGTGCGCCTTCTGCAGGGAAAAAAGGGAGTTCCCGGCACTTGGCATCTCGCTTTTCCGCTCGATGGTCCACAGGCAACACACAATACGGTGGTCGCAAAGATCCGAAAGGGAGAAATTTCTTATGTACGTAGGTAAGCTCTGGCGCCGGGCGGCGCCTTGGATGGCGCTGCTTGCAGGACTTTGGTCGAGCCAAGCCAATGCCGGGATTTTCTGGATCTTTGATCCAAAGGGGGTCATGGCCGACACCAACCTCAAGTACATGATCATTGATGTGCTGGTCATGGGCGCCATCGTCGGCATCACGGCGCTTCTGGTGGTGTGGTTCATGTGGCGGTATCACAAGGGCAAGAATCGCGGCAGCTATCATCCCGAGTGGTCGCACTCCAATACCATCGAGGTGGTGGTCTGGGGCATCCCCATCATCGCGGTGGGATTTCTCGCCTACTTTGCCGTGAAGGGCACCTTTGAACTCAATCCCTACAATCCCACGGTGATAACCAAAAACTTGACGCCCCAATCCCAACGCGTGGATGTGGATGTCATCGCGACGGACTGGCAGTGGCTCTTCGTCTATCCGCAGTACCACATGGCGGTGGCCAATGAACTGGTTCTGCCCGTCAATACGCCCGCCTTCTTCCGTCTGACGTCGACCTCGGTGACCAGTGGATTCTTCATTCCGCAGCTGGTGGGCATGATCGATGTGATGCCCGGCATGCGCACCAAGAATGCCTTGTACACGACCCATGTTGGTGAGTACCAGGGGATCTGCTCGGACTACGCTGGCGCCGGTACGTCCTGGATGACCTTCAAAACGAAGATCGTGCCCCAGAGCGAGTTCACCCAATGGGTGCAGCAGGTCAAGGCATCGCCCAAGACCATGACGGAAGCAAGTTTCGACCGCTATGCCGAGCCCTACATCAACGTCCATCACCGCGTGGTCTACTTCTCCAAGGTGCCGGACGGACTCTTCGATCACGTCATGATGGAAGTGATGGACGGCAAGACTTGGCCCATTCCGCCGATGATGACGGAAAACATGGTGGCCTACATAGCAAAGCAATCCGCAGAGCATCGCGACTAGGACAAAAGGAGAGGATAAGCCCATGCTCGTAGATCTTCCTGGGGGTTGGAACCCCCTTCTGGGGCGCCTGGCCTGGAGCCAGATCCCCTACGATAACCCCATCCTGGCGCCGCTCTTCGTAGCGGTGGTCCTGGGTGGCATCGCCATCGTGGCGCTCATCACCTACTACGGCAAGTGGGGCTATCTCTGGAAGGAGTGGCTCACCACCGTGGATCACAAGAAGCTCGGAGTGATGTACATCATCATCGGCTTGGTCATGCTCTTCCGCGGATTTGTCGACGGCCTGATGATCCGCACCCAGCAGGCCTGGGCCGTGGGGCCCGATTCATCGGGGGTCTTCGGCGCTCTGCACGGATACCTCACGCCCTTCCACTATGGGCAGGTGTACTCGGCACACGGCCTGATCATGATTCTCCTCGCTGCCACGCCGCTGTTGGTGGGTTTCATGAATATCATCGTGCCTATCCAGATCGGTGCGCGCGATATGGCCTATCCCTACCTGAACGCCCTTGGTCTGTGGATCACGGCGGCGGGTGCGGCGCTCATCATGGCCAGTCTGTTCGTCGGCAATTTTGCCCACAACGGCTGGTTTGGCTACGCGCCCATCTTCGAGATCCAGTACAGTCCCGGCGTGGGCGTGGATTACTGGATGTGGACCCTGCAGCTCTTGGCTTTGGGTACGACCTTGGGCGGCATCAACCTGCTCGTTACCATCATCAAGATGCGCGCTCCGGGCATGACCTGGTTCCGCTTGCCCATCTTCGTCTGGGCCAGTCTTTCTGCCAACATCATTGCCCTGACGTCTTTCCCGGCCCTGCAGGTGGCCCTGGGTCTCGTTGCCGCCGACCGCTATTTGGGCGCCCACTTCTTCACGGCGGGCCTGGGCGGTAACCTCATGCTGTACACCAACCTGTTCTGGATCTGGGGGCACCCTGAGGTCTACTTCGTCATTCTGCCGGCCTTCGGCATGATGTCGGAGATCTTTCCGGTTTTCTCCGAAAAGCCCCTGTTTGGCTACATCACCATGGTGTTGGCGAGTTTCGCCATCGCCGGGGTGTCCTGGCTCGTCTGGCTGCACCATTTCTTCACCATGGGTGCGGGTCCGGATGTCAACAGCTTCTTTAGCGTGGCGACCATGCTCGTCGGCATTCCCACGGGCGTGAAGGTGTTCAACTGGGCCTTCACCATGTACCGCGGGCGCCTGACCTTCACGGCGGCGATGCTCTGGGCCATCGGCGCGTTGTTCCTACTGCTCATCGGTGGTTTGACGGGGATGATGCTGGCCATTCCCGCCATCAACTACATGGTGCACAACAGCGTCTTCGTGATCGCCCACTTCCACTCGATGTTGCTGGTGATCGTCTACGCGGTTTTTGGTTCGGTCATCTTTTGGTTCCCCAAGGTCTTCGGCTTCAAGTTGGATGAGTTCTGGGCCAAGACCATGTTCTGGCTTTTTACCACAGGTACCGTACTGGTCTTCGTGCCCATGTATATGCTGGGCTTCATGGGCATGACCCGACGTTTGGACTATGTCTTCAATGTCCACTGGCAGCCCTACCTGCTAGTGATGGAAGGCGGCATCGTGGTGTACACCCTGTCGGTCTTCGCCTTCTTCGTTCTGCTCTACGTCAGCATTCGCGATCGGGTCAAGAACCGGGTAGGGGCCGATGCCTGGGGGACTTCGCGCTCCCTGGAGTGGCTCACCCATTCTCCAGTCCCTTTCTACAACTTTGCGGTCACGCCGCACGTCAATGCTCGGGACGAGGCGGCCTGGCGTCGGGCCAACGGTATCGCGGGGGTCCAGCCGGCCAAGTATGTGGACATCCACATGCCCAACAACACGGCGGTGGCGCTCTACATCGGTGCATTGACCTTCGTTCTTGGCTTCGCGCTGACCTGGCGGATCTGGTGGCTGTGCCTCGCCAGTCTCGTGGCCATCATCGTCCTCATGATTGTCCGCTCCTACCGCGGTGACCCTGGCTACATCGTTACGGCGGCGGAACTGGAGCGCATGGAGCGCGAGGCAATCGCCCGGGAGCGGCAGATCGATGGCAGCGCTGGTGAACCCGTGGTGGGTGGTGCGCCGGCGGTGGGTCGTCCGGCCATGGCCTATGAGCGCAGTGATCTGCCGACGACCTCCACGCCTCCGAGCATGGGTCCTGGCGCACGTCACTAAGGTGAGTTCCGGCTGCGCCGCTGGGCGCAGCCGCATACAAGGAAGAAGCATTTTATGAGTGGACATGCAAGCAATACCCCGGATCCAAAGACCGCGGTGCTCTGGGACACGGAGTACCACGGCCACGATGTGATCTCTACACGCAGTCTGGGTTTCTTTTTGTACCTGTTGAGCGACGGCATGATTTTCGCGACGTTGTTCGCGGCATACGGCGTGCTGAGCTATCAACACAGTTACTTTGGTGGCCCCACACCCGCGGATTTCGTCAAGCCGTGGTACACCTTTTCGCAAACCATCGCGCTCTTTCTGAGTGTGCTGGCCTACGGCATGGGTATGACGGCACTCAAGCGGCGCAGCCGCGGCGGGCTCATCAACGGCTTGCTGGGCGCCTTCGTACTCGGCGTGCTCTTTCTGGTTCTGGACATTCATGACGTCCTGGATCTGGCGGCCCACGGCATCACGGTTGCCGCGAGCGGCGGTATTTCGGCCTTCATCGTCCTGACCCAGGTGCATGCGGCGCATATCTTTTTTGGCCTTCTCTGGATCCTGGTGATGATCTACCAGGTGCTGCGGCTGGGCTTCACCGCGGACACCGTCGGGCGGCTGTTGAGTTTGCGGATGTTCTGGCATTTCCAGGCGGTGGTCTGGGTATTCGTCTACATTTTCGTTTACCTCTGGGGGTACATGTCATGAGTCAGGCACAACATGGGCACCATGGTGGACACGGTCATGCCGACCCCATCCTCCACCCGGAAGTGCAGATGTCCAGCGGGCGCGGTTACTTTTCGGGTTTTTTGATTTCCACCCTGCTGATGCTCATAGCAACCTTTCTGGTCAGCTCCCATGCAGCGCCGCCTTTTGGGCTTCTGCTGGTCATCACGGTCTGTGCCGGCATTGCCACCATCGCCCAGATCTACTTCCTGCTGCACATAGACATCTCCGAGCACAACATCTGGAACACCGTGTCGCTGGTGGCGTTCATCCCCTTGTTTGTGCTGACCATCGGTCTGACCTGGTGGATGTTCTCGCAGCTTTACCTGCGCACCATGCCGCCCATGCCGGGCATGCATGGTTAACTGAGGAGTGTGATACCCATGTCTAGTGTCTTGAGTGATCGTCCTGCCGCCGCCCCTGCCGAGGCCCTGCCGCATGCGGTAGAGCCGGAGATGACGCCGCTGGTGCGCCGTATCGGTAAAGGCATCGGCGTGGGTATTGCTGCCGCCCTGGTGGCAGGTCTGTGGCGAGGCTTGGATAGCCCGGGCACTTTGCTGGATCGGGTAGTGGCGGGCCTCGCCATCACCGAGGTCGGCCTGGCCATGGTGCTCATCCTCCTCGGCAGTCTGGTGGAGGGATTCGGCTACGGGCTTTCTCTGGGCACCAAGTGGCCCTACACCCGGAACATCGTAGTACTGATGCTGCGCGGTGATCCCGAAGCCGCCCATCGCGTCGTGGCAACGATGGTGGGTCTGGTGGCGCTGGCGCTGGTGTTGCTGGCGCCAACGGTGAACACCATCAGCGGTCTGGGTCTGATCGTGGTGACCGCACTCTTTGGTATGGGCACGCTCTATGTGCTTGCGGGACGCGCTCCGGCTCTGGTGCACGGCGTGCACGGCCTGCTGGCCTATGGCGTGTTCCTGACCTACCTCACCAATCTGGCCTATCCGGGCCTCAATTTCTGGACCTTCCTGTATTATCAGGGGGCCCTGCACGCCTTGCTGCTGGCGGTGCTTCTGGGCGGTATGACCACGGGCCAGCGGGGCTTTGGTACGGCCATCGGCAGTTTTGTGCAACCGCGCAAGGCGTCGCAGTGGACCGTTGCTGCCCACGTCTCGGCGGCGCTGATCCTGGTGGCGACCCTGGGCTGGATGATGCCCGCCTTTCCCGTGGCCTTCTATCTGGCTGTGGCGCAGGTGGCGGTGGGCTTTCTGCTCTTTCATGCCGTCAATCTCAAGCCCAAGGATCCGGGCATCCTGGTCGCGTTTCACCAGAGCATGGTGCTGTTGATGAGCCTTGCCATAGTCCTGCACTGGCATTGAGGAACAGCAATCATGGCCAAATCCTTGAGTAATGCACCACGCATCCTGCCTTTGCCCGAGCCGGGCAGTGCCCGTCAGCTGCTTCGCGATCTGTGGGTTCTGGCCAAGGCGCGAGTGGTGAGTCTGTTGGTCTTCACTGCCGCCGTCGGCGAGTTGCTGGCGCCGGCGACCCTCAGTCACTGGCCCGCAGCCCTCGCCGGGCTGGTGGGCATTGCCCTGGCCGGTGGTGCTGGCGGTGTGCTCAATCAGATCGTCGAGCCTGATCTCGATCAGCACATGCGGCGTACCCACGGGCGACCGTTGGCCAATGGTCGCATCGGGCGGTCCGGTGCCATCGTCTATGCCCTGATCTTGATGAGTCTGGCCATCGCCATTCTGGCCATCTGGACCAATCCCCTGACTCTGGTGCTCACTCTGTTGGGCACCGTTGGGTACGGTGTCGTCTATACGCTCTACCTCAAGCCAAGCACCCCATGGAATATCGTCTGGGGAGGTCTTGCCGGGGCGTTGCCGCCACTCATTGGCTGGACTGCGGTAACCGGTCAACTGGCCGCGTTGCCTGTGGTCTTGGTGGCCTTGATCTTCGTCTGGACGCCTGCGCACTTCTGGCCGCTGGCCATCTACTGCCGACGCGATTATGCGCAGGCATGCATTCCCATGCTGCCGGTGACCCATGGGGTCGATCGGACGCGACGGGAGGTGGTCCGCTATGCGCTGGCTACCTGGGCGGTGAGCATGATCCCGGCGCTCTTGAATCGCGACTGGATCTACGGTGCCATTGCCTTTGGCGCCGGGGCTTGGTTCGTGGTCATGGCGCTGCGCCTGCAGCGCATGGCGATCGACGCGGACATGGATCGCTATGCCCGACGCCTCTTCGCCTTCTCCATTTCCTATCTGTTTCTCATTTTCACTGCTCTGCTGTTGGGCAAGGCGGCGGTGAGTTATGGCCTCGTCTGAGGGACGGAACGGGGGCGCGGCTGCGGCGCGAGCTGCCGCAGTGCCCATGAGCAAGAGCGAGAAACGTGCCATTTCTGGGCTCAGTTTCATCTATGTCGTGCGCATGCTGGGGCTTTTCATGCTCATGCCGGTACTGTCCCTGGACAGTGTCCAGTTACGGGGGAGCTCGCCCTTGTTACTGGGGCTTGCCATCGGTGTGTATGGTCTGGCCCAGGCCGCTCTGCAGTTTCCCTTCGGGGTTGCCTCGGATCGCTTCGGTCGCAAGCCCATGCTGGTCTTTGGACTGCTCCTGTTTATCGCGGGCTCCCTCTTGGGAGCTTTTACCCACAGCATGTGGGGTATCGTCCTGGCACGCGTGCTCCAGGGCGCCGGTGCAGTATCCTCGGTCCTTTTGGCCAGCGCCGGGGACCTTACCGACGAGGCGCATCGCACCAAGGCCATGGCGGCCATTGGCGGCAGTATTGCCATCGCCTACGTGCTGGGCATGGGCCTGGGTCCAGTGGTTTTCGGCTTCTCTGGCTTGACGGGGGTCTTTCTGGCTGCGGCCCTGCTTGGCGTTCTGGCGCTGTTGCCTTTGTGGACGCTCATCCCTCCCATTCCGGTGCACCCCGACCGGCGCATGGGTGGTTTTCGCGAAGCCCGGGCCATGTTTACCCATGCCCCGGTACTCACGGCCAGCGTGGGTATCTTTATCCTGCAGATGGTGCTCGGGGCGGGTTTCGTGGTTCTGTCGCCGGAACTCGTGCGGGCCATGGGGGTAGGCGATACGGGGGTCTGGAAGGTGTATCTGCCGGTCATGTTGCTGTCCATCGCCATCATGGTGCCGCCGGTCATCTACGCCGAGCGTCATCGGCGCCACGGTAGCGCCCTGGTGGGCAGTGGTCTCGCCATCGCCCTGGGAGCACTTTTCATGGGTCTGGAAGCAGGTCATTTCTGGCCCGTTGCCGTGGCCGCGGTGGTCTTTTTTGGCGGCTACAACGTCGCGTCTGCCATCCTGCCGTCCATGATGAGTCGCGCTACCAGCCCGCAGCAGCGCGGGGCAGCCAGCGGTGTCTATTCCCTCATGCAGTTTCTCGGGATCTTCGTCGGCGGTGTCGTGGGAGGGTGGGGTCTGGGTATGGTGGGGGTGGCCGGTGTCTTCTACATTCTGACGGCCATCGGTGTGCTCTTGGCACTGCAGAGTCTGGGCAGCGGACGGCTCACCGTACTGCTAGCCTCGGAACAACGCTAGGAAGACCTTCCGGATCCGGTTTGCCGCCGATGCGGCATCGCCATTTCCACAGTGCTGTCAGGACTTGGCCGGTTTGGTGGCGATCAGCCGGCAAGTCCGCCCACGCCCAGAATCAAGGCTAAAGCGCCGAAGCCCACGCAGTAAAAACCGAAAGGCCGCAATGCCTTGATCTCGTGGCTGTGGAAGTAACGCATCAGAAACCACACCGACAACCAGGCGAAGAGGCCCGAGAGTACCCCAGCGGCAAAAATCAATTGCAGAAAGCCACCTGGAAGTTGGGCGTGGAAGAGTTTGGGCACCTCGAGAAGGCCGGCAGCAGCGATGATGGGCGTGGCCAGAAGAAAGGAAAAGCGCGCGGAGTTTTCGTAGTCGAGTCCGGTACCAATGCCCGCCACCAGCGTCGCACCCGAGCGGGAAAAGCCCGGAATCAGGGCCAGAGCCTGGGCAAAGCCAATGATGAGCGCCCGGCGCCAACTCAGGGTGTCGAGGTTATGACTGGGGTTACGGCTACGTAGGCGATCGCCCCAGATCAGCATCATTCCGTTGAGCATGAGGGCAACGGCGGCAAAACCGAAGCCACCGAAAAGTGCTTTGATCTTGTGTGCCAAGGCAAGGCCCAGCAGCCCCGCAGGAATAGAGGCCAGCACCAGGAGCCACAAGAGGCGCGACTCCGGGTTGCTGGGCCTCCCGCGAGCCCGAAGAAAGCCGCCGATGAGGCGCACCCAATCGCGCCAGAAGAAGGTGAGCAGGGCGGCTACGGTACCCAGGTGCAGGACCACGATGAAGGGCAGAAACCAGTCGGCATCGCGGTCGATAGGCCAGCGAAACAGGGCTGGCACCAGTATGCTGTGGCCAAGGCTCGATATGGGAAAGAGCTCGGTGACGCCTTGCAGTGCTGCCAGGATCAACAGGTAAAAGTGATGCGCCATTACGGACCGCTCCCTTCAAGGGCTGATATGGTGAGTAAAAGCAACCGGATACCCTTCCCATCGAAGGGCTGGGTTTTGTGGCTCAGAGGTAGCGAACGCCGAGGATACTGTATTCGCGAATGCCGCCAGGGGCGTTTACCTCGACACTGTCCCCCTCGTGCTTGCCGATGAGCGCACGAGCCAGGGGAGAACTGATGGAGATCTTGTTCTCCTTGATATCCGCCTCGGCATCGCCCACGATCTGATAGGTAATGGCCTTGCCGTCGCTGTCCTCGAGTTCGACGGTAGCGCCAAAGACGATACGGCCGTCGGTATTGAGACTGCGCGGATCGATGATCTGAGCGCGAGCGAGGAAATCTTCGATCTCGCGGATACGCCCCTCGATGAAGGCCTGTTGCTCCTTGGCAGCGTCGTATTCGGCATTCTCCGAGAGGTCGCCTTTGGCGCGTGCCTCGGCGATGGCCTCGATGACCGCCGGGCGGTCCTGACTCTTGAGGCGCTGCAATTCTTCGCGCAGACGCTGGGCGCCGACCACAGTCATGGGAATTTTGTCGCTCATGGCAGTTACCTCATATGGGGTGTTGCGAAAGCCAGATCCTGAAGCTTCTCGACGGTCCAGTCGCCTTGGAGGAGCACCCGCAGGGCAGCCGTCCCGGCGCTGGCGCCCGCCAATGTGGTGTAGTAGGTCAAGCCCATCTGCAGGGCGGCGCGGCGGATACTGTAGGAGTCGCGCACCGACTGGCGCTCGTCCACGGTGTTGATGATGATCTGCACCTTGCCGTTCTTGATGGCGTCGACAATGTGCGGACGCCCTTCCGTGACCTTGTTTACCCGGGCGCAGTCGATGCCCTGCGCCTGCAAATGGCTAGCGGTGCCGTGGGTCGCCAACAGCGAGAAACCCAGTGCCCGCAAATCCCGGGCTATGCGCGCAGCAACGGGCTTGTCGGCGTCGCGCACGCTGAGGAACACGGTACCGGAGCGCGGAAAGTGCTCGCCGGCAGCGATCTGGGCCTTGAGGAAAGCCTCGCCGAAGCTCTTGCCGATGCCCATGACCTCGCCCGTGGATTTCATTTCCGGGCCAAGCAGCACATCCACGCCCGGGAACTTGATGAAGGGAAAGACTGCCTCTTTGACGCTGAAGTGGGGACCGGCGGCGATGGCGCTCACCCCTTGATCCGCCAGACTCTGACCACTCATGGCGCGGGCCGCGATCTTGGCCAGGGGCACGCCACAGGCCTTGGAGACGAAAGGTACCGTCCGCGAGGCGCGGGGGTTGACCTCCAGGACGTAGATGCGATCCTCCTGCACCGCGAACTGGCAATTCATCAGCCCGATCACACCGAGGGCCTGGCCCAGACACTCCGCCTGTCGTCGCAACTCGTCCTGAATCGGCTGAGCGAGGGAGTAGGGCGGCAGACAGCAGGCAGAGTCACCGCTGTGTACCCCGGCCTGTTCGATGTGTTCCATGATGCCGGCCACGACGACCTGCTTGCCGTCGGCGACGGCGTCCACATCCACTTCCAGGGCGTCGTTGAGAAAGCGATCGAGGAGAATGGGCTGATCTTCCGATACGCGGACGGCCTCGACCATGTAGCGCGCAAGATCTTCCTCGCTGTAGACGATGCGCATGGCACGCCCGCCCAGCACGTAGGAAGGCCGCACCACCAAGGGGTAGCCTAGCTGACGTGCCAGTTGCAGTGCCTCGTCGGCGCTGCGGGCGATGGCGTTTTCGGGCTGGCGCAGGCCCAAGCGGGTGATGAGTTGCTGAAAGCGCTCGCGATCTTCGGCGAGGTCGATGGAGTCGGGACTGGTACCGATGATGGGCACCCCGGCAGACTCGAGGTCGTTGGCGAGCTTCAGGGGCGTCTGTCCGCCAAACTGAACGATGACTCCCTCAGGTTTTTCCAGAGCCACGATTTCCAGGACGTCTTCCAGGGTCAATGGTTCAAAGTAGAGGCGATCCGAGGTGTCGTAGTCCGTCGAGACGGTTTCCGGGTTGCAGTTGACCATGATGGTTTCGAAACCATCGGTGCGCAGGGCCATGGCAGCATGCACACAGCAGTAGTCGAATTCGATGCCCTGACCGATACGATTGGGTCCACCACCGAGAATCACGATCTTGCGGCGATCGCTGGGAGCTGCCTCACATTCGGCTTCGTAGCTGGAATAGAGATAGGGAGTTGGCGAGGGAAACTCGGCGGCGCAGGTGTCCACGCGTTTGTAGACGGGCCGTAGACCCAGTTTGTGGCGGTGCTCGCGCAACAGGGACTCACGACAACCCAAAAGCCGGGCCAGACGACGGTCCGAGAAACCCATGCGCTTGAGACCGAGCAGACGCTCGCGATCGAGGCTCGCCAGGGGCAGGCCGCGCAACGACTCTTCCGTGACCACGATTTCGGCGATCTGTTCCAGGAACCAGGGGTCGATGTGGGTGAGGGCCTGCACCTGCTCCAGTGTCCAGCCCCGCCGAAAGGCATCGGCAATGTACCACAGGCGTTCGGGCCCGGCATTGCGCAGCTCCTGTTCGAGGCGGGGCAGGGCCTCGGGCTCGCGCAGGTCCAGTTTTTCGTCGAGCCCGTACACCCCCGTCTCCAGTCCGCGCAGGGCTTTTTGCAGGGATTCCTGAAAGCTGCGCCCCATGGCCATGACCTCACCCACGGATTTCATCTGGGTGGTGAGATGGCTGTCCGCCTCCGGGAACTTCTCGAAGGCGAAGCGCGGGATCTTGGTGACCACGTAGTCGATGGTGGGCTCAAAACTGGCGGGCGTCGCCCGCGTGATGTCGTTGCGCAATTCGTCCAGGGTGTAACCCAGAGCAAGCTTGGCCGCGATCTTGGCGATGGGGAAACCCGTCGCCTTGGAGGCCAGAGCCGAAGAACGGGATACTCGGGGATTCATTTCGATGACCAGCATCCGTCCATTGCGTGGATTCAGCGCAAACTGGACATTGGAGCCACCCGTGTCCACGCCAATCCGCCGCAGCACGGCAAGGGAGGCATCGCGCATGACCTGGTATTCCCGATCCGTGAGGGTCTGGGCCGGGGCAACGGTAATGGAATCGCCGGTGTGGATACCCATGGGATCCAGGTTTTCGATGGAGCAGACGATGATGCAGTTGTCGGCGCGGTCACGGACCACTTCCATCTCGAACTCTTTCCAGCCGATCACCGATTCCTCGATGAGGATCTCGTGGCTGGGGCTTGCTTCCAGTCCGCGGGCGGCGATGTCTTCAAACTCCTCGCGGTTGTAGGCGATACCGCCGCCGCTCCCGCCCAGGGTGTAGGAGGGACGGATGATGACCGGGAAGCCCACATCCTCGGCGATGGCCCGAGCCTCGTCTAGGGTGTGGGCGAAGGCGGAGCGGGCCACTTCGAGACCGATTTCCTCCATGGCGCGCTTGAAGCGGCCCCGGTCTTCGGCCTCTTGGATGGCCTCGATACTGGCGCCGATGAGTTCGACCCCGAAGCGTTCCAGTATGCCCTCGCGGTGGAGATCCAAGGCACAGTTGAGGGCCGTCTGGCCGCCCATGGTGGGGAGAAGGGCGTCGGGCCGCTCGCGCTCGATGATCTTGGCCACCGTCTGCCACTCCACCGGCTCGATGTAGACGGCATCTGCCGTGTCCGGATCGGTCATGATGGTGGCTGGGTTGGAGTTGACCAGAATGACGCGGCAACCCTCCTCGCGCAGGGCCTTGCAGGCCTGCACGCCGGAGTAGTCGAACTCACAGGCTTGACCGATGACGATGGGCCCAGCGCCGATCAGGAGGACGCTGTGGATATCCTTACGCTTAGCCATGGATGCGCTTCTCTTGGGATGAGCGGAAGCTGGCAACGAAGTCGTCGAAGATGCACGCCGCATCGTGGGGACCGGGACCAGCTTCCGGGTGACCCTGGAAGGAAAAGACGGGCCTGTCCCGCAGCCGCATCCCCTGCAGACTACCATCGAAGAGGGAGCGGTGGGTGACCTCCACGCGGGCGGGCAGCGTGTCGGCGTCAATGGCGAAGCCGTGGTTTTGGCTGGTGATGAGCACGCGGCCGGAGCGCAGATCCTGCACGGGGTGGTTGGCTCCGTGGTGGCCGAATTTCATTTTCAGGCTGCGGGCACCCAGAGTGAGTCCAAGGATCTGATGACCCAAGCACAGTCCGAACAATGGCAGATCGTGCTCGAGGAATGCCGCCATGCGGGCGCGGGCCTCATGCAACACCGCCGGATCACCAGGACCATTGGAAAACAGCACGCCATCGGGCCGCAGGGCAAGGACCTCGGCGACGGGTGTTTCCGGTGGGACCAGGGTGGCGCGACAGCCTCGGTCGGCCAGAAGGCGCAGGATATTGCGCTTGGCGCCGAAGTCGTAGACGACGACGTGGTGGGGGAGGTTCGTCCGCGGCTGCGCCCGATAGCCTTCTCGCGGTGCACCGCTGGCCTGGTCCCAGCTCTGGCTCTGGGCCGTGGCCACCTCGGCGATGAGGTCGGCGCCCTCGAGGCCGGGAAAGGCACGAGCCGCCGCCAGTGCTTTTTCTGGGTCCGCATCGGGTCCTACCATGAGGGCGGCGTTTTGCGCACCACCCTCACGCAGATGTCGAGTCAACGCACGCGTATCCAGCTCAGCGATGGCAGGGATGCCGTGTCGACGCAAGTAGTCCTCCAGACCCTCTTCGCTGCGCCAGCTGCTGGGTGCACGCGGACGATTGCGCACGACCAGGGCAGAGCAGAAGATGCCGCGTCCCTCCGCATCCTCACCATTGCATCCCGTATTACCGATGTGGGGATAGGTGAGGGTGACGATCTGGCCGCGGTAGGAGGGATCCGTGAGAATCTCCTGGTAGCCCGTCATGGCGGTATTGAAGCAGATTTCGCCCACAGCCAGGCCCGGCGCACCGAAGCCGTGTCCGTGAAAGACCTTTCCGTCTGCCAGCACCAGAACTCCCTGCACCTCGTCACCCTCTGCGCACAGGCTGCAAAAAAGGGAGGGCAGAGCCTCCCGTCGTTTCGTGCATTTTAGGTAGGGGACAGCGCGGGGTCAATTGGGGATGCACGCGTTGCCACACCGCGGTCGAGAGCATCGGGCGACGGCCCCCTCGTTGCTCGCGTGTGGCTGGTTGGTACCTGTCCTCGAGTCTTCACCCTGGTACGGCATCCGTGCCGGGCCCGTGGCTGATCCCCATTGGCTTGTCGGATATACTACACACTGTTCTCCAACCGTAGGAAGAGAAATGCGCATTGCACGTTCGCGTCTGGGGTGGCTCGCGTTGTTGGCGCTCTCGGGTTGCGCCACCAATAATGGGCTGCCGTCCGATACCCCGGCCTACCATTTTTATGCTCCGAATGCCGAGGCGTCTTTGTCTCCTCCCGCACCATCCGTGTATGCGCAGCCAAGGCCTCCTGTACCGCCGCGCAGTCTCTCGGCGGTTCCCCCGGTGGCGGTACCCGCGGCACCCACGTCCAGCGTACCGCCCAAGGTCGCCGGTGGTGTGGAAAATCCGCCCGTCGCCACGCAGGCGCCGGCGGCATCCGGGCCCCTAGCTGCTGCCGACTTTCCCAGCCAGTGGCAGGCGGATCTGCGCCAGGCGCGCACGGAAAGCGCCCATTGCGCAGAGCTCAGTGGTGAGGCCCAAAGTCGTTGCTGGCAGAGTGTCTCTTCCTGGGCACAGGGACGCGCCGCGCGCTACCATCGACTGAGCAGAGAGGAGGTTGGAGCCCGGGCCGAGCAGGTCAAGGCGGCGGCCCGATTTTTTGATGTGACGAGCCAGTGGGCGAGCGCGTGCAGCAGCCTCTCGGCCAGTGCTTGCGCGCAGTCACCCCTGATTGGACAGATGCAGCAGTGGAAGGAGTCTGTTGGCCTGAACTCCCGACCCTAGCCCGCCCCTAGCAATACATCGAGGGGCGTGTGAAAGCTCGGTTCAGGGCATCAGGCTTTGGGTCTGGACAGCTTGCATGTGCGTATGCCGAAGAGGGCATAAGCCGGACAAAAGCCGACCAGGCCAGTGACCAGCGGTAGGAGACCGATCCAGCCCCAGGGGGTCTTCGGCCCAACAAATACCAGGGCGATGAGCACTATTCCTATTACCACCCGCAGAAAACGATCGATGCTGCCTTCATTGACGCGCATTGGACATCCTCCCAAGGTTGGAAACGACCAACACGTAGCATCGTCGATCTCGGTGCCAAAGTCCACAATCGACCGAGGCAAGCTCGTCCAGGTGGAGAAATCCGCGGAGCGCATTCACTCCGCGATGCGTCCAGAACCCAAACCCACGGCATCAGTAATTCCATATATAATATGCGGTTGATGATAGATGGAATAAATGACGAGACTTGACCTGTGGCCACGATGGTGTGGTAATCTCCTTATGCTCCCTGCGCTTAAAGGGGGTACGGACCGCGATCCGGAGCCTGAAGCCCGGCACCGTCGGATTTCCTGGAGCTCAATAAAAAGCGAGAAACATCATGCCCAAAACCATACCGCTAATTGCGACATCCTTGTCCCTGCCTTTTCTGCTGTTCACTCCCCCGGCCCTCGCCGCGGTACTTCCGGCCATGCCCCCGAGTATCAATATCCACGCCGGACCACTGGGGCAGGTGCAGGTTGGTGGACTGTTCGCTTTCGCCGGGAGAGCGCAGAGCAATGTTTATCCGGGGGCTTCTGGACCGGCAGGTAAAACCTTCAGTGCGGCGGTGAGCGATGCCCTCATTTCCATTTCCAAGGACACGGGAACCTGGCAATTTTATCTGGAAGGTGGTGCCTATAACTTTTACGTGGTTGGCCAGCCGCCAAGTTCGACGGGTAACATCATCAACGCGACATTCGGTCCGTTGCCTTTGGCATACATTCAGTACACTCCCAGCAAGAACTTCAATATTCAGATCGGTAAATTGCCTGCCATCCCTGGGATCACGCCATTGACGGCACTGATTTCGGACTCCTATGGCATCGAGTTCGGGCTGACCGGCGCGCAACAACAAACCGTTACGCGGGGTATTCAAGCCAACTATACCCTGGGTCCGGTGGCGGCTTCCCTGGCCTGGACCGATGGTCCGTATTCCAACCGCTACAATTGGGCCGTCGGTCAGATTGCCTATAGCGTCAGCAAGGCCAGCACGGTCATCACCCAGGCGGGCGGAAATCTGGGACGCACCGGCTACTCTACGTCGGCAGCTTCAAGTTATCTCAACAACTCCGATTTCTACCTGCTCGGTTACAACTACAGCGGCAATCGCTGGAATGTCTTCGGCTACCTGCAATACCAGAAGCTTTTGGCAACCCGGCGCGGGGGACGTAGCCACGGCGATCAGTACGGTGCCAGTATCGATGCCAATTATGCCTTCACTCCGCATTACTCCTTGAGCACGCGGGTGGATTACATCGCCTACAGCGACCAGGCCGCCGTAGCCAACCCCAACAACGGTATGGGTTATGGTCCGGGCAGCCGCGCCGTATCCCTGACGCTGTCGCCCATCTATCAGTATAAGCACTGGTTTGCGGAAGGCGATCTGAGCTATGTCCACGTCTATCATTACCAGACGGGTGATGTTTTTGGACAGAACGGGACCGCACCAAATCAATTTGTGGCCATGGTCAACGTCGGCTTCTTGCTCTAAACACGATAAGGAATTTCTGCCATGTCGGGAAAACTGAAACGCGATGTCGGCTTTTCGGGGCTCATCTTCGCAAGCCTCGGTGGGATAATTGGCTCCGGATGGTTGTTTGGCCCCTTGGTCGCGGCGCAGACGGCCGGACCCCTGAGCATTTTTTCCTGGCTCATCGGGGCCTTGACCATCCTCTTGCTGGGCCTGACCTACGCGGAAGTGGGGCCGCTCTTCCCTCGCGCCGGAGCCGCGGCCCACATTGCCAATGTGGTACACGGCAATTTGCTGGGGAAGATCTGGGCGTGGTTGTTGTTCATGTTCTACATCGCCATTGCACCCGTGGAAGTGGTGGCGGTATTGACCTACGCCAACAATTATCTGCCGGGCTTGTTGCAGGGTAATACGGGCCTTTTGAGTGTCACCGGGGTCATCGCCGCCATTGTCCTGCTGGGGCTTATGTTTCTACTCAACTTTTTGGGTATCAAGCGCGTCGCCCAGCTCTTTACCGGGATCGGCTGGTGGAAACTCGGGGTACCCATCCTGACCATCATCGTGTTGGTTCTGACGAGTTATCATCCGGAAAATTTGCACGTCATGGACTGGCACAGTAGCGTGCACGGGATGTTCGTGGCCGTGGCGTCCTCAGGGATCGTCTTCAGCTACTTGGGGTTCCGCCAGGCCATCGAGTTGGGAGGAGAGAGTCGGGAGCCTGGCAAGCACATTCCCGGGGCGGTCATCGGTGCCATCGCCATCGGTGCTCTCGTATACGTCGGTCTGCAATGGGCCTTCATCGTCAGTATGCCGCCCAGTCAGATCGTCCACGGTTGGCAACATCTGGACTTCAAGGGTCTGTTTGGTCCTTTTGCAGCCATATCCACCATGCTGGGGATCGGTTGGTTGGCCATCCTGATCTATGCCGACGCGTTGATTTCCCCCGGTGGAACGGCCTTTGTCTATGCCACATCGGCGGCGCGGGCCGTGGTGGCGAACGGCGAAGTGAAAGCAGGTCCGCCCATTTTTACCCGCATCAGCGCCAACGGGGTACCCTGGGTTGGCGTCATTGTCGCCTATGTCATCGGTTGCCTCTATTTCCTGCCTTTCCCTTCGTGGCAGAAAATGGTGGGTTTCATTACCACCATCTCCGTCATCACCTACGGCATTGGGCCCATCGTGCTTCTGCAGTTGCGTCGTTCGGTGCCGGATCTGGAGCGGCCTTTCCGGCTTTGGGCTGCCAACGTCATCGCGCCAGTGGCCTTCATTCTCTCCTCGCTCGTTGCTTTTTGGGGCGGATTTCACGCTCTTACCTACATTTTTGCCGTCCTCTTCGGCATTCTCGCCATCTATGGGATTGTGCGTCTGGTGCGGGGTGGGCGTCCCGGAGAGGAGTCGGGATTTTTCAACATCACCTGGATTTTCCCGTACTTCATCGGTCTTTGGGTGCTCTCTTACCTTGGCCCCAAGGTACTGGGCGGCATTGGTGAGATCGGCTTTTACTGGTCGATGCTGGCCGTCGCCGTGCTCGCGCTGGTGAGCATGTTCTGGGCGCTCAAGGTGACGGTTCCCGACGGCCGCGTGGCGGATTACTTTGCGGCCATGGCCGAGGAGGGCATCTCGCTCTGACCGTTGCCAAGGGCTGCTCGACGGGCGCCAGGCGCTCGTTTTCTGGGGCGATCCAGTGGGATCGCCCCTTTTATCGTGGTGTTCACGTATTTTTCTTGACAAGCTTCTGGAGCGCTGAGGACAATCCCGATTCCTCGGGGCGCGAGCCGCGAACCGGTTTCATCTCTGGAGACGAGTACTCATGGATTTTGATACGGTCAAAGGCCTGGTCGAGGCAGACATGCAAGCGGTCAATCGGGTCATCCATGAGCAAATCCAGTCGGGTGTGCCCACTATTCCGGCCATGGGTGCCTATCTCATCAATGCCGGTGGCAAGCGTCTGCGGCCCATCATCCTGTTGCTGGCGGCGCGCATGGGCGGTGAGCGTGGACCGCGCCCCATACCGTTGGCGGCGGTGGTGGAATTCATCCACAGTGCGACCCTGCTCCACGACGACGTGGTGGATGGCTCGGAACTGCGGCGCAATCACGCCACGGCGAATCAACTGTGGGGAAATGCCGCGGCCGTTCTGGTCGGCGATTTCCTCTACGCCCGTTCCTTCGAGATGATGGTGGAAGATGGCGACATGCGCATCATGGCCACCATGGCCGAGGCCACCAGCGTCATCTCCCAGGGCGAAGTGGCACAACTGGAGAATGCCGACGATCCTGATCTGGACGCCGAGGCCTACTTTGCGGTGATTGCCGCCAAGACCGCCAAGCTTTTTGAGGCCGCTGCCCGTATTGGCGCCATCGTCAATGCCATGGAGCCGGAGCAGGAATTGGCTCTGGCGCGTTATGGCTCCCTCGTGGGCGTTGCGTTTCAGCTGATGGACGACGCCCTGGATTATCAGGCGGAAGCCGCCACCATGGGCAAAAACCCGGGGGATGACCTCGTGGATGGCAAGGCGACCTTACCGTATATCGTTGCCATGCAGCGCGCTCGCCCGCAGGATCGGGAAGTGCTGCGCGCGGCCCTGGGCGATGACCGTCGCGAGCACTTGCCCGCAGTCCTCGAGATCATTGCCAGAACCGGGGCGATTGACTACACTTTGCAATCTGCACGGGAGCGGGCGGAAGCGGCGGTGGATTGCCTCAGGCATTTCGGACCCGGTCCCGAACGCGATGCCTTGGAGTTTCTGGCGCGTTTTTCGGTGCAGAGAGAGTACTGATTTCGGGGCGTGGCTCAGCCTGGTAGAGCGCCGCCTTCGGGAGGCGGATGTCGGAGGTTCGAATCCTCTCGCCCCGACCATTGACAAAAGCACTGCCTACCCTCGGGCTACCCCGGGGCGATGGATAGGGCCGCGGAAGTGATCGTATGTGGAAAATCCTGATCTTGGCTGCTGCGGCCGTTTTCCTCTGGTGGCAATGGCGCCGTCGCCGCCCGACTCCCCACATCACCCGCCCACTAGAGTCCTTACGCGAGTGCCCCCGCTGCCAACGCTACACTGCAGCCCACGACTGTACGGAATCCGATTGTCCCTTGCATGCACCGCAGAGTCGCTGAGCCATGTCCAAGGATCCCCGCAACTTTCAAAGAAAGCTTCCTGGCTGGCGCGCCGCGGCGCTCTTCGCCGTGATCGCCCTGGCCTTTGCCGCGGTGCTTGCCCGCGATGCCGAGGTGCAGGGCTGGTTGTCGCAGCGCCTGCGCAGTCAGGGCGCCATCCGGATGATCCAGGAACGGCCCCTGCCCGCACAGCGCGGCAGCATCCTCGCCGACAACGGGCAGGCCTTGGCGGTCAACGTTCCGGCGGTAACGGTGTGGGCAGATCCGCGCATTTTCTCCCGCGAGAAGGCCGAGTGGCCAAGGGTTGCGCAGGTCTTGGGCTTGACGCCGGCAGAGCTCGCCGAGCGGGTCAAGGCGGGCGGCGCGGACTTTGCCTATCTGGAGCGCCAGGTTCTGCCGCAGCTGGGGCGGGAGATCTCGGCTCTGCACGTGCCCGGATTGTATGTGCAAAAAACCAGTCGCAGCTATTATCCCCTGGGACCGGTGACCACCGCCCTGATCGGTTTGGTCCACCTGGACCATCACGGGGCCGCAGGTCTCGAACGTGGCTACGACAGCTGGTTGAGCGGACAGCCGGGTCGGGAAAAGGTACTCGTCGACGGCAAGGGCGAGGTGCTGCGCGTGCTGGGCAGGCCGCGGCCGCCGGTGAACGGCCATGACCTGCATCTGACCATCGACCCGCAGATCCAGTACTGGGCGTACATGACCCTGCGGGCGGCACAAAAACATTTTGGTGCCGAGAACGGTTCAGCCGTGGTCATGAACGTGCATTCCGGACAGATCCTTGCCATGGTCAGTGTGCCCTCCTGCAATCCCAACACCCGCGATGGCTGTACGAATCCGTCGGACTACGTCAACAATGCCGTGCATCAGGCCTTTGAGCCCGGTTCGGTGATGAAACCCTTCATGGTGGCGGCGGCCTTGGCCACGGGCAGCATTCGCCCGGATCAGCGCTTCGACGTTGCCCATTGCCTACCCGTGGGCGGCTTCTGCATCCGCGACGACGTGGTGCATCGGGAGCTGGATGTAGCGCATATCCTCAAGTATTCCAGCGACGTGGGGGCCGCTAAGATCGCCCTGCGTACACCCGCAGAGGCTATCGCCCAGATGTACCGGGCCGCGGGTTTCGGCGAGCCGGCGCCGCTGGGCTTTGATGAGGCAACGGCTGGGGTATTGCCGCCAGCGCAGAGCTGGGATCGCGCGCGGCACGCTACCATCGCCCTGGGGTATGGAGTGTCGGTGACGACCCTGCAGTTGGCGGAGGGCTATGCCGCCATTGCCAACGGCGGCTACCACGTGCAACCGGTGCTGGTGGCGGGACAGACGGGTCAATCCCGGCGTATCATGCCGGCCGCCATTGCCGATCGGTTGCGGCACTGGCTCGAAGGGGTGTGTGCGGCCAACGGCACGGGTATATTGGCAGCCATTCCGGGCTACTCGGTCGCCGGCAAGACGGGTACGGCCAATCTTGCCAACGGCAAAGGCGGCTTCAACAAAAAGAAGACCAATGCCACCTTTGTCGGTTTTGCTCCGGGTTTTGCACCAGACCTCGTCATGGCGGTATCGTTGCGGGGAAGCACCCGCTACTGGAATTTCGGCGGGGTAGAATCGGCACCCGTTTTTCGGGTGACCATGCGCCACGCGCTGCAGCGGCTCGATATCGCACCGCGCTGGTGCGGTTCGCGCGCCTGTGTGAGCAAGGACGCCAATGTCACCACCACGCAGGCGGAGATCTGGGCGGAAGGAGGCGGCAAGTGATGAGTAGACTGGATCGATGGGTTGCGGCGACGCTCGTGTCCGGCGTTGCCCTGATACTGGTGGGAATCCTCGTCGTCGCGCTGAATACGCGTATTCCCATCGCGCACATCTACGTCGATGCGGCGGGCGCGCATGTGCTGCAAGCCGCAGGCCTGGAGGTACACGCCGCGCCGGACTGGCCCGGAGCATTCCGTGCCAACCCGGTCAGTAGCGCAGCGGCCTTTCTCCCCAGCGCCGAGCTGTATTTTTCCAAAGGCCGTCGCGTGCAGCTTCCGCGGCGGGATGTGCTCCTTTGGGTCTACCGCGGTTGAGTCCCATGCCAGGTAGTCCGATCCCGGATTTGCGCCCGCTTCTACGCGGCGTTGCCTTGGTGCTGCTGGTGCTTCTGGCCGTGCTGATGCTGCTGGCCGTCGATGGTCTGCTGCTTATTCCCGCTTTGCTGCTGTCCTACGATCTTTGGGGTATAGCCTGGCAGTGGCACGGGTTCCTTCCAGATCCGGTGCAGCCTCCTGGACCCTGGACCAGCCTCTCGCTGGGCCTTGTGGCATCCCTGCTGCTGGCGCTGGTGGATGGCGTCGCTCTGGGCCTGTGGGCGCGCTTGCGCCGTTCACCCTGACGCAGCTTCTGCCTTGCTCTCCAACATCGCCCAGCGGGCGTAGGCGGTATCCAGCTCCGCCGCGACGGTCTCGGCCTCTTCCTGAATGCTTTTGAGACGGTCCGGCTCGCGGTAGATATCCGGGTTGGCAAGTGCGGCGGCAATGCGCTCCTGACGTGCCTCCAGGGCCTCGATCTGTGCCGGCAGTTGCTGGAGTGCCTGCTGCTCACGATAGCTCAGACCCGACTTGCGCGGCCTATCCTTCTCGCGTGGGGCATTACGAGCGGGTGTTTCCTTGGCCTCGTCCGCGCGCGACGGGTCGCTCTCCGTCTGCCGCTGCCATTCCTCCCAGTCGCTGTAGCCGCCTGCCATGCCGAGCCAGCGCCCACCGCCGCGGCTCACCAGCACCTGCGTCGCCACCTGGTCGATGAACTCACGGTCGTGTGAAACGAGAATCACGGTGCCCGGAAAGGTCTGAAGGCGCTCCTCCAGCACTTCGAGGGTCTCCAGATCGAGATCGTTGGTGGGCTCATCCAGAACCAAGAGATTTGCGGGACGGGCAAAGAGCCTGGCCAGCAGCAGACGGGCGCGTTCGCCTCCCGAGAGGGCCTTGATGGGTCCGCGAGCACGACTGGGTGGGAACAGAAAATCTTGCAGGTAGCTCAGGACATGGCGGCGTTCCCCGCCAATGTCCAAGAAATCGCTGCCATCGGCTACGGCGTCAACGACGCGACTTTCTGGATCGAGTTGGGCGCGAAACTGGTCGAAATAGGCGATCTCCAGCCGCGTACCGCGACGTACCTGGCCACTGTGCGGGGTCAGCTGTCCCAAAAGCAGACGCAACAAAGTCGTCTTGCCGACGCCGTTAGGCCCGATGATACCTAGCCTGTCGCCGCGTTCGATACGAATGGACAGATCCTTGACGATGGGACGATCGTCGTAGGCAAAGGAAACCTGGGTCAATTCCGCGACCAGACTGCCGGAACGCTCGGCGGCGGCAATATCCAGACGTGCTGTGCCAAGCCGCTGGCGCCTTTGCCTGCGCTCATCGCGCAGACGCTCCAGGCGCCGCAGACGGCCCTGATTGCGCTTGGCCCTCGCCTTGACCCCTTGACGCAACCAGGCCTCTTCCTCGGCCAACTGGCCCTCCAGGCGCTCTGCCTCCGCCGCTTCCGCTGCAAGCATCTCCTCCTTACGCTTGAGGTAATCGCGGAAGCTGCCGGGAAAGCTGCTGAGCTTACCGCGATCCAACTCGACGATGCGGGTGGCGAGGCGATCGAGAAAGCGCCGATCGTGGGTGATGAACATCAGGGTTCCACGATATCGGGCGAGTGTCCTCTCCAGGGTAGCTATACCGGCGAGGTCCAGGTGATTGGTGGGCTCATCCAAAAAAAGCAGATCCGGCTCGCCCATGAGGGCCTGGGCAATGGCCACCCGCTTGCGCTGTCCGCCCGAGAGCGCGCCGATACGTCCCGACTCCGGCAGACCCAGTTGATCGCGCAGACTCTCGGCCCGGGCCGAGATGGTCCAGAATTCCGGCTGATCCGCCAGTTCCATGGCGCTCCCCTGATCCGACTCGGCAAGCTGGTGCAGAGGGTGTCCTGCGCGAATGGCGGCCAGCAGATCGACGTCCTCGGGCAGGTCCGGTTCCTGGGCAAGATAGGCGGCATGCAGGCCGGTGGACCAGGAAAGCCGGCCGCCGTCCAGGGGATACAGACCTGCAAGCACCTGCAGCAGGGTGGATTTACCCTCGCCATTGCGACCGATGAGACCTACCCGTTCACCGGCCTCGAGTACGAGATCGGCGCGATCCAGAAGTGCGCGGCCGCCCCATTCGACCTGACCTTGGTCCAACTGTAAAACCATCCCCACGGTATATCGTCTCCTCAGCCCGGTACGTCCCCGGCCCGCTCTCGCGAACCGGCTTCACAGCTTAGAGGGCAAGTGTCCGTGGGGCAAGGAGGAGGATCACTTCAGCAGGCGTAGGGCGAGAGGATAGCGGTAATCCGCACCACTGCTGGCCTGGACTGCGGCCAAAATGCAGAATACGAGGTTGACGAGAATCAGAAGGCCAAAGAACAGGAGACCGACGAGCAGCAAGCTCAGAATCCCGGAGATCAGATAAGCGATAAGCAAAGTGAGCTGGAAATTCAGGGCTTCCAGTATCTGGCCGCGCAACCATGGGCTGGCACTGTCTTTCTTGACAAGGTAGAGCACCAAGGGGACGATGATGCCGAAGAGGATTCCGCTGAGGTGGACGATGGTCGCGGTATTGGTGTCCTCGGAACTCGGACGGGCGGTGGAAATGGCCTGCTCTGGTTGTTCCATGTTACGCTCCCTTCGCTGAGGTTTTCAGTCGAAATTTTAATGGTCTATCCATCTCCAGTCCAGCATTTTTTGAGCTTGCCTTCGGCATGGCCATGGCATGGAAAATGCCATGAATGGGCGGTCCGTGGTCGTGGTTCATGAATCGGCGCCAACGCCTCTTCTTTGAGGTCCTGGGCCTCGATCTTGCCGGCTTTCCGCTCCCGGGCCCGGGTACCGATGCGGATCCGAGACCCACGGCGCTGGCCGGCAAGGGCACACCAAGCCTTCCGGCCCTTGCGCCGGCTCCCCCAATCCCAGAGGTAGCCCGCTCTGAGCCAAAGGTGACCGCCGCGACAGCCGCGCTGGTGATCGATCCGGCCAGTGCCGAGGAGCAGGAACATGAGCCTTTGGCGGTTGAGCCTATGGAGGTGATGCCTGCGGATCGGGACCAGGTCCGTCGGCAAGCCATCTCCGCCATGGACTGGCAAGCACTGAAAGAGCGTATCGAAACCTGCCGTGCCTGCAGTCTGGGCAGCACTCGGCAAAACGCGGTGGTGGGAGCTGGCAGTCCCGAGGGATCCTGGTGTTTCGTGGGCGAGGCCCCGGGCGCAGAGGAGGATCGTCGCGGTGAAGCCTTTGTCGGTCGCGGCGGCCAGCTTCTGGATGCCATGCTGGCGGCCATGTCCCTGAGTCGCGCACGGGAGGTCTACATCGCCAATGTGCTCAAGTGCCGTCCGCCCAACAATCGTGATCCCTTGGGGCCGGAGGTGCGGTCCTGCCTACCCTATCTGGAAAGGCAGATCGCTTTGGTCCAGCCGCGCATCTTGGTTGCCCTGGGGCGCTTCGCTGCGCAGTCGCTGCTGCAAACCAGCACCCCCATCGGGCAACTGCGTGGGCGCGTCTGGGAGTATCGCGGCATCCCCCTGGTGGTGACCTACCACCCGGCTTATCTGCTACGCAACCCGCTGGAAAAGCGCAAGGTCTGGGAAGACCTGAAACTCGCGCTCTCGGTTTATCCCAAGGATTGACCACGCACCGACGCGATGGCTTGAGCGACATCGTACTGCGCGTGCCAGCCGAGCTCCGTCTCGGCCTTGCGGCAGTCCACGACCAGTGGGTGTTCCAGACCCAGCAGCCAGCCGGGATCGCCCAGGAAGCGGACGAAAGGACGCAGGCGTCCATGAATCCGGTGCATCTGTCGGGGCGACAGCGGCAGCTGCCAGAGCCGCGGGATGGACGACCAGGGGACGGGATTCGGCGCAGCAATGTTGTAGGTGCCCGGTTGGTCCTGAGCGAGGGCCACCAGCATGGCAGCTATGGCGTCTTGCTCATGGATGCATTGCAGGGGCAGATCGGGATTGGGCAGGCGTAGACCCAATGGACTCGTGGCGATGGCATTGACCAGGGGTTGCGCAGCGGGCCCGATGATGGCGTGCAGACGCAGCCGGGTGATGCGCAAGGGCGGATGGCTGGCGCTGAATGCATCCAGAAGCTGCTCCACCGCTACCTTGTCCTCGGCGTAGGCGAAGCCGGGGTTTGGTCGCAGCGCATGGTCCTCGCGGAGGATGACCGGATTATCGGCCCAGGCGCCGTAGACGGCCACACTGCTGCTGTAGATGAGTCGCTGAACCCCGGCCGTACGCATCGCCGCGAGAAGCGCTCGCATCCCCTGCCGATTGCTCGCCGCCATGGTGTGCCGCCATTTTTTGCTCCAACCGAGATGGGGGCTCAGCACCACGAAGGCCAGATGTACGACGACATCAATGCCCACGAGCAGCTCTGCCAGACCGGGGTCGCGTAGATCGCGCTGCAGCCAGCGCAGCCTCGGGTGCGTCTGCGTGGGTGCCGCCCAATCCAGCGCCACCAGCTCGTGTTCAGGACAGCGACGAAGGAGCTCCGCAACGAGCAGTCTGCCGGTGTGGCCGGCGGCGCCGGTGACCAGGATTCGCATCAGGCGGCGTCGGCGGTCTCGTGCTGCAGGCCGGGCAAGACCTCTTTGGCCAGTATTTCCAGGGAGCGCTGGGTAATCTCGCTGGACACCATGCCAGCGCCCACGGCGAGTATCAGACGATCCACTCCAGCGCGCGCATAGCGGGCCAGTTTGCGCCGGCAACTGGTGGGGTTACCCACGACCACCATACCCAGATTTTCCAGAAGGCTCAGGCTCAGGCCACGACGCAGGAGCGGCTCGAGGAAGCCGAGACGGTGATAATACTCGTAGCTTTCCCGCAGCTGGGCGAGGACTGGGCGGGTCTGGTCGAGGAGCCGCTGGTAATACCAGGCGAAGCCCGCGGCCAGTTGCCGCGCTTCTTGCTCGTTCTCGAGGCAGAGGCAGCCGATGGTCATGGCAAAGCGCGGATTCTGTCCGGGCATGGGCACGCCCGCACCGTGATGTTCCCGCCAGGCACGACGGTAGGCCTTCAGATCCTGTTTGATGAGAAACCAGGGCTTGAAAGGGCCGCTCAAGACACCGATGCCTTCCTTCGCTGCCCATTGAAAGCTGGGTGGGCTCACCGCTGCTACCCACAATGGGGGGTGTGGGCGCTGTACGGGCTTGGGCAGAATATCGAGGTCGTCGAAATCGTAGAGTTCCCCGTGATGGCTGAAAGCACTGCCGGGCGCCCGGCGCAGGATGGCGAGGCCCTCCTCCAGGTGGCGCCGACTCTGCGCCATGTCGCTGCCGAAGAGGCCGTATTCCTTGGGCGAGAAGCCCCTTCCCAGGCCGAGCTCCAGGCGTCCGCCACTGAGAATATCCAGGGCCGCTGCCTTTTCGGCGACGCGCACCGCGTGCTGGTATGGCAGCACGACGACGGCATGGCCGAGGCGGAGCCGCTCGGTGCGCTGGCTTGCCGCGCCCAGGAATACCTCAGGTGCGCTGGAGTGCGAGTATTGGCGCATGAAGTGGTGCTCCACGAACCAGGCGCCGTGAAAGCCGAGGCGATCGGCCAGTGCCAGTTCCGCCAGGGTTTCGTGGTAGACTTGCGCCTCGGAGCGCCCGAGATGCTCGGGTACCGCAAGCTCGTAGAAGAGATCCACCTGCATGATCGGGAGTCCCCATGTCCGTGACGCCGCCCCACATTGCCGAGCGACTACAGATTGCCATTCTAACATCGGAACAGATGCGCCTGCACTGGGAGGACCCCGACAGCGGCATGCATTACTACGAGCGTGTGCTCCCTTTGGCTTTGGAGTCTTCGGCTGGTGGAGATAGGCTACGCTGCCTGCTCCTCGATGAAGACCGGGAGATTTTCGTGCCGGTGGACCGCGTTCGCAATCTGCCCACACCGGTGAAATGATCCGGACGGTGGTACCTCCCGGCGGTCAAGGCAGTTCGGCGTCGTCCGCCTCCCCAAAACCTCCCATCGTTCTGGCCACGAAGGGGCGTTCCGGAAACAGCCGCTCGCGGTAGTACTGCAGTTCGCCGATGGATTCGCGGATATCGGCCAGGGCCTCGTGACGCTCGGTCTTGGGATAGCGTGGTAGGCTGGGATACCAGCGGTAGGCTAGCTCCTTGATGGTACTGACGTCGATGAGGCGGTAGTGGAGAAAGCGCTCGAGACGAGGCATGAGGCGAGCTAGGAAACGCCGATCCTGACAGACGCTATTGCCGCACAGCGGCGCCGTACCCGGCTGAACGTGGGCTTGCAGGAAGTCCAGGGTCTGGGCCTCCACGGCGCCGAGGTCGAGGCGACTTTCACGCACCCGCTGAACGAGGCCGGAGTTCCCGTGGGTACGCTGATTCCAGTCGTCCATGGCGGCGAGCACCGCCTCGCTCTGATGGACCGCCAGAACCGGCCCTTCGCTAAGAACCCGAAGCTCATTGTCGGTGACGATGCTGGCAATCTCTAGTATCTGGTCCCGCTCCGGGTTCAGACCCGTCATCTCGAGATCGATCCAGACCAGGCGCTGTGTTTTCGGATCCATACCCTGCTCCTCAATGGTCGGGGGCAGTTTAGCACGGTACGCTTGGGGTAAAAAAAGACGGGCTCAAGAGCCCGTCCAATAGCCGCAAAACAACCGCTACAAAAATCGTGGGGACACTGGCGAAACCATCGCCCTTTGTTCCATGCCAAGCCAGACCCCTGTTCAGGTATGGATTTGGTGTCCTATCCAGCTATAAAGTACTCCCCGAATATTTCCGGATTATTTCAGAACGATCGCTTTCTGGATTCCTCCAGACCAAGAAAAAAAGACGGGCTAGAGAGCCCGTCCAATAGCCGCAAAACAACCGCTAAATCTGCTGGGTTCTGGCTCGAATCTTCGGCCGCACCTATGTCTGTCGCTCCATCACATTTTGAGGTTTGGGTCACTAAGCTTCATTGCGTTGCAGTATGCTGGATTAATGTTTCCAGAATATTTCAGGGTGGTTGGAATCGATGGGAGTACGAATGCCGTCGCGCTGCTTGCCGCTTCGCCAAGGATGCTGCTGCGGACCAGAGACGAACTGGCGTCTGCGGGGGAGTGTGCAGTAGGTGCAGCATGTAAGCACCATCTGAGGCTGCGGGCTTGTCTCGGCTCTGTGGCGGTCACAAAAAAGTGACGGGCACGAGGCCCGTCCAATAGCCGCAAAACAACGAGAACCGCGTCGAAGAGCGCCACAAACGACCCCCTACCGAACGCGAATGGCTGGATTATTGCCGAGAATTGTTTCAGAATTATTTCCAGATTCATGGGCAAGGAGTCGGAAGCGCGTGGCCGTGGTGCTCATCGTCGACGATGACCAAAGACTGGCGGCTCTGCTGCAGGACTTTCTGCAGGCCGAGGGCATGGTGGTGCGCACCGCCAGTAACGGCCGGGAGATGTGGCAGCAACTGGCGGCCGAACCCGTCGACGTGGTGGTGATGGACTGGATGTTGCCGGGAGGGCAGGACGGCATCAGCCTAGTTCGGGAACTTCGGGCCAAATCCGGTCCGCCCATCCTCATGCTGTCGGCCAGGGGTGAGGAAGAGGAACGTATCCACGGCCTCGAGAGCGGGGTGGAGGACTATCTTGCCAAGCCTTTCAACGCCCGTGAGTTGCTGGCGCGCCTGCGAGTCCTGTTGCGTCGTGCAGGTCGCGGCGACTCCGGAAGGGTGCTGCACTTCGGTCCCTTCGTGCTGGACCTGGTTGAGAGGCGGCTGTTCCGTGAGGGTGAGGTCGTGGAACTCAGTCCGGCGGAGATGGACCTTTTGTTGGTTTTTGCCCAACGACCCAATCGTGCGCTGAGCCGAGACCACCTCTTGCAAGCCTTGGGCGGAGACGATGACGGTCGTTTTGACCGGAGCATCGATGTGCGGGTGACACGACTGCGCAAACTCATCGAAGAAAATCCGCGCCAACCGCGGTTTCTGCGCACGGAACGGGGAGTGGGTTATCGCTTCGTGCCCAGGGAAAACGAAGGCGGCACGGGGCTTAAATCTTCTGCCGGCGATATCCCCCGGGACATCGCCGGCTGACCTGGTACCCAGACTCAGAAGCTTGCCGTCACACTGCCGTAGAACGAGCGCGGCGCCTGGAAGTTGAAGGTGTCGCTGGGCGAGGGTTGCGGGCCCTTGACCTTGGCCTTGTACACCCCACGCTCATCCGTCAGGTTGTAGATATCGAAGCCGAGCCGCAGGTTTTTGATCATCGGCGTGGGTGGGACGATGTCGTAACCCAGTTTGAGGTCCACGTTATTCAGGGCGGGGAGAGGATACTGAGCATCGTCCCGGACATACTGGCGTCCAGTGCGCTTGTAGACGAGGGCAAAGTGGTAAGGTTTGGCATCGTAAAGGACCGCCGCCGCTGCCGTGTACAGGGGCGCGGCGGAAATGGTCTTGTTCGTCTCCTTGGATTTGGCGCTGTTGATGGAGCCATTGGCGTAGAGTGCCAGACCGTTGCCTAGGGCATAGGTGACCTCGCCCTCCACCCCTTTGTAGATCACCCCGCCCTGGTTGTAGTAATACGGGTCGCTCAGAGGAGAGTTGGGATCTATGGCGTAGCGGTTGTTGAAGTCGATGTAGTACACATCGGCATCCCAGACCCAGTGTTCGGACTGGTGATTGAAGCCCACTTGGTAATTGGTGGTGGTTTCGGGATTCAAGCGATTTTTTTCACCATTGGCCGTCTGGAGAACGTCCAGGGGAGGAGCCAGGAATCCTTTGGCAAACTGCAGGTAGGCGGAATTTTCCTTGTCGAGGCGGTAATTGACTGTCAGGAAAGGTAGGGTGCTGTGATAGCTCTGGGAATAGAAAGCCGGCAGGCGTGATTTCTGATTGATGAGGGCGCTCATGCTCCGGGTGAAGCGTATGTACTTGACGCCGGGTGTGACGGTCAAGGATTCCGTGGGCCGCCAGGCAAACTGGGCAAAGGGCTGAAGGTTGCGTGTGCCCGAATGCTGATCGAACTGTACGTTGTTGATTCCGCTAATAATGCCAGGAACGGCCTTCTGATCGAAATTGGGTGCTCCCGTCAGCAGGTCGTAATCCACGCGTCCGCGCTGGGTGGCACCCGTTTCGACCCAAAGACCTGCCGTGGCACGGCCAAAGGACCAGTCTTTGTTCAGACGCAGGATATTACCCACGAGCCAATAGCCGTTGAGTTTGTCGTATCCTGGTATACCCTGAACCTTTTTTCCGTTGGCGAGGACGACACTGCTCAAGCCCGCCAACGGATCCTTGCTGGAACTGGATAGGGTACTATTGTGGTAGAAGTAATAATAGACCGAGTTGTCCAGAGAAAAGCCCTCGGCAAGCGCGCTCTGCACGCGAATATAACTGAAGCCCGTGTGCTTTTCCGTACGATTGTAGGCGTAATAATTGGCCAGAAGCGGGTTATCCCCCAGAGCAAAATCCTTGCCATAACGTAAAGCCTGCGACTCGGTGAGCTGGCCTTTGGTAGCATCGGATTGGTAGTAGGTGTTCCAGTTGAATGTGCTCAAGAGCGTGACCAGGGTACTTTCACCCAGGGGCACAAACATTTTGAACAGGACGTTGTCGCCTTTGACGGGGGAAAAGGTCTGATAGCCGTCGCTGCTCTTGTGCTGGTAATTGACGAGATAACGTGCACCACCCAGCCAGGGCAGGGCACCACTGTTGGCACGAGCCTTGAATAGCAGAGTATTGTTGGAACCGTAAAGGAATCCCAGCTTGCCGGAGGCCTTGGCGCTGGGGTCCGGGGAGAAGAGATTGACGGAGCCGCCGAAGGTGGCGTAACCCAAATTGTCGGCGTTGCCGGGGCCGCGCTCGACGACGACACGATCGATGGTGGAAGCGGGAAAATACGCCGTGGAATGGTGCGTGAAATCGTTGGTATCGCCGAAGGGGATACCGTCGTAGGTCATGTTGAACTCACCATCACTAAAACCGCGAAGGTTCAGTTTGGATTCGCCGACACCCGGACCGTTACTGTTGAAGCCGCCGGATACGCCCGGAGCGAGGTTGGCAATCTGGTTGAAATCCGCATCGCCCATCACGGCGTTTTCGATGTAGTGGGAATCCAGGACGGTGGTGGGCTCCGTGGCCGATAGGGGCGACTTGCCCGGGGCCAGTGCCGGAGCGCTCTGGGGCCCATAGCTTTGGGTCGAGCCTCCGGCGTCGGCGGAGCCCGCTTCGGCGGCGGTCACCGTGCCCAGGGAGTCGGCGGCATGGGCCATTCCCGGGGCCAGCGCGATCAGGACGGCGATCTGCAAGGTTTTGACGGTATGAGAAAACACGGTTGACGCTCCTTTTGCTCCATAGGCAAAAATGGGTTTAGTCATTGCGCAGTACGAATTCCACTTCCACATCGAAGCTGAAGTTTTCGTTTTTGAGCTCGGCGGGGGTGGGTGGCATCCGCGCGTCCCGAACCGCCGCAAGGGCTGCGCTATCGAAGGCTTCGAGACTACCCTTGCGCACGATGTAGGCGCGGGACACCACCCCGTTGCGCAGATCGAAATGCACCAGTACCCGCCCCTGCTCGCCCAGCATCCGCGCCGCTTCGGGATAGCGCACCGCCGCTTGGATTGCGCCTTTGACCAAAGCGCGGTAGTCCGCCTTCACCGCGGGGTTGGCGGGCGGTGCCGGAGGTGGCGGCGGTGTCTGCGGCACGGGCTGGGGCGGCGGCGCCTGTACCGGACTGGGCAGGGGGCTCGGCGGCAGGGCCTCGCGTACGGGCTTGGGCGCTGGTTCCGGTTTGGGTGTGGGCCTTGGCACCGGCTTTGGCGTTGGCTTCGGAACCGGCTTGGGCGTGGGTTTGGGCGGCGTCGGTGTCGGCTTGGGGGGTGGCGGCGCCGGTGGCAGGGGCTTGGGTTCCTGCACGAGTTCCAGCTGCATGGGCGGCATGGCGGCGGGCGGTGGGGTAGAGCTCTGCGCCTGCCATAGCGCCAGGCCCAGCAGAGTGGCTTCCGCCAGAATGGCCAGTATCCAGGCTTTTCTCTGAGTTTGGGGCTCGGCGCGAAGCTCCGTCCCAAGCTCACGAAAATCGATATCCACGGCTCAGTCCTCCCTCATCGATGCTGTCGCGACCTGAGCGCTGGGATAGGGTCCATCCATCAAGCCGCTCCAGAGGATGCGGTTGTAGCGCGTGGTATCGAGACGATCCTCGGTGCGGAAATCCATTCCGGCGGTCGCCTTTGCCCAATAAAGGCGGTCGTGGCGTGGCGCTTGGGCAGTCTGCGTTGCGCAGGTTTTGGCCGAGGCCGGGAAATGCTCCGCCAGGGCGGTTCCCAGGATGTAGGGCGAGGGACAAGCGTCGAAATTCCACTGGGTCTGTTGCGTGTCGAAGACCTCGACCATGGGCCGCGCCGCTGCCACCAGACCGTTCATGGGCGAGATACCGAGAATTTCCGTCATGGTGCGCAGCATGCTGAGGGTATTGTAGGGAGCGGAGACCACCCTCCCGCGGGCGACGTAGGGACCCACCACCAGAGCGATGCTGCGGTGGGCATCCACGTGGTCGGGACCGTCCTGGGCATCGTCCTCCAGCACAAAGATCAGGGTATCCTTGGCAAAGCGGCTGTGCGCCACCCGCTCCAGCAGGAGTCCCAGGGCATAATCGTTATCTGCCACCTGGCGTTCTGGAGTGTCGATACCGTCCATGGCCTCCTTGAAGGAGCCGGTGTGATCCCCCGGCAAACGCACCAGGGAGAGCTGTGGCAGTTGCCCTTGCTTCTCGTAGGCGCTGAATTCCCGTTCCCACTCCTTGAAGCGCCAGAAATCGGGGTAGGCACTGTCAAAGCCGCGGTAATAGACATCCGTCAGGGGGGCGAGCTCCGGATTGGCGGACACACCTTGGGGTTTCTGCTCGGCAAAGGCGTGGCGGGAAGCCTTGTAGGTGGTGTCCTCGGCGCGGTGGTAGAGACTTAGAAAGAAGCCGTAGTTGCGGACCGTGACGCCCTGTCGTAGCGCGGCACTCCAGAGGTAGCCCTTTTGTCTTGCTCCATCCATGGCATCGGGGGCGGCGGCATCGGCGGTCCCCGGAAGAAGGTCCGGATCCTCGGGTAAGCGCGGATCGGCTGCGCGCCGGGCAGCACCAGTCAGGGCCACGTTGATGCCCCGATTGCTCCCTTCCCAATCGTAAGCGCCGCCACCATTGCTGTAGGACAAGGGCAGGGTCTTGACGCTGAGGTAGGACTCACGACCCGCCGTGGACCAGGCCCAGCCGTTGCCACTGACCTCACCCGTTACCAGAAAGTTGTCCAGGAGCACGTACTGCTCCGCAGCTCGGTGCTGATTGGGTGTGGTGCGGCGCGGAAATTCGGCGAGTTTCGGATCGCCGTTGCCACGCGGGAGATCACCAAATATCTGATCGTAACTGCGGTTTTCCTTGATCACGTAAATGACGTGATGAACGTGCTGGCGCAGGAAGGCCAGGGTCGCCTGCTCCTGGGGAGTCAGGGGAATGGCCGGGTGATTGTTCTGCCAGGTCTCGCGGGTCAGACGATCGAGGATTTTGGGATCCTGCGGAAGGGGAATCTTCTGCAAACCGGAGTCCACTTTCTGCAGAATGTACTGGTTGGCTCGCGCCTGCACAGGAGAAGTGTCGAGACAGCCGCGAAAGCGTCCGTAGCAGAGCCCGGTATTGGGGCCCGGCATGGTTTTGTTGTTGACCACCCAGAGCGTTTGGGCATCGGCGCTCACGGCAAGGTCCTGGGGTGACCAGGCCGTTGGCAGGAGGGCGAGGCTCTCGGGCCGATCGCGGCTAAGGTCCAGCAAGGCAACGGCATTCATGCGGCCAATGCTGGCGTAGAGCCGCTTGCCGTCGCGAGACATGGCCAGACTGTTGGCAGACCAGCCGAGATTCTTGGCGCCCACAAAACCCGCAGCCTGCAGTTCGGGCGCGAGCTTTGCGGGCAGGAGGGGGGCTTCACCCAGCATCTGGAAATCGGCCAGGTCTATCACCGCAATACTGTCCCGATTGTCCTGAGCGACGTACAGGCGCTTACGGGCCTCGTCCACGAGCAGGCGTCCGGGGTTGCCTGGAACGGCCAGACGCCGCAGGACCTGGGCGCCGTCGGGGGCAACTTTCAGCAGTATCAGTTCTCGATCCCTGAGGCTGGAAACGATGGCGTGTGCCGCATCCGTCCAGACGAGCGTCAGAGGATACTCGCCACCGGCCACACCGCTTTGACCCTGGCTGGGACCGGGACGCAGATCTTGCTCCCACAGGACGCGGCGACTGTAGGTATCGATGAGGCTCACGGAATCGTCGAAGGTGTTACAGACGAGGAGGTAGTGACCACTGGGATCCAGGGCGAGACCTGCAGCCAGAGGTTTGACGCCAATTCCGAGACCTTTGCCTTGGTGTCCCAGGGCAATGCTCGGTCCAGCGATTCGCCACGGGGCCCGCGCATCGGTGCGCTGCAGGACCAGGACACCGTCCTTCACACCGGTGCTGAGGTACAGGGTTCGCTCATCGGCACTCAGGGCCATGCCCTCAAAACTGTCGAAAAGGGGAAGGGATTGCGCCAGGGCTGGCACCTGCGAAGAGAGCTGCAGGCGGAGGAGGTGCTGGTTGGAGAGCTTCTGGTCCGTTTTGCCGGGTGCCTCGTCGACATTCTTGTAGCCGGAACCCAGGACCAAGGCCTCGTTACCACTGGCAGCAAGCAGGATGCGCGTGGCGCCGTGCAGGGCCAGATCCGGATGCGTGCCATCGGCCGGCAGCCGCCAGAAAGCGCTTCCCGGAGTGGCCAGCGGCATCAGCCGCTGACCGCTGGAGATGAGGGTCGCCGAGCTAGCCGGAGCCGTTGCCGACTCGCGTGCAAAGATGGGCGTGGCAGCGAGGCAGGCGAATACCGCCGCCGAGCGGAGCAGAGGGCGTGCGTAGGATGGGACGAATCGCATGGGCTCAGCGCGCCTCTTCGGGACGGGACGCCAGACCGATGGCCGTGACGCCGGCCTTGCGGCAGGTGTCCATGACATGGACCAGTGCCTGGACGTCGGCATGTTTATCGGCGGCGATGGTAATCTGCAGGTGCTCGGGATCGTGCTGGCGCAGATATTCCTCCAGGGCAGCGCGACCGTAAGTCTTGCCCTCGATCTCGGCTTCGCCTTGGGCGTTGAGATTGATCACGAGCTTGGGTTTAGGCAATTCCTGCGCGGTGCTGGAGCCCGGCATCTGCGCGGGCATGCCCTTATCGGGGATCATGTGGATGGTCACCATGATGAAGAACACCAGCAAAAACAGCATGATGTCGATCATCGGGATGATCTCGATGCGGGCTTTTTTGACCTCCAGATACTGCACGGCTCAGGCCTCCTGTGCAGCGTAGTAGACGGGCTTTGGGTCGCTGGTCACCAGGGCGTGACTGTGATCCAGACCCTCCAGGCGATTGACCAGCATATTGCGCAGGGTTTCCATTTGGTGGACGATCAGACGCATGCGGTTGTGCAGGCCGTTGAAGGTAACAAGGCCAATGATGGCGATGACGAGCCCTGCGGCGGTGGCGAGCAAGGCTTCGGCAACATTGCCCGTGATGGCCGTGGGGTTATTGGCAGCGTCGCCGAGCACTTGGAAAGCGTGGAACATGCCGACGATGGTGCCGAGCAGACCCAGCAGCGGTGCGAGGGTCACGGCGGTGTCGAGGATCCAGAGGCGTTTGTCCAGGCTAGGTACCTGGCGCATGACCACCTCCTGGAGAATTTCCGACAGACGGGCACTGTCGCGAATCTGGGGAAAGCGCAGGGGGACTTCGAGCAGGGCGCGGAAGGGGTAGGGGCTAGCCTCGGCAATGGGTGCTAGGGTGCTGGGCTTGAGGTCTGCCGCGGAGTCCAGTGCCGTCGCGATCTGCTCCCCTTGGTGCACCATGCGGTTGATGAAGAGGAAGCGCTCGAAACTCACCCACAGAACGAGCAGGAGGATGAGCGGCATGATATAGAGGATACCGCCGGATTCTTGGGCTATGGTGAAAAGGGCGTGTATGTCCATGGCAATTCCTTTCGTTGGCGGGATGTCTGTAAGGACATCCCGCTTGGCGGATTTGGTGGATTGGTGAGGTTAGAAGCTCGCGTCCAGGGTCGCGTAGACGTTGGCCGGGAGGTTGAGCTTCAGGTTGGGATTGGCGTTGCTGCCGCTGTAGCTCTGAATCCAGGTGCGATCGAAAAGGTTGTTGACGTAAACACCCAAAGAGACTTTCTTGAGGCCAAAGCCGCCAGAACTCAAAGGCATGTTGTTGAGGGTATAACGGAGGCTCGCGTTGGTATAAAACCGGCTACCCAGAGGCAGGAACTTGCCACCCAGATTGTAATAGGCATTGCCTATTTCATTGAAGCCCACGGTAGCCTTAAAGCCGCCATCGCGATAGATCAGGCCCACGGACTCGGTGTGGTGGGGTGCATAGGGGAAAGGTTGCCCTGCCGATTTCAGGCGCGCATCCAAAAAGCCGACATTGGCATAGGCACTCAACTGGTCGTTGAACACAAAATTGTTCTGCCAAGAAATACCTTGGTTGATGGCCTTGCCGGCGTTGGCCAAGACCGTCTGGTTGAAGGAACCTACCTGTACGGTGGTGGAGAGAATATAGTTGCGGAAATCTACCCGGAAGAGATCCAGTTCGCCTTTCCAGAAGCCCCGATTCCAGACTAGACCCAGATCGTAGGTGTTGGCTTTTTGGGGCGCCAGAGAGGGATTGTAGACGCCCGTGTAGAACTGATTGTATCCCGGCGGGTTGGCATTTTGGGTGAAATTGGCAAAGAGGTTGATGCCCTCCATGACCCGGTAATTCGCACCCACGGAGGGCAAGACCTGGTGGAAGCTGGCGTTGAATACACCGGGCTGGCCTTGAGCGAGCGCCACGTAGTCCTTGAAATCCCGGTTGGCGTAGAGGTACTTGACGCCAGCCGCGAGCTTCAAACGTTCCACCGGCTTGTAATTGAAAACGATATAGGGCTCGTAGGTATCCGTGACAACGGGTTCGATATATGTGGATCCCAGGTAGACGTTGGCCTGGTTGAAGTACTGGGCGTCGTGTGTGGTGTTGTTGTGGTTGAACCAGAAGCCGAGCTCCGTATCCACCGGGCCCAACGGGTAGGCGAGTTTGACGATATTTCCCCAGCGATGGGTGTTGTTGATGCTGTTGCGCAGGAGTACCTGGTCTGCCGCGGGAGCAACGCGCTGTACCGATCCCGCCGGCGTCAGGAGTGTTTGGGTGAAGGTGGTGGCACCAGCGCCGTAGCCGTTACCATAGTAATAGTAAAATTGTTCCGAGAACTTGACCTTGCCAACTTCCCCTTCGTATTTTCCGTAACCTAGCCAATTCAGGTAACGGTTGTAGTTGTAGCCAGTATAGAAGGTGTTGGGTCTGCCATTGGCGAGGAAGGGGTTGCTCGTGTACCCATTGTAGTCGTTGCCGAATTGCGCAATTTGCGCCGCCGTCGCGCCGTTGTAGTAATTGAAGCGCTGATTGTTTTGGGTGAAGAAAAGGGTCAGCGCGCCCGGCCCGATCTGGGTAACGGATTTGAAGAGGAACTGGGTCTGGATGGCACCGTTGTTCTGGAAGTAGCCATCGCGATGATTCGTATTGACATAGAGCCAGGCAGAGGTCGGCGCGATATTCTTCAGAAAGAGCCCAGTATTGACGAGGCCACCATAGTTGTATTTGCCAAAGGAACCACCACCCACCATGGGCCGCAGGAAGAAGTAAGGGGAGGGCTTGAGACTGTAGGTCTCGATGGATCCGCCGAAGCTGGCCAGACCGGGAATGGCGGCGGACTGAGCACCCGGATAGTACTTGGTGCCGGCAACCAGGACCGAAGGAATGAACTCGTTGGAATAGTAGGTATAGCTATCGTTGTCGTTGAGGGGAATGCCGTCCAGGGTGAAGTTGATGAGGCTCTTGCTGAACCCGTTGATATAGACGTCGTCTCCATCCATACTGTCGCCGCTGCTGACGACTACGGCGTTGGGCAGATTCTGCAGGGACTGGGTGTAGGAGTCCGTGGGGGTGAGCATCTCGTACTGGCCCCGGGTGATGGTGGTCTCGGCGTTGGTGGTGTCTTGCTTGAACTTTTGGATCTGCTGGATATCGCTGGGTGGGGTTTCGCCGGTATTGACGCTAGGACTGGAACCAAAGAAACCACTGCTGCCCTGAGCGGATCCGGTGACGGTGCCGAGGGATTCGGCTGCCTGGACGGGCATCTGGCTGAGGGCAAGCACGCTCGCGATTACTGCCACGGATACGGCCTTGTTACGGTTCATCTGACGCTCCACAGTGACGGTCGAAAAATTGGAATTTGCGGCCGTTGGCGCCGCCCGGTATCCCCGGGAGACTTTATGGGGCGTACTCTAGCAGAGAAATGTGACACTTTGATGAACCTTTGATGACATTTTTGTGACATTTGCACGGCTCCCTTTTCCCCGGAACCGCCCCCCGGCATAATGGTCCTAAAGGACAAATATGGCTCGCCACCAGCTTGCGTAGGGAGCATGTATGTATCGGAAATGGTTACGCGTCTGTATCGGTGTCGTGCTCGCCGGGTCGATCTCGGCATGTGCGACGATGTCCCCTATCGCCGGCAACTTTCCCCCCATCACGCCGCGGCAATCCCAGACGGGGGCGGAGAATGGCAAGGTGGTGCGCTGGGGTGGAACCATCATCCACACTCAGCCTGAGGCCAGTCAGACCTGCTTCCAAGTTTTGGCGTTCCGCCTGAATTCCGAGGGGCGGCCCGAGACTGGGCGCGGCGAGAGCGACCAGGGACGCTTCCTTGCCTGCGCTCCGGGCTTCTACGATCCGGAACTCTATAGTGCCGGTCGTGAGGTGAGCTTCATCGGCACCATCACCGGGGTGCAGACCATGAAAGTGGGTGGGTTCGATTATCCCTACCCAAAGCTCGAAGCCAGCCGGGTATACCTGTGGCCCCTGCGGCCACCGGAGCGGGTGTCGCGTACGGTGTACATCAACAGCGGTTTCGGCTGGGGGTGGGGAGGCCCGTATTTCTGGGGTGGTCCCGGTTGGTGGTGGGGTTATCCCTAAAGTCGAACGCAGCTACCCAGGCGCTGCGTTGCTATTGAGTGCGACGCAGGCCGCCGGTATACTTGTCAAGTCATTGCCGGGATGGCGGAATTGGTAGACGCGCCGGACTCAAAATCCGGTGGTGGTGACACCGTGTCGGTTCGAGTCCGACTCTCGGTACCATAGAATTCGATAATTCGTGGCAGGATCCCAGGTCTCTGCCTCTGCAGGCGCTCAGTTGCGCAGTCCACGGCGATCTGCCGGTTCCCATGCATGAAGCTACGGGCGGGAAGCATTGCCCACTCCCGCGCGTCAGTCTCCGCTGCGTACCAGTACGCCCGCCAGCCACGGATGTGTGCGCACGTATGGGAACAGGGCACGTGCCTGACGATATCCATCGGTCTGTAACAGGACCTTCGCACGCATATCCCGCTGTTGTAGGCTGCTCACGACCGTTTCCAACTGAAGTTTCTGGGAGTGTGCCTGACCGGGTATCCACCAGTGCGGATCGATGACGATCTCTGCGCCAAGGCGTCCCAGTGCGCTCATGTCCTGAATATAGTCCCGTATCGCCGACGGCCCGGATATTCCTTTGTGAAGATTGGCAAAGCATAAGGGACTTATATCGATAATGGCATTTTTCTGGGTACGCATCAGAGGGCGACGCCGGGTCGGTCATTGCAGCTTAGCATTCGTCCGCAAATGCAATATTGGACCTATATCGATCTGGACGATTCCTTGCATCGCTTTCACGCCATCGATGGTTCTGCGGTGATTCTGAATGTTCACACCGGCCACATTCTCGCCATGGTGAGCGTTCCCAGCTGTAACCCAAATCGACTCAGTGCGTGCACGAATCCAGCGGACCTGGTCGACAATGCCGTACATCAGGCTTTTGAGCCGGGTTCGGTGATGAAACCCTTCGTGGTGGCGGCCGCTCTGGCCAGTCATAGCGTGGCACCGTCGGCTCGATTCAACGTCTTCCATCCGCTGGTCGTCGATGGCTACCGCATTACCGATGATGTTCGACACCACGTGCTTTCCATTAAAAAAATATTGAAATATTCCAGTTGCATAGGAGCCTCGAAAATTGCCTTGCGGACGCCGCGGAAAACCATTTACGACCTTTATCGTGCCGTAGGCTTTGGTCGTTTGCCGCCTCTGGGCTTGCCGGGCGAGACTGCGGGCATCCTACCCCATTGGCAGCACTGGAGTCAGGCCAGACACGCAACCATCGCGCTCGGTTACGGAGTGTCGGTGACCACTCTGCAGCTGGTAGACGCTTATGCCGCCATTGCCAACGGCGGCGATTACGTGCGCCCGGAACTGCTGAAGGCGGAACGTCCCTGGCAACGGCGGGTGATGCCGCGCTGGGTCGCGGATACCTTGCGCCATTGGCTGCAGTCCGTTACGCGTCCCAATGGTACGGGTATTCTCGCTGCCATACCCGGTTATCGGGTGGCCGGGAAGACCGGAACGGCGGACATGGCCAACGGTCATGGTGGGTTCCATCACCACACCACCAACGCGACCTTCGTTGGTTTTGCCCCTGGTGATCATCCTCGCCTGGTCATGGCCGTCTCTTTACGGGGAAGCGACATCCAGTGGAATTTTGGCGGCATCGAGGCTGCGCCAGTGTTCCGCGTCGCCATGTCCCACGCGCTGCGCGAGATGGATATCCCGCCAGCCTGCCACACGGGTGGGGACAGATATATTCGTGTGCCGAGCGGCCTTACCTGGGCGCGCCTGGCACAGCGCTATGGACTCGATACGGCGGCCTTGCAGCGCCTCAATGGTCTTCCGGATACCGCCCAGCTCGATGCCGGTGAATTGCTCAAGGTACCTGTCCCCCAAAACCTAAAAATGCTCTGTCGCGTGCAGACACCCCTTATCCGCCGTGCCCAGGCGGAAATCTGGAGCGAGGGTGGTGGCTCGTGACGCTGCTTATTTGCTTGCAGAGTGCGCAGGGGCTTCCACGGTATCCGCCGCCGCCCGGCGTGGACGCCATCGGGCCGTGTGGTATCATCATCACACTTTGTGGCCTGGCCCGGGCACACTTTTGTCCAGGTCGAGAACGGGGGCGGCGCCCGGCGAATCGAGCACCGTCTCTTTGCAGCCACCCGTGAAATATCTTGGGCGATACTGGTTGCTGCCAGCGCAATCGTCCGCGACCTGCAGCCCATGGGAGAACCTTATGCATACGAGTCTCAAACGTCCTGGTAGATATTTGTTGGCCTTGGCGTTGCTCTCCACCCTGCCCCTTGGCGGTTGCGTCGCACTCTTGGGCGCCGGTGCCGGTGGCGGCGCGGTGGCCTATGTGGAGAACGGGGGTGTGGCGAACTATTACGCCTACTATCCGGTATCGCTCAGTACGGCGAGTCGAGGGACGCAGGCCGCTTTCCAGCAGATGAACATTCGCTACAACGGCATGATCCAAAAATCGGCCAATGAGGCCATTGTCGAGGGGACTACCAACCGCGGCCAAACCGCCCGGGTGACCCTCACCTCCATGGCGACGGACGTAACCAAGGTCAATATCCGCATCGGTACCTTCGGTGACAGGGCGGAGTCCCTGCAGTTCCAGCACCTACTGTCCCAGCAGTTGGGTGCGGCGGCCAGTGCCGTGGCTCCCAGCGGTACCGTGCCGAGCCCGAGCACGAACACCGAAAATGCCAACCAGAGCGAGGGGCAGCAGACCATCCCCCTGCAGTGATGGCCGTTTGCGTGAGCCGGACTGGAGGGGGGACTCTCGGGTGACTACCGCTTTGGCGACCTTGCCAAGGGTTTTTCCAGGGCCAAGAGGCGTAGACCCGGTGTCCGCGGAATACCGTAGCGTGGGTCGCTAGGGAAAGGCTGGTGGACACCCGTCGCGCGGTAACCGCGGCGGGCGTAGAAGGCGAGAAGCTCGACCCGGCCGTCAATGACCCACAGCCGCATGACGCTGCTCTGCCACCGGTGTTGCGCCTCGGTCTCGGCGCGATGCAGGAGCAGACTGCCCAGCCCCTGACCCTGGCGATGAAGGGCCACCGAGAGCATCCCCATCTCTGCTATCGCCGCACCGCAATCCTTCAGGTGACAAGCGGCGGCAACCCGTCCCGTGTCGGGTTCTTCCACGAGTAGAAAGAAACCGAGCGGAGGCTGGTGGAGGGTTTGTAGCATCTCCAAGTCGCAGCGCTGCCCATCGATGATGTTGGCCTCCGTGGTCCAGGCCCGGGCCGCGGCCTCCGGACCGCGGTAGACGCCGTTGACGAGGGTGACCAGGGCGGGCAGGTCCGCCGTCTGGGCGAGCCGCGCAACGACCTCGCTCATGCAGGTAGGGTGGCCCAGTGCTCGGCCCGTCTCCCCACCAGCGCGCCGAGGTGATCCACACCCCGGTCTGTCAGGAGTTCTGGCAAGGCATCGGTGATCCGCCGGACAAGATCTGGGCCTTCATAGATCAGGGCGGTATAGAGCTGTACCAGGCTTGCGCCGGCCTCGATCTTGTCCAACACATCCTGTGCCGTCGCCACGCCACCCACACCAATGATGGGTAGCCGCCCTGAACTTGCGCGATAGAGTTGGGCAATGATGCCATTGGCGCGGCGTTTCAGGGGGGCTCCACTGAGTCCGCCGGCCTCATCGGGATGGGGCCAGTCGGACGGCCGGCCAAGGGTGGTGTTGGTGGCGATGAAGCCGTCCAGCAAGGGCTCCGGCTCCTGCGCCAAAGCCGCTAGGGCGGTCACCTCGTCGGACGCGAGATCGGGGGCTATCTTGAGCAGGAGCGGCGGCTGACGCTGCAGTTTCTGCCGTGCCTCCCTGAGTTCCTGGAGTAGTGGGCGAAGGCTCTGGGGATCTTGCAGACGACGCAGGTCCGGAGTGTTGGGTGAACTGACGTTGATGCTGAAGTAATCGGCGAAGGGCCCCAGTTGCTGGATGAGGGCACGGTAATCCCCCACGGCGGCGGTGAGGGGGGTCTCGCGATTTTTGCCGATGTTGATGCCCAGGGGCACCGCCAGGGGGAGTGTGGCTGCAAGGCGGTCGGCCACGGCCGACCCTCCTTGGCTGGGGAAGCCCAGACGATTGATGACGGCGCGCTGCTGGGGATAGCGAAAGATGCGGGGACCGGGATTGCCGAGCTGCGGGCGCGGAGTTACCGTCCCCAACTCCAGAAAGGCAAACCCCATGCTGGCAAGACTCTTGAGGGCCTGGCCATCTTTATCGAAACCAGCGGCGAGTCCTACGGGATGGGCAAAGTGCAGGCCCCAGAGCTCCTGGGCCAGACGCGGATCCGAGGCCCGGTGGGGCCAGAGATGGGCGCGGGTTTTGGGCATCTCGTTGAGTCCACCCAGAACGCGTAGGCTGAGGGCATGGGCATGCTCCGGTTCCAGTAGAAAGAGCCAGGGGCGCCAGCGAGAGAAGTCCACGGCCACTCAGACCCAGTTCCGGGGAGTCAGAAAATCGCTCTTGAGCCGCGCCTCCGGACTGTCGGGCTCCCCACGCCAGTCGTATTCCCAGGCCGCCAAGGGCGGCAGGGACATGAGAATGCTTTCGGTACGGCCACCGGATTGCAGCCCGAAGAGCGTGCCGCGATCGTAGACCAGATTGAACTCGACGTAACGACCGCGGCGCAACAGCTGCCACTGGCGCTCCCGCTCGCCATAGGGATGGGTGCGGCGCACCTGGGCGATGGGGAGCCAACTGTCCAGGAAGCTGTGGGCAAGATCCTGCCAAAGGGCCTGAATGGTGACGGGATCGCCGTTGAGATCGTCAAAAAAGATACCGCCGACGCCGCGCATCTCCTGGCGGTGGCGCAGGTAAAAGTAGTTGTCGCACCATTCCTTGAAACGCGGATAGTAGTCGGGCCCATGACGATCGCAGGCAGCCTTGAGGACAGCGTGGAAGTGACGGGCGTCCTCGGCAAAGCCGTAGACAGGAGTGAGATCGGCACCGCCGCCGAACCACCAGACGCTACCGGCGCTGAAAAAGCGATAGTTCATGTGGACGATGGGGACATAGGGATTGCGCGGGTGTAGCACCAAAGACACGCCCAGGGCGGTAAACGCCTGACCCGCCAGTTCCGGCCGGTGGGCCGTGGCCGAAGGCGGCAGACTCTGCCCAAAGACGCGGGAGTAATTCACGCCGCCTTTTTCCAGGAGATCACCGTCCTGAAGGACGCGGGTACGGCCGCCGCCACCTTCGCCGCGCTCCCAGCGATCTTCCCGAAAGCGCGCGCGACCGTCGTGTTCCTCGAGGACGGTACAGATGCGATCCTGCAAGTCTAAGAGGAAGCGCTCAAGGGTATCCACACAAGGGATCTGGGTCACGGTCAACTCCTGAGAATTCGTCCAGTAACCGCGTCGATGATGCGACTGGGCCGGCGCTGGCCGCCCAGACGGGCTGGCAAGGCCCAGACGCGCGCGCCAAAGTACCGCTTTAGGGTGCGCAAATCCCGCGCCGCTTGCAAGCCTGCGGGATTGGCGCTGGTGGAAACGATGGCACGGCCAAAGGATCGGCACAGGCGTCGGCTGGCCTCATGGTGGGTCACCCGGATGGCGATTCCACCATGCTGCCCGCGTAGCCACGCTGCTGCCTCCTTTCTCGCCGGTAGTACCAGGGTCGTGCCAGGCCAGTAACGGGCGAGGACTTGCTCCTCTACGGAATGGAGGTCGGCAAACCGGGCGGCCTGGGAGCGCGTCGCGGCAATGAGCAGTACGCCTTTGTGCTGCGGGCGTTTCTTGAGTCGCAAGATGTGGCGCAAGGCAGGGCGACGGCGAGGATCGCATCCCAGACCCCACACGCCCTCGGTGGGATAGGCGATCACCTGGCCATGGCGCAGTAAAGCTACGGCCTTGCGCAGATCCTGGCGGCGCGGACTTTTGGGCAACATCGCCGCTTCACGGCCGCGCGCGCCAGCCGATGTCGCGGCGAAACTGCATGCCCGGCCAGGAAATCCGTTGAACGACATCGTAGGCGCGTTGCTGGGCCGCAGCCACATCCGGGCCAAGGGCCGTCACCCCGAGCACCCGCCCTCCCTGGGTGTAGAGCTTCCCGTCGCGCGCCCGTGTGCCCGCATGAAAAATCTTGCAGTCGGCGGGTAGCGCGGTGGGTAAGGTCAGGGTGTCCCCCGTGCGCGGCGCTTCGGGATAGCCGGCGGCTGCGAGTACCACACACAGGGCCGTGCGCGGATCCCAGTTGATCTGCGTGGGCAGGCCGTCGCCGCGGGCCGCCGACAACAAGAGGGGATAGAGGTCGGAGCGCATGCGCAGCATCAGGGGTTGGGTTTCGGGATCCCCGAGGCGACAGTTGAACTCCAGGATGCGGGGACCGTCGGCGCCAATCATGAGGCCAGCGTAGAGGAAGCCGCGATAGGAGATACCCTCGGCTAGGAGTCCCTGTGCCGCCGGTACCATGATCTCCCGACGTACCCGCTCGGCCATGTGGGTATCGAGAATGGGCGTCGGGGAGTAGGCGCCCATGCCGCCGGTGTTGGGACCGCGATCGCCGTCCAGGAGACGCTTGTGATCCTGGGAGCCGGCGAGGCCCAGAACCTGGCCATCGGCAACGATGGCGATATAGCTCGCCTCTTCGCCCTCCAGAAAGGCCTCGATGAGGATGGGCCCCTGGCGGAGAAACTTTTCCGCGGCCTGTTCCGCCTGGGCAAGTGTCGTGGCAACCACCACTCCCTTGCCGGACGCCAGGCCGTCGGCCTTGACGACGACGGGCAGATCCTGTCGCCGTAAAAAGGTGCGAGCCGGATCGAGTCCCGTAAAGCGGCCATAGGCTGCCGTGGGCAGTCCATGCCGGGCCATGAAGGCCTTGGCGTACAGCTTGCTGCCTTCCAGTTGGGCGCCATCGGCATTGGGGCCAAAGACGGCAATGCCAGCGCGGCGCAGAGCGTCGGCAACCCCGCCCACCAGGGGGGCCTCGGGACCCACGACCACCAAGGAGATGGCGAGACGGCGCGCTGCCTCTATGAGTCCCGCAGCATCGTCGCTGGCGAGATTGAGGTTCTGCACCTTGGGCTCCGCGGCGGTACCAGGGTTGCCTGGAGCGCAAAAGACCTGCTCCACCCGGGGCGACTGCGCGAGCTTCCAGGCGAGGGCGTGTTCACGTCCGCCCTGACCCAATACCAGTACGCGATCCATGACCTGCTCCTAACCGTGGCGGAAATGACGGACCGAAGTGAAGACCATGGCGATGTCGGCTTCATCGGCAGCGGCGATGACTTCCTCGTCGCGGATGGACCCACCCGGCTGGATGATGGCACGCACACCGACACGTGCGGCGGTGTCGACACCATCTCGGAAGGGAAAAAAGGCGTCGGAGCCGAGGGCCGATCCGCGCAGGTCGAAACCCAGCCCCTGCGCCTTTTCTGCGCCACAGCGCGCGGCATCGACGCGACTCATCTGACCGGCGCCAATGCCCAGGCTCTGCCGTTGGGCGACGTAGACGATGGCATTGGAACGGACGTGGTGGGCAAGGGTCCAGGCAAATGCCAGATCTTCCATTTCCTGTGGGCTCGGGGCGCGGCGCGTGACGACTCGCCACTCCTCGGGTGGCTCGCGGCGGATATCGCGGTCCTGCACCAGCAGACCGCCGCAGACCCGCTTGAGATCGAGGCCTGGCCGTTGCCAGGGACGGATGTCGGGGATGCGCAACACGCGCAGATTTTTCTTGCTCTGGAGCAGGACTTGCGCAGAATCGGTCACCTCCGGCGCCAGAATGACTTCCACGAAGACGCCGGCAAAAAAGGCGGCAGAATCGGCATCCACTGGCCGGTTACAGGCGATGACACTGCCAAAGGCCGATACCGGATCCGCAGCCCAGGCGCGCTGGATGGCCGTATGGAGGTTTTCGCCCAGAGCCACCCCACAGGGATTGCCGTGCTTGACGACGACGCAGGCGGGGGCATCGAATTCGGCGATGAGGGCCAGGGCCGCATCGCTGTCGCTGAGGTTATTGTAGGAGAGTTCCTTTCCTTGGAGTTGTTGCAGGGCGGCGAGGCCCGTGGTGTCGTCCTCACGATAGAAGGCGGCGCGTTGGTGTGGGTTCTCGCCGTAGCGTAGCTCTTGTACTTTGTGGAGCTGCAGCGTGAGCACCTGGGGAAAAGCGGCGGTGGCACCGTCGCTACCGTGGCGGGACAAATAGTCGGAGATGGCTCCGTCGTAGCGCGCGGTGTGGGCGAAGACCTTGGTCGCCAGCTGAAAACGCAGCTTGGCCCCGACGCCGCCCTGGCTCGCCGCCATTTCCTGGAGAACGCGCGGGTAATCGTCGGGGTCTACCAAAACCGTGACGCTCTCCCAGTTTTTGGCCGCCGCCCGGAGCATGGTGGGGCCGCCGATATCGATCTGCTCCACCGCCTCTGCCAGGGTGACATCGGGTCGGGCCACCGTCTGCGCAAAAGGGTAGAGGTTGACGCAGAGGAGATCGATGGGTGGGATATCCTGCTCGACCATCTGTTGCTGGTGCTGAGGGTCGTCGCGCCGCGCCAGCAGACCGCCGTGGATCCGTGGGTGCAGGGTCTTGAGGCGACCGTCCAGGAGTTCCGGGAAACCGGTGTAGTCACTCACCTCGATGACGTCGATGTCCGCTGCACGGAGGATGCCGGCGGTGCCCCCCGTCGACAGGATCTCGACCCCGAACTCGCGCAATTGTCGAGCGAAATCCACTACTCCGCGCTTGTCCGAAACACTGATGAGTGCGCGCTTGATTTCCCCCATGTTCGTCCTCTGCGATGGACGTCGCCCGAGGCAAAGGCTCCGGCGACGATGAAATTAAAAAAGGTACGATCAGGAAACCTGTCGTACCCAAACCTCCTGATGGAGGGAGCGTTCGCTTCGATGCGGCTTGCGCCTATCGGATGAGAATATAGTAGCCGAGAATCCGCCGGGGCGCAATGCCTGGGTTTCCTGCCTGGGATTCCTGGGAGTTGGCGCTCTGAAGGGAGATTCCGGAAGTAGGGTGGCCTCGTGGGGCGCGGGGTCGGAAGCTCGATTTTTACAGAACCGACCAGTTGGTATATAATGAAGGCCGTAACGATCGCGACATCGGGAGAAGCCATGCAGAATTTCACTTTTTATAATCCCACGAAGATTCTTTTCGGTCAGGGGCAGATTGCCGCGCTGTCCGCGGAGGTGCCTGCCGGCGCCAAGGTTCTCTTGACCTATGGCGGCGGTAGCATCCATCGCAATGGTGTCTACACCGAGGTCAAGGCCGCATTGTCCGGTCATGCCGTTGTCGAATTTGGTGGCATCGAGGCGAACCCGCAATTCGAGACTCTGATGCGGGCAGTGGATCTGGCGCGCAAGGAGCAGGTGGATTTCATCCTTGCCGTGGGTGGAGGCTCCGTCATCGACGGCAGCAAATTCATCGCTGCGGCTTTTTATCACGAGGGGGATGCCTGGGCCATTCTGGCAGAACATGCTGCAGTGCAGCGGGCCCTACCCCTGGGCACGGTGCTCACGCTGCCGGCGACGGGCTCCGAGATGAACGCCTTTGCCGTGGTGACCCGTGCGTCCACCCGGGAAAAGCTACCCTTCAGCAGCCCACTCATCTATCCGCGTTTTTCGGTGTTGGACCCCACCAAGACCTTCACCCTGCCGCCGCGCCAAATTGCCAACGGGGTGGTGGACGCCTTCACTCACACCGTGGAGCAGTACCTGACCTATCCCGTCAACGCGCCCTTACAGGATCGTTTTGCCGAGGGCATTCTCCAGACCCTGATCGAAGAGGGGCCGAAGACGCTGCGGGAGCCGCAGGACTACGATGCACGCGCCAACATGATGTGGTGCGCCACCATGGCTCTCAACGGTCTCATTGCAGCGGGTGTGCCGCAGGATTGGGCAACGCACATGATCGGTCACGAGATCACCGCCCTGCACGGTCTCGATCACGGCCAGACCCTGGCGGTGGTGCTGCCGGCGACGCTCCAGCGCCAGCGCGATGCCAAGCGCGACAAACTCATCCAGTATGGGCGCAGGGTCTGGGGCCTCAGCGGGGACGACGAGCACATCATCGATGAGGCCATCGGCCGGACCCGTGCATTCTTCGAGTCTCTGGGCGTCAAGACCCATCTGCGCGATTACGGCATCGGCAGCGACGCCATCCCGGCCCTGGTCGAACAGCTCGAGAAGCACGGCATGGTCAAGCTTGGTGAGCGTGGCGACATCACACCGCAACGCAGCCGGGAAATTCTGGAGCTCTGTGCCTGACGCCCGAGGGGGGAGTTCTGTTCAGACGTTGAAGCGAAAATGCATCACATCGCCGTCGCGGACCCGGTACTCCTTTCCTTCCAGGCGCATCTTGCCGGCTTCGCGGGCGCCGCTCTCACCGCGATAGTGGACAAAATCCTCGAAGGCAATGACCTCGGCGCGGATGAAACCGCGCTCGAAGTCGCTGTGGATCACGCCCGCCGCTTGGGGGGCGGTGGCGCCTTTGGGGTAGGTCCAGGCGCGCACCTCTTTTTCGCCGGCCGTGAAATAGGTCTCCAGACCCAGCAAGCCGTAGGCAGAGCGAATGATGCGGTTCAGGCCGGGCTCCGCGAGGCCCAGGTCCTGCAGAAATTCCTGCTGCTCCGCCGGCGGTAGCTCAGCCAGTTCCGCCTCTATGGCTGCACAGACGGGAACGACGCGCGCTCCCCGTGCATCGGCCCAAGCCTCGAGGGGCTGGCGCCAGGGACCATCGCGGAGCTCGTCCTCGTGGACATTGGCGATGACCAGCATGGGCTTGGCACTGAGCAGGCAGAGGGGTACCAGACGCTGGCGTTCCTCCTCAGTCAGGGACAGGCTCGATGCCGGCTGGCCACTGTCCAGGTGGGGCAGCAGCCGCTGCAGGAGTGCCAGTTCGGCGCGGGCCTCGGCCTGTCCACCCTTGGCCTGCTTCTGTACCCGTTGTTGGGCCTTCTCCACGGTGCTGAGGTCCGCCAGGATCAATTCCGTCAACACGACGTCGAGGTCGGCGACGGGATCCACACGGCCCTGTACGTGCACCACGTTGTCGTCCACGAAGCAGCGGGTCACCAGGGCGATGGCCGCCGTTTCGCGGATGTGCGCCAGAAACTGGTTGCCCAGCCCCTCACCCTGGGCAGCTCCGGCCACCAGTCCGGCAATGTCGACGAACTCCATGGTGGCCGGCACGACCTTCTGCGGTTTGACGATGTCCGCCAGGGCCTGCAGGCGCGTATCCGGAACCTCGACGATCCCGACGTTTGGCTCTATGGTGCAGAAGGGGTAATTCTCGGCGGCAATGCCGGCCTTGGTGATGGCGTTGAAAAGCGTGGACTTGCCCACATTGGGCAGACCGACGATACCGCAGGCCAGGGACATGGTCAGGACTCCAGACTATGCAAACGCTGTTGGGCCGCATCGACGCGACCCTGGAGAAAATCCGATAGCACCGATAGGGCGCGGTGAATGGCCGCGTCGATCTGCCCGCGATCCTCGGGTTCCGGCTTGCCCAGCACATAAGCTACCACACGGTCCTTGTGTCCAGGGTGTCCGATACCCAGACGCAGCCGCCAGTAGGCATTGGTTCCGAGGGCGCGATCCAGGTCACGCAGCCCGTTGTGCCCACCGTTTCCGCCCCCGAATTTCAGGCGCGCCACCCCGGGCAACAGATCGAGATCGTCGTGGACGACCACTATGCGTTCCGGGGGAATCTTGTAGAAAGCGGCGACGGACTGGACCGGTCCGCCGCTGCGGTTCATGAAATCCTGAGGCTGGCAGAGCACGAGGCGCTGACCAGCGAAGAGGCCTTGCGCCAGCTCCGCCTTGAAGCGCGCCTCACGCCCCCAGGGAGCGCCGACGGTTGCGGCCAGATCGCGCACGCACCAGAAGCCGACATTGTGGCGGGTGTGTGCATACTCTGCTCCCGGATTGCCGAGACCAGCCAAAAGCCAATCCACGCCCATGGCGGGAGTGCGTCACTCGCCCGTGACGGGCGCGCTTTCGGCAGTCTCCTCATCGGCCTCCGCCCCCGTACGGGCGCTGTGTACCGAGACCACTTCCTTGTCGTCGTCGTGGCTCAAGGGCACCAGTTTCACCCCGGCCGGGACCGGGATCTGCGATAGGTGAATGCTCTCGCCCACCTGGAGCTGGGCGATATCCACGACTATGGCCTCGGGTAATTGCCCCACCGGTGCCTCCACCACCACCTCCACCAGGGCGCGGTGGAGCACGCCGCCCGACTTCACGCCAACGCAGGTGGCTTCGTTTTCGAAGTGGATGGGGACGTGCAGGGTTACTCGCTCGCCCGCGTGCACCCGAAGAAAGTCCACGTGGAGAACCTCTTCCTTGTAGGGATGCATCTGCAGATCGCGGATCAGAGCCGTTTCCTTGCGATCGGGAAACTCCAGGGTGATGACGTTGGTGAAGACGCGCTCATCCGCCAGTAGCTTGCGCAGGACGCGGGCTTCGAGGCTGAGGGGGTTGGCAGGCTTGCCGTCGCCGTAGAGCACCGCTGGCACCTGGCCCTCGCGGCGCAGGCGACGACTGTGACGGCGGCCGTGACCGTCGCGCTCACGGGCGGGAATGGAAAACTGTACGTCTGTCATTGCTTATACTCCTGTGATGAGCCGAGAGCGGGGCGAGGGTCGACAGCACCTTTCTCCCCTTTGGAAAGGCCGGAACTATAGCCGCGCGCCGCCGCTTTGACAAGCTGCAGGTTGGCCCGAACCGCACTCGCGGTGGTGGCAGTGCTCGGGGCCAGGTAGGACTGGATGACCACCCGCGCCACGGGCAGCGCCTGCCAAGCGTTGTGCCCGCCATTTTCCACGACCACGGCGACGGCGATCTTGGGGTGATGCACCGGCGCCCAGCCAATGAAGAGGGAATCGTTGTTGTAGATGGTCCGCCCATCTTTCTGGCCCATGGGGACCTGCGCCGTGCCCGTTTTACCGGCGATGGTGATGCCCGGAATCTGGACGCTGCGACAGGTGCCCGATTGCACGCAGGCTTCCATGCCGAGACGCACGGCGTGCAGGGCCGCAGGCGCGATGTGCAGATTGCGCGCCGGTGGCTGCGGCAGCGGTATCGGGCGGCCCCCGTGGGGGCTCACCAAGGCCTTGCCTACCTGTGGCTGGACCAGCCAGCCTCCATTGGCGATGGCGGCTACGGCGCGCGCCAACTGCAGCGGCGTGACCAGCAGGTAGCCCTGGCCAATGCCGAGAATCACGGAGTCACCGGTATACCAGGGGGCGTGCAGGTGTGCGCGTTTCCAGGCCGGGGTCGGGACGAAGCCGCGGGATGCCCCCGGCAGATCCACGCCCGGCCGGCTGCCGAAGCCAAAGCGCCACAGGGTTTGATCCTGCATCCGAATGCCCATTTTTACGGCGAGCTTGTAATAGAAGACATCCACCGACCAGGCCAGCGCCTTGGTCAGGCCGGTCTCGCCAAAGCCGCCGCGGTTCCAGTCCCAATAGGTGTGCCCGCCCAATTGAAAGTTGCCCGGACAAAAGGTGTGGTAATCCGGGGCGATGACCCCCTGCTGTACCGCCTCGATGGAGAAGAACGGCTTGGCGCAGGAACCGGGCGGATACAGGCCATCGTCGGCACGGTTCACCAGCGGCCGACCAGGGTTCGCGAGCAGGCTCTGCCAGTGTGCCGCACTGATGCCATCCACAAACCAGTTGGCATTGAAGCTGGGACTGGTCACCATGGCCAGCACCGCCCCGTCATTGGGATTCAGGGCGACCACAGCGCCGCGGTACTGGTGACTTTCCAAGGCCTGGGCGGCGGCCTCCTGCACCCGCAGACGCAGGTGCGTGATGAGCTTGTCCCCGCTGATGGGAGCTTGCTCGTGGAGGGTGCCCACCTGCATGCCGCGGGCGTCCACCTCTTTGATCTCGTAACCGATTTCACCACGCAGCTGGCGCTCGTACTGGCGCTCCAGCCCGGCCTTGCCGATATAGTTCCGTCCCAGGTAGCTGCGCGCGTGAAAGTGCTCGAGGTCCGCTGCGGTGATGGGGCCGACGTAACCGACGACGTGGGAAAACAGGGCGCCGTAGGGGTAGTAGCGGTGGAGTACGGCCACCACCCGCACCCCGGGGAAATCCTCGCTGCGCACGGCCAGAAGCGCGATCTGGCGGGGATCGAGGCCCGTCTTCAGAAGAACCGGATCAAAATCCGGTTTGCCTGCCCGGCGCCTGGCAAAACGGGCGAGATCCTCCGGAGACAACTGCAGGAGTTCCTGCAAGCGAGTGAGGGTTTCCGAGATGTCTGGGATTTCATCGGGAACGAGTTCGACGGCATAGGTTGGACGATTTTCCGCCAGCACCTCGCCGTGGTCGGCAACGATGAGGCCGCGGGCCGGTGCCACGGGCGCCAGGGCTACGTGGTTGTCGTGGGCAAGACGGCGGAAACGGCCATAGTGCCAGACCTCCAGGTAGAGAAGGCGCAGAAGGACCGCCAGCAACAGCAGCAGCATGATCGTGGCCGCCAGCCACAGTCGATTGCGAAAGTGGCGGGCCTTGGGAAAGGGTTCGGCGGGGGACATGACGCTGGGCGGACTCCGATTGCAAAAGCCAGGAGGGCTCCGTAAACTCGAAGCGTCCGACGCCTTGGGAGCTGACGTGCTGGAGCCGCGATTCGAAACCCTCTTTGCTGATCTGGAACGTATGCTAACCGATTATCGGTCCTTGCGTCGCCAGCTGCCAGAGCCGGGTTCGGAACGCCAGGTCTTGCGCCATCTGCAACGGCGGGTGCAGGGTCTGGAAGCCGAAAACATCCTGTTGCGGCAGCGTCAGGAATTGGTATGTCAGCGTCTCGGCGAACTCTTGGGCCAAATCGAAGTCTGGGAGGATTCCGAGGATGGCGAACTTCGTGGCTGAACCGTCTGCGCCCACGGTATCCGTAGATGCCCAGTTGCTCGGTCAGCATTACCGTATTTCCTGTCGACCTGAGGAGCAGGCGCTTCTGGGCGAGGCCGTCGCCCTGCTGCAAAGGCGCCTGGCCCAGGCAAGCGAGCAGGCTGCCCGTAGTGTCAGCAAAGAGCGCCTCACCCTCATGGTCGCCATGAATCTGGCGGCAGACCTGTTGCGCGCCGAGGAGGCGCGCGCCCAGCAGTCGGCCACTCTGGACGCCGTGGCCGCGCGTCTGCAGGCCCTGGTTGACATGGGTAGGGGTGAGGAGTAGCTTCGAAGATGCTCCCTGCGGGGCACGTGTGGCCGAGATGATTCCTGAACCAACATTGTCTATCCAGGGGATCCTCAGTCATCACCGCGGTGTGCCGCTCTTTTGCGGAGTAGCCTGAAGCGGTGTGTGGATTCCCACCTGAACATCAGGTTCCTGGGATAGCGGGCCGCACGACCCAGGCGGGGAGTCTTCCCGATTCTGCCAGCAAGTCTGCCTTGCGACGTCACCTCCGGCGCATGCGGTCGGCTTTGACGCCACGACAACTTGCCAGTGCACAACGCGCCCTGGCGCGACACCTCCTCAGCGATCGCGCTTTTCAAAAGGCTCGCCGTATCGGCCTCTATTGGCCAGTCTCTGGCGAAATCAGCCCCCTTGGCGTCCTGGGTCACCCGCGTACCCGCCACAAAATCTTCTACTTTCCTGTTCTGGCAGGCCCCCACGCACGCATGCTACGCTTTGCACCCATGACGCCAGCAGGGAACTGGGCGAGCAACCGTCTGGGGATTCCGGAGCCGCGGGCAGGGGTCAGAGCGCAAAAGTCCTGGCGTCACCTGGATCTGCTCATCGTCCCGCTGGTGGCATTCGATGGCAGCGGCGGCCGCCTGGGTATGGGTGGAGGGTTCTACGACCGCAGCCTTGCTGCGCGTGGGCACCGGCGTCACTGGCGCAAGCCACGACTGGTCGGGGTGGGCCACGCTTTCCAGGAACTGCCCGGGCTCCCGCGTGAAGCCTGGGATGTGGCTCTGGACGCGGTCTGTACCGAGAAAGGCTGGCGGAGATGGAAGCTATGACGGTCCGAATTCTGTTTGCAGGCGATGTCATGGGAGCGGCGGGTCGACGCGCCCTGCGCCTGGCCCTGCAGGAGTTTCGTACTGCGGGTGAGGTGGATGCCGTGGTGGTCAACGGCGAGAATGCCGCCGGCGGCATGGGTATCACGGCAGCCATCTTTACGGAGTTCCGTGCCCAGGGTGTCGACGTCGTCACGGCCGGCAACCACGTTTGGGATCAGCGGGAAATCCTCCAGTTCATCGATACCGAGCCGCGCCTGCTCCGCCCCTACAACGCTCCCCCCGGAACGCCGGGGGCGGGCTGGGTGAGCGTGCCCATGCCCGGCGGTTGGCAACTCGGCGTCCTGAACCTCATGGGACGCTTGTTCATGCACCCGACCTACGATTGTCCTTTTCGTGCCGCGGACCTGGCCCTGGCGGCCCGGCCGGCGGACTGCCGGGTGGTGGTGGTGGATGCCCACGCCGAGGCCAGCAGCGAGAAATACGCCCTTGCCTGGTATCTGGATGGGCGTGTCTCCATGGTGGTGGGCAGCCACACCCACGTGCCGACGGCGGATGAGCGCGTTTTGCCCGGCGGTACCGCCTTTCAGGCCGATGCCGGCATGTGTGGCTGCTACGATTCGGTGATTGGGGTGGATCGGCATGCCGCCATCCGCCGCTTCATTCACGCCCTGCCGGGCCATGCGGCGCCCGTGGATGGCGTGGCGACATTTTGCGGCTTGCTCGCGGAGGTGGACCCGGACAGCGGTCGTGCCCTGCGCGTGGAGCGGGTGCGCCGCGATTATCCGCCCGAGACGGGGGAAGCCACCACCTGATTCTCGCCAAGGCCGAGCCAGAGGGCGCGACGGCGGCGCGTATCGGCGTCCACCTCCTGCTGCCAGAGCAGCCAGGCGCGATCGTGCGGCGGCGCCTCTGGTTCCAGACGGGTTTCCCAGAGTCGACCGTCGCGAAAATAGTGGATGCTCCTGGGCAGACCCGGAGGCAGGGCGTCGAGGCGGTCTTGCAGGTTGTCGGCACTGCAGGCGCAGTGATCCAGGGCAAGGATCCGGTCACCGGGGCAGAGCCCCGCCTTTTCTGCGGCACCTCCGGCCGCGACCCAACCCACTTCGACCCCTTGGGGGTGGCTGCGCCACTGCGCTCCCAACCAGCAGCGCGGGGCCTTGTCCGCGGCCTTTCCGCCCTTGTCGTCGGGACTTGCGGGCGGGCGCAGCCGCAATTCCAGGCCAACGGTGGCGAGTTGCTGGGCGAGGGGTAAAGGCCCGCGCTCCGCCAACCAACCCTCCAGCTCCGCCGCGATTTCGGGATCCGCCCAAGCACTCAGACGAGCGAGAAAATCCCCCTCGGGAAGCGCTGCGCCCGCCCCATCCTGGGTCTGCCACAGATGGCGGAGAAAAGCGTCCAGGCTGGAGTTGCGGCTGCGCAATAGCAGGTCCAGACAGAGGGCGGCAAGCGCCCCCTTGTTGTAGTAGCTCACCTCAAAGTTGGCGCTATTGGGGTGTGGGTGGTAGAGCTTGATCCAGGCATCCTCGCTGGACTCCCGGAGGCTCTGCCGATATTGCCCCGGGCGTACGGTCAAGGCCGTGATTTCCCGGCCAAGACCCTCGAGATAGCCGTCGACGCTGAGTACCCCGCTGCGCCGCAGGGCGAGTTCGTCGTAGTAGGAAGTGATGCCTTCGAAGACCCAAAGGTCGCGGGTGAGGACTGGCGCTTCGCCTGCCGATTCCCACAGAGAGGCCGGGTGCATGGCCTGTACCCACCAACTGTGGAAGTACTCGTGGCTGGCGAGACCCAGGAAGCGCTGCCAGGCCGCTCTATCGCCACCGCCAAGATCGTCGCGGGCGCAGAGCAGGGCGCTGGAGCTCTCGTGCTCGAGACCACCGTAGCCGCCTGCGCTCGCCATGCACAGAAAGTGATAGCTGCGAAAAGGACTCGCCCCCCAAAATTCCTGCTGCCAAGCGCAGATCTTGGCGAGATCCCTTCCCAGGGCGGGCAGGTCCGGCTGTTCGTGGCCGGCCAGCACGAGGCGGTGGGGTAGACCGGCCGCCTCGAAATCCACCAGTCCCAGCGCGCCCATGAGTACGGGGTGATTGCAGAAATGGCGATGGTCCGCCGCCGCGAAACTCCCCCAGGACAGATCGGCGCCACTGGTTCGCGGCATGGCCGTCGCCACCTGCCAGTCTGCTGGACCCGATAGCTCCAGACGGTGCCGCAACTTTTCCTGACCTTCCACACGCAGGAACAGGGCGGGACCATTGAAAAATCCCATGTGCCCGTCCAGATAGGCCGTCCGCACGGAAAGATCCAGGGCATAGACGCTGTAGTGCAGCCGCAGGGCTTGTCCGCGGGAGGTGAGCAGCCAGCGGTGCGTATCGATCTTGCGCAGCGCGAGGGCTCCGCCATCGTCTTCGGCGCGGATATCGACGATGTGGCGGGCGAGATCGCGACGGGTGTAGCTGCCGGGAATCCAGACCGGCATGGTCAGCACCTGTTCCTGCTCCACGGGCGCGGGGATGTCGAGGTGGACGGTGAAACAGTGAGTACGGGGATCCGCGTGTACGCGGTAGATCAGTTCCGCCGCTGCGGTGTCCCCCACGACCCCTAACGCCACTGCGCTGCCAGCTCGCGAAAGGCGGGGTGACGCGCGTCGCGCAGACTTTCGTAGAAGACGGATTCTGCCGGCGCCACCAGCACGCCGGCCTGACGCAGGCGCGCCAGGGCGGAGTCGCGGTGCGCCGGATCGCGGCTGGCGCAGGCATCTTCCAGCACCACGGCCCGCCAGCCCTGCGTTTCCAGGTCCAGTGCCGTCTGCACGATGCAGACATGGGTCTCGACCCCGGCAATCCAGACCTGACGACGGTCATTGTGGGCTTCGAGCCACTGGCGCAGATCCGGCTGTCCCAGGCAGGAGAAGCTGGTCTTGGCGAAGACCGCCGAACAGGGCTCCGTCCGTTCGGGCGGCAGAGGCCCCAAGCCCTCGGGATACTGTGCCGTGGCCAGAATGGGAATGGCGAGGCGCTGACACAAGGCGACCATGGCATCCACCCGCCGCAGCAGTAGGTGGCGCGTCTGCGGTGCCAGGGTGTTGAGGAGGCGATCCTGCAGGTCCACCAACAGCAGGACCGCCTGCTCTGGGCGGATTTGGGCGCGACCGAGGCCAGACATCAGAACTGGAAGCCGGGACCGGGCAGATGGTGGCGCAAGGGCGGGACCTGCGTCTCGAAGAGGCTTTCTCGACGTAGCACGCCCCGTTCATCCTTTTGTAGGCGCAGCACCTCCATGATGGCGCCGCTGCCGATGATGGCGATGAGGCGTCCTCCTGGGCTGAGCTGCTCTGCAAAGACAGCGGGCAGCTGGGGCAGGGAGCCGGTGATGCAGATGGCATCGTAGGGCGCATTGGCCGCCCAGCCCTGGGAACCATCGCCCAGGTGGAGGTGCACGCCCGAAATGCCCTCGCTGTGGAGACGTCCCTCCACAGGACGGAGCAGTTCTTCCCGATCCTCGACGCTGTGCACCACACCGGCCAAGCGGGCCAGAAGGGCGGCAAAATAGCCGCTACCCGTACCGATCTCGAGAACCCGGGCGCCGCTATTGAGATCCAGCTCCTGCAGGACGCGCGCCTCCATTTTTGGTGTCCACATGACCTCGCCATGGCCCAAGGGGATACAGAAGTCGGCGAAGGCCAGATGCCGCAACGGCGTCGGTACGAAAATCTCCCGCCGCGTGCTTGCTACCGCCTGCAATACCTTGGGATCGAGGACCTCCCAGGTACGGATCTGCGTATCGATCATGGTTTGGCGAAGGGCATCGTAAGACATGGCTGTGGAAGATTCCAAAATTTTGCTACATTTAGTCATGGCCGCCAGGTCAAGTCAACGTACCGAGGTCCCCATTGGAAAGCCGTGCCCACGCTCTGGTCGCCCTGGTCTTCTTGGCCCTACTCACCCTTGGACTCATCGCCGCCGGCCTGTGGATGCATCACAGTGAGCCGAAGGGGAAGGTGTACGACGTCCTGTCACCCTACAGTGTCAGTGGGTTACAGTCCCAGGCGGCAGTGCGCTTCAAGGGGGTAAAGGTAGGCGAGGTGCAGTCCATCGGCTTCGATCCCAAGAATCCGCGTCTCGTGCGGGTGCGCATCCGGGTTGCCCGCGACACTCCCATCACCCGTGCGACCTTTGCCGAGCTGCAGCCCCAGGGGGTGACGGGCCTGAGTTATCTGTCCCTCAGCGACAGTGGCACCGACTTCGCGCCCATTGCCCATCCCTCTGGCGAGCCTCCCGTCATTCCCATGCATCCAAGCTTCATCGAGGCCCTCTCTCGCAACGGGGAATCCCTGGTCAATCAGGGCAATACCCTGGCGCAGCGCCTCAATGCCGTGCTCGACGAGCGCAATCGCCGCCACTTTGCCCAGACCATCGCCCATCTGGATCAGGCGACGGCTGAGTTGGTCGCCCTCGAGCAGTCGCTCAAGCCCGCGCTGGCGGAATTGCCTGCCACCATCGCTGCGACCCGTTCCACCATGGAGGCGAGCCATAGCCTGCTTCTGGACCTCAACGATCTGGCGGTATCGGCGCAGGCGCCTTTGGCCAGTGTCACCGCGGCGGCGCGTTCGGTACAACTGCTCTCGGCGGCGGGTCTGAGCAGTATAGAAACCCTGAACTACCAGACGCTGCCGGAGTTGAACCAACTCAGCAGCCAGCTGGCACAAAGCAGCCGTAGGCTCGGGAAGCTGTCGGAGAACCTCGAGGACGCGCCCCAAAGCCTCGTCTTTGGACGCAGACCTCCGCCCCCGGGCCCCGGGCAACCTGGCTTTGCATCTGGTGGGAGACCCTGATGAAGCGACCATGGATGAGCGCGGGGCGTGTTGTGGGCGCTGTACTGCTGACTCTGACTCTGTCCGCTTGTGCGGGTAGCCCGGCGCTCTATCAGCAGGCCTATTCGGTGGTGCCCGTCGCTGCGTATGCCACCCCCACTAGTCGGCCAGAGACTCAGGTCCTGCCGGTGCTCCAGGTAGCCGAGGTGGAGGCACCCGCCTGGCTCGACAGCAGCCACTATCTCTATCGTCTGGATTACCGCGACCCCGAGGCCTTGCGCTACTACGGCGACGCGCGTTGGGCAGCGGCACCGGCACAGATGTTGCGGGCCGCTGCCGTGACGAGCTTGGAACAAAGTGGCGACTGGCAGGCGGTATTGACTCGAGGCGAGGCCAAGAAGCGTTTTCGCCTGGAGTTGCGCCTGCAGAACTTCATGCTGAATTTTTCTGGACCCGACAGCGGTCAGGCGGAACTCGCCTACACCGCCACCTTGGTAGACACCCAGAGTTTTTCCGTGGTGGCACAGCGCGAGTTCCTGCAGCGCGTGCCACTACGACAGATTGGCCCGCAGGGCGGGGCGGCAGCCATGGCCGAAGCCACCGCCGCTAGCATGGCGCAATTGCGCTCCTGGGCGGCAGCGGCAGCCCGCCAATCTTTGGCGCAGGTGCGCTGACGGGAATATTGGCTGCTTGTCCTCATGGCGATGATTTTTTCCGACGCTTCCTCATCAAGGTAAATACGCTTTATGGGAACTGCAGTTTGTCGACGTGCATGACGGCATAACGGACGGCGCGTGCCCGGCGGCTATACAACGGCGGGAGGGCAGCGGAAGCAGACATTCAGTCCGGGGACCATGGCGCTCGCGGCACTCTTCAAGACTCGCGAAAGGCGCGGTAGCATTTTGACCGTGGATGTCGGGAATCCTGACTACAGGATTTATTAATAAGCCATTATTGCTATTAGCGAAAAAATTCTTTTTTAGGCAAATGCAGAAAGCTATGATAAGGTGACGGCGCATCCGTTGTTCGACCGGCACTCTTGGCTATGCAGAGACCTCGCACCAGAAGCGCTCCTCCTGATGGAGCCAATCCATGGCGCTGGCTTCATCCAATCCTGGGCGACGCTCAGCGTCACGAATGGGACAGTTCATGTGTCAGCGTCATGTGGTCCCCTAGCGTGGGTTTTGGCCAAGCACCTTCATTCAGGCTGCCGTGGGTGGTGAGTTATGGAGCTCGCATTTTGCCCGTTCTACCACCGGCTTTTTATCGTCTTACAAGCTTCTTCTCAGTCGTAAACCACGCGGAATAGAGCACTGGCGCCAACCACAGGGTCATGAGGGTTCCCAGGGTGAGGGCGCCCATCACCGCAATAGCCAGAGGTTGCAAGAGATCGGTCCCACGGCCGATCCCGATGGCCAGGGGCAGAAATCCAAAAACATCCGCGAGCATGGTCATCAGGATGGGCCGCAGGCGCTGTCGGGCGGCAAAAGCAACGCTGGACGGTTTTGGATGATTGCCATCCAGTTGCCGTGCCCGAGCGAAGATCAAGATGACATTGTTGACGGCTATCGCAAATACCAAGAGCATCCCCAGGAAAGCCGTGCTGTCCAGATCCGTCCCGGTGAGGAGCAGGAGCACCAGCGCGCCGGGCGCGGCCAGGGCAATGGCGAAAATTGCGACCATTCCAGCCTTTTGACTGCCGAACTGAAAACCTAGAAGGATCAGAAGGATCAGAAGGGCGGCGAGCAAAATGACGACCATCTGCCGAAAACTTTGTCGTTGCTCGCGATAGTACCCCCCGATCGCACTGGTTATCCCACGCGGGAGTTGCAGTTTTTTGATGATGGTGTGTGCCGTGGCAGCTGCCTGGGCGAGTCCTTCACCGGCGCGAGGACTCAAGCGGATTGCCGCGTAGGGGACGAGATTTTGATGGGTGATGTACGGTACCACTCCCTGGAGCTCTACTCCCGCAATCTGTGAGAGCGGGCTTGGGGTACCGTTGGGTAGGCGTATCGGAGTCTCGGCGAAACGGACGGGCGTGGGGCGGTGATCGCTCATGACCTGCACCCGGATGGGCAGGATCTGTTCTCCACGCAACAGAAATCCTGCCTGCCGACCCCAGAATCGCGTTTTCAGGGCTTGGGAAATGGCAATGGGGGAGAAATCCTGCATGCTCGCCAGGGCGCTTGGGTGTATCGCGATTTCGGGGCCCGCCGATGGCGACTTGAAGACGATGGACTGGAATGCGTGGCTGGCTGCCAAAGCCCTGGTCAGACGTAGCCCGGCCTGGTGCAATGTGGCCGAACTGCGCCCAAACAGCTCGACCTCCAAGGGTGCGTGGGAGCCAGACAGATTGCCCAGGCGGTTGATCATCACTTGCATCGTCTCCAGCGTGGTGAGATCCGGGACGGCAGCGCGAAACTCGTGACGCAAGGTGCGCATTACCGCTCGTGTACTTTGTGTTCGCTCCTTCTTGAGGAGAATGGTCAACGCCCCCTTGTTGGGGGTGGAATAGGCATTGCCCAGGCCGCGGCCCGCCACCAGAGATACCCTTTCCACATTGGGGTTGCTCTGGGCAATGCGCATCAGATCGCGACCGACGCGCATGGTCTGGGTAATTCCGCTGCCTACGGGCGTGCGAAAAGGGACCACAAAAATGCCCTCATCCCAGTGGGGCAGGAATGCCGTCGGCAACTGCGTACCGGCAATCCCACCCACCAGGATCAAGCCCAGCACCATGGGGACTGCCAGCCACGGTCGACGCATGCCCCGGACCAGCCACCGCCCGTAGTGACGCCGCAGCCAGCGCTCGCCTACGAGGCGGTGAACCCGTCTGGCGCGAGTGGCAATCCACAGGGCAAACACCGGACTGACGGTCATGGCGATGAGCTGAGATGTGATCAGGGCAACGACGATAGCCACGGCCATATGCCGAAAGAGCAGACCAACGGTGCCGGAGAGAAATGTCAGCGGCAGGAACAGCACACAGGCGGTCAGAGTTGCCAGCGTCATCAGGGGGATGATGCCGCTGATCCGGCGCAGGGCCACCCGTCGCCGCTCGTGTGCATCGCCCTCCAGCCCATGGATCCCGCGTTCGACTATGACGATGGCATGGTCTATAAGCGCACCGATGGCCGCGGTAATACCGCCCAGCGTCATGATGTCGATACCGAGACCAAGGCCGTGCAGTACCAGCATGGTCGCCGCAACCGCCAGCGGCACGACGGCCAGTGTTGCCAGTGCGCCATCCCAGCGGCCCAGAAAAAGGTAGACGATGACAAAAGCAATCAGCGTGCCGAGGCCTAGCGCGGTCCACACGTCGCTCAGGCTGGATTGGATGAGGTGGCTAAGGTCATATATGGGTACCAGATGCATTCCCGGTGGCAGGGCGGCTTTCAGGGACTGCATACGCGCCTGCACGGCCCGGGCCACGGCGACCTGGTTTGCACCCTGCTGGGCAGACACATCGATCAGCAAGGCATGGCGATACCCGGCAACGGCGGCCTGCCGGATCAGGGGTGGTGGACCGATGCCGATCTTTCCCAGGGCGCCCAGTGCCAAAGGCGCATGTACTCCTGCGGCATTCGCCGGTCCGAGCGGCAGAGTGACCTGCGCAAGGCCGTGGATATTGACCGGACGCGGTACCGTGGCCAGTACAAACTGCTCGTGAAAGGCATTCAGCACGCCCGAGAAAAAAGGCCCCTGTTGATCACGCAGCGCCGATACGACCTGCGCTGCCGTCAGGTGGTACTGTGCCAGACGGCGCGGATCGAGCTGAACCCTTACCTCCGGCCAACCCCGTCCTGTCGCGTCCACGTGGTAGACGCCGGGTATGGAAAGCAGCGCCGGTCGGATGGCGAAGGCAAAGGTGGGCATCATCGCCGAACTGTCCACTCGATTCGAGACCAATGCGTATTCCGACAACGCGTAGATATTTGGCGTCATCAGACGCACGCTCATTTTTGCACCGGGGGGCAAGACGATGTGCGACAGGCGCGCCTGTAGCATCAGATAAGCGAGATCCGGATTCGTGTGCGGCCCGAAATAGACATGTAACTTGGTCAGCCCATTGCCCGTCTGGGAGCGGACGAGGGTCACCCCGGGCTCCCCTTTAGCCGCCTCTTCCAAAGGGCGCGTGACTTCCAGCAACATGAACTTTACGGGTAAATCCTGGGTGTGTACCAATACCGATACCTTGGGAAAATCCACCGCTGGAAATATGCTTTCGGGCATCTCCTGAAAACTGATCCAGCCTGCCGCAAGTAAGAGACCGACAAGCAACAAAACGGTGAAGCGGGTATCCCACAAAAAACGGAGATACGCGCGGATCACTCGCGAATCTCCAGAGGCGAGTGCGCGCGTATACGGGTACTTCCAGACACCACGACCTGCTCGCCTGGTCTCAAAGCGCCGCTTAGGTAGGCAACCCCGTGTTCCACGCCCAGCACCCGAACCGACACCCCCTGCGCGCGTCCGTGTTTGTCCAGATAAACCAGAGGCTTGGCACCGTGCATGACCACTGCCGCAGCCGGAACCCGGAGCACCGGCCTTTCCGACGTCTGCAATTGGATGGAAAGCCATTCTCCCGGTAACACCGGGGCATGTGGGGGGAGGTGAAGGATGACCGAAACCAGGCCGGATTGGCGTGCACTGCTGCCGATACTGTGGATTCTGCCGATTCCATGCCAGCGATGGGCGCGTAGGGCGGCGGGCTCGCCCGGGTGGAGGCGAAAGGCGAGTTCTGGAGGAACCAGGGCCTCAACCCAGGGTTGCGCGCGACCACTGATGCTGGCGATGGGAGTTCCGGCGGCGACCACCGTCCCCGGTGCGATGAGGTAGCGGATGTTTCCCGTAAATGGGGCCGTAAGCGCTTGATCGACCGCCACCGCCCGAAGCGCCCGCGCATTGCCAAGAGCCTGCTCGTAGGTAGCTCGAGACGCCTCCACCGTGGCTCTGGCCACGACCCCGTCTTTCAACAGCTGCTCGTCGCGCCGCAAGGCGGTCCGGGCGTATTCCACCTGCGCCTCTGCGGCACGCAGGCGCGCCTGCAAACCTGGGGCGTCGACATGGGCAATGACCGTACCCGCCGCAATGGTTCCGGTTGGTGGGAAAGGGCCCGTGATGCGGCCGGTCATGGGCGCCGTCAAGGTCACCATTCCCACGCTCTCCACCTGTCCCATGACCGGTATCGTCCGACTCCAGTTGGATTTCTGCACCGTCGCGAGGGTAACGGGAACGGCCCAGGCGGGACGGACCCAGAAAGTGATGAGGAGTAAAAGACAGAATTTTCGGATACCTGGGCGCGCGTCGGTCATGAACATGATGGCGTCCTGATTCCTGTGTGGCTATTGGGGTAGCGTCCCGTATCCAGCTCCAGTTGCGCTCTGGTCAGCTGCACAGCGACGGCTGCAGTGGAGAGATCAAGCCGCGCACGTACCCAGGCGCCCTCTGCCTGGGCCAGATCCAAGGCGTTCAGTGCGCCAGCAAAGTACCCCTTGCGTGTCATGGCATAGACCCGCTCTGCCTCTCGTTCTGCCCTTCGCGCATTGACCAGGGTTTTCTGTGCTGCCACGGCAGCGCCATAGTTCTGGGCAAGCTGGCTCCGTATCTGCAGGATGAGCGCCCGCCGTGCCGAGCGCAGTGCGGCCAGCTGCTCTTGCGCCGCTGCGATCTGCTGACGCTGGGCCCCGAACCCAAAGATGGGCATGCTCAGGCTAATGGAGCCTTGCCAACCAAGATCCTTGCCACGGGGAGCGGTGGCCGTATCCACGCCGTAAGCGCCATACGCGCGAATCTTGGGTTGAATCGCACCGCGTCGTACCGCGACCTGTGCCTGCGCGACATCGATCTGTTGTTTGGCAACCTGGAGTAAGGGCTGTGTGGCTTCTGCCTGGGCTGCCAGTACTGAAAAGGAAGGGAGGACCGGGATCGAGCAAGGCAGGGGTGCCAACACCCAGGTGCTCCTGCGCGGTCGCCCCATCTGCAGATTCATCACCTGCATGGCTGCCTTGGCTTCTGCTGCCGACTGCTGCAGGCCGGTACGGGCTTGGTTACGCAAAAGTTCGGTCTGCACTAGGTCGAGCCTGGACACGGCACCTGCACGGTAGGCCTTGTACGTGTCCCGGTAGAGTTTTTCATCGGTACTGAGGGTGCTTTTCCAGATGCGCTCCTGCGTCATCAAAGTGGCGACGCGGTAGTAATCGTTGACCACCCGGGCGACGACCATCCAGCGCGTTGCCTGCAATTGTAAGCGTGCCACCGCCGACTGATCCCTGGCAACCTTGGCCAGGGCACGAAGCTCGGCATCGTAGAGTGGGAATGAAACCCGCACCTGGGCGATGACCTCGCGCGGACCATTGGCGGAGACAAACAAGGGCTGCCCCGCGCGACTCTCAGACCAGATACTGCCCGTAGCCAGGGAAACCTGGGGCAGGAGCTGCGCATGTGCGGCACGGGAAAGGTCGCGGCTGGCGGAGGCGTTGTGCGCCGACTGCTCGATTTGCGGTTGCGCATGCATGGCCTCTGCAATCGCCATGGGCAGCGTCAGGGTAGAGGCATCGGCACGGACCGCTGCCAGAGCCAAAAGTGAGAAAAGTAGCGAGCGGAAGGCGTCGGGTATCCCGGCGATCACGGCTTCCGAAGGCCCAGAGAAGTCCGATACCCACGTAAGTGGTTTGCACGGGAATAGGAGCGGGAGCTAGCCTCGGCTTGCGTTTTTTGATGGATAATGGTGGGCACCACGGTGGTTGCGACCATCGGACTCTTGAGACGACCAATGCTAACATCTCGCCGGCTCTACCTGTCAAGACAAAAGGCATTCTGCATGGCGACCCATCCGAAACCCATCTGTGGATGAATCTGCACCTTGGCACCTCGATGCCATCCAGTTCAGGCAAGGGCTCCTGGCTACTTGAGCGCCCGCCGCAGTCCAATGTGGAGGCATCCACTGTTATTTTTTCTAGGGGTAATGGGTTTTGATGACAGAAAATCGGGCTGAAGAGTCAAAATAAAGGGAAAATCAGACTCGCAATTCCCATTCACCTGAGATTCAGGCGGATTTGTCATCCTGCGCGATCAGATTGTTTGGCACTGATCGATGTGCGTTTTTTATGACATGTTTGGCGTGAGTTACAGCCCTCAGAACACCATCAAGAAATAGGATTAACACGCCTATTTTATGGCTTAATCGGTTATCATAGAAATTTTTTAGCCGATTATAGGGGCTGGGCGAGGGGCAGGACAATTAATTTCCCATCCTGGTTTGTATAGGAGCTAGAGGAGCGTAGCGAGAGCCCTGCAAGATCACCTGTCGCTAGACGAGACGTCTCTGGACGCGACCACAGCCGCTGCCGGCGGAGTCCTGGCCACGCAGATCGCCCGGGAGATCCGGGCGCGCACCCAGCGGGCAGAGGGGTTGTCCGCTTCGGCGGGAGTGTCCGACGATCCTGCGGGAGATGGCGGGGCGTGTTGCCTCCCTTCTCCAGCCTTTGGGGGCTGGCCGGGCGTACCGTGAGCGGCTTGGCCGATATCGATGCCGGCCCGGCTACGCTGACCAGATGGACTCGCTGGAGGTCATCACCCCCATCGACAGGACGCATCAGGAATAGGCGGCAAGGCAAGCCTTATCGGGCACACGAATGCATTCATTGACGGGTCTAAGGGGTGGGACCTATGCTGAAACCCATGTCGGGAAAGAGGGTTACCATGCATACGGAACGTCATGTACGTTTTTTTCGCAATGGTCGCAATCAATCGGTGCGTATTCCCCGTGAGTTCGAGATGGACGCGCAAGAGGCCATCATGCGACGTGGGGATGATCGCCTGGCTATCGAGCCCAAAAGACGCAAAGGGCTTCTGGCCACTCTGGCGAGTCTTTCTGCCCTGGATGAAGAGTTCCCGGATACGGATCGCGATCTTCTCCCACTGGATGACATCGAGTTGTGAGTAGGACCCGTCGCTACCTGCTGGACACCAACATTCTCTCGGATTTGATCCGGCATCCACAGGGTATATAGTGGCACAGAGGATTGCCGTTTTCGGCTGGGCGGCCGTATGCACCTCCATTGTGGGAATTTGTGAATTATGGTATGGCGCAGCCAAGAAAAATTCTCCCCGACTCACGAATGGATGAACAATATTATCGCGGCCACAGATGTACTCCCCTAGGAAACGCCGGCCCAACATTTTGCCGCCTGTGGCCAGCCCATTGGTCCGAATGACTTGCCGATCGCCTCCCATGCTCTGATAGCCAAGACCATATTGGTGAGCGCCAATGTGGGCGAGTTTTCCCGAGTGCCTGGGCTCATAGTCGAAAATTGGCTGTAGCGATCAAAAAGCTTCTACAGCAGGGTCTGCAACCCATAGAACCTAGCGGCTCTATGGTAGATGGCTCTATATATTGGTTTCCCGCGAGGATCCTTCAGTTCTTGCTCTGTGGCCTGACCACGAGCACCGCACAGTGGGCATGATGCACGATGTCCGTGGCCACGGAGCCCAGCAGCAGGCGTCCGAGTACGCCCTGGCCGTGACTGGCGACGACGATCAGGTCGACGGCGCTGCGCTGTGCTTCCTGCACGAGGGCGTGACCGATGCCCTCGGAACTATCGATGAGTAGCGTTTCGGTCGCTTTCAGCTTGGGATCGCAGTGGGACTTGAGCTTTTGCAGCTCCACCTCGGCCAGCTTGCGCAGCCGTGTCATGAGATCGAGATCCGGCGGCAGGATCTCTTCCGGCAGTTGCAGGTTCATGGCCTGGGGACTGAAGACGTGTGCGATGGTGAGTCGGGCCCCGTGCAGCAGCGCTTCGCGACTGGCCCAGTGGAGCGTCTGCTCCGCCGCCGGCGAAAAATCTACGGCGGCCAGGATGTGGCGGATGGCTGCGTCCATGTCAGGATGCTCCTCCAAGCAGCTCCCACAGCGCGTCCGGCGTGAGCAAGCGGTTGTCGCTGTCGCGTCGCGCCCGATATTCCAGCATGCCTTGGGCCAGCAGTTTGTCGCTCACCACCACCCGGTGGGGCAGGCCGATGAGGTCAAGGGTGGCAAACTGTACTCCCGGCCGTTCGTCGCGATCGTCCAGCAGTGTTGGAATCCCGGCGGCCTCCAGACGATCGTGAAGTTCGAGGGCGGCAGAGAGTACCGCCGGGGATTTGCGACCGTTGATGGCGACGATTCCCACCCGGAAAGGTGCCAAGGCCTCGGGCCAGACGATCCCGCGCTCGTCGTGGGACTGCTCTACGGTTGCCGCAACGATGCGCGATACGCCGATGCCATAGCAGCCCATGAGCACGGTCTGCTCCCGGCCACCTTCGTCCAGTACCCGTACCCCGAGTCTTTCGCTGTAGCGGGTGCCCAGTTGAAAGACGTGTCCCACCTCGATCCCGCGGCAGATTTCCAGACTGCCGCCGGCGCAGCGGGGACATGGGTCGCCCGCCTGGACCAGGCGCAGATCCGCCCATGCCTCGGGCCAGGGTAGATCCCGTCCCCATTGCAGGTGGAGCCAGTGCTTATCGCGTTGGTTGGCACCGCTGCTGAAATCCTGCAGGCCACGCAGGCGCAGATCCGCCAGCACCGGTAGGCCCGCAGGCAAATCCCGGGGACCGATGAAGCCCACAGGGGCACCGGTGTGTTCCTCTGCCTCCTCGGCCGTGGCCAGACGCAGGCGCGCACAGCCCAGATGCCGTTGGGCTTTGATGAGATTGAGTTCGTCATCGCCGCGCAAAAGCAGGAGCAGAGGACGGTCGTCGGCCATCACCAGGATGGTCTTGACGATCTGGTGACGCCCGATGCCGAGGTGCTCAGCCTGGGCTGCGACACTGCGGATATCCGGGGTTTCGGTAAGCACGGCTGCCGGTGTGTCGACGGCGGGGGTGGCGGCTGCTTCCGGGTTCTCGGCACTCTCGGCCAGTTCGACATTGGCGGCGTAATCGCAGTGACGGCAGAAGGCAATGGCGTCCTCGCCGGAGTCGGCCAGGACGTGAAATTCGTGGGAGCGTTTGCCGCCGATGGCGCCACTGTCCGCCTCCACGGCCCGAAAATCCAGGCCGAGCCGCTGAAACACTCGGCAATAGGCGTCGTACATGGCGCGGTATCCCTCTTCCAGGGACGCCTGATCCATGTGAAAGGAGTAGGCATCCTTCATGATGAATTCGCGGGCGCGCATGAGGCCGAAGCGCGGGCGGATCTCGTCGCGGAATTTGGTCTGAATCTGGTAAAGGTTGACGGGCAGCTGTCGATAGGAGCGGATCTCGCGCCGCGCCAGATCGCTGATGACCTCTTCGTGGGTGGGCCCAAGACAGAAGTCGCGCTGGTGCCGATCCTTGAGGCGTAGCAACTCTGGGCCGTACAGCTCCCAGCGCCCCGACTCCTGCCACAGCTCTGCCGGCTGGACGACGGTCATGAGGATCTCCTGGGCGCCGCTGCGGTCCATCTCTTCGCGCACGACCTGCTCGACCCGGCGCAGAACACGCAGACCTAGAGGCAGCCAGGTATACAGACCTGAGGCCAGGCGCCGGATGAAACCGCCGCGCAGAAGGAGCTGGTGGCTGACGAGCTCGGCCTCGGCCGGCGTTTCCTTGAGCAGGGGAAGAAAGCTTTGGCTGGCGCGCATGATACTTCCTGAAACGAGAACAATGCGCCAGTGTAAGGAAAGGGTTGGTTCTAAGGAAGAGTGTTCCTATCTGCGGCTCGACAAAGCACAGTTGTCGCCTTAGGATTCGCAAGGAGATTTTTGGGGGGAAGACGGTGAGCGAGCACGTAATCCTGGCGGCTGTGGATGGTTCACAAAATGCCCTCATCGCCGCTGGTGTGGCGGCGCGTTTTGCGCAGTTGCTTGGCGGTCGCCTGGGCCTGGTGACGGCCCTGCAGGTTCCGAGCGTGCCCCTGGGTTTTGGTAGTGGACTGTTCTCTGGCGACCTCAAGCAGAAGCTTCTGGAGGACGCACGGGCCGAGGCCGAAGAAAATCTGAGCGGTGTCGCCGCCCGTATTCAGGAAGGATGCGGACTGGCCCTGCCCGAGTATTTCATCGTCCAGGGCAGCCCCGAGATCGAGATCCCCAAAATTGTGGCGGCCGATGAGCGCATCATCATGGTGGTGGTGGGTCAGCACGGCTTTGGCACCGAGAGCAAGCCGCGCGGCCTGCCCCATGCCTTAGGTGGGCTCGGCGCCAAGCTCAGCCTCGCCTTGCGTATCCCGGTACTGCTCGTGCCCGCAGACGCCGCTGAAGGCCAGATCTGCGGGGGTATTTTGGACTTGCGTCTGGGCAAGTCCCAGGCAGAGGACTGAGCGCCGTGGAAATCTTCCTGCCCATCGCCCACATGGATATCAATATCTTCCTCATCGTGGCCTTTGGCCTGCTCGTCGGATTCCTGTCCGGGCTCACGGGAGTGGGTGGCGGCTTTCTCATCACGCCCTTGCTCATTTTTGTGGGCGTCCCGCCCCTCATTGCCGTGGGCACGGGTGCGGCACAGATCGTTGGTGCTTCGGCGGTAGGCAGCTACGCGCATTGGCGCATGGGCAATGTCGATATGCGCATGGCACTAATCCTCTTGCTCGGCAGCTGGACGGGAGGTCTGGCGGGCGTGCGGGTGGCGCGCTGGTTGGAATCCTCGGGGCACTTTGGTCTGGTGGTGACTTTTCTGTATGTGGGTTTGCTGGGCTTCATCGGCCTGTCCATGCTCTTGGAGTCGCTCATGGCCATCCGCGGGGCCCGTCGGCCACCCAAGGCGGCGGGCGAGTCCAAAGCCTCCTGGACTGCACGCCTACCCTGGCCGATGGAGTTTCCCGTTTCGGGACTGCGGATTTCGGTCCTCCTGCCCATTTCCCTGGGACTTGCGGTGGGCGTGCTCACGGCCTTGATGGGTGTGGGCGGTGGCTTTGTGATGGTGCCCATCATGCTCTACGTGCTCAAGATGCCCACCAAGGTGGTCGTGGGAACCTCCCTCTTCCAGTTGCTCTTTACCACGGCCGAGGTGGGCATCCTGCAGGCGGGAATGAACCACGCCGTCGATCCCTATCTGGCTCTGGCCTTGGTGGTGGGCTCGATCTTTGGGACCCAGTTTGGTGCGCGCCTTGGTGCGCGGATGCCCGGTGAGCAGCTGCGTCTGGTGCTGGCCCTGGTGGTGGTGGGGGTAGCCGTGAAGATGGGGCTCGGGCTGATTCTGCCGCCCGAGCACATCTTTCAGGTCACGAGGGTCGTGTGATGCGGCTGGGACGGCTTCTTTTGCCAGTGTTCTGTGCCTTGGCGTTGGGCGTTGGATCGGCGACCGCTGCGGATGTCGGCGCGGTGACGGCACCGGCCCTCGTGGTGGGCACGGGCATCGACAAGATAGCCGTCACCAGTCGCTTTACGGGTCGGGAATTGTTGGTTTTTGGAGCCCTCTCGCATCCGGGCGCCGTGGTCGTGGTGCTCCGGTCCCCCCCAAGCGCTCTGGCCGTCACCCAGAAGGTTCAGACCGGACCCATTTGGCTCACCGGACAAAAAGTCACCGTGCAGAAGCTTCCGGGAGTCGTGCAGATCGCCGCATCGGCACCGCTGGCGAATCTGCTCCCGGCGCAAAGGCGGCAACAATTGGGGCTGGATCTCGGGGATCTCGTGGCCAGGGCGCAGTTTGTGCCAGAACTTCAGGATCGTCGGCGGTGGGAACAGGCGGTATTGGCCGCAAAGGAGCGGACCGGGAGCTTCGCCCTGAAGGACCATGCGGTGAAGATCAGCGATGGCCGTCTCTTTTCGGCGCGCCTCGATCTGCCGGCCTCCTTGCCCCTCGGACAGTATTCCTTGACGACCTACCTGATCCGCGATGGCCAGGTTCTGGCCCAGAGTAACGAGCGCATCGATGTGGAGCAAGTCGGCCTGGAACAGTGGGTAGCCGATGTGGCCGAGCGCGAGCCTTGGCTGTTCGGGATTGGTCTGACCCTGCTCCTGGCGGTCCTGGGTCTTGGTCTTGGCATCGTCATGCAGCGACGCAGCGGCAGTTAAAAAACAGCATCCGCCATGAAAAAAGGGGGCCGAAGCCCCCCAAGACGAGCGCTGGCGAATGGCTCGGTCGCCAGTCTGCTCAGTGACTCTCGTAACCCGCCAAGTGCGTCAGCCGATGGCGGAAGACCCAGATCTGATAGGCGTTGTACATGATCATGACGGGAACGAAGCCGGTCATGAACAAGGTCAGGATGGCCAGATCGTTGGCCGGATTGGCGCCGGCAGCAATGGTCCAGGTCTGCGGCACGATATAGGGGAAATTGGTCGCCCACATTCCGCCCCACATCAGGACAACGATGGCTCCGCACCAGAGCAGGGCGGGAAAGTCGCGGTGGGCCGCATGTGCCATCATCATGCGGAAGGCGGAAAACAGGATGGCCAACAGCAGGATCAGCCAACCGAACCAGCCCGACCCCGTCCACTTGGCTGCGTCGGGCATGATGGCGTAGGACCAGACCAGGGTAATGACCACCGCTACTAAGGCCAAGTAGGAAAAAGTCGTCGCCCAGGCATAGGCCTTTTGGTAGATGGGATCATCTTGCTTGAAGCGGGCGCAGAGATAGAGGGTGCCTGCAAGACCGCCGGCGATGACGGCGGCAATACCGGTCCAGATGCTGAAGGGGCTGAGGAAGCTCAAGGCGTTGCCGGAAAAATGCGGGACCGTGTTGGCAAAGGGATCGTTGGCGACCTGAATACCCTGGGCGTTGCCCTTGGACATGGGGAACCCGAGCAGGGTCGCTCCCAGGGCCACGCCGGCGAAGAAGGCGGCAACCAGACTGCCCAGGCCGAACATCTTGCCCCAGAAGGCCTTGCTGCCCTTGGCATGGACGTGGAACTCGAAGGCCACTGCCCGCGAGATGATTCCCCAGAGGGCAAACATCAAGGGGATCATCAGATAATTGAAGGTGGCGCCATAAACGAGGGGAAAGGCGCCGAAGATCACCCCACCGGCGACCACCAGCCAGGTCTCATTGGCGTCCCAGGTTCCGGCCATGGACGCCATGACGGCGGCGCGGTCATTCTCGTTCTCGAGCATCAGGGAAAAGACACCCGCGCCGAGATCGGCACCATCCAGAACGATGTAGATGACAAAGAAGAGGCCCAGCAGGATCCACCAGAAGGTCCCGAGGGAGCTGTGTATACGCAGGATTTCGCTGATACCATTCATGATGTTCTCCGAATGCCGCGGGACTTGCGGGTCCCGCGATGATGCCAAGAGGGGTTAGCGTGTCTTTTCCAGAGTCGGCTTGGCAAAGCTCGGCTGCGCAATTCCGCCGCCGCTGGCTGCCGTATCGGAACTGCCCACGACCGGACTATCCAGATCCGGGCCCTTCTTGATGATGCGGGAAAAGAAGTACCAGGCGCCGCTCCAGACCATCAGCTCAAAGGCGATGTAACCCGCAAACCAAAGACTCTCAGCGCCCACGCTCATGTGGCTGACACCCTGCCAGGTGCGCATGAGGCCGTACACCACCCAGGGCTGACGCCCGATCTCACGGGTCCACCAGCCGGTCCACACGGCCAGATAGGGCAGAAAGCCGCTGAACACCATGAGCCGCAGAAAGTTGGGATGGCGGCGCAGCTTTTCGGCCGTCAACTCCCCGCGCAGGCGCAGGAGATTACCCCACAAGGCCATGAAAAAGAGGAAAAAGCCGATGGCGACCATGATCCGGAAGGCATAGAAAGGTACCCAGACATTGGGCCGATCCTTGACGGGGAAGTGATCCATGCCCGTCACCACACCATTCCAAGTGTGGGTCTCCAACAGGCTCAGGACGTGGGGAATCTGGATGCTGAACAGATTCTTACCCGCCTGTACGTCGGGAATGGCGATGAGATTCCAGCTGGTGTCCGGCTTGCCGTTGGCAAGATAGGTGTGGAAATGTCCTTCCATGGCCGCAAGAGAGGTCGGTTGGTCGGCCGCCACCTCTCGACCCAATTCGTCGCCGATGAAGATCTGCAGGGGCGTGATGACGATGAGCGCGAGCAGGGTGGGCTTCAGCAGGGTGGTGAAAAGATCGGCATTGCGATTCTTCAGGATGAACCAGGCCGACACCGCGGCAAAGAAAAAGAGCGAAAGCTCCAGAGTGGCAATCCACATGTGCGGGAAGCCGATGTCGAAGTTGGGGTTGAAGATGGCGGTCCACCAGTTGGTCACCTGGAAGAGACCGTTCTTGAGTACCACTCCCGTCGGCGACTGCATCCAGCCATTGGCCACCAGAATCCACATGGCCGAGAGGCTGGAGGAGAGCGCGACATTGAAGGTAGAGAAGAGGTGCATCCCCTTGCCGATCTTGCCCCAGCCGAAGATCATGAGACCGATGAAGCCCGCCTCGTACATGAAGGCGGTGATGGTCTCAAAGCCCAGGATGTTGCCGAAGAAGGGCCCCACGGCCTGGGAGAAAGGCCCGTAGAGGATGCCGAAGGCCATTTCCATGGTCACACCGGTGGCCACACCGGCACCGAAGTTGACGATGAAGAGCTTTTCGAAAAAGCGCTGTAGGCGGTACCACTTTTCGTTCCCCGAGCGCAGCCAGGCCCACTCCAGAAGAAAGAGGAGCCAGGACATGCCGATGGTCACCGGCGTCCAGAGGATGTGCATGGACGTGATGAAGGCAAAATCCAGACGGCTGAGCAGGATGGGGAGGGTATTCTCCAGAATCATGTCGTTTCCCTCGTGAAAACTTTAGGATGTTTTGCGGTAAGCAAAAGGGATGAAAGCAGCTTTTGTTCCAGATAAAAACACTCAGATTATCTGGTAATATTAACAGATGGTTATCTTATTATCGGTCGGGCCGCTTCAGTTCGGCTGGTTTATATGCACCATTCTGGCTGGTTTATATAAACCAGTCTGGTGTTTTTCCCAGAAGATCCGCGACGGTATCGGGTCGTTGAGCGTCGCCCGGGAGGCCCGTTCTGTCCGTGCCGGGTTCGTGCCTAGGAGGCGGGTATGGCCTTCACCTGGGTTTTTAGCCGAAGGATGCGGAGCTTCCAGCGCCCATGCGGGGGCGGCAGGAGCTTGGTCAGGCGTTGTTCCAGCAGCCGTCGAAAAGCCCGCTGCGTGGTGGCTGAGCGGTCCAGTTGGTCGAGCTGCGGGTAGGATAGGAGGGTGTTGGTGATCACGGCTTCCACCGCACTTTGTGGCAGAGTGGGTACGGGCGACCCTGGCGGACCCGCGAGCTCGGCTAGCGGGCGGATCTCCAGGGCGCGAAGCGCACCGTCGATACGCACCGTAGCGCCGTAGCTACCCAAGGCGAGGGTATGGGTCTGCAGGGTGGGCGCTGGTGGGCTAGGCATTGGGGTGGGCGGTGTCGGTCTGCCGGTGAAAAAGAGCAGACCGCCCACCAGCAATAGCGCCACCAGCACACCGAGCCAGAGTCCACGACTGGACTTCGCGCTGGTCCTTTTTTTGGCCATGGCTGCTCTCCCCTGCGGTTTGTGCCCATACGCTGCAGACTCTATCATGAAGCTCAGAGGGAATCGCGAGAGTTCCCGTGGACCCAGCCACAAGTGCGTAGGAGGGAGCTGGATGGGTGAAGGTCAATTGCGCCGCGAAGGCGGCAAGTTCGGATTGCTGTACGCAAGCCTGGGCGCCATCGTCGGATCGGGCTGGTTGTTTGGGCCACTGCATGCCGCCCAGCAGGCCGGACCCCTGAGTCTCGTCTCCTGGCTCATCGGTGCCGCTGCCATTCTTCTGCTGGCGCTGGTCTATGCCGAACTCGGTCCGCTCATCCCGCGCAGTGGTGCCATCGTCCACATCAGCCACTTGGGTAATGGTTCACTGCTGGGCTGGATCTGGGGCTGGATCCTGTTCTTTTCCTACGTGACCATTGCGCCCGTGGAAGTCACGGCGGTCCTCACCTACGCCAACAATTATCTGCCGGGCTTTTTGCAGGAAGGTGCCCAAGGCTTGCTCAGCCGCCGCGGTTTCGTGGCTGCGGTACTGCTTCTCGGCATTTTCGTCGCTTTCAATTTTCTGGTGATCCGCTGGGTGCTGCGCATCAACAGTGTGGCTACCTGGTGGAAGCTGCTTATTCCGGCGGCGACGGTCTTCGTGCTCGTATCCTTGTCCTGGCATCCGGAAAACCTGCACTTGCTGCCCAGCCACGGTGCCCTGGAGAGCATGTTCGCCGCCGTGGCCACCAGCGGGATCGTCTTCAGCTTCTTCGGTTTCCGTCAGGCCATCGATCTGGCCGGAGAGAGTAAGGACCCCGGGCGCACGCTGCCCGTCGCCGTCATCGGTGCCGTACTCCTCAGCGCCCTGCTGTATGAGGGCCTGCAGTTTGCCTTTCTGGTGGCGGTGAATCCCGCGGATCTGAGTCACGGAGGCTGGGCAGGGGTGGACTTACCGGGGCTCACGGGGCCCTTCGCCGCCCTGGCTCTGGCGGTGGGGGCCGGTTGGTGGAGTACGGTGTTGTACATTGATGCGCTGATATCGCCCGCCGGCACTGGCTTCATTTATGTGACCTCCGCTGCGCGGGTGAGCATGGCCGCCGCTGAGATGGGGGTGTTCCCACGCTTTTTCACGCACATCAACCGCTTTGGCGTGCCGTGGCGAGCGCTGCTGCTGGTCTATGGCGTGGGGATCCTGTTTTTCTTTCCCTTCCCGTCCTGGCAGAAGCTGGTGGGCTATATCTCCTCGGTGACGGTCCTGTCCTATGCCCTTGGACCCATCGTTCTGCTGCAGTTGCGCCGTGCCATGCCGAAGGCGCCACGGCCGTTTCGCCTCTGGGCAGCACCCATCCTCGCACCCCTGGCCTTCATCGTCTCCAATTGGATCATTTTCTGGGCGGGCTTGGAGACCCTGAGTTTTACCTTCACGGCTCTGGCCCTGCTCCTTGGTCTCTACCTGCTGCTTCGGCTTTTCACGCCCGCGCCGGAGCGCAAACCGCTGGGATTGCGCCACATGTGGTGGGTCTTCCCCTACTTTGCTCTGCTGTGGCTGTGCAGCTATCTCGGGCCCAGGGACTTGGGTGGGCTGGGTCACATAACCTTTTTCACGGATATGGCCATCGTTGCCCTCCTGAGTTTGACGGTGCTGCGCTTGGCCATGACCTTTGCCGTCCCGGATCGGGAGATTTTGCGCTACATGGCCGAGATCAACGAAAGCAAGGCGGTGACGGGACCCTGAAATCGCTGCGTCCGCCGCGGGTACTCAGGGGTTAGGGCGCCCCTGGGCGATGGGCCCGCACGATGCCATTCAGCCGTCGTAGCGGAGGGAAAGGTCCAGACTCCGGACGTCGCGGGTGAGGCTGCCGACGGACAGGTAATCCACGCCTGTGGCCGCCACCTCCCGCAGATTGTGCAGGCCGAGATTGCCTGAGGCTTCCAGGGGAATCCGGCCGCCAACCCGCTCTACGGCGCGGCGCAGGTCGGCAAGGGCAAAGTTGTCCAGAAGGATCATGTCTGGCCTGTGCGCGAGGGCTTCCTCCAGTTGCTCGAGGTTCTCCACCTCGATCTCGATCCGGGTGAGGACCGGCACCAACGCACGTGCGGCTCGAAGGGCAGGGCCGATCCCGCCCATGGCGGCGATGTGGTTTTCCTTGATGAGGATGCCATCGAAGAGCCCCAGGCGATGGTTGTGTCCGCCACCGATGCGAACCGCGTACTTCTGCGCGAGACGCAGCCCGGGCAAGGTCTTGCGCGTGTCCAGCAAACGTGCGGGCAGGCCCTGGAGCAGCTGGACATGCTGCCGTACCCGGCTCGCGGTGCCCGAGAGCAACTGCAGAAAATTCAGCGCCGTGCGTTCCGCCGTGAGCAGAGGGCCGGCCGGGCCCTCCAGAGTACACAGTACGGTGTCGGCGGCGAACTCCGTCCCTTCGGCTACCAGCCAGTGGCAGCGGATCTCGGGGGAGCATTGCCGAAACACGGCGTCGGCGTAAGGACGACCGCAGAGGACACCCGGCTCACGGCTGAGGATGTGGGCGTGCAGCTCGAGCTTCGGCGCGATGAGGGCAGCGCTGAGGTCGCCGCTGCCGATGTCCTCGGCCAGGGCGCGCTCGACGCTGATTTCAAGATCGGTGGGGAGCATGCTCACGGGCGGTCAGCCTCTCCTGTGGGTTCTGCTGTGCCCAATGGCTTTGCTGGGCACGGCAGGGCTTCGTATCCCGGCATTGTCCAGGATCTGGGTGTCCAGGATCCCCGGGCACTAGGCCAGTTCACGCAGACGCGCTTCCTGCGCCGCCAGTTGCTGGAGGGCACGCTCGAGTTCGTCCAGGCGTTCTTCCTCCTTGACGACCACGGCAGCGGGGGCGCGCTCTCGGAAACTGTCCTGGGCGAGCTTGGCGCGGGTTTTCTGCAGATCCTGCTCCAGTCGCCGTCGTTCCCTTTCCAGCCGTCCGCGCTCGGCCTCCAGGTCGATGACCCCGGCTAGGGGGACCAGCAAACGGAGGTCGCCCACCAGGGCCAGCGCCGCCGGCGGGGCCTCTTGCCCGTCCTCCAGCCAGTCCAGGCTACTGAGCTTGCCGAGACTGAAAAGCCAGGGCGAGAACGCTCGGACCCGTTGCCGGTCCTGCGCCGTGCCACCCTGCAGCAGCAGGGGGAGGGGGCGCGCTGGCGGGATGTCCATTTCACCGCGGATGGAGCGTAGGGCGGTGATGAAGGCCACGAGCCAGTGTACTTGCGCCTCGCTCTGCCTGTGAATACGGTCGAGGTCGGCCTTGGGGTAGGGGGCCAGGGCGATACTGGGACCGCCAAGGCCCACCATGGGCGCGACCCTCTGCCAGAGCGTTTCGGTGATGAACGGCATGAAGGGATGGAGCAGACGCAAGCCGGCCTCGAGAACGCGCAGCAGGGTGCGCCGGCTGCCACGCTGCTGGGCGACCGTGAAGTCCCCCTCACCACGCAGCGCAGGCTTGGCAAGTTCGATATACCAGTCGCAGTAGTCGTTCCAGAAAAACTGGTACAGGGCCTGGGCGGCGTCGGCAAAACGATACTGATCGATGGCGTCGTTCACAGCTGCCTCGGTCTCCTGCAGGCGGCCGATGATCCAGCGCTCCGGGGCGAGGAGTTCGCTCTCGCCCTCGAGGTCGTCCACGTGTTCCACCTGCATGGTGGCGAAGCGGGCGGCATTCCAGATCTTGTTGCAGAAATTGCGCGAGCCTTCGACGCGCTTGAGATCGAAGCGGATATCCCGTCCCTGGGTAGCCAGGGATGCCAGAGTGAAGCGCAACGCGTCGGTGCCGTAGGCGGGAATGCCCTGGGGGAATTCCTTGCGGGTTGCCTGTTCGATCTTTTGCGCCATGTGCGGTTGCAGGAGTCCCTGGGTGCGCTTGGCCACCAGCGCCTCCAGATCGATGCCGTCCATGAGATCCAGGGGGTCGAGAACATTCCCCTTGGATTTGCTCATCTTCTGGCCCTCGCCATCGCGCACGAGGCCGTGCACGTAGACTTCCCGGAAGGGCACCTCGTCCATGAAACGCAGGCCCATCATCACCATGCGCGCGACCCAGAAAAAAATGATATCGAAACCGGTGACCAGGACGCTGGTGGGATAGAATTCCTGCAATTCCGGGGTCCTTGCGGGCCAGCCCAGGGTGGTGAAGGGCCAGAGGGCGGAACTGAACCAGGTGTCGAGCACATCGGGATCGCGCTCCAGGGGAACGGTCATGCCGTAGTGCCTTTGCGCCTCGGCCGCTGCCGTGGCTTCATCCCGGGCCACAAAGACCTGACCGTCTGGTCCATACCAGGCGGGGATCTGATGTCCCCACCAGAGTTGACGGGAGATGCACCAATCCTGGATACGGTGCATCCAGTCGAAATAGGTCTTGGTCCAGTTCTCCGGCACAAAGCGCAGCCGGCCTGTCTCCACTGCAGCGATGGCCGGCTCCGCCAGGGGAGCGACGCGCACGTACCACTGGTCGGTGAGGAAGGGTTCGATGACGGCGCCGGAACGATCGCCGCGGGGTACCGTCAGACGGTGCTCGTCGGTGCGTTCCAGCAGACCCTCGGCTTCCAGCTGCGCAATCACTGCGCGTCGTGCGGCATAGCGGTCCAGTCCCCGCAGGGCCTCGGGGATGGGGGCCTGCCAGTGGGCACCGAAGACCTCGCCCTCGCTGCGGATGTGCGCGTCGGGCGTGAAGACGTTGACGAGGGGCAGATGGTGCCGCTGCCCCAGCTCATAGTCGTTGAAGTCGTGGGCTGGGGTGATTTTCACGCAACCGGAGCCGAACTCGGGATCGACATAGTCGTCGGCAACGACGGGAATCTCCCGACCGACGATGGGCAGGCGTAGGCGGCGACCCACGAAGGACCGATAGCGCGGGTCTTCCGGGTGCACGGCGACGGCGACGTCGCCCAGCAGGGTCTCGGGACGGGTGGTGGCCACCACCAGCTGGCCGCTGCCGTCGACGAGGGGGTAGCGAATGTGCCAGAGCTTGCCCATCTCCTCCTCGCTCAGTACCTCGAGGTCGGAGACGGCCGTCTGCAGGACGGGATCCCAGTTTACCAGACGCTTGCCGCGATAGATGAGGCCCTGTTCGTAGAGGCGGACAAAGACCTCCGTGACCGCCTCAGACAGGCCGCTGTCCAGGGTGAAGCGTTGTCGACTCCAGTCGCAGCTGCTACCCAGCCGACGGATCTGGTGGACGATGCGGTCTCCCGATGCCTCGCGCCAGCGCCAGACGCGCTCCAGAAAAGCGGTCCGGCCCATCTCCCGTCGTTCGAGGCCCTCTCGCTGGAGCTGTCGCTCCACCAACATCTGGGTGGCGATGCCGGCGTGATCGGTGCCCGGTTGCCACAGCACCCGCTCACCGCGCATGCGATGGGTTCGCACCAGGACATCCATCAGGGTATCCTGAAAGGCGTGCCCCATGTGCAAGGTGCCGGTGACGTTGGGTGGGGGCAGCATGATGCAGTAGGCAGGACCGTCGCCCCTGGGAGCGAATACTTTGTGCGTTTCCCAACGTCGGTAGCAGTCGTCTTCGATCTCCGCGGGCGCGAAGGGACGATCGAAAATGTCCGTCATGCCTCTCTTCCTGGATTGGGGTTGGCTTCGGCTTCGGCCACATCGGGATGCAGGGCCTGATCGAATCCCTCGTGCAGGACCTGCTGCAGGATATTGGGCAGGCTATCCTGCAATTCTTTGCTGATGCTCTCGCGCAGACGTATGCCCTCCAGGGAAAGGGCGCGCAGCACGGCAATGCTGACCTGCTCTTTCCAGACCTTTTGCAGGTGTTGGGTAAGGCGTTCCTCGAGTTCGCTCAGTACCCGCCGTTCCACTTCCTGGAACAAAAGGGTCTCGAATTCCTGGAGGAAGTCCATGTCCAGTGCTGGGCCAGCGGCTTCGGCTTCGGCGGCTGGGGTTCGGGCGCCGGCTGCCTCGTCCGCCGGGGTGGCGCTGTAATGAAAGGAGAGATTGCGGATGCGCTCCAGGGCCTCGGCCAGGTCCGCCTCTTCCATGCTGGTGGCTGGCTGCGCATCGCCGGCGGATGCGGTCACTTCGGATGTGCTGGCGCCAACGTTCACCGGGCTGGCGATGGCCTGCTCAGCTGCCACCCTGGGCACACGGTCAACGGGGTGGTATTGGTCCGCATCCTCGGGATCGACGACCGATGTCCCCGCGCTTGCGGGTACGGCCGGAGTCTCCAGGGTTGGCGCTGTCTGCGCTGGCGCCGTGGGCTCGTGCAGTTCGTCCCCCGCGGCCGGGTCTGGCGCCAAAATGGGCTCTGGATCGGGTAGCGGCCCCCGTTCGTCGGTGTCTGGCGCCTTGGGTTCCACCGTACTGCGTGAGCCGTGCCACAGGGGTGGCGGTAGTCCTTCGCGGACCAGATTGGTGAGCAGGAGCGGCTCCACGTCCTCGGGGAGCTCTTCTACGGCGAGAATGGGTTCTTGGCGCGAAGGGGATGACATGGCTGAGCTCCGTCAGGCTTCCAAAGTGTAGGTCTGTATAGTGTAGCCTGCCTCGCGCAGGATTCGGTACCGCTGGCGGGCGTCCGCCACACCGGACTCGTCCGGAGGGATGAAATCGAGCAGGCGCGCTGCATCCGGCAAGTTTCCGGGGAGTTCGCGCAGTCCCACCAGAGCCAAGGCTGGCGCCGGCCGCAGCACCGAAGCGTCGGTGCCGGCATAGAGGCAGACGGGTTCCTGCGGGTCGCGTCCGTGGGGCGTGAAGGCGCCGGCCTGATAGGTCCAGAGGAGATCGTCCATGCTTTCGGCCAACTCCTCATCCCGGCAGAGGATGTTGACCTGACCCAGTACCTGCCAGGCCTTGGCAACGACTCGGCAGACGGCACGGTGCTGCTCCGTTGCCGTGAGCAGATTCGCAGGCAGGCGGTAAAAGCTGGCGCTGGGCAAGGGCTAAGTCTCAGCGCGGTTTGCTGGCACGCCGCCTGAGGTATTCCACCAGAAGCGGCACAGGCCGGCCCGTCGCTCCCTTGTGCTCGCCGCTTTTCCAGGCGACTCCGGCGATGTCCAGGTGCGCCCAGGGGATATCTTCCACGAACCGCGAGAGGAAACAGGCAGCGGTGATGGTACCGGCTGGGCGGCCGCCGACATTGCTGAGATCGGCAAAGGGGCTTTTCAACTGTTCGTGGTAGACCTCGAAGAGCGGCAGTTCCCAGGCGCGATCGAGGCTTTGGCGACCCGCCTCCAGCAGATCCTGGACCAGCGTCGCGTCGGTGCCGAGCACCGCGGCCGTCTGGTGCCCCAGGGCAATGATGCAGGCCCCCGTGAGGGTCGCCATGTCGATGATGGCCGCCGGCTTGAAGCGGCGGGCGTAGGTGAGGGCATCGGCGAGAATGAGCCGCCCCTCGGCATCGGTATTGAGGATTTCAACGGTCAGGCCACTCATGCTCTTGTGGATGTCTCCGGGCTTCGTGGCCTTGCCATCGGGGAGATTTTCCGATGCGGGAACGACGACGCTGAGGTTCAGCGGCAGACGGAGGTCGGCGGCGGCACGGATGGCGGCCAGGGCCGTTGCCCCACCGCACATATCGTATTTCATCTCGTCCATCTTGTCGGCGGGTTTCAGGGAGATACCGCCGGCATCGAAGGTGAGCCCCTTGCCCACCAATACCAGCGGGGCGGCAGCGCTGTCGGCACCACGGTAATGCAGGACGATGAGGCGCGGTTCCTGGCGCGAGCCCTGGGCCACGCCCAACAGGAGCTGCATGCCAAGCTCCTCCATCTGCGCCGGGCCGAGGATTTCGGCCTCGATCCCGCGGCTGGACGCCATGGCCTCGGCCTGCTCGGCGAGCCAGGTGGGGGTGCAGACGTTGCCCGGCTCATTGGCGAGATCTCGCGCCCACGCCGCAGCCTCGCTGGTGATACGGGCGGCGTCGGCGGCGGCGAAGATAGCCTCGCTTTGCGGGGCGAGGTGATCGTCCACGGCCAGGGTTAAGGTCTGCAATTCCCGGCGCGCAGTCTCGGCGGGCGCTTTGTGATGATCGAAGCGATACTGTCCATCGGCGATGGCCTGTACGGCGATCTCGGCCAGCGCCGCCGGCTCGCGCGTGGGGACGTCGAGATCCAGGCCGAGGAGGGTGGCATGGACCACGCCCTTGTCGGCCAGTGCGCGACCCGCCGCGAGCATGGCTTTCTGGTAATTCAGGGCGGAGATCTTGTCGGACTTGCCGACACCCACCAGCAGGAGGCGGGCGGCCTGGATACCCGGGACATCGTAGAGGGTCAGAGTTTGACCGCATTCGCCGCGGAAATCCCCCTGCTCCACGCGCTTCTTCAGCGCGCCGGAACCCGCCTCATTCACGGCCGCCGCTGCCTTGGGCAGGTCGCCGTCGGCAAAGAGGGGGACGATGAGGCAGTCCAGAGGGTCACGGCAGGGATCGACGGTGCGGACTACTATCTCCAAGGCTTCTCTCCTGTGGTAATCTTTGCCGTAAGGTGACGGCGAGGGGACAGCAATATGGGCAAACATAAGCCGTGAGACGCAGCGGATCAAGTTTGCAAGGCGGCTGCCTCCGTGGAGTCTGGCCTTGAGCCGTATCCACGCGCGGATCCTGCGTGACCTTTTGCGGGTCTTCGTCTTTGGCTGTCTGCTGGTGCTGGGAATCCTGGCCATTGGTCAGCTGAGTCAGCTTCTGAGTCAAGTGGCGTCGGGACAACTGCCCCTGGGGGTTACTTTGCAACTTCTGGGACTGGCGACCCCGACCTTGCTGGTGACGGTGCTGCCACTGGCCTTTTTCTTTGCTGTGTATCTGGTTTTTTCCAATCTCTACCGCAGCAACGAGATGATGGCCATCCGCAGTGCTGGGCTGAGTCTCCTGGATTTGCTGCGTGCCTTGGCTTTGCCCATCCTGGTCATCGCCCTTCTCGAAGCGTTGCTGTCCTTGTCCTGGTCGCCCGCCGCCCAGCGGCAACTGCAGGCGGAAAGTCTGCGGCTGGCCAATGCCGCCGCCGAGGCCCTGATCCAGCCCGGCAGTTTTGCCCGCATTGCCGGCGGACACATCCTCTATGTGGGTCAGTCGGCGCCCGGTTCGGAGCGCCGCTATCGGGAGATCTTCGTGGATCTGGGTGGCAAGGGTGAGCCGGATATTGCCACCGCTGCCTTTGGTGAAATTCGCAAGGACCAGGATGGTGGCATCGCTTTGGTGCTGATCCAGGGGCACCGCTATCTGGGACAACCCGGTACCGCCGGCTTCAAGATCCTGAGTTTTGTTCACTATCGCATAGCGCTGGCGGCCCCTCAGGGAAGCTCGGATCAGGGTATCCATTGGGCGGCTCTGGATCTTCCGCAGGTGCTCCAGGCCCTGCGGGAACCACGATACGCCCGCCATGCCCTCGCCGAACTGGAATGGCGGCTCATCTGGCCCCTCCTGATCCCCGTTCTCGCCCTGCTCGCCATACCCTTGGCCTTCGGCGGGCCGCGCGGCGCGGGACGGGCCTCGGGTGCCTTGCTGGGGATCCTGACCTTGCTCGCGGCCAATAACCTGCTGGTTTTCCTGAAGGAGGGCATCATCCAGGGGCGTATCGGAGGATTTCCCGGCCTCTTCTGGGTGCTGCTCCTGTTGGGCGCGCTGGCGGCCTATGCCTTCTGGCGGCGTCAGGGGGATCGCCCCGTGCTGCCCTCCTGGTTGGGGCTGTTACGCCCATGAAACGTGCCGATCGCCTGCTCTTTCGCGGTATGTTGGGCTACAGCACACTGGTGCTGTTCGTTCTGCTCGCACTGATGTTTGTGGCCAACCTCATCGCCAAGTCCGGTGGACCCGGCCACGGCAGCTGGGACATGGGCAAGCTCGTGACCTATATTTCCCTGCAATTACCGGACCTTGCCTACAATCTCATTCCCCTTGCGCTGCTGCTTGGTGCCTTGATCTGGGTCAGCCTGCTCAACAGCCACTCGGAGCTCGTCGCTTTGCGCATGTCCGGATGGTCTTTGTGGCGCCTGCAGCGGCCCCTGCTCTGGGTTGGACTATGGGGAGCGCTGCTGACCTTTGCCCTGGGTGAGTGGGTAGTCCCCTACACGGCTCCCGCAGCGGAGGCCATCTGGGCCAATGGTGGGCAGGGTAGTGGTTTTCAGGCCCTTCCCGACGGCGGAGTCTGGCTGCGCCAGGGGGACCAATTGATCCAGATCCGCGCCATAGCTGCCGACGGGAGACGCCTGGAGGGCCTGCGCATCGTCATCACCACGCCGAGTCTCGATGCGGTCACGCGCATGCTCGATGCCAGGGAAGCGTTGTATCGCGACGGCGCCTGGCAGCTGCAAGGGGTACAGAGTCACGTCCTGGGGGCGCAGCGCATCGTCTCCACGACGCTCGTCCAGCAGCCCTGGGATGTGCGTCTGGACCCCGGTACCTTGCGCAGCTTTTCCCATCCGACGCGCACCATGACGCTGCCGGCGCTCTGGGAAAGCTACCAGAATCTCCAGGGTAGCGTGCTGAGCATGAACCGCTTTGCGCTGGCTTTCTGGAAGCGGGTGACCTATCCCTGGGTTGGGCTCGTCATGATCTGGCTGGTCGTTCCCCTGGTCACTCGCAATCCACGGGGTGGCGGTCTGGCTGGGCGCATATTGATGGGTCTCGTTCTCGGCTTGGCCTTCCATTTTCTGACGGAGATGTCTGGGTTTATCAGTATCTCCGGAGGCATCCCTCCGGTTTTTGCCACGGTCTTCCCCTTGGCCCTGTTTGCGAGCATTGCCTGGGGATTGCAGCGTTATTACCGCTGAGGGAACCGGTCCTGTGGATCGTCAGGGTGTTTTTTGGCGTTTTGCGTCTAATTAGGTGCAAGTCCCGGAGACGGAAGACGGAATGCGCAACGTGCGGCGTCGAACGCCAGACCGCAGTGGTGCGATACACGGCCTACATGGGACGTTTTATGGGAGAGTGCGATGGAAAAGCCGCTGTTGATCCATAGATTGCAGGAATATCACCAATGGCGGCACCACATTGCTGCGGCCGTTCAGGAAATGGCGCGATTCAGTCTGAGTCTGGAGCTGCTTCCCAGCGGTACCCTCCTGCGGATGGAGAGTTTGGCCCAGGAAATACTGGACGATCAACTCAAGATATCGTTTTACGGTGAATTTGCCCGGGGCAAGTCGGAGCTCATCAACGCGCTGTTTTTTCACGATTACGGTGCCCGGCTGCTGCCTTCGGGGCCGGGTCAGACGACCATGTGCCCCGTGGAAATCCGGGCTACCTCCGGCCAGGCTGCCCATATGGAGCTCCTGCCCATACGGTCCCGAAGTCTGCGCGGCTCCGTAGAACAGCTCAAGCGTTCCCGTGAACTCTGGACGGTGTTGCCTCTGGATAGCGACACGGCGCAAGCCGCGGCCATGGCACAACTGACCGAGACCCTTTGTGTGGGACTCAGTGAGGCCAGGCGTTGGGGGCTCTGTCCGCCCCTGGATGGTGCCAAACCCGAGCAGAGCCAGTGCCCATCTTGCGGTGACGGCAAGGTCCGCATACCGCGGTGGCGCTACGCGCTTCTGCGTCTGGACCATTCGGTTTTGCAAGCGGGCCTGGTCATCCTGGATACCCCCGGTCTCAATGCCTTGGGTAGCGAGGGTGACCTGGGCCTGGAGCTGGCGCGCGATGCCGATGCCGTGATTTTCGTGCTGGGTGCCGATACCGGCGTGACGCAGAGCGATCTGGAAATCTGGGAGCAGGCTCTGGGACGCAGCCCACTGCTCAACCAATTGGTGGTGCTCAACAAGATCGATACCCTGTGGGACGAGCTCAAGCCCGAGGCGGAAATCGATGCCATGGTGGAGCAGCAACGCCAGGTCGTGGCGCAGCGCCTGAATCTTCGTCCCGATCAGATCGTCGCGGTATCCGCCCAGAAGGGGCTCGTGGGGCGCATTCGCAAGGACGAAACCCTGCTGCACCGGAGCGGACTCGAGGGTCTCGAGCGCGCCATTGCCGAGGTGCTGTTGCCGGGCAAGCGCAAGGCCATCGAGGAGAATACGGGTCGACTGTTGCGGCGGGTGCTGGTGGACCAGCAGGTCTTGTTGGACGAACAGATCCAGAATCTGCGCACGGAAATGGAGAGCATGCGGCGTCTGCAGGCCCAGACCGGAGAGCAATTGCCGCGCCTTCTGGAGCGGCAGCGTAAATTGCTGGAGAGCTTTGCCCGCGATCGCAGCAGCTTCCTGCGCAAACAGCAGGAGTTTCTGGAGTTGTCCCGCACCTGGTTGCTGGAGTCCCTGGCCATGGACGGTCTGGACGGTCTGATCGAGGAGGCGCGGGCGGAGTTGCTAGCGGCCTGGACCACCGTCGGCATCTACGATCGGTTCACACGCTTTTTTGCAGAGACCATCGCCCAGTTTGACCAGGCTCTGGAGCGCGCCAATCGCTTGTCGGCCATGATGCTGGAGGCCTATCAGGGACTCGAGCAGCAGTATCTGCTCCCGCGTCTGGATACCGTCCCCTACGCGCTCTTGCCGCGGCGCGCCGAGCTCCTGTCCTTGGCCGACAGTTACGAGCGTTTTGGCAAACGTCTGGAAATCGCCGCCAAGCCCCAGGGCGTGGTGGTGCGCAAGGCCTTTCTCAGCCTCGCGGCGCAGATTCGCCGTTTTGTCGAGGCCACACGCCGGGATCTCACGAGCTGGGTGGATGAGGCCCTCGAACTGATGAACCGGCAGCTGGTCCTGTATGCCGAGCAGTCCGACGAGAAACTCCGTGCTCTGGAGTCCATTGTCGAATCTTCCGTGAATATCCAGCCCCGCATCGAGGCCCTCATGGGCAAGGAGCAGGTATTGCAGCGCCAGGCCCAGGAACTTCAGGCCCTGCGTGACCGGCTCCAGAACCTGTTCCGCTGGACCGAGGAGGATTCGCAGGGGTTCCACACCCTGCGCCTGTCCTCTTGACGGGAGATGCGCGGGCTCTCGGTGAGCGGCGCCGGAGTCAGTGCGTTTGCGCTGCCTTTTGGCGGATGACTTCCTCGTCGAAGGCGCGATCCAGGGTTTCCGATAGCTTCAGTACCTTGCGGAACAGGGCTGGATCGGAGTCATCCGCCTGACTGCGCAGACGCAGGGCGGCCAGGCCGTCGAAGCTGCGGGCGCGATCCACGGGCGCGGCGATACCGTCGCAGGCATTGCCGGAATAGATGGCCACCAGGATCTCCTGCGCCAGGGGGTCTTCCATTTTCCCCGCCTTGGCCTCGGCAAGGAGAGCGTCGAGATCCCGTCCCGAGGTGAGGGTATAGCCCAGATGGTTGTCGAGAAACTGGATCAGTTCGGCGTAGGTCATGTCGGTTCTCCTAAAACGGACGGCTAAAAATCGGTACTCAGGAAAGCTCGCGGGTGCTTCGGGCTGCCTCCAGTCCGCTGTCCAGGGACAGGCCACACTGACCGGCTACCCGTTGGAAATAATAGAGAAGGTCGATGGGTACGGTCACCCCGTCGAGAAACCGCAGGGCGTGGAAATCGGCGGTGAGGACGATATCCACGAGGCTCATCTCCTCGAGGTAGAACTTTTTTTGCGCCAGAATGCGGGCAAGTTGGCGCAACCGACCCCGGCGCTCCAACTGTTGATAGGCGCCGTAGCGATCGTTGGCCAGGGCCTCTGGTCCTTGACCGAAACGCCGCTCGCACTCCTGCCGATACCAAGCGAAGTCCTCGGGATCCGCAGAAATCTCTGGATAGAGGGGGAGGATCGGCGCCAACAAGCGTTGACGCAGCGGCTCCAGTTCGGCGCGCCAGGCCACGAAGGCCGGCCACTCTGCCATAAGCGCCGGATTTGCAGGGGTTCTCCCCAGTTGCGCGTCCAGTTCCGGTAGGGATTCCACCGCCCCCGTCCAGCGGCGACCGTCGCCATCCACGAGCACCGGTAGATCGGCGAAACCCAGGTCGAAAGCCGTTTCCAGATCCCGAAGCGGGCGCGGTTCCAGGCGCAGGTTCAGGCCGCGCCAGGCACAGAGGAGGCGCAGACGCAGGCCCGCTGCGTCCGCGTGGCGAAAGTAGAGCACCGCTTCAGACAAGGGTCACTCGCGCCAGTACCGCCTGCCACTGGCTCTCGCTGATGGGGATGATGGACAGGCGATTACCCTTGCGCACCAGCGGGTTGTCGGCGAATTCGGGCATCTCGCGCAGGGACTCGAGGGAGACGGCTGGCACACAGTGGGCAAGGTAGGCGATATCCACCAGATCCCACCGGGGGTCCGCAGGGCTTGAACCGGCATCGTAATAGGGGCTCTGGGGGTCGAACTGCGTGGGATCGGGATGGGCCTCCGTGACGATCCGAGCGATGCCGACGATTCCGGGAACCGGTACGCGCGAGTGATAGATGAAGACCTCGTCACCCACCCGCATCTGCCGCAGAAAATTGCGGGCCTGGTAGTTACGGATCCCATCCCAGGGCTCCTGTCCTCGGGCCTTGAGATCGTCGAGAGAGAAGGCTTCGGGCTCGGTTTTCAGCAACCAGTGGGCCATGGCTCACAACCGAATCTGCAGCGTGCGGCCAAGGCGCCGGCCAATGAGCGTACCGAGAACCTCCCCCAGTTCCTGGTCAGTCTGGGTATCGCGCCAGCCCCGATCCGTGTGCTGAAAGCGCGCCGGACCATCGCTGCAGGCGAGCCAGATCTGCTCCACGGCCTCCTGGCGATTGAGGACGATGGTGCTGGAGTCTGGTAATTCCAAGGTCAGGACACTGTCCACCAGATCTGCCTCCACCTCGGGGGCGTTGCCCTCCAACTGGCCGAGAATCTGCTCCAGGGTGCGTTCTGCCGAAAGCGCAAAGGTTTCGTCGGACATGCGGTTCTCCCATGACGGATCGGCACATGATGGCCTGTGCTACCCATCGTCGCAAGCGGCAGGCCCGGATCCGCCACCCCGTTGGCGCAAGAGGCGCAGGAAAGCGTCACCGAAATTCTCCAGCTTGCGTTCGCCAACCCCGGGGATGGCGGCGAGGGTGGCGCGATCGCGGGGTTGGCGTCGGCGGATTTCCTGCAGGGTGCTATCGTGAAAGATCACGTAAGGCGGTACTCCCCGCGCGCGCGCTAGCTCCAGCCGCAGTGCCCTGAGCGCCTCCCACAGCTCGTCTTGGGGAGCGCTGCCCGGCGATGCAGTGGCGTGCTTTGGGCGATCTTCTTCTGCCGGTGCGCGAATCCAAACCTCCTCCTCGCCGCGCAGGACGGGGCGCGCGCGCGGCCCGAGGCAAAAGCCGCCGTGCCCCTCCGGGTGGGGCAGCACCTGACCGCGCAGGGCAAGGTGGCGAAACAGGCTACGCCAGGTGTTGGCGGGGAGGTCGCGACCGATGCCGAAGACCGACAGCTCGTGGTGCCCGAAGGAGCGCAGCCGGGGATGATCGCGTCCCAGGAGTACGTCGATGAGGTGCTGGACACCGAAGCGCTGACCGGTGCGGTGTACGGTGGACAGAGCCTTTTGCGCCGCCTCGCTGGCATTCCACACCGCTGGTGGCGCAACGCAGTTGTCGCAGTTGCCGCAGGGCCGATCCAGATGCTCACCGAAATACGCGAGCAGCTCGCGGCGGCGGCAGCCCACGGTTTCGCACAGCCCGAGCATGGCTTCCAAGCGCTCCAGCTCCAGGGCCTTGTGGGCGGCGTCGGCTTCCGATTGCTGGATCATCTGCCGCAACTGCACGACGTCCTGCAGACCGTAGTGCAGCCAGGCATCGGCGGGCAGACCATCCCGCCCGGCGCGGCCCGTCTCCTGATAGTAGGATTCGAGGCTTTTGGGCAGATTGAGGTGGGCGACGAAGCGTACGTCGGGTTTATCGATGCCCATGCCGAAGGCGATGGTAGCCACGACGATGCGTACCTCATCGTTTTGGAACATGGCCTGATGCCGGCGACGGGTGGCGGCATCGAGCCCCGCATGGTAGGGCAGGGCCGACAATCCCTGCTCCTTCAGCCATTGCGCCGTCTCCTCCACCCGTTTGCGCGACAAACAATAGACGATGCCCGAATCCTTTGCATGGTATTGATGGATGAAGTGCAGGAGTTGCTGGCGGCCACTCTCACCGCCACTTTGCAGGCGATAGTGGATATTGGGTCGATCGAAGGAGCGCTGGAATACCGGCGCCTGCAGTAGACCGAGACGGCTGCGGATTTCCTCGCGGGTGCGGGGGTCTGCCGTAGCGGTCAGGGCAACCCGTGGAACGCTTGGAAAGCGCTCGTGCAGCAACTGCAGGCGCAGATATTCCGGACGGAAATCGTGTCCCCACTGGGACACACAATGGGCCTCATCGATGGCAAAGAGGCTGATGTCGAGACGGGCCAGCAGGCGCAGACTGCGCTCCTGCAAGAGTCGCTCCGGTGCAACGTAGAGGAGTTTTATCTCTCCCCGGCTCAGTGCTTCCTCGATGCGTTGGGTCTCGTCCACCCCGAGGCCCGAATGCAGGGCATGAGCGCTGACACCATACTGTTGCAGCGCCTGAACCTGATCCTCCATCAGGGCGATGAGGGGGGACACGACCACGGCCGTGCCCGGCAAGGTCAGGGCCGGTACCTGATAGCACAGGGATTTTCCGCCACCCGTGGGCATCAGCACCAGGGCATCCCCGCCTCCCAGGAGCCTGGCGATCACCGCATCCTGAGGCGGACGAAAATCGCTGAATCCAAAAACGTGCTGCAGTATGACGCGCGCAGGCTCGAGGATGTCGGTCATGGCCGGATTCAGGGCCTAAACTCCCCCGCCGCGGGAGCGCGTGGAAGGTCCGTTGCCGCCACGATCAAGGATGCGGTCATGAAGACCATCGCCGCACTCAGGAAAAGGGCGAGGAAAAGCGCGATGAGTATCGCCGTCAAGGCCTTGCTCAGTGCCACCAGCCCCAAGAGATGCAAAAGCGCCCCGAGGAGTCCAGCCACCAGTGCCAGGGCAATCCCGGATACCACCAGGGCGAGGAGAACGACGAGGCCGAGGACCAGAGGAAAAAACAACCAGCGCAGGCGATCACCGTAGATACGCAAGGCGAGGCGATACGCCTGGACTGGAGCAAAGCCACCGGTACCGTACAGAGCAAAGGCGTACTGATACCAGGGCGAGACGAGAACCCCAAGGAGCACGATCAAAAGGTAGTTGGGGCTCAGGAAGAAATGGATCACCGCCGCCGCCGGCGCACCCGGGGGTGGAGAGGGATAGAGTTGCTGGACTATAGAACCGTACAATGCCGGGAGTAGGGCGATGAGCCAGGTATCGGAGCGCAGCAGCCAGCCCGTGAAAGCAGCGAAATCGGCTTTCGAGCCCGCCAGGGCCAGACCGATGGAGCGAAAGATGGCAACGATGAAGGCATTGACCACCAGCAGGAGGATCAGTTGCCAAAGGAGTGCCAAGCGAGCCACGAAGTGCTGTAGGAGCCCGACGGCTACGAGGGGTAGCAGTGCCAACAGTCCAGCGAGGACAAAGAGCCAGACGAAAGACCAGAAGCGCTGGCGCAGCAGGCGCCAGGCCAGACGCATCGCTTCACCATAGCCTTGGGCGGTGGGAAGATTCACGGTTTCCATGGGTACGCATCCTTTGTGGTGGACGGGCTCGATATCATTCGCTGGCCTCCGGCTGGGCGTAGGCGGGACAGCTCACCTGAACCACCTCGACGGGAAGAGGTGAAATGCGCGCCGCACTCAACTGCCGGCCCCAGACACAGCCACTATCCAGGGCGAGCAAGTGCGGTTGCTGCAATAGCCCTTGTGTCGCCCAGTGCCCGCAGACGACGGCCATGTCCGGCTGGCGCTCGTGCAGGAGCACGTGCCAAGGTTGGTAGGCGCTGTCCGCCGGCGTCTTGCTGGGCCAGAAGAAGCGTCCGTCGGCGCGGACCCGCCGCGCGCGGGTGAAGACCGCCACGCGAAAGCGTTGCGCGTCCATCTCCGTGCGGCAATCCTGCCAACGCTCCGGCGCCGGAGCTTCCCACAGGTCGCGGAGAAAGCTGCGCCATCGCCGGCCCTGTAGGGCCTGTGCCACCGCCTCGGCATGCCCCAGGGCGTCGTCTACGGACCAGTCCGGGTGGATGGCGGCGTGTACCAGAAGCCAGGGTCGCTCGGGAAGCTCTAGCAGCAAGGGTGCGTGGCGCAGCCAATCCATCCAGGCTTCCGCCTCCTTGTCGGCAAGGAGGCTGGCCAGGGTGTCGCTCTTTTTGGCGGGCACGATGCCGGCCCAGCGCGAGAGGGCGTAGAGGTCGTGGTTGCCCAACACGAAGGAGACGTGCTCGCGCATGTCCCACAGGCGCCGCATGACCCCAGCGCTGTCGGGGCCGCGGTTGACGAGGTCGCCCGCCGGATAAAGGCGATCCCGCCTGGGGTCGAAACCCGTCGCATCCAGCAGGCGCTCCAGAGCATCGCGGCAACCCTGGATATCGCCCACGGCATAGGACGCGCGCAGCTCCGTCGCTGGTGCCATCAGTAGGTGATGACCTGATCGCTCATCTTGCTGATGCGCACGAGCTCCTTCATTCCCGCCGAGACGACCCCCTCCAGCAGTGGCCGGGGGGGCGTTTGCGGCAGCCACTCCAGGCCCACGGCGCGAATCTCACCGCCCAGTTCGCGGATTTCCGCTAGGAGGTCGCGCTGGATGGTGTGTCGTGCCGTGTGGTCATCGGCGTCGGCCAGAGCCAGGGAAAGGGCATCCTGAGTCAGGAAGATGCTGATACCGATCTCGTCCGCCAGGGCGCTGGCGGCCATGCGCAGGGCCTGAAGCACCGGATTGCCGTCGGCATCGGGATGGGATTTGATGATGAAGGTCCAGTGCATCCGAGTTTCCTGCGTGGTGATGTCCAATCCTGCCCGTCGTCAGGAGCAGACGGCGCGCGGTCCAAGACGATATGGGCCACGGCGATATGGTAAAGATTAGCATAATCGCCGCGTTCCTGAAGGGTTCAAGGTGCTCGGCCGGTAGTCGCTGCTTCCGTGCCAGACTCGGCAGAGGGGTCGATGCGGCCTCCCGGCGCATCCCCCATGGTCGCGAATCCGCTTCTCGGTTACACTGGAGGCGACCTTTTGGATAGGAAGCAGGAAACGGCATGGCTGAGCAAGAACCCACCTTCATGATCGAACGCATCTACGTCAAAGATCTGTCCTTCGAGTCTCCCAACGCCCCTGCGGCCTTTACCATGACCGAAGCGCCCAGCGTCGACGTTGGCCTCAACACCAGCACGCAGACGGTGGACCCGGCCAACGGCTTGACGGAGGTCACCCTGACTGTGACGGTCTCCGCCAAGGGTGGCAGCACCACCTACTTTGCCGTGGAAGTGCAGCAGGGAGGCCTGTTCCGTCTGCAGAACATCCCCGAGGAGCACATGCCCATCCTGCTGGCCGTGCACTGCCCCACCATACTCTTCCCCTACGCGCGGGAGGTGGTGGCGGATCTCGTCAGTCGTGGCGGTTTCCAACCTTTGCACCTGCACCCCGTCAATTTTGAAGCCCTGTATCAGCAGGCACAGCAGGAGCAGGGGCAGCACACCACCCAGTAAATGTCGCACTGGCTCGTCTGCGGAGCTGGGCACTGGGGCACGGCCCTCGCCGTTTACCTGGCGGGTCGTGCCATACCGACGCAGCTCTGGGGGCATCGACGTGAACATCTGCCCGGCATGGGCGGAGACCTTGCACCCATCTTCCCCGGTGTGCCGCTGCCAGCAAGCCTGCAGATCACGACAGAGCTCGAGCCGGCCCTGACGGATGCCGAGGTCTGGCTCATCGCCGTCCCCAGCCACGCACTGCGCGGGCTTCTGCGCCGCTTGCGTGGATCGAAGGTATCACCCCCCATTGCCTTGGTCCTCGCCAGCAAGGGGCTGGAGCTGGATACGGGAGCTCGCCTCGATGAAGTCGTGGCCGTGGAGTTTCCGGGTGTGCCTCTGCTGGTGCTTTCCGGGCCGAGCTTTGCCCAGGACATGCTGGCGGGAAGGCCCCTGGCCATGACCCTGGCCGGTCGTGACGACGACATCCGCGAAGCGATACGCCAGCGTTTACGCAGCGCCCAACTGCGGCTTTATCCCAGCACCGACGTTGCCGGTGTTTGTCTCGCCGGCGCCATCAAGAACGTCCTCGCCATTGCCGCCGGGATCTGCGATGGTCTGGGCCTCGGCGAAAGCGCCCGTGCCGCCCTCATCACTCGGGGGCTAGCAGAACTCCAGCGCATTGGCACCGCTCTTGGGGGCCAGCCCGAGACCTTTACGGGGCTGGCTGGAGCCGGTGACCTGATTCTCACGGCCAGCAGCAACCTGTCCCGCAATCGCCGACTGGGGGTGGCCTTGGGCCAGGGTCTCGGTCTGGAGGCCGCGCGTGCGCAAATCGGAGAGGAAGTAGAAGGTGTGCGCAGCAGCCGTGCCCTGTATGCGCTAGCGCTGCGTTTGGGCGTGGAGGCGCCCATCAGCGAACAGGTCTACCGCGTCCTCCATCAGGGAGAATCGCCGCAACGGGCCAGTGTGGCGCTGATGCAGCGGGGGCTGGAGGTGGCGGCGCCGGTGTCGCCGCCCCGAGATATGGACTGACCATGGCCATATTCCGTCTGCCGGGCGCTACGGGCACGAGCAAGCGCGTTCCCTTCGCGCCCTTTCGCACCATTGGCTTTTTGCTGGTGCAGTTTGTCGTGCTCGCCCTCCTGCTTTTGGGCGTGTTGCTGGTGCACACCAATCAAGATCTGGCGACGCTCGATGCCTACACGGCCTATATGACCCAACTGGCCCAGATCGATGCCGAGGCAAGCCAGACCTGGGTTACGTCTGGCAGTACCCAGGCGCTGGAGCAGCTGCGGCAGGGTCTCGCGCGCATGACGCCGCAGCTGCTGCGCCACCAGGGCGACGCGCAGGCCCTGGAACACCTGCGCGATCTGGCAGCGCGGGCCTCCCCTCGCGAGTTTCCCGAGGTGATGTCGGCTCTGGCAGATCTCAGCCTCAGCGAGCATCGTCGTGGATGGCACCTGGTGTTGGCCGCCGGTCGGGACGCTCGCTATACCCTCATCGGCACGGGTGTCGCTCTCCTGGCCTTCATGATCTTCGTCCTGGTCACTCTCGCATTTTTCCGTTTGCGTATCCTGCGGCCCTTGCGCCGGCTTCAGGAGGCCATGCACTCCCTCGAAGTGGGAGCCTTCGCGCGGGTTGCAGAGGGTCAGGCCGATCCGGGCATCAGTCCTCTGCTGCATTACTACAATCAGATGGTCGGGCGCCTGGAAGAGTTGGAGCGCCAGCGCCGACAGTATCTCCAGGATCTGCAGCGCGAGGTGCATCAGGCGGCACACACCCTCATCGCCCAGCAGGCGGCCATGGCGCGCTCCGAACGTCTGGCAGCAGTGGGAGAGGCAGCCGCCGCCTTGGCGCATGAACTGCGCAATCCTCTGGCAGGGCTGCAGGTGGGTTGTGCCAATATCCGTCGCGAGATAGCGGACGCGGACATCAACGAGCGTCTCGGCCTCATGGAAGATGAGCTGCGCCGGGTCAGCCGTCTGCTGGATCATCAGCTGCGCGGTGCCCGTCAGGCGCAGGAGGCTGGCCAGTGGGTAAACCCGGCGGAGACCCTGGAATCCCTCATCAATCTGCTGCGCTACCAGGTGCCCGGAAATATCCGGCTGACCTTCCAGGCCGAAGCCACGGGCCGCTGCCTGCTGCCTCTGGATCACTTTCGCCAAGCGGTGTTGAATCTGCTGCTCAATGCCATCCAGGCCCTGGGAAGCGAGGGCGGCGAGATTCGGGTCCAGCTGTCGCGCCGCGATCCGGATCTCGAGCTTGCCGTCTGCGACAATGGCCCGGGTTTTCCCGAGACGCTGTTGCGCGAGGGCATTCGGCCCTTTGCCAGTACCCGGGAGCAGGGCACGGGCCTCGGCCTCTCCATGGTACGTCGTTTTGCCCGCAGTCTCGGCGGTAGTATCCAGCTTGCCAATGCCGAACCCCAGGGCGCCGTGGTGGTCTTACGTCTGCCCTGTCCTGAAAACACCGCAAAGGAACCTTCCTGAATGGCCGACCCGCTACTCATCATCGAGGACGAGATCTTCCTGGGACGGGAGATGCGGCGCTATTTCGAGAAGGAAGGCTGGGAGGTGCACTGGGTCGAGCGCATAGCCGACGCCGAGCAGATCCTCAAGGAGGGCCTGAATCCCCTGGTTACCCTGGCGGACCTCAACCTGCCGGACGGCAACAGCCTTGATCTTCTCGAAAAGACCCGTGAGCGCGGTGGGGGCGGTGAGTGGATCTTTTTGACCGCCTACGGTAGCGTGCCCGACTCCGTCCGCGCCCTGCGCCTGGGCGCTTACGATTTTCTGGAGAAGCCCTGCGAGATGGAGCGCCTCGACATGGTCCTGCGCTCGGCGGCGCGCGGCGCCCGGGCACAGCGGCGGGTGGCCGACGACACGAGTCATCGCTCCCAGCGCTATCATCCCAACAGCTTCCTTGGCGATAGCCCTGCCGCCCTGCGGGTACGGGAAATCCTGGGACGCCTGGGACAGGTCCCGTACAGCGCCCTGATCATTTCCGGCGAAACAGGGACGGGCAAGGGCCTTGCAGCGCGCATCCTGCACTACAGCGGGCAGCGCTCCGATGGTCCGCTGATCGAGCTGAACTGTGCCGCTCTGCCCCGGGAGTTGCTGGAGTCGGAGCTTTTTGGTTACGAACCCGGCGCCTTCACCGGCGCCAGTTCGCGCCATCGCGGGCTGGTGGAGCAGGCCCATGGCGGTAGCCTATTTCTGGATGAGATCTCCGAAATGGACCTGGATCTCCAGGCCAAACTCCTCAAGGTCATTGAAGACAAAAGCCTACGGCGATTGGGGGCGGATCGGGTGCAGCAGGTGGACGTGCGCTTTTTGGCAGCCAGCAATCGCGATCTGGACGCCATGGTGGCAGCGGGACGCTTCCGGGCCGACCTCTACCACCGCCTCAGCGTCGTCCGCCTCGAGTTGCCGCCTCTGCGCGAGCGCAAGCAGGATCTGCGTATTCTCGTTCCCCACTTCATCGCCGAATTCAATGCTCAGGCAGGCAAGCGCGTGCGTTACGTCAGCCCCGCCGTCTGGGAGGCTCTGGAGCACTACGACTGGCCCGGCAACGTGCGCGAGCTGCGCAACGTGGTGGAGCGGGGCGTGCTCTTTTCCGAGGGCGAGGAACTGCCCTTGGAATGGCTGCAACTTCCGGGACGCGGCGCCACATCCTGTCCTGCACCGGGATCCTGTCCCGTGGAGGATGACCGGCAGATCATCCTTCCCATCGACGGCAGCATGGATCTCGACAGCATGGAACGTCTGATCCTGCAGCGGGTGCTCCAGCGCACCGACCATAATGTGACCCAAGCAGCGCGGGTCCTGGGCGTCACCCGGGAGACGCTACGGTATCGCATCCGCAAATACGCACTGATGGAAGACGGCGACGCCTGACTTTGACGTCACCCGGGCGGGCGCGCTACACTCCGCGACACGGAGAGATGGCCGAGAGGCTGAAGGCGCTCCCCTGCTAAGGGAGTATGGGGCTAAACACTCCATCGAGGGTTCGAATCCCTCTCTCTCCGCCA